>ERZ808040.23-NODE-23-length-175014-cov-6.893139_pt1 | contig 175014 bp, 152 predicted proteins | sample MGYA00380191_ERZ808040 | MGnify/ENA primary metagenome ERZ808040 (study PRJEB31490, sample SAMN06133395) | mouse gut metagenome | isolation source: J6 | host: mice | place: China: Chengdu | collected 2015-05 ...
GGAGACGGCGGGTCTGTCCGAGTTCTTGTAACGATATGTTACCGAATCAAGTGTGAGTATCGACATATTGTCCTCCTATTAAAATTGAAGTTGCATATGCAACACAACTATTGCTTATTTGGACAAGAATGCGTTTGCATGATTTCAAATTTCGCGCGAATGTACTCAAGATCTTTACACATACGGACAATCATTGCGTTTCTTCCACTTAGATCGAGGAAAAAGATTTTTCTGAACAACGAAAAGGCACAAAGAGCGATAATGGCAAAGAAACAAATATACGCAACACCTTCAAGTATATGTATTGAACTATTTCCAATTACTGCGCCTAAAAGAGCCGATGTAACAGATAATATCCACGTCAAAATAGTATTTGACGAATCCACCTTTGCCTGATAACTAGCGATTTCTTGTTTGCACCCATCGATTAGCCAATTTATGCAGGTCTCATAGTTACTGTCAAGGTCAATAAGTAAAATGCGAACACGCTCAATCATTTCATAAACATATTGACTATTCTTTAGTTCGCCAATCCTCTTATCAAACTTTTTTGCCATTATCCCTGCAACAGGTATAAGTGAGAAAGCCACCAGTATTAGTAAACCAGCAAATACCTTGCTACAATTTATCAGAAAGGGAGATGTCATTATCGCGACAAGTGAAAGAACTATGACAGTAATAGTCGCTATAAACAACGTCCTATTCTGCTTCACCATTTGTTTTTGTACAATTGAAAGTTGCTCCTCATAACGTGACAGGAAAAGGTCAAACATCATATCACTCCGTTCATAAACAATTTATCTTCCCTGCAGCAGCGCAAGCGGCGGAGTCCTCGAAATCTTGATGAGACCTGCCCGAGCGAATGTGAACACCAGTCCGAGTGTGCCCACTGCGAACGCGATCGTTAACTCCCACGCACCGACGCCTGTCGCCTCCACTCCCGTCAGCTCGGCGACCTCGGCGGCAGCCTTCGCGGCGGCGGTCTGCGCGGCGAATCCCGCGACGAATGCGCCGATCGTGACCGCCACGAGTGCGATGGTCAGGAGCGCGGACAGCAGCGAGCGGTTCGACCTAGCTTTCGTCGTGCCGAGCGCGCGCATGATGGCGTAATCCTTCTTTTTGCGGATGATGAACAAATACGTGATGAGGACGAGGCAGAGCAGCAAGCCCACGCACATCGCCACAAATCCGATGAGCGCCGACAGTCGCATAAAGTCGAGGTTCGGTTTTGCGGCGGCGTAGCCTCCGTCGTCTATCTTCAGTTCGTAGCCGAGCGCGGCGAGTTCGTCGCCCAACTCATCTTTGATAAGCGCTGCGTCGCCCGGATGTTTCAGCTCGAAGCTGAACGTGCTCGGAAGCAAACTCGGCTCGACCTGTCCCGCCCACGGGTAGCAGCTCTCAGGGACAAAAATCGTGTTCAGTGCGTAGGTGTATGGGTCCTCGACGTCGAACGCGGCATCGCTCCAGATTCCGACTATCTCGAAGGTTTTCGTGACGTTGGGCAGCCCGCGATCGGTGAGCTGGTTCTCGCTCACGACATCGCGATCGGTTGGGTACGGCGTCTCACGCCCGAACACCTTGCCGCTGTGCACCATCGTGTCCGCGCAGAGGTCGAGGGTTATCGAATCGCCCACACTCAGTCCGTTCAGCTCGGCGAAGTCCGCGCCGATGACGCAGACTTCCGACTGCTCGTTCTCCCCAAGCGCGCGTCCGTCCGATATGTACATGTCACCCGACTTGAACTTGTGAATCAAGTCCATGTCAGAGGTGTACACGACCTCGGAGGTGTGGAGGTTGCGGTCCACTGTGGCGTAATAATCCAGAACCGATATAACTTCCAGCCCGTCCGTTCGCTTGAACGGGATCAAGTCGTAATCGTCCGGATTGCGAAGTATCTTTTCGATATCGGTTTCACCGTATTCTTCTTCCAGTCGGGTCAGATCGATCAACGGAAAGTCCACAACCTGCGTATATGAAGAACTGCCCGGTGGCGCGCCCCATAGACGCTCATTCCCTGCCACGAGCATCAGGTGTCTCGACTCGCCGGATTGCTCGAAAAATTCCTTGTTAGCGGCATAGATGTCAAATTCATCCACATCATATCCGGCAAAATCCCCGTGATCAAACGCAAATTCCTGACCGCGTCTCCATATCGATCCGTCGCCGACAAGTATGTCTTTGACATATATATTTCTTAATGGGCTCTCCGGACCCATCATGCCGCAATTTTGATTTTCGACTATCGCAAGAAAGCTGACCATGCCAAGCGTGCCAAAGTCCTCGTGCGTGTCCTGCCATTCCTTGTAATCCTTCAGATCGGTGAGCGGCTGCTCGAAAACGGATGAATATTCGTAATGCGTGCCGCCGCTGACAAGGCGCGTCTCCGACTTCACGATGTGCTCGGAGGACAGGATCAAGTCGGCGACTTCTTGCTCCATCGGCAGGACGGCGCGGGAAGTTCGGGCTGTGTAGTTTCCCTTCTCAATCTCGTAGACGGCGTCGCCAAGTCGATTGTACATCTCATCCTCATATGCCGCGACGGTGCGCTCCGCTGTGCCTGTGGCGAAATACGATTTCTCCGCCGCGCGGATTTGCTGCACGGTGGTAACGTACTCCACGCCGCGACTCACAAACGCGAACGTGGTGGCGGTGAGGAGCAGAAGTGTGAGCAGCGACTTGAGCGGCGAACGGACGAGAGTTTTTAGTGTATTCGTAAATCTCATGTGGCACCTCCGTGGTGCTGGGTGCTCATTGTTATAGAACACCCAGCACCGCTCTGTCGTGATCTTAGTATGAGGATATCTTCACTCCGCAATCAGCGCAACGAACTTCTCCGTGTCCGTTACCAAAATCATAGTGAATCAGGTTTCCTCTAAAAAGAGGTCCGCAGTCGCACAGATAATCATTGGCTGCCGCCGATGCGAAGGCGCAGAGTCCGAGCATCATGCAGACTGCCAGAACCAGCGCGATAACGCGAGTCTTCATTTTGTTTTCTCCTTTCTTTTAGATTTCACCGCTGTCAGTCACCTAGTGCACGTCGGCGAAAGACAGATTGGTGATGCGAGAATTGCTTCTCGTATATATACGTCGTCAACTATCGGAAAAGGCGCGCCTCAATCGACAAAATTTTTCAAAATGTGCCTCAAGTTGAGGTGAGTTTTTGGATGCGATGGGGGGGACGTTTACCATCACCGACCCTGCAACAGCGCGAGTGGCGGCGTGCGTGAAATCTTCACTATCCCCGCCCGCGCAAACGTGAACACGAGTCCGAGCGTCCCCACCGCGAAGGCGATTGTGAACTCCCACGCGCCTACGCCTGTCGCTTCGACTCCGGTCAACTCCGCGACCTCGGCGGCAGCCTTCGCGGCGGCGGACTGCGCGGCGAATCCCGCGATGAACGTGCCGACGGTGACCGCAACAAGCGCGAGCGTCAGGAGTGCCGAAAGCAACGAGCGGTTCGACCGAGCTTTCGTCGTGCCGAGCGCGCGCATGATTGCGTAGTCCTTCTTCTTGCGGATGATGAACAGGTAGGTTATCAGGACGAGGCAGAGCAGCAAGCCCACACACATCGCAACAAATCCGATGAGCGCGGACAGTCGCATAAAGTCGAGGTTCGGCTTTGCGGCAGCATAGCCTCCGTCGTTGATTTTTAACTCGTAGCCGAGAGCGGCAAGTTCATCCCCGATTTCCTCCTTGATGAGTGCCGCGTCGCCGGGGTGCTTGAGTTCAAAGCTGAAGGTGCTCGGCAGCAGGCTCGGTTCGACCTGTCCTGCCCACGGATAGCAGCTTTCGGGTACAAAAATCGTGTTCAGAGCGTAGGTATACGGGTCTTCGACATCGAACGCGGCGTCCGACCAGATGCCAACGATCTCGAAGGTTTTCGTCACGTTCGGAAGCCCACGATCGGTGAGCTGGTTCTCGCTCACGACATCGCGATCGGTGGGGTACGGCGTCTCGCGACCAAAGACTTTGCCGCTGTGCACCATCGTGTCGGCGCAGAGGTCGAGGGTTATGCTGTCGCCGACCGACAGTCCGTTCAACTCGGCGAAGTTGGCTCCGATGACGCAAACTTCCGACTGTTCGTTTTCCTCGAGCGCGCGTCCGTCCGCTATGAACATATCGCCCGACTTGAATTTGTGGATTAAATTCATGTCGGAGGTGTACACGACCTCGGAGGTGTGGAGATTGCGGTCGACAGTCGCGTAGTAGTCCGCGACGCGCATCGGCTCCTGACCGTCTTTTGGCATTGGGTAGCCGTAGCCATAATCAAATTGAAATGCGGTTCGGGCTGCTAAATTCTCAGCGGGCGGGCAGGTATAGCGCGGAATTCCGTACTTGCCGGGGTCTTGAAGTATTGTCGCAATGTCGGTTTCTCCGTACTCGCGCTCTATATAAGAGAGATTAATAATGGGGTAATCTACGCATGGGAGAAGATCTTTAATTAAGCCACTGCCACCAATATTTCCCATCACCGGAGAAAATAAGAAATAGTCGCCAACCCGAGATTGATCTTCTAGCGTTTCCCAAAAATCTCGATTTGTGTAGTTTCCGGCACCTAAAAGTCCCTCTTCATGGTCGGAGAAAAAATCGGAAACTTCATGCCGGGCTGCGCCATCCTGCCAATCTACGGCACCCTCCTTGCTTATCGGAACGCGACCGGGATGAGATACGAGCGCCTGCCGCGTGTATGTGTAAATAACGTGGTGCGTAGACAAGACACTCCGCTCAACCTCGCCCACAAACAGGTAGTTATACATATCGAACGTGCCTTCTGAACGACCCGACCCTTCGGATATATATCCATAATGTTTTCCGTAGTCTTTGAGATCGCTCAGCGGCTGCTCGAGAACTGACCAGAGGTCGTTGTGTATGCCGCCGGATACGAGCCGCACTTCCGATTTCTCGACGTACTCGGATGAGAGAATAGCGTCTGCCACCGCCGCATCCATTGGCAGAATCGCGCGGCTCGTGCGCCCAAGATAGCTACCATTCTCAAGCGTATACGCCTCCTCGCCGAGCCGTTCATACATCGCGTCCTCGTAGCTCGCGAGCGTCCGCTCCGCCGTCCCCGTGGCGAAGTAGGTAGCCTCCGCAGCGCTAATTTGCTGAACAGTCGCAACATATTCAACCCCACGGCTCACAAACGCGAATGTCGTTGCGGTCAGGAGTAGCAGTGTCAGCGCCGATTTCAGCGGCGAGCGGACGAGTGTTTTCAGTGTGGTGGCGAAACGCATAGCGTGACCCCCTTTGCGGCATTAATATAAGTAGGACATCCTCATAGTCGCCATCATAGATATGAGGATGTCCCGCTTACCTGTTCAACTAATGAATTACAGTCGACCATCTGCAATTAATGCAAGTTATGCGAAAATAACCACCGCCAAGGTCCTCATAGATAAACGACGGAGCGAAGCAATTGTGCTCACCAGCACCATTGGTGGAGTGCACATGCACATCACCAGCAGCCGAGGCGAAGGCGCAAAGTCCGAGCATCATGCAGACTGCCAAGACGAGCGCGATAACGCGAGTCTTCATTTTGGTTTCTCCTTTCTCTTAGATTTCACATCTGTCCAGAGCCTAGTGCACGTCAGCAAAGAACAGATTGATGAGATGAGAATTTTCATTCTCATTATAACATACGTCGTCAAATGTCGGAAAAGGCTCACATTGTTTGAAAAAATTTTTTGGATAGATTTTTTGAAAGAGAAAAGGCTTCTGAAAGAACACTAAATAAGGCGCTTTACGCCGCTGTTGCGACACAACGACACATGATAGACTTCATAAAGAGACTGTAAAAGGTTGCCAGAAAGAGAGGTGTAGCAATATGACAGAGGAAGAACTGAAAGCAAGATTGAGAAGCAACTTGCGCAAATATCGCAGTGAGCAGGGATTAACACAGGAAGAGCTGGCGGAGAAGGCTGGTGTAAGTCTTTCAGGATATAAGAATATCGAGAGTACAGAGCGAGGCGCAAGTTTAGAGATGCTCGTCAAACTTGGAAATGCGCTCGGAGTAGACCCTGCAAGTTTGCTTTTGCTTGATGATGTGGATCAATCAATGTCGAACATATACAGATTATTGCAGAATAAGCCGAAATCGTTTATAATGGCAGTTGAAGAGATAATTAATGTTGTCGTCAAAGCGACCGAGGATGCCGATGCAGCTGACAGTGGGAAGTCATAAATCCTTTAAGGAAAGGGGATAAGGGGCTTGGAGACAGAAAACAGGGACAAAGTGGACGAAGTTATCGAAGAAATGTTTACTGAGATGTATCAGTCTTTGCTGAGGATTGCGAAGAGAACTCTTGACCCGTTTTATGCCGAAAATGCCGTGCAGAATACGTTTCTGAGAGCAACATTGAAATTTGATAGTATGATGGCGAGTGGAAACGTGAGAGGATGGCTTGTCAATACGCTTAAAGGGGAAATAGAGAACAAGAAAAGATATATGCGGAGGCAGGAACAGCGCAGCATCCTCGTTGATGATTTTGAACTTTTTGCGGTGCTGAACGGATCGGGTGAACTAACTGCAAATGATGATGGCAAATTGTGGGAGATAGAGGATATATGTGTACGAGAAGTAGGAAAAGAGATGTTTGCTCTCTTTAAGGAAAGATACATATACTGCACGCCCATAAAAGATGCGGCAATGAAATATGGAATGTCCGAAAGCGCGTATAAGAGCCGAACGGCGAGAATAAAAAAGCGATTGCAAAAAGCCTTGAAAAAATATTTTTAAGAGGGCGCGCCTTTTTGGGCATTTGGCGACGTATATGAAATGAAAGGGGCAGTGAGTATGGGAGAGAAAAACTACGAAGCTCCAATGAACCAGTCCTTTACTACCGAAGAATTGCAGGAAATCTTAAGGTGGTATATCGAGCTTTCCGATGATGCGGAAGCCGACATGGATGTGGTGCTTCATGTAATGGAGGAGGTTGATAAACAAGAGCAGGAGCATGATACTGAGTTAAACGCGGAAACACAAGCCGCTTTAGAAAGATTCAGGAGGCGGCGGGAACAGTTAAGGTCGAACAACAATACACTTGATATAGCCCCAAATCAGCCTTCCCATAGGACTGCTCCTGACAAAACACACCGTTCGGGACGTCGATTCGTTCGCGTCGCGACCAAGACAATCGGTGCCGTCGCCGCAATGGTTATGCTGTTCTTTAGCTGTATTGGAATAGCGGATGCTGCGGGATATGACGCTTGGAACAAGGTTGCAAGTTGGACGGAGGACATATTTACGTTCAGAGATCGTGGGGGCAACCTTGAGGTTAGCGTTCCTACAAGCCATGAGCCGAATGGCACCGGTAGCTATGCCAGTTTACAGGATGCCTTGGACGCGTACGGCATTACCGAACAGATAGCGCCCAAATGGATACCGAAGGAGTATGCGGCAGAATCGGTGACTGCGATTACGACGGAATCCGGTGCAAGTATTTCGGCTCTATATGTATCCGACGAGAAGGTACAAGCAACTGGTCAAAACAAGGCGATATATGTTAATATAAATTTTGACCGCTCCGGTGAAGGGTATCTGCATGTTCAAAAAGAGTCGGACGACCCCGAAGTCTATATGGTTCATGACGTAGAACACTACATCATGACCAATGCTGAGGACTTAGTGGCAACATGGCGGAGAGAAGACTGTGACTGCTTTATTGGCGGGAACAGTTTCTCATCTAGTGATTTGAAAACAATCATTGATTCAATTTATTGGAGGCATTAGTGATGAAGAGAAGAGTAATTTCTATTGTAGCTATTGCACTGGCGTTAGTGATGTTTACGATACCAATGGCATCTGCGGCAGTGTATTCGAGCGACTATATTTCCGCTTCAAATGCGACCATAAGCAAGGTAAGTAGTGGAGTGGTTAGAATTCGCTACAATGTCTATGGCAAATACGGTGTCAACGAAGCTGGTGCGAAGAAGGTAGTTGTCTATGAATCTTCCGATGAAAGCACATGGACACCTAAAAAGACTTTCTACTCGAGTACTACATCTGATATGATCGCATACGGAGTGATGAATACATCTTTGAGCGTCACCTATAATGGACGTGCTGGGTATTATTATATGGCAGAGGTTACGGTATATGCGGGTACAGATGGTACTGGCGATACTGATATCGAAATAACCGGTTCGGTAAAAGCATAGCGCTTTCACAATATAACGGTTTGATTGCCAAGTGAGGTGATCGACACGAGAGTGTCGGTCGCCTCTCTTTTTGTTTTGCTGTTTGCGACAGTATGCGTGCTGTTTCATCTGCTTTCTGCGCTAGAATGATACAGAATGCTCCCAATTTCAAGAAGAAATGCGGAGAATAGACCAAAAGGTATTATTATAGCAGAGGAATGACAGAAACAGATGGAATCACCCACAAAGCGTCACGGTGGAATTTGCTCCCCGAATAGCATACTTGCAGCCAATGCCCTGCCGCCGACAAAAAAACGACGGCTACATCGGTAGGCAGCTCCGCCGAATATTGCAAAATTTGTCGTAATAGCGTAGGAACAACCCATCCGACGGCTTGCCGGATGGGTCTCTTTTTGCCGGAACATAAACGCGGCTGTCCCGGATGCCGCTCACCGCCGAACCCTCCGTTTCAAAACCGAGCAAACAATGAAACGGAGGAATACCAAGTGGCATTTATCAATCTGCGGAGATACTATCCCGCATACTACATACGCGACTGCATCGTCGAAGTTCCCGATGAGGTCGCTGAGCTGCTCCTCGCCGCCGATCGTGCGGAGGCGGCATACCGTCGGAAGGTATACTACCACAAGGCGCAGTATTCGCTTGACTGCGGAGACGGCATAGAGAACGACATTCTCGTTCAGCCGGAGACACCGTGGGAGGCGTACGAGCGCGAGTTCACGGCAGAGGAGATACGCGCGGCGCTGGCGGCTCTGCCGTCGGTGCAGGCGCAGCGTATCTACGCACACTACTTCCTCGACCTGTCAATGCGCGAGATTGCTCGCAGGGAGGGCGTAAACGTGGCGTCGGTGCATGAGTCGATACACCGGGGACTGGACACGCTGCGGAAGCTGCTGGATGGGATTAGATAGCAGGTACAAACGGAGGCACCCCGAACCGTTGGTTCGGGGTGCTTTTGTGCCTCAAGTTGAGGCAGGTTTCGGGTAGAGAGGCATCGACACAATCAGAAATTTTTTGAATTTTTCCGATTTGGTGCGAGCATTTTCTACTATCAAAAGACATATAGTGGGTGTAAAGTTAATTCTACAAAATGCTTTGATTTCTAAACTTGTTCTTATGCGTTTAGAGAAAGACCCTAAATGCAGGCGTTTTCATGTGTTGCATTTTTCGACAAAATATGATATTATTGCACAGATGCAACAGAGCTCTACCGAAGTGTGCAGTGAACATAAACGAGGCTAAATCAAATGTCTTAGGGAGTGGTATTGTTAACGAAGTATATAATGGCATTTTACATTTGCAAGTTGTGGCATTCTTGACGGTTTTATATCTACAGCTTTATGTAATGCTTAATTAGAGAAAATATTTGGAGGAAGAGAGAAATGAATGAACAAACTAAACTCATTTTGGAGATTATAGCGACTGCTGTAGCTATACTCGCAGGTATTATAGGAATTATCGTTAAACTGAAAAAGGGAAAGAAAGGGACATCAAAAAAGCAATCGTCCTCAACAAGCAACGCGGAGGCGAATGCATTTATATCAATAAATACCGATGAGCAAAATCACAAAGAGAAGTCCCAAAAGCAACCGTCTCCGACAAGCGACGCGAAGGCGAATGCGGTTATATCGGTAAACATCAATGAGAAAAATCGCACAAGCGGGAGAAAAGATACACCGGAGGCAGGTGTAGCGCAGATAACACAAATAAGACTTGCGGACGTATATACATCCGTTTTTGCAGAAAACGGACAATTAAAAACTGAAACCATATATTTAGACTACTCAGAAGGAAGTAACGTGACAGGGAAAGTAGAGTTAGCTGAAAAAGGGAAAGATGGAAAAGAAACAAGGGAAATTGTATATACCTTCAAGGGAACATTTAATAATAGAATTTTAACAGGTGAGTATTATTCCGAAAGCCAAAACGATGACGAACGAGGTGCAATAAATCTTAAACTCATTAACAAAGATATTTTGAGTGGATTTTGTTCATTTTCTAAGTCTTCAGCTTCTGAGGATGAAATACGAATGAGTCCATATGTCTGGGTGTCAGGGAAAGATCATGATTTGATAAATGGATCTTATGAGTTTTGTGCAGAATGCCATAGAGGAGGTCCTGATTGTTGCTGTGCATCAGATGATGTTGATATGCCAATTTTACTACATAATGAAGCACTTATAATACAGAGCTCCGTAAAAAATAGAAGCAAAAAGAAAATGTCATATTTTTCGACTGCACTTAATGATACAACTGTACGTCAAGTTAAACGAGAGAAAAGCGATGGAGATGGAGTGTCGCATTGTCATTTCTATAATTATACGGAAAAAATCTGTCGCATTTACGAAAACCGACCAATAGATTGTCGCCTTTTCCCATTTGATATTGTGCTAAATAAAACTATAGGAGAATACGAGGTGGGATATTATTCGGATCTATGCAATAGGGAACTGCCGGATTATCAACGCATGTGTGAAATTGCACATATCTTACGACCATACTTCTTTTTGATGCTTCCATATTTGAATATTACAACAGCAGATTATGTATGTGAAAAGCTGAAAACAGCCGAATTTGCAAGAATTGCTTTACTAAAAGATTTTGTGCTATAGAGCCAAAATATGCCTCGTGTAAAGGGACGTATTCCGTCCCTTTACTTTTTGCATCCCCACCCCCAACACCCACCTCTCCCATTCTCACGGTTATCGAGGACAAACTAACCTCAACTTGAGGCACGTTTCCCTCAAGCACGCCCGCTGCGAGGCGGACACGGCGACAACCGAATAGGTCTGCCGGATACGTTCGGCATGCGGAGAGCCGTGCGGAGAGCGCACAAACGAGCCGTGGCAGGCTTGGAGGCGAGGACACGCGTGCCGGGATAATGATACGCTTGCCCAGCCACAGCACGAGCGTTGAAGCATCGAGCCGATGTGAGCCGTCGAACGCAATGGGGGCGACCTGTGAGATCCGCAGGGGGTGGAAGTCCCGTGCAGGCGGTGCCAACCGCCGTTCGGCAGATCATGACTCGACCAAAATCACATAAACCAATATCAAGACCGCGTCCGCAGGAGGGCGCGGTTTTTGTCGTTTCAAAGGAGACTTATCCATGACTACATATCGCGACTACGACTCTCTGCCACTGGTTTTGACGGTGGCGGATATATGCAAAGTGCTCGACATTTCTCGAAATACCGCATACCAGATGGTCAACTCCGGCGCTATAAAAGCCATCCGAGTCAGCAAACAGATACGCATACCCAAAGATGCTCTAATTGAATACTTATCTTGCTAAAATTTGACTTTTCTATCAAATAAAGTTATAATTAAAATGCTGCACTTTAGCGTGGCATAAGAAAGGAGTGTATGCGTGTCACGCAAGAAAGCTAAAGCCCCAAACGGTGCCGGCACAGTCGAAAAACGCATCAACAAAAGGGGCAAGGTGTGGTATGTCGTTCGCTTCTATGTCACCGAAGCGGACGGCAGCCGCAAGCAGAAAGCCAAATACTTCAACAGCTTCGACGAGGCGGATGAATTTCGTGTCTCCGCTAAGAAGCTCGGCAATCTCGCCGAGGACGACGAGTCCCCTGCGCTGACGGTGGAGCAGTGGCTGAACACATGGACAAAGCACTACCTCGTCCACCTAAAGCCTCGCACACAGGAGAGCTACATCGGGCAGGTGCGGTATCACATCATTCCCGCGTTGGGAAAAATTCTGCTCACCGAACTCCGACCGAACGCTATCCAGAGGTTTTACAACGCTCTCACCGAGAAGCACGACTTGTCCCCTAAAACCGTGCGTATCGTCCACGGAGTGCTTCACGCCGCGTTAAGGAAGGCGGTCAGGGTCGGGTATATCGCCGAGAACCCCGCAGACGCCTGCGAACTCCCACGCATGATGAAACGGGAAATGACTGTATTCGACGACGCGGACACGAAAAGATTTCTCGGCGCGGTGCGTGGACACCCCTACGAGACCTTCTATGTCGTAGACCTGTTCACCGGCTTGCGCAAGGGCGAAATTCTCGGCTTGACTTGGGATTGCGTGGACTTTGAAAACAGCACACTGAACATTCGCAGGCAGCTCAACTACTGCAAGGACAAATCGGGTCACTGGCACTATGTGATGGACACGCCGAAGAACGGCAGGGCTCGTATTATCTCCGTACCCCCCTATGTGCTGAAGCTGCTTCGAGAGCAACAGACGCGTCAGGAGCAGTGGAAGCAAGCCGCCCGCAGTGCGTGGCAGCCTTTTGACGGCTATGACCTTGTGTTCACCAACGAGCTTGGCGGGCACCTCATGTCTCAATCGGTCTATCGCCAGTATAAGGCGCTTGTGAAGTCGATAGGGTGCTCGGATATGCGCCTGCACGATTTGCGCCATAGCTACGCAGTGGCGGCGCTCAAAAGCGGCGACGACTACAAGACCTTGCAGTCAAATCTCGGTCACGCCTCGTCCAGCTTCACCCTCGACGTGTACGGTCACACGACCAACGAGATGAAGCGCAACAGCGCGCGGCGCATGGAGCGTCACATAGCCTCGCTGATACGGTGAAAAAACGGCGGTAAGAACATGGTAAGAACATAGGCGCAAGCAAAAACCCTCGAGGCGTTGCGCCTCAAGGGTTTCGTGTGGTGGAGACTACTGGGCTCGAACCAGTGACCTCATGCGTGTGAAGCATGCGCTCTGACCAGCTGAGCTAAGCCTCCAAGGTTTATTGAATTATTCAAGCCGCGGTCGCGGCGATGTGGGCGTTTGGTGACCCGTAGGAGAATCGAACTCCTGTTTCCGCCGTGAAAGGGCGGTGTCTTAGCCGCTTGACCAACGGGCCGGATAAATTGTCGGGGCGGGTAATTCCGCCCCGACATGGTAGCGGCACCTGGATTCGAACCGGGGACCTTACGGGTATGAACCGTGCGCTCTAGCCAACTGAGCTATGCCGCCATATGTCCGCCGAAAAACGACGGACAACCGTCCCTCTTCACAGGGGCGAAGTTTATTATACGCAATTTCCCCGCGATTGTCAAGAGCAAATTTGCGTTTTTTGTGCTTACCGCTCCGCCCCGAGCCAGCGGGAAAGTCCCGCGCGGCGAAGTCCGCTCTTCAGCGCGACCGCGAGCGGCACCGACGCGACGGTGGCTATCACGGCGTTGAAAAGCGAGGTGACCGCCTTGACCTGCACGTCGATGAGCGCGGTGGCGACCTCGGTGCGCAGGAAGAACACGTCCTCGATGAATCCCTTGCTGAGGTAGAGCGCGACGTAGGTCAGAGCGCCCGCCGCAGCCGCGATGAACAGACGCGCGGTGCGCTTGCCCTTCTCGTCGGTCTTTGCCGCCGAAGCGTAGCTGCGGAGTATGCCGCCGGCGATGCAGCCGCAGACAAACGCCATCATAAACTTGTTGACGAAGGTTATCGGCGCGGACGCGATATACTTGGGGTTGGTGAAGTCGTAGAGCATCGAGCCGAGTCCCGCGGCAAGTCCGCCCTTCAGTCCGCCGAGCATAAATCCGGCGAGCAGGCAGAAGATGTTGCCGAGGTGGATGCGGCTGACGTCGAGCACGGTGGGGATGGGTATGCTTATCATCGAACCCACAAACACAAGCGCGGACATAAATCCGACGCCGACTATCGTTGTAAGAGCCTTTCTGCCTTTCATGCCAAACACTTCCTTTGCCGTGGTGAGGCGAAAATCCGCCTGTTATCCTCATGATACTCGGACGCGTCGGTTTTGTCAACCGAAATTTTGTCCGAAAAAGTAGTGCCTAAGCGGGCATAATGTGTTATAATGTTTATGTATATCCCAAAACCACGGAGGAAAGCGATGAACGAAAAGATACTGGTCGTCGAGGACGAGCGCTCGATCGCCGACATAATCATCTACAACCTGAAGATAAAGGGCTACAAGCCGGTGCACGCCGCCGACGGCGCGGAGGGGCTTCGCATGGCGATAGACGAGTCGCCCGACCTGATGCTGCTCGACGTGATGCTGCCCGAGATGGACGGCTTCGAGGTGTGCAAAAAACTTCGCGAGCGCGGCGAGAGCCTGCCGATAATCATGCTCACCGCGCGCGAGGAGGAGAGCGACAAGGTGATGGGGCTCGACCTGGGGGCGGACGACTACATAACAAAGCCGTTCACCTTCCCCGAGCTGTTCGCGCGCATCCGCGCAAACCTGCGCCGCAACACGCCGGTGAACCTGTCGGCGGACGCGACGCCCACGCCGTCCAAAAACTCGATAGCCATAGGCGAGCTGATAATCGACCCGGACGCGGTGGACGTCTACCGCGACTCGAAGGCGCTCGGGCTTACGCAGCGCGAGTTTGACCTGATATACTTCCTCGCGCGGTCGAGGGGCAAGGTGTTCAGCCGCGCCGACCTGATGAACAAGGTGTGGGAATATGACAGCGCGGCGGTGGGCGACGACCGCACGGTGGACGTGACGGTGCGCCGCCTTCGCGAGAAGATAGAGCCGAACCCCGCCGAGCCGCAGTATGTCGTTACCAAGCGCGGCCTCGGCTATATGATGAACTGATTTCGAGGAGAGGAGGCGCGCGAGGTGTTGCGAAGCCTGCACTTCAAGCTGGTGCTCGTGCTGGTGCTGCTCATGGTGTCCATCATGACGGTGGTCGGCACATTCCTGATAAACAGCGTCGCGGTCTACCACCTCGACGAGTTCAGCACACGCATGAGTTCGATGTTCACCACGAACGTCGACCTCGTAAGCTCGCTGCGCTCCGCCGCGAACGAACCGGACGGCGCGGACGCGATGGCAGGCGTGCTCGGCGCGTACTCGGGCACGCTCGGCGTGGACATCTACAACCGCAACTACTTTGTGCTCGACGGACGCACCGGCGCGTATCTCACCGGCTCCGACCCCGAAACCGGCGAGACGCTCGACCTCACCCCGAACATTCTCACGGCGATAAGCGGAAACGTGGGCAACGCGCGCTCGATCACCGCTAGCTACATCGACGCGGCGGTGCCGATTAGCGGCGCGAGCGGCAGCTATATCGTGTACATCCGCGACAACAAGGCGCGTCAGAGCGAGCTCGGCGCCGAGCTGTTCATGATAATCCTCGAGAGCTTGCTCATCGGCATGGTCATATCCGTCCTGCTCTCCTTCCTGCTGTCCAAGACGATAACCACCCCGATAGAGGGACTTATCCGTGCGTCGAGCGGCATGGCGGAGGGCGACTTCGAGGGTCCCATCGAGGTGCGGTCGTCCGACGAGATAGGCGTGCTGACCGAGACGTTCAACGACATGGCGTCGCGGCTCAAAACCACGCTCGGCGAGGTGCGCGGGGAGCGAAACAAGCTGGACGCGCTCTTTTTGCACATGACCGACGGCGTCTGCGCCTTTGACCGCGCGGGCAGCCTGATACAGATGAACCCCGCGGCGCGGCGGATGCTCGACTGCGCGCCGGACGGCGTGAGCTACTTCAGCCTCTTTCCCGACGCCATCGAGTGGAGCGACGCGCTCGCGCTCGAACCGCACGCCTCCGACGAGTGCGAGCTCATGCGCGGCGGACGCACGCTGCACCTGTTCCTCACCCGCTTCGGCGAGGAAGCGGCGGAGAGCGGCGTGATGGTGGTCATCCACGACATAACCGAACAGACGAAGCTGGACGCGGCGCGGCGCGAGTTTGTCGCAAACGTGTCCCACGAGCTGCGCACGCCGCTGACAAACGTGAAGAGCTACACCGAGACGCTGCTAGAAAATCCGGACATCGACGAGGAGACGCGAAAGAACTTCCTGTCGGTGGTCATAGGCGAGAGCGACCGCATGACCCGCATCGTCTCCGACCTGCTGACGCTCTCCAAGTTCGACTACGGCGCGGACGAGCTGAAGATAGAGAAAGCCGACCTCCGCCCGCTGGTCGAGCACGCGGTGGGCGCGTGTAAGATGGAAGCCGAGCGCCACGGTCACGAGACGGTTCTCGAATTTGTCGACGAGCCGGGCGAGATACTCTGCGACGCCGAGCGCATTGAGCAGGTGTTCGCGAACATCCTCTCCAACGCGATAAAGTACACCCCCGACGGCGGCCGGATAGAGACGCTTGTCCGCCGCGAGCCGGGCTTTGTGCTCGTGCGGATATCCGACAACGGCGTGGGCATTCCGGAGGAAGCTCTCGGACGGCTGGGCGAGCGCTTCTACCGCGTGGACAAGGCGCGGTCGCGTGCCGCCGGCGGAAGCGGTCTCGGGCTGTCGATAGCAAAGGAGATAGTCGAGCGCCACGGCGGCGACCTTGAGATAAAATCGGTCTACGGCAAGGGGACGAGCGTCTACATACGCCTGCCGCTGCCGGATGAGGAAAACGCGTGAGCGCGCGCGCGAAAAAGTGGATAGAGCGGATAAAGTCCGCGCTCATCGTGCTGCTCATGCTGTCGATGACCGTGCTCTTTCTGCTCACCTGGTCGACCGACACAGCGTCGCTTCCGGAGGGAGTGCAGCGGGTGGTGAGCGGCGTGCAGCGCTTCTTCGGCGGCGGCGCGGAGCAGCCTCCGGTGGTGGAGGGAAGCCGCGCCGAGACCTACGGCGACGCCGTATACCTCACCTCCGCCGCGATAAACGCCGACGGCCGCACCCGCGCTATGTTCGCGCCCGACGCGTCGCTCGACGAGTTTGCGTCGTCGCTTCGACCGCTGCTTGCCGACTGCCTCGCGTCCGCCGACTCACCGACAGAGATAAGCATATCCGGCTGCGTCGCCGCGACGAGGGCGGACGGCGTGTTCGCCTCCTACTCGGGCACACTCAAGTGCTCGCTGCTCGCGCGGACGATAGGCGTGGAGTGCCACTCGGCGGGGGACAGCTCCGCCGACCGCGTGTTCCTCGCCGCAGCCGACGAGCGGGTCGAGCTGTACGCCATCTCGGGCGGCGGCTGCTATCGGTTCACAACGGCGGTGGACAGCTCCCGCCTGGACGCGCTCCTCTCGACCGAGCTCGGCGGAGCAGCCGACTGGTCGTACGACCTCGGGTTTGCCGACGCCGACCTCGCGGTCTACCCCGACGGCGACCTGCGCCTTCCGACCGCGTCCTCCTCCCCCGCGACGGTGAGCGACGGCACCTTCGGCTCGATGCTGGAGGCGTTTTCGATGAACCCCGCGACAAACTACCGCTACACCTCGGCGGGGGGCACGCAGTATGTCGTTGAGGACGCGCAGCTTATCGCCATCTCGGTGGACGGTCACATACGCTACGCCTTCCAGGGAGGGACGGCGAGCGGCTATCACGCGCGCGCGATACGCTCGGAGGACGCCGCCGTCGAGCACTGTCGAAAGCTGCTCGGCACCGTCGCGGCGGGCGCGATAGGTGACGCAAAGCTGTCGTTGCGCGCGGTCGAATACGACGAGAGCGGGCGAATGACGGTACGCTTCGGCTACACCCTCGGCTCGCTTCCGGTGTACATCGACGGCTCGCGCGACGCGGCGGTGTTCACCTTCGAGAGCGGCACGCTCACCTCCGCGCACATAACCCTTCGGCGGTACGCCTACGACGGCGAGACCGCGCTTATGATGCCGCCCGCCTCCGCCGCGGCGATAGACTCGGGCGCGCTCTGCTACTTCGACTCGACCGACACGGGCACGCTTACGCCCGACTGGACGCGATAGGAGCGGGATATGGACATATCGAAATTCAAAAACATAATACTCTGCGTGCTGCTCGCGGCGAACCTCGTGCTCGCGGCGGTGCTCGGCGTGCGCGCTTACGAAAACTATCGGCTGGACCGCACGGCGGCGGAGGACACCGTGTCCGCGCTGCGAAGCCTGGGCACGAACGTGGAACTCGAACAGCTCGACACCGACACTCCGCCGCTCTATCCGTCGGAGGTGGAGCGCGACCTCGAAGCCGAGCGCGAGCTTGCGCGGTCGTTTATAGGCGAGCACACCATCGTCGAGGGAGGCAGCGGCATCTACCGCCTCGAGGGCGACCGCGGCAGCGCCGGTCTTCAGAATGCGGGACGCATGACGATAACCTTCTCGGACGAGCTTTCGGCAAACTTCTCGGACGCCGAGGAGATGTTCCGCGCGGTCGGCGTCGACTCGGAATACTACGCGGCGCAGCTTAGGATGTCCGCCGACGAGCTGGTCGTGAGCGACACCGGCATGAGCCGTCGGATAAGCGGCGCGGAGGTGTTCGGGCTGTCGCTCGACGCGCGGGTGGTCGACGGCGGCGTCGCCGGACTGGACGGCGGGATACTGCTCGGCGAGGTCTATGTCACCGAGGACAGCCGCTCAAAATCGCTTGCGGCGGCGCTGCTCGCGCTCAGCTCTCAGCTCAGCGACGCGGGCACTCCGGCGGGAAACATACTCTCCTCCGAGCTCGGATGGACGGCGGAGCTTGCCGCCCCGGGCTACACCCACCTCGAACCGACCTGGCGCGTCGTGACCGAGAACGCCGGAACTTGGCTGGTCGACGCGATGACCCTCTCGGTGTCGCGTGCGTGATTTGCGCAAAAACTTCACTCCAAAAGTTACAATTAGTTACAATCCGGAAAAATCGCTTGATTTTGGCAAACGTCCATGCTAGAATAATAGCGCGGAGAGATCCGCACTATATTTGCGTGACCAAATTTTCCCGATTTTGCGTGCCGCGCCGCGTGTCTTTCGCCGCAGTGCGGGACATACTATTAGAGCGATCAGTCCCTGCAAATTTTGCGGGTTTGGAGGAAGATGAATGTTGAAATATGTTGTGACCGGCGGCCATCCGCTGCACGGCGAAGTCCAGATAGGCGGCGCTAAGAATGCCGCTGTTGCGATACTTCCCGCGGCGCTGATGGCGGACGAGCCGTGCGTCATTGAAAATGTACCGAAAATAAGCGATGTCACCGTAATTCTCGAAATAATCAGCGAGCTTGGCGCGAAGGTGCAGCTGCTCGGCGACCACCGCGTGCGCATCGACCCGCGCGGCGCGAGGAACATATCGCCCAATCCCGAGCTCATGCGCAAGATGCGCGCGAGCTACTATATCCTCGGCGCGCAGCTCGGTCTCTACGGCAGTTCCACCGTCGGAATGCCCGGCGGCTGCGACATAGGCGTCCGCGCGATAGACCAGCATATCAAGGGCTTCAAGGCGCTCGGCGCGGAGGTCGAGGTCGCGGGCGGTTCGATTAGCGCAAAGACTCCCGACGGCCGTGTGCGCGGCGCACACATCTACTTCGACCAGTCGTCGGTCGGCGCGACGATAAACGTGATGCTCGCGGCGTGCAGGGCGGAGGGTCAGACGGTGCTCGAAAACGTCGCCAAAGAGCCGCACGTCGTCGACGTCGCAAACTTCCTCAACACTATGGGCGCCAACATTCGCGGCGCCGGCACCGATGTCATAAAGATCCAGGGCGTCGACCGCCTCGGCGGCTGCACCTACTCGATAATCCCCGACCAGATAGAGGCGGGGACGTTCATCGCGGCGGCGTGCGCGACCGGCGGCGAGATAACCCTTCGCGGCATAATCCCGAAGCATCTCGAGTGCATCACCGCGAAGTTTGCCGAGATAGGCGCGACGTTTGAGGACGACCCGTGCGACCCGGACGCGATGATCTGCCGTTCGGGCGGAAAGCCGCGTCCCGCCAACATCAAGACCCTGCCCTACCCCGGATTTCCGACCGACATGCAGGCGGTGTCCACCACCGTGCTCTGCCTCGCCGACGGCGCGTCGATAGTGACCGAGACGCTGTACGACAGCCGCTATCGCTATCTCGAGGAGCTGAAGCGCATGGGCGCCAACGCCCAGGTCGACGGACGCATCGCCGTGATAGAGGGTGTGGAGAAGTTCACCGGCGCGAACGTGCGCGCGTGCGACCTCCGTGCCGGAGCTGCGCTGATGGTCGCGGCGCTCGCGGCGGAGGGTTCGAGCGAGATAGAGGGCGTCCACTTCATCGAGCGCGGCTACGAGGACTTCGTCGGCAAGCTGAACGGTCTCGGCGCTCAGATAAAGGTGCTCACCCTGCCCGATGTCGAGAGCGCAGCGGACGCGGGCTGATAATCGAAGATAAAACTGCGGCGGCGGGGCTTCCTGTCGCCGTTTTTTGGAGGAAAAGCATGGCTTTTATCGCGACGCTGGCGTCCGGTTCGAGCGGAAACGCGGCGATTTTGAGCGACGGAAAGACGAACATCCTGATAGACGCGGGCATCAGCTGCCGGCGCATAAAAACCGCGCTCAGCGAGTTTGACATACCGCTCTGCGACATCGACGCGGTGCTTGTCACCCACGAGCACACCGATCACATCAAGGGTCTGGAGGTGCTCTGCCGCGGTCAGCACTGTCCGGTCTTCGCGACCGACGGCACGGCGTGGGCGATGGAGCGCAAGCTGCCCGGCTTTGACGGCGACGTCCGCCTGATACGCGCGGGGGGCAGCTTCGAGGTGGGAGACATCGGGATAACGCCGATAGCCACCCCGCACGACGCGGCGGAGAGCGTCTGCTATCTCTTCTCGCTCGGCGGTCACAGCGTGCTCTACGCCACCGACATCGGGCACATCACGCCGGACATCGCGGCGGCGGCGAAGTCGAGCGAGTGCGTGTTTCTCGAGTCGAACCACGACATCTACTCGCTGCTACGCGGCAGCTATCCCGAGATGCTCAAGACGCGGATACTCTCCGCGCGCGGGCATCTGTCAAACGACGACTGCGCGGACATGGTGCGCGAGGCTGCCGAGAGCGGCACGCGGCGGTTCACCCTCTGCCATCTGTCCCGCGAGAACAACACACCCAAGCTCGCGGCGGACGCGTCGATGTCAGCGCTTCGGACGGTCGGTGCGGAAGGGGTCGCGCTCGAGGTCGCACCTGCCGACCGCGCGTGCGCCCCGTACATATTCGAATGTTAGGCGTGACGGTCGCCTGCGTCGGCTCGATAGGCGAGAAGTTCTACGCCGACGCGTGCGCGGAGTATGCGAAGCGCCTGGGCGCGTTCTGCAATCTGACGATAAAAGAGGTCGCGGAGCAGCGGCTGCCGAGGGATCCGTCGCCCGCGGAGATAACGGCGGCGCTCGGCAAGGAGGCTGCACGCCTCGCGCTCGACCGAAAGTCGCTTATCGTGCCGCTCTGCGTCGAGGGCGCGCAGCTCACAAGCGAACAGTTCGCCGAGAAGATAGCGGCGTGGCAGCTTGAGGGACAGTCGCGGCTGACCTTCGTGATAGGCGGCTCGTTCGGGCTCGCGCCGGAGGTCAAGGCGCTCGGCGGCTTCAAGCTGTCGCTGTCCAAGATGACCCTGCCCCACCACCTCGCGCGGGTGCTCCTGCTCGAGCAGCTCTACCGCGCGTTTTCGATAAATTCGGGCGGAAAGTACCACAAATAGGAGGAAATTTCATGCTTTTGGTGATAAGTCGTGTCAAAAACGCGAGCGTCGACGTGGACGGAGAACGGATAAGCGAGATCGGTCACGGGCTGCTGATCTTCGCCGGCGTGATGGACGGCGACACCGTCGACGACGCCAAGTGGCTGGCTCACAAGGCGGCGAACATGCGCATCTTCGAGGACGACGACGGCAAGCTGAACCGTTCGGTGCTCGATGTCGGCGGCTCGGCGCTCGTCGTGTCCAACTTCACACTCGCCGCCGATTGCAGGCGCGGCAACCGTCCCGGCTTCTCCGCCGCGATGGAGCCGGAAGCGGCGAACGACCTCTACCTGCGGTTCTGCGACCTCATGCGCGCTGAGGGACTGACCGTCGAGACCGGACGCTTCCGCGCGGACATGAAGGTCGGCTCGCTCGGCGACGGCCCGATAAACATCGTGCTGGACAGCGAGGTGCGCAAGGCTCCGAGAAAGGACTAACGCCATGAATTTATTCACAAAAACCATCGAAAACTGGTCAGATTGGGGAAAAGTTTTCCAGTCGATACCCGATTTCGCGCCGCTTGTCGACGAGATCCTTCGCCGCGAGAAGCTGCCGACCGCGCCGCTCGAGAATCTGACGCCGGGCACGAACGCGGTGTTCAAGGCGGGCGAGCTGGTGGTCAAAATTTTCTCGCCGAAGGAGAGCGGACTGGACGGCGCGGCGGACATGGCAAGCGAGCTGTTTGCGACCGATTTTGCGAACAAACACGGCGTAAACTCCCCGAAAATCGTCGCTGTTGGCGAGATTTGCGACAGATACGACTTCAAATACATAGTGATGAGCTTCGAGCGCGGAGTGTCCTTCGGCGACGCCGTCGGGTCGATGAGCGACGCCGAGAAGGCCGCCGTCGGGCGCGAGCTGCGCCGCATCACCGACCGCATGAACCTCCCCTGCGAGCGGTTCAACAACTCCGATCCGTTCAACCGCTCGTTCGGCAGCGGACGGTGGGAAAAGTTCTCTGAACGGTTCAAATCCGAGCGATTTGAGCGAATATCCGCTATAAATCGTGATGAATCGGTGTTTGTCCACGGTGACCTCAATCCGGACAACATCCTGGTCGACGACGACCGTTCTCTGACAATTCTCGACTTCGCCGACGCACTGGTCGCCCCGATATGCTACGAGCACGCGCTGGTCACATCCGAACTTTTTCGCTTCGATTCGGCGCTGATTCGCGGATTTTTCGGCGAATACGACCCAAAATCGCTCGCAAATCTCATCCTCGACGGACTGCTGCTCCACGACTTCGGCGGCGATGTCATCGCTCAGCGAGTGTGCCCGCCGAGCAAGATAGACTGCCTCGACGATTTGTACCGAATAATTCTTGAGAAGGTGAAAATATGAGCTTGACTATCGAAAAATGTGACGCTTCTCACCTCGACGTGCTGGACATGCTCTACGACCGCGTGGTCGAGCACCTCGAGGCGACGGTGAACTATCCCAAGTGGACGCGCGGCGTCTACCCTTGCCGCGCAAGCATTTCACGCGCCATCGACGCGGACACGCAGTATGTCTGCCTCGACGGCGGGCAGGCGGTCGGCGCGTTCATCCTCAATGACGACCCGCAGGGCGACTACTCGGCGGGCGACTGGCGCAAACCCTTGCGCGACAAGGAATTTGCGGTCATCCACACGCTGGCGGTGTCGCCGGACGCGTCCGGTCGCGGCGTCGGTCGGGCGATGGTCGAGTTCTGCATCGAACGCGCGAAGGCGTTGGGGTACAAGGCTTTGCGTCTCGATGTCGTGCCCGGGAACGACCCCGCCGAGCGGCTGTACGAGCGGATGGGCTTCCAGTTCGCGGGCAGGAAGGACCTGAAGCGCGGCTTCGACGAGCTGGGCGACTTCGACCTGTACGAGCTGAATTTCTGAGCGTGAAAACGAAAATGAAGTCCCTCGCGGGGCTTCATTTTTTATCGACTGATACGACCTTCAGGCGTGAATTCTTAACTACAAATCGTATATTATAGTCGCTGTATTCCATTCCGTATACACGCTCGGGGTCATCCTGATAGCCCGGTCGCGGGTCGAGAGCGAGCAGTTCGGCGACGGCGGTTCGGTCGTCGGGCGGCAGCCTTTCGAGCAGCTCGTCGGGGAAGTCGACCGCTATCTTTTCGCCGACCTCGTCCGCAAACCCGCCGCGCGCCGAGGGGACGCTGTCGGCGTAGGGCAGGTAGGGCTTGATGTCGAGGACGGGCGTGCCGTCGGTCATGTCCGCGCCGCTGACAACTATCGTCAGTCCCTTGTCGCGCAACGGTTCCAGTTTTTCTATCTTAACCACCGACAGTCCGATGGGATTCGGGCGGTAGGGCGAGCGTGTGGCGAACACGCCGACGCGCTCGTTGCCGCCGAGCTTTGGCGGGCGGACGGTCGGGCGGAAGCCGTCGCTCGAGTTGCGGTCGAAGATCCAGAGCACCCACAGGTGCGAAAATCCCTCGATCCCGCGCAGCGCGTCAGCATTTCGGAACTCCGGCTCGAAGACGATGCGCGCGCGATCGCTCGGCGCAAGACCGCTCTGCCTCGGCACGCCGAATTTGGACGGGTGCGCACTCTCGATGTGCGCGATTTGCTCAAATTCCATCCTCATCCGGCGCTCTCGACGCGGTCGCAGCGGATGGTGGTGCGGTACTGGCCGCCTATCGTGCAGGTGAACAGGCTGAGCGCCCAGTCGCCCGCAAGCATGCGCTTCGCCTCGTTCGGCTCGAGCTGCTCCTTCTCGGCTACCTCGTAGACGAAGATGTTGCCGTCTATGTCGACAAACTCGACGATGTCGCCGATGTGCAAGCGGCTTAGCTTGCCGAAGTGGCGGGTATAGTTGTGCGCACAGATGACCAGGTCGTCGAGATACGCCGAGCCGTTGTAGCGGCAGGGTGCCTCCTTTAGCTTGTCATAGTCCCACTCCGCCATGACCGGCAGCTCGATGTCTATGCTCGGTATGCTGATATAGCCGATGTAGTCGTTATTCTCCACCTCGACGGTGGGCATTTCCATCTCGGGCGCGAGGATGTAGTCGGCGGTCACAGCTTCGGGATATCGCACCTCGCCGCGCGGCGGGAGCATCTCCTCCATCTGCGTGATGACCGTCTCCACGCTCTCGGCGGCGCGGTGGTCGTCCCACATATTGTATCCGAATAGAGCGAGCGCTCCGACCACAAGCAGCAGTCCGAGCGCTATGAATATCGTGCCTTTATGCCTCATCTTCGCTGCCCTCGCGTCTGCGGCGGATGACTCCGAGCAGTATCAGCGCTACGCCGGCGATTGCAAGCACCGGCACCGGCCACCAGAGCACTCCGGTATTCGGCAGGTCGCTCAGAGCCGTGTCGCCTTCCTCAATGTCGACTGTCTCGTCGCCGATTTCGTCGGGGTCGGGATCTATCTCGTTGCCGCCGTTCGGATCATCCTCGTTATAGGGGAAGTCCCACTCATCGCCGGGGTCGTCGGGGACATCCGGCTTGTCACCGGTCGGGTCGTTCTCGTCGGGAATGTCGGTCGGGTCGTCCGGCTCGCGCGTGTTGGTGACAAGAAAGGTCATGTCATTCTGCGTGACCGAAACGCTGTAATTATCCATCTCGCGCTCGACAAGCTGCCATTCGAAGCGATCGTCCAGCTTTTCCCAGTCGCAGCGCCAGTTGTTGTCAGAGTTGAGTACGACGGTGTCGTAGACATCGCCGTCGCGCAGCAGATCGACGGTGACGCTCTCCGGACGCTCGTCCTCGTAGCCGTCGTCATGCCATACCTTCAGCGTGTGAAGTGCAAGCGTATTGTGATCCACGCCGGGTATCATCCTGCGTGTGTATTTCGCGTAGGTGACGACGTTCGGCTCCCATGTGTAGCCGTCGTCGGTGTAGGGAAGCGAGAGCAGGAAGGGTGTCGGGGTGTAGATGTACCCGCTCACCGTCTTGCTGTCCCCCACGATGAGGTAGAGCCCCTTGTCGAGATTTTCAAAGAACACCTTGCCCTCCGCGTCGGTCGTTGCGAAGTCGGTCGGGGTGACACTGTCGCGGGACACATATCCTGCCATTGTCGACGCGCGGACGAGCCAATCGGTAGCGGTTATCGCATACTCGGAGAACGGCTTAACGCGCTTGAAGGTCAGCGCGTCGGTGATGTCCGCGACGCGGTATATGCGAAACTCCACGCCCGCCATCGGCTGCTTGTTCTTCTCGTCGCCTATGTGATAGGACAGGTCGAGCGTGCACTTGTCTACTTCGTCCAAATTCGCGGCAAGCGCGGTCGGCAGAAGCGCGGTGCAGAACAGCAGACACAGCAGCAGGGCTGTGACGCGGCTGATGTTACGCTTTATCTTCATTGTCCGATTCCTGCCTTTCCTCGGTGTCCTGTTCGGCGACAGTTTCAGTTGTCTGCGGTTCGGGTTCGGTCGATTGCGGTTCGGGTTCGATTAGCCGCGGTTCGGTCTCGGAATCCGGCTTCGCCTTCGTCAAGTTCTTCTTGGCTTTCTTGCCGGTCGGACGGGTCATCGTCCAGACTACGAGCACGAGCAGCATCGGCACAGCCGCTATCGGCGCGACGATTATCGGGTCGATGCGCATTGCCTCCGCTGTAACTCGGATAGTCACCGCCGCCTCCCGGTTCGCGACGCGGTGTCCGCGTACGAGCAGTCGGTGGCTGTTCACTCCGTAGGGAGTGCAGGTCAGCAGTGTGCAGTAGTCCTTGCCCTCCTCGATGGCTATGTCGTCCAGCTCCTCGGGCAGAACGATGTGTATACGGTCGACCTCATAGGTAAGCGTCTCGTTCAGTATCTGCAACACGAACACATCGCCCTCGCGAAGCCTGTCCAGATTGCTGAACAGCTTTGCGCTCGGCAGTCCGCGATGACCGGACAGCACGCTGTGGGTCGTCTCGCCGCCTATCGGGAGCGACGTGCCCTCCAGATGTCCGATAGCTATCTGAAGAACCGATTCGTCGGTGCCGTGATAGACCGGAAGCTCGCACTGTATGGCGGGTATGTGGATGTAGCCCATTATCCCGGTGCCGTTCGGGTCGAGCAGGCTGTTGTAGAGCTGCCGCTCCTCCTCGTCGACATAGAGCGGGTTGGACTCGCGGGCAAGCGCTTTGTTGTACTCGCCCGCTGCCTTCCACATACGCTCGTACTCCGCCGCGTCGATCTTGTTGATGTTTTCGGCATAGTTGGCTATCGCACGCGACTGGTGAAACGAGTTCCAGTAGTCGCTGAACGTGGGGTAGAGAAGCAGTCCCACCCCCAGCAAAAGCACCAACGCCAGCAGAAAGGTGGTCAATCGCTTTTTCATTTGTTTGACCACCTTATCCGCAAATTAGTTTAGGTGATTCGGGTCTCTGTCGGGAAGGACTCAGTCCTCCTTGGCGCCGACACGCTTCTTGGTGACGAGCAGGATGCCCGCGCCGACAGCGAGCACACCGCCCGCTATGTAGAAGATGGTGGTACCGATGCCGCCGGTGCTCGGCAGCTCCGCGCCGGTGAGGTTCTCAATCTCGGTCGCGGGGATGCTATCATCGGGGTTATAGGTGATGATACCGGTCGTAGCATCAGTAGTGGTGTTAAGCGGGGTAGTGCTGGTGCTATTTGCGTTAACCTCGACCGGCTGACGAGTATTGAGCCTGTTGTATCCCTCCGGAGCCTTGGTCTCCTCGAGGTAGTAAGTTCCTTCTGCCAGACCCTTGATGGTTACGTTGCCCGCTTTGATGACCTCGGCGGTCTCACCGGCAGCAGCTACGCGGTAGACTCCTTCACTCTCCTTGACAACATCTATCTTAGTGCCCTCAGTCGCAGCGTCATACAGCTCGAACTCGGCGCCGCTCAGGATCTCGTTCTTGCTGTTGGTCTTGACAAGGTTGAAGCTGTAGGTGTAAACCTTGGTCTCGGACTTAGGCGTCTCATAGTTGTTGTAGGTCAGGTGCGCGGTGTTCGTGATAGCGTCGCCGGGATTTGCGGTGGTGTTCAGGGTAGCGGTGTAGCTGACGTGAACCGTCGTGTTCTTATTGCTATCGGTCACGTCAATCGTGAAGTCCCTGTGGGTGAAACCATCAGGCGCAGTCTCGGTAGTAGTCGCAGGTGTCGCACCGTTAAGGCTGCCCTCGTTGAAGCTCAGGTCGTTATCCATAACGTCGTGGATGGTGACCGAACCCACAGCGGTGGCAGGGATATATACCGCTATATCAAAGGTCACGGTGTCGCCGTAGGTGGCAGTCCCATTATCGCCATTCACCGCTGCCTCGCCTATGCTGGCGATGGTCTTGGTCAGCGTCGGGAACTGGTTCTTGGTGTTGATTGTCATGTTCTCCTTACCGAAGGTGTCCACTATCATCTTGTCGCCAAGGCTGCTTGTAATGAGGAAGTAGCCGTTGGTCAGTTCGGCGCTAGCTCCGGTAAAGGAGGTGGTGAAACTCGCCAGCTTATCCGCATTAGCGGTGTCATCAATGACAGTCTTCAGCTCGGTAGCAAGAGCCGCGGCGTCGAAAGTGGTCACGCCCTCCGCAAGAGCCACGACATTATGTGTGTTGTTCTTGGAGTAAACAGTGAACACCGGCACGGTCTTCTCTGTCTCAGTTCCGTCCTCGGTCACCTTAATTGTGGTGGTGAAAGCCTCAATCTTCGCAAGGAACGGGCTTTCCTTGTCGATGGAATAAGCCACGTTCTCGAAGCTGCTGATGACCTCGTCATCAACAGTCTTGCTGGTCTCGTCCAGAGGCTCGGCGTCGAAAATCTTGTACGCGGTGTAGGTCGGAGTGTAGTTCTCGTCCTCGGACTCAGGTGTATTGATGGTCACGTTCGCCGCGAGGGCGGGGGCGGTCAGGCACAGAACCATGACCAGTGCCAGCACGATGCCGGCAAATCGCTTCATAACTTTCATTGTTTTCGTTCCCCTTTCAAAATTTGATTGATGCACTGAATTACTTGCTTGTCGAACCGTTCCTTCCCTTATAGGGGGATGTCTCACGCACTGTCCCCCTCTCCGAAAAGCCACTGTCGTTTCTTATACATAAGGTAGACCGCCGCCGCAAGCAGCGCGACTCCCATTGTATACCATGGCGCCGTTCCCGACCCTCCGGTCGCGGGCAGCTCGTAGGACGATGTGTTCGTGAATACGACCTTGGTGATGTCGTTCACCGTTATCGGACCTGTGGCTACGCTCCCCTGTGTCACCGTCTTTTCAAACTCGGTCTTGTTCGCCTCCTGCGCCTCCTTTTCCTTGCTGTACAGCCAGGTGGCGCTTTCGGTGTGGTAGCCTTGGTTATTCACCTCGGTGATGGTGTATGTCGTATCTTTAGGAAGTTTTTGAATTATCAGTGCCGCACCCGCTTGAAGCCTAAATGTGCCATCCTTGGTGATATAGTCTTTTACACCGTAATCCACTTCGCCATTGGCTGCCTGAACCACGAAGTTGTCGTAAGTACCCTCGCCATCCAAGTCCAGCGTGAACTCAAACCAGTCGTTGCTGTCTATGCCGCTGACCTCTTTCTGGATCCAGAGGGAGCCATTGTTCTTGTCAACTTCCTCCTCAAGCTCCTTCTCGAGGTTGAGTCCGACCACCGTCGGGAGAGTGAACTGCATCCAGCAGGTCGAACCGGAGGCTCCGCGTTCGGTGTAGTAGAAGGTCAGAGTGTAGGTCTTGGTCTCATCCTCCCCCAGCTTCTCCAACTCGCTCTTGTTGATGTAGTCCCAGAGGTTGACATACTCACCGACCGACGAGTGGACGCCGCCGATGTCGCAGACCAGCTTGTCGTCCAGGAAGACCCACATGTCGTCGTCGCCGAAGAAGTAATACTCAAGCGGACCGACATAGTTCCTGGTAAGCTCGAACGTGACCGCGAACTGCATTCCGAAGTAGGAGTTGTGGTACTGTCCGTCGTCGCTGTCCGAGAAGTCTCCGCCTCTTTTCTCTCCGTTCGTGAAATCAATGTTTTTGTCTTTAGGATTGCCGAACTGAGAGTCAGTGCTGAACTTATCGCTGAAGTAGGATTCACCATCCATCGGCCAGAAATTATTGGTCTTGATGTGCGTGTTATTTACATACTCATCCTTCGCGTTATAATACGCAGAAGGACTGCTGAACTTGGTAAGGTCCTGAGTGGCGTTGCTGCCGTCCGATTTCTTGACAGTGCTCAGCGTGTAAGTATCACCTTTACGCTCAAAGTCGAGCGAGTATTCTCCGTTGTCGTATGCCTTCTTGCCTTTTGCGGTTCCGTCATTGAAAAGGTTCGGGGCGGATATGCCGTCAGCGTACCTGATGCGGTACTCTGTCTTTCCTTCGCTGTTGGTCACCTTCGCAGCTTCCTTAGCCAAACCGAATGTGCAGAAGAGGAAGCTGTCTGCGCTCGCCCCTTGACCTGTTCTGTTGGCTGTATTGATGGAGTTGTCGTTCCATGTTTGGCTTGCCCAACCCGAGCCTGTATTTGCGTTGCCGAACGCCAGTCTGGCTCCGCTCCCCGAATAGTTGGACTCGCTGTTTATTCCCTGCTTCAAGGTGTACATATAGTAATAGTCCCAATTCGACCAGTCCTTCCCTTTTTCAAGAAGCTGGCTGCCGTAGATCCAATCGCCCATTTTGTTGGCGTTCTTATACAGTTTTCCGTCCGAGATATTGTAATCGTAGAAGTTCGCGGGGAGGTTCTTGGTCGTATCCTCGGTATCGTATACCAGACGGATGACCGCGCCGTCGCCGATGTAGATGAAGTTCCGGTCCGCGTCGGCAGTCTCTTGGCGGTTGGTGAAGCGGGTCAGCTCCTGATCGTAATCGTATATAGTCCAGTTGCCGTCGTTCTCAGTCGTGCTTGTCGAATTTCCTCCCTCGTTAAGCACCCATATCTTGCTCAGTTTGTACTGGCTGTTCTTGTTTTTCAGCACTATGTTGAAGTACTTCAGTCCCGGCGCTTTCTGATAGGAGAATTTCTCTGCCATGTATATCTCGGTGAGAGTCCGCGCAGTCTTAATCCTGCCATTGTTCTCTCCCTCCTCCGTATCCACCTGCAGATAGGAGATGGTGTGTCCATTCGGCGTTCCGACTACACCCTTCCCATTAGTCGGGAGCTTTTTGCCTTCGGTATTAATCACCGGAAGCATACCATTTGTAACCATGTTTTTGTAGTCGCTGTAGCCGCTGCCGAGTGAGGTTCCGTAGTCCGTCCTGACTGCCCTCTCGAGGTATGCGTAATACTGCACGGTGAAGTTGGGGTTCGCGCTGCGGGTGACGGCATATCCCACTTTGTTGGCGGCTACGGTGTAATAGTTGAAGTAGAACTCCTCGGTTGTGTCGTCGGTCGCCGCCGCGGTGTCGGTCGCATCGGTCGCGATGTCGGCGTCCGACATGGTATCGGCATCCGGCGTGGCGTCGGTGTCCGAGATGGTGCCGGTGTCCAACGCGACGTCGTCGGTCACCATCATCAGACCCGCCTCCTGCGGCGCGTCGAGCATCGCACGGAACTCCTCGGTCGGCGTGACCGAAACGGTTACTTCGCACGCGCTGAGGTCGAGTTCGTATCCGTCTAGCACCAGGGCGTAGTCCAGCGCCGCGACCATCATGACCTCGCCCTCCTCGGCGGCTATCGCGGCATACTCGTCATAAGCCGCGTCGTCCTCCGAAGTGGTTACGGTAAGCTGCGGCAGCGCGCCCTCGCTTATCTCGGTGCCGCCGGGAAGAGCCGCCTCGCCGACGACCTGTATCTCGACCACCACCGCGCCGTCGTCGCTCACGGCGGAGAAGCTGTCGTCCAGAGTTATCAGCTCGGGCGGCAGTTCCGGCTCGACCGTGCACTCGTCGGTGTGGGTGTGCTCGGGGATGTTGCACTTGAGTTCGCCGTTCTCGAAGTAGCAGCTCTCGTCGTGGGTGTGCTCGGTGTCAAATCCGCAGTAATACTTGACTGCCGGCTCGAGCTCGAGCGCCAGATAGCAGTTGTCGTCGTGGGTATGCTCGACCTTGTCGCACACGAGCGTGCGCTGCTCCTGCGGCTCGCCGACGACGAAGCAATCGTCGGTGTGGGTGTGACCCTCGGTCTCCTCCTTGCCGCAGATAAGGGTGAACTTGTTTTCGAGGCAATCGTTCGTGTGGACGTGGCCCTCAGTCTCCTCCAGTCCGCACGCGAGCTCGCCGTCAACATAGCAGCTCTCGTCGTGGGTGTGCGGCTCACACTCCTCAAGCCCGCAGGCGACGACGGTGCTCACCTCGTAGCAGCTCTCGTCGTGAGTATGCGGCTCGCACTCCTCAAGCTCGCAGACAAGGCGCGGCTCGGGGGTGACAAGCTCGGTTATGTAGCACTCGTCGGTGTGGGTGTGCTCCTCAATGCCGCACTGAAGCGGTGTGGTCATGGTTATCGCCGGCAGTATCAGGGCGTAGGTCGTGCAGAACACAACGATGCCCGCAAGCGCCGTCACGACTTTATGCCAACGTTTTGTCTTGCGCTGTTTGTCAAGATACTGCTCTGCCTGCTTCTTTACTCGCTGCATTCAAACGCCCCCTTTCTGCCTAATTTTACCTACTAATTAATGTATGCCTATCCGACCGGACCGAAGACCCCGATGGGCCATACCCTGAAGATAAGCCGTCCGACTATCTGTTCGTCGGACACGCATCCGACCGCCGTGTTTCGCGAGTCGAGCGACACCCCTCGGTGATCACCCATGACGAATATCTGCGACTCGGGCACCTGGTACGGAAGCTCGATGTTGCACTGTCCGAGCGACTTCTCGGTCAGGTACGGCTCGTCAATGGCTTCGCCGTCGATGAACACGTTGCCCTCCTCGTCGATATCCACCCACTGTCCGGCGGTGGCTATCACTCGCTTGACCAGCACCTTGTTGTCAAAGTAGAACGCTATGATGTCGCCGCGCTTGTAGCTTGAACCGCTCATCGAGACGACTATGTCGCCCTCGGTCAGGTTCGGTGCCATCGACGTGCCGGTTATCTGAAGCACCGGAAGCAGCAGCGTCGCCACCAACACGGCAGCCGCGGCGACGGTGATGAGCGTGTAGATCGTGTTGCGAAGTGTCCTGCGGTAGCGCTGCCGGTACTTCTCACGCTTCAGCTCCTCCTCCAACAGGTCAACACTCGGGATCTCGCGCGGTTCGGCGTTCCCTGTCGATCGACGGTGCGTCACTCGGTCTCCTCCTCCCGATCGGCGGTGTCCTCACCGTGCTCCTGCTTCTCCGCCTGAGCCGCGAGGCGTCTGACATTTTCCAGATACATCGCCGCTGCGGCGTCCGCCGCCTCGAACACGGCGTTTATCCGGAGGGATGCCTCGGCGAGCGTGCCCGCCTCCCTGAGACTCAGATCGCGGTTCCGAAGCTGCTCGCGCAGGCTTGCTATCTCCTGCTCCAGCGCGTCCCCGCGCTTCGTCTGCTCTATCAGCATCTCAAGCAGCTCGGCGCGGCGGAGCTTCTTCATCTTCTTCCCGGTCATCGTCCCGCCTCCCGCCTGGGTCTCTAGGGTGTATCGTTTAGCCTGAGAAGGCTAAACGCAAAGGTGACATCACCTTTGCTCCCCTGTTGTATCCTTATTATATCATGTTGCGGTCACAGTTTCGGTTACATTTCACCGAGTTTCCCGCAAAATCTCACCGTCATATCGCCGAAATTTTTGGTTCAATTTGGAAACTATTTGTGCAATCTTCCAAGTGAAAGTGTGCCTGCGCTACTAGCCTATTCTATCACATATATCTGCTTTGTCAAGTGCTTTGCCGGTCAATACCGATAGTTTTTGTCATTCAAAATCTATTATATCAAAATCTGACAGCATGTGTGACAAATAAAAAAACGAGCCGCACGGCTCGCTTTTTTTATTTGGTGCGGATGACGGGACTTGAACCCGTACGCCATAGACACACGCCCCTCAAACGTGCCTGTCTACCAGTTCCAGCACATCCGCATATCGCGCGCCAACCACAGGCGCATTAGATATTATAGCGGTTTCACTCGCCTTTGTCAACCGTTTTTGTGCGCAAATTTTTGAAAAATTCCCTCAGTACGCCCGCGCACTCGCTTTCGAGCACTCCGCCGCGCACCTCCGGATGGTGGTTCCACTTCTCGCGCATCAGGTCGCAGACACCGCCGCACGCCCCCGCCTTAGGGTCGCCCGCGCCGTACACCACCCGCCGAAGCCGCGCGTTTATGCACGCTCCCGCGCACATCGGGCAGGGCTCGAGCGTGACGAACAGCTCGCACTCGTGCAGCCGCCATCCGCCCAGATTGCGGCATGCGTCCTCTATCGCCTCTATCTCGGCGTGGGCGGTGGCGCGGTGTGCCGTCTCCCGACGGTTCCGACCGCGCCCTACTATCTCGCCGTTCCGCACGACCACCGCTCCGACCGGCACCTCGCCGTCGAGCGCCGCCTCGCGCGCAAGCTCGAGCGCCGCCACCATGAATTTCTCGTCCACTTATCCACCTCCGATGCCGCCTCAGCCCCGCTTTATTATCTCATCCTTCGGCGTGGCGAACGGGATGACCTCACTCGCCGAATACTCGACGCCGTGCTCATCCAGCCCGCGGCAGAACGCCTTCACATACCTGTCCGACTCGAAGCTCTGCTTGAAGTTGAAGCAGAACTTATCCCCGCAGGCTATCATCGAGATGCTGATGCCGGTCGAGCCCGAGTTGTAGATGCCTATTACGTCGATATACTGCGCGTTCTCGTTCACTCTCATCTGACCGAGATAGCTTATGGTGTAGGTGTTGAGAAGCATGCCGTTAAAGAAGTCCATCATGCTCTGCTTTGCCTCGTAGCCCTCCATCGTGTCCAGCTTGTCGAACAGAGCAAGCGACGCGTTGGCTGCACGGCGGCAGTTGTCTCGGTCGCGTTGCGCGTTCAGTAAAGCACGCTGCTGCTTTGCCTGCGCGTCGAGCGGCATATCGAGAAACTCGCGGGTGTAGGGCAGCGGCATGCTGCGCACGCAGTTTTTGAAGGTATTCGGCAGGTCGAGCGCGTCGCGGATGTCCACCGCGATGTTCGCGTTTATCGGCTTGTCAAAGTCGGGGAACATCTCGGCTATGCCCGCGCTCATGAGAAGCGAGGTCAGCACCACCGGCGTCGCGCCGCAGCCCTTGCATGCCCTCATAAAGGAGGGCGAGTCGATGTCCAGCTCGTAGCGATAGTAGGTGTCGCGCTCCTCCACGACGTTTTCGGGCAGGGCATACGCGTCCCTCGACACCTCGACCGGAGGCTTGCTCTCGTCAAAGTCGTAACCTCCGAGGTTCGGCTCGGTGGTCTCACCCTCGAGCAGCGGCGAATCGGCGAGACGGATGCCCTCCGCCGACGCGTCGCTCTTGTATCTCGACGCGCAGTAGTAGTAGATGAGCGTCTCGATGAACGGCATTATGCCCCTGCCGTCGCAGAGCGCGTGATGGAAGGAGACATAGACCGTGCTGCCGTAGTATGTAACTCCGATGAGATGGTAGCCGCAGGAGATATGCCCTAGCCGCGGAAGCGTCTCGGTGCGGGTGGCGACCAGGCTGACCTTGTTCTGCACGATGTAGAAGTCGCCGTCCAGCTCGACGAGCTTGGTGTTAAGGTAGGGGTAGCGTTCGAGCGCGGTGCGAAGCGCCTTGTTCAGATGGGAGCCGTACACCTTTTTGTGGAAGCGTATCTCCACGACCTCGCTCTCCATTCCGGCTGTCTTATAGAGATAGGACTGTCCGGAGCGCACCTTGTCGTGGTCTGCGTCGGGTGTCGAGCCGGATGAGCTTATCATGTTTTTCTTGTTGCTCCGCTCGAGCGCCTTATAAATGTTTTTGAATATCTCCGCCATAACAGCACCCCTTCGTCTGTTTTTCGTACCTCTATGGGTATAATACAACATGGCGGGGAAAAAATCAATTTTCGGGAGAAAAAATTTTTCGCGAAGGCTTGACAAACGCTATGAAATAGCATATAATCGTTAAGCGTCGGGTTTTGCCGACTGCCTAAGATGTAGGGGTATAGCTCAGCTGGTAGAGCGGCGGTCTCCAAAACCGTAGGTCGAGGGTTCGATCCCTTCTGCCCCTGCCACTTGGCCCGGTAGTACAGTTGGTTAGTACGCCAGCCTGTCACGCTGGAGGTCGTGGGTTCGAGCCCCATCCGGGTCGCCATATTTGCCTCTGTAGCTCAGTTGGTAGAGCAGGGGACTGAAAATCCCCGTGTCGGTGGTTCGATTCCGCCCGGAGGCACCATAGAGGGCGGGCAGCACGCCCGTCCTCAAATATTTTCGGCGCCATAGCCAAGCGGTAAGGCAGGGGCCTGCAAAGCCCTCACCCCCAGTTCGATTCTGGGTGGCGCCTCCAGACGCAAAAGGTACGTTTCGACGTACCTTTTGTGCTACATAAGTATAAAAACGGAGGAAACAGCTATGGAAATCGTCAAAATCGTCCGCGAATCCTGCCCTGCCGCGCGTTTTATCGGCAAGAAGTACGCATCGTCGCCCGACTGGGGCGAGTGGTGGGAGAAGGGATGGTTCGACATCCTAGAGCGCACGCCCCGTCTCGACTTCAACGGCGACGCCTACCTCGGCGCGGTGCGAATCGTCGACGGCGACCCCGAGCGGTGGGTGGGTATGCTGTTCGCCAAGGACACGCCGGTGCCGGGGGGCTTCGAGCACGTCGACATAGAGCCGACCGACTGCGCCGTCTGCTATCTGCGCGACAAAGAGGGCAGCGGCGACTTCTTCACGATGGAGACGCATGAAGCCTGCCTCGACGCGATGAAGGCGCAGGGATTTGTCCGCCGTGAGGACGACTGGTGCATCGAGCGCTACGCCTGCCCGAACTGGACCACGCCCGACGCCGACGGCTGCGTCATACTCGACTACGCCATCGCGATAAAGTGAAAGCAAAACAGCGGCGACGGCGGTCGTCGCTGTTTTTGGTTGGGGGATAGAATGAAACACATAGTGGGATTTGTAAAACGCGAGCCGGTGCTCGTCATCGCGGCGCTGTTGGCGGTGGTGTCGATGTTCTTCGTGCCGCCGTCCGCCGAATATATGGAATACATAGACCTGCGGGTGCTCTGCCTGTTATTCTGCCTTATGGCGGTGGTCGCGGGACTGCGGAGCTGCGGGCTTTTCGAGCTTCTGTCGCAAAAGCTGCTCGCGGGCAAGAAGTCGTTTCGCACGGTGACGCTCGCGCTCGTGCTGCTGCCCTTCTTCCTGTCCATGCTCGTGACAAACGACGTGGCGCTCATCGCGTTCGTGCCCTTCGCGATATTTATCCTGAACCTCGCGAATCGGAGGGACGCGATAATCCGAGTGGTGGTGCTCCAGACGGTCGCGGCGAACCTCGGCAGCATGGCTACGCCGGTGGGAAATCCGCAGAACCTCTTTCTCTACGCGAAGTACGAGATGTCGGCGGGCAGCTTCTTCGGACTGCTCGTGCCGCTGACGCTGATAAGCCTTGCGCTGCTCGTCGCGGCGTCGGTGTTTCGCGGCGGGGAGCGGGTCGAGCTTGAGTTTGAGGAGCGCGCAAAGCTGCAAAGCCCACCGCGATTCTGGTGCTATGTCGTGCTGTTCGCGCTCTGCCTGCTGTCGGTCTTCCGCGTGCTGCCCTATCCGATAACGACCGCGGTCGTGGTCGTCGCGATGCTCGTTCTCGCGCCGAAGCTGCTGAAGGAGGTCGACTACTTCCTGCTGCTCACCTTCGTGTGTTTCTTCATATTCAGCGGAAATCTCGGCAGGATACCGCAGATAAGCGGTTTTCTCAGCGGCATCGTCGAGAAGAACACGCTTGTCGCGTCGGCGGCGGTGAGCCAGGTGATAAGCAACGTTCCCGCAGCTGTTCTGCTGAGCGGATTTACCGACAACGCGCTCGGACTGCTCGCGGGGGTGGACGTAGGCGGGCTTGGAACGCCGGTCGCGTCGCTCGCGAGCCTCATATCGCTCAAATTCTACCTAGCGCAGCCGGACAGACGGCTCGGGCGGTACATGCTTGTGTTCACCGTCGCGAATCTCGTGGGACTTGCGGTGCTGCTGCCGATAGCCGCGCTTCTGGTGGGATAAATCGGGGAAAATGTCTGGCATTTTCCGACGCGACGTGCTATACTGTATCCGGCACAAAATTACAGACTAAAGTGAGGGAATTTATTATGAACATACCGAGACAGGAGCACCCGAAGCCGCAGTTCCGCAGGGAGAGCTGGCAGAATCTCAACGGCGAGTGGTCGTTTGAGATCGACAACGGACGAAGCGGCGCCTCACGCGGGCTTTTCAAAGAGGACGCGGAGCTTTCGGGCAGGATAACCGTGCCCTTCTGCCCGCAGAGCGAACTCAGCGGCGTCGGTCACAAGGACTTCATCTACGGCGTGTGGTACAAGCGCACGGTCACGCTCGACGCGGCGCAGCTTGCGGGTCGGATAAAGCTGCACTTCGGCGCGGTCGACTACCGCACGACGGTGTTCGTAAACGGCGCGGAGGTCGGTCGCCACGTCGGCGGCTATGTCTCCTTCGCGTTTGACATAACCGACGCGGCGCGGGTGGGTGAGAACGTCATAACCGTCTACGCCGAGGACGACGAGCGCGACCCGATGATACCGCGCGGCAAGCAGAGCGAGGAGTTTTTCTCGCACGGCTGCGACTATACCCGCACGACCGGCATATGGCAGACGGTGTGGCTCGAGTTCATGCCGACCGCGCACATAGAGGACATTCGGATAGTGCCGAATGTGGACGAAAGCTCGCTGTGGCTTAGCGCGAACCTCGTCGGCGCGGGCGTGCTGAAGGTATCGGCGGCATACGAGGGCAGGGAGGTCGGCTCGGTCGAGTGCTCGTCGGACGGCGGACGCGTGCAGCTGACCGTTCCGCTTTGCGAGACGCATCTGTGGGAGCTTGGCGCGGGACGGCTGTACGACCTGACGCTCACCTACGGCGAGGACACCGTCCACAGCTACGCGGGTCTGCGAAAGATAGAGCTGCGCGGCAGGAAATTCCTGCTCAACGGCAAGTCGGTGTTCCAGCGCACGGTGCTCGACCAGGGCTTCTATCCCGACGGGATATACACCGCGCCGAGCGACGAGGCTCTGGTGCGCGACATCGAGCTTTCGATGTCCTGCGGATTCAACGGCGCGCGCCTGCACCAGAAGGTGTTCGAGGAGCGCTTCCTCTATCACTGCGACCGTCTGGGCTACATGGTCTGGGGCGAATACCCGAACTGGGGACTGGATGTTTCCCGCCCCGAGTCGGTGTTCTCGATACTTCCCGAGTGGCTGGAGGAGGTCGAGCGCGACTTCAACCATCCGTCGATAATCGGCTGGTGTCCGCTGAACGAGACCTGGGACTGCTGCGACCGCAGGCAGTGCGACGATGTGCTCCGCGCGGTCTATCTCGCGACCAAGGCGGCAGACCGGACGCGCCCCTGTATCGACACGAGCGGAAACTACCACGTCATAACCGACATCTACGACGTCCACGACTACGAGCAGGACGACGCGGTGTTTAAGGCGCACTACGACGAGTTTAAGAACGGCGGCGAGCTGTTCGACCAGGTGAACGGAAGGCATCCCGTGCCGCGCCAGCACTACGACGGCAAGCTGCCGGTGTTTATGAGCGAGTACGGCGGCATCGGCTGGGCGCTCGGCGGCGGCGCGTGGGGCTACGGCAACAGCCCGAAGTCGGAGGAGGCGTTTATCGCGCGGTTCAGGGGACTTACCGACGCTATGCTCGACAATCCGGAGATAATGGGACTCTGCTACACGCAGCTGACAAACGTCGAGCAGGAGCAGAACGGACTGTTCACCTACGACCGCGAGCCGAAGTTCCCGCCCGAGATTTTCCGCGAGATACTCACACGCAAGGCGGCTATCGAGGACTGAAACGGGGGACGAAATGGACTACACGGAAATTAACTCAAAGACCATCGACCGATGGGTGGACGAGGGCTGGGAGTGGGGACAGCTCATCTCCCACGACGAGTACGCCGCCGCGCTGGAGGGCAGGTGGGACGTGAAGCTCACGCCGACCAAGTTCGTTCCGCACGAGTGGTTCGGCGAACTGAGAGGAAAGAAGCTGCTCGGGCTTGCGAGCGGCGGCGGTCAGCAGATGCCGATATTCACGGCGCTCGGCGCGGACTGCACCGTTCTCGACTACTCCGAGCGGATGCTCGAGCAGGAGCGCATCGTCGCCGCGCGCGAGGGCTACGACATAGACATCGTGCGGGCGGACATGTCAAAGCGGCTGCCGTTTGAGGACGAGAGCTTCGACATCATCTTCCACCCGGTGTCAAACGTATATGTCGAGGACGTGATGCACATATGGCGCGAGTGCTATCGTGTGCTGCGAAAGGGCGGCGTGCTGATAGCAGGACTGGACATCGGCATAAACTTCATCTTCGACGAGAATGAGAAGGAGATTGTGAACACGCTTCCGTTCAACCCGCTGAAAAATCCCGACCAGATGCGCCAGCTTCAGGCGGAGGACGACGGCGTCCAGTTCTCGCACACGCTGGAGGAGCAGATAGACGGACAGCTCCGCGTCGGCTTCACGCTCACGAATCTCTACGAGGACACCAACGGCTCGGGCAATCTGCACGAACACAACATCGCGACGTTCATCGCCACCCGAAGCGTGAAGCTTTGAACGAAAAAAGGCAGCTATCTTTTGCGGATAGCTGCCTTTTTGTGCGCTGATTTACTTGTAAGTGTAGCCGTCGGGTATGCGGATGTACGCGCGGATGTGCTCGTCGAGCGGCCGCGTAACGATGCCCGACGTGTTCTTGTCGAAGATGTTGCCCTCCGCCGCTTTGAGCACGCCGTCTCCGACCTCGAGCACCACGCCGATGTGGTCGTGCTCCGCGTCGCAGAAGACACGGTCGTAGAGGACGATGTCGCCTGCCGCTGGGACAAACGAGCTGTCGCCGCGGTGGTACTCGATGCGGCTGTCGTTCATCGCGAACTCCTCCCAGGCGATGCAGCCCGCGAGAGTGCAGGTTACGAGGCCTTCGGGGCGGCAGGGAAAGTCGAAGCCCGCTCCCACGCAGCAGTAGTAGACGAACGCGGCACACCACAGGCGGTCAGCCTCGTCGACGCTCCATCCGGGGAAAAGGTCTACCAGCGGCTGAATGTTCGGCTCTTTGCCGTCGACATATCCGTGAAACGGGCGCTCGGCAAGCTCCTTTGCGACACGTGCAAGCTCCGCGCGGGTCTTTGCGCCGTTCATCAGTCCAGAACCTTGCCGTCCTTGTCGAACAGCGGCAGACGCTCGAGATAGGTGATGTCGCCGCGGTCGCACGCCTCGCCCTCCGCGAGAATCGACATGCGCGCGACGATGTTGCCGCCCGCCTGCTCGACCAGCTGCTCGAGCGCCGAAAGCGATGCGCCGGTGGAGATGACGTCGTCGACGATTATCACGCGCTTGCCCTGCATCTTTGCCTTGTCGCTGCCGTCGAGAAAGAGGGTCTGCACGCCGGCGGTGGTGATCGACTTGACGTGCACCGAGAAGATGTCGCGCATGTACAGCTTTGCCGCCTTGCGCGCGATGATGTAGCTTGCGGCGTTTTCCTGGCGCGCCATCTCGTAGACGAGCGGTATGCCCTTCGACTCGGCGGTTATCAGGATGTCATGCTCGGGCGCGCGCTTCAGCAGCTCGCGTGCGCAAGCCTCGGTCAGCTCCACGTCGCCGAAGATGACGAACGCCGCGATGTTCAGCTCGTCGGATATGGGACAGAGCGGCAGGCTGCGCTCAAGCCCCGCTATCTTCATCTTGTACTCCATATTGATTCGCCTCCGTGATATTTTTACATACACTGAAAGTCTACCACAGATGCGCGGCGATGGCAACCGCAAACTTGGATAAAAGACAAAATTTTGAATTTTTTCCGAAAACCGCTTGCATTTTGTCGAATAAGCGGTTATAGTTATGAGGTAGGAATTTTGGGCGCAGGGAACCCAAAAATTTTTGTTTTAGGAGGGAAATGTACTTATGGACAAGTTCTTCGGCATCAAAGAACGCGGTTCCACGGTCAGAGCGGAGATCTTCGCCGGCATCACCACCTTCTTCGCGATGGCGTACATCGTGTTCGTCAATCCGGCGCAGGTGGCTGCGGGCGGCGCGGGCGGATGGCTAGTCGGAGCGGGCGCGGACGCCGGCACGATGGGTCAGATCTGGAACGCGGTCTACATCGCCTCGATACTGGCGGCGATAATCGGCACTTTGGTAATGGCGGTGTACGCGAAGCTGCCGTTCGCGCTGGCGTGCGGCATGGGTCTCAACGCGTTCTTCTGCACCACCTTCGTCGCGGGCTCGTTCTTCGCGGGAGAGGACGTCATAACCGGATATCACTCCGGCCTCGTCATCGTATTCCTCAGCGGAATCGTGTTCCTGCTGCTGTCGATAACCAAGGCTCGCGGCTATGTCGCAAAGGCAATGCCCGACTGCCTCAAGAAAGCTATCCCGGCGGGCATCGGTCTGTTCATCGCGTTCATCGGCTTCCAGAACGTCGGCATCGTGCAAACCAACCAGTACACGCTCGTTCAGTTTGTCGACATCCACGGCGCAATTACGAGCGGCAACTTCGCGAGCGTCATTCCGGCGCTTGTCGCCCTGCTCGGCTTCATCATCATCTCGATACTGAGCAAGAAGAACGTGCGCGGCAGCGTCATCATCGGAATACTCGCCTCCACCGTGCTCTACTACCTGTTCACCTGGACCGCTCCGAGCTTCGACCTCGGCAACATCGGTCAGTCGTTCAAGGACTTCGGCACGGTCGGCATCACCGGCATATTCAGCGCCGAGGCGTGGTCGGCGGCGTTCAGCAGCGCGCACGTCGGCGGCATATTCAACGCGCTCGTGCTGATAATCACCTTCTGCCTCATCGACATGTTCGACACGGTCGGCACGCTCTACGGCACCGCCTCCGAGGCAAAGATGCTGGACAAGAACGGCGACCCGATAAACATGGATCAGGCGATGCTCAGCGACTCGATAGCGACCGTCGCGGGTTCGGTGCTCGGCACTTCGACCACCACCACCTTCGTCGAGAGCGCTGCCGGCGTTGCGGCGGGCGGACGCACCGGACTTACCGGCGTGGTCGTCGCCATCTGCTTCGGCATCTGCCTGTTCCTCAGCCCGCTCGCGTCGATAATCCCGTCGGCTGCGACCGCTCCGGCGCTCATCTACGTCGGCGTGCTGATGCTCAAGAACTTCGGCGCGGTGGACATGAGCGACATGCGCAGCGCTGTTCCGGCGTTCCTCGCGCTCATCATGATGCCGCTGACCTACTCGATAGCGAACGGCATAGGCATAGGCGCTATCGCGTACGTCCTCATCACGCTGTTCACCGGCAACTACAAGAAGCGCGACATCGTCGTCACGCTGATAGCGATACTCTTTGTGCTCAAGTTCATCTTTGTCACGATGTAAGTTCGCGAAAAACCGCATATACAGCAAAAGAACACGCATTTCGCGTGTTCTTTTGCTTTGCGTGTTTATCAAAGGTCAGGCGGTGTGCTCCGCAAGCTCGCGCTCCAGGACATCCGCGAACCGCTGCACAGCATCGCCGAGCGTCTCCGCGTGGTCGCGCATCAAGTCGTTGAACCGACTCGGGTCGCGGCGCAGCTCAACGGCGAGCGCCAGTTCGTCGGGGTCGGGACAGAGGCGGTTCTCGAGCGCCCACACGCCCGCGTCAGTCTTGGCGATAACCCGCCGCTCGCGCAGCGTATAGATGCCGCGCGCGATGTCGAGCAGCCATCCGAACGAGTAGAGGCTGCGGTCGGTGGTCTGCGCGTACTTGCGGATGGTGTCGTAGTGGTAGGTTATGTCGCGCCGCAGCTCTCCGAAGGACGGGGCTTTCAGCGCCGAACGGACATCGTCGCCGCGCAGCAGCCGACCGTTGGTCAGCAGCTCGCTCATGCTGAAGCTGTCAAACGCGTGGCGGTCGGTTATCCGCTGACCGCTTGTGCCCCAGTAGACCACGCGGTCGGGCGCGCCGGACAGGAACGCGTCGAGCGACAGCATCCCGCCCTCGAACGAGCGGTAGTAGCGATTATCCGGCTCGCACTCGAGCATCGACTGCCGCAGTCCGACCAGCCGCTCCGCCTGCTCCTCTGTGATGCCCGACTTTGTCAGCACGAGCAAGTCGATGTCGCTCCAGCCGAGGCGAAAGTCGCCGAGCACGACCGAGCCGTAGAGGTATATCGACGGCTCGCGGTCGGATAGGATGTCGCCTATCGCCGCGGTCATCTGCGCTATCGAACGCTCGAGCATCGGGTCGATTTTCGTTTCTGTCATGGTCATGCCTCCTGTTTTGCGGTGTGAAGTACATTTTATCACACGGCGGGGAGAAAAGCAAGGCGGGGAGAAAAGCAAGGCGGGGCGGTTGGTCGAAAGACGGCGAAATTTTGAAATTTCGTGTGATTCGGACTTGCAATTTTCCGGATAAGGTGGTATAATGCAACTAACATTTTTCTGGGAGGTGCGACCATGTATAAGACCGAAAACTTCGCCCAAAACGAATTCAAACCCGCACGATTCGAGTCGAAGGGCGAGATAACGCTTAGAGGACAGAAGATCCCGTACCACACCGTCAGCGAGGACACGGTGTTCTACGACAACGGCGGCAAGCCGATCGCGTCGATGTTCTCCTACTCCTACTTCCGCAGCGACGTGAAGGATACCGCGAGCCGTCCCGTCATATTCTGCTACAACGGAGGACCCGGCTCGTCGTCGATGTACGTCCACGCGGGATTCCTCGGCACAAAGCGGATAACCTACACCGAGGCGCCCGACCGTCCGTCGGCGCTCGGACCGTTTGAGGTCATCGACAACCCCGACTGCCTGCTCGACGTGGCGGACATCGTGTTCGTCGACCCGGTCGGCACCGGATACGGCGTGCTCATCGACGACGAGAAGGCGAGCACCTTCTTCGGCATCGAGGAGGACGCGGAGGCGCTGCTCACCTTCATCGAGAAGTGGATAGCGCGCTACGACCGCTGGCTCAGCCCGCGCTATCTCGTCGGAGAGAGCTACGGCTGCACACGCTCGGCAATCGCGGCGGGCATGGGCGTGACCGGAGGCAAGGATCGCACCTACACGCTCACCTTCGACGGCATCGTCTTCATCGGAAACACGGTCACGGTCGGCAAGTACTTCGGCCGTGAGATTCCGGTCGAGCCGTCGGTCATCGGATTCCCGACCTACGCGGGCATCAACTGGTATCACAACCATCCGTCGAACCAGACGGTGGAGGAGTTTGTCGCTGAGGCGAAGGCGTTCGCGGATAACGACTATCTGCTCGCGCTGTACAAGGGAGAGCGTCTCAAGGGCGCCGAGCGCGAGGCGATAGTGAAGAAGATCTCCTACTACACCGGAATGCCGGCGGAGTATCTCGAAAAGCGCGACCTGCGCATCGACGACGCGACCTTCCGCATCGAAGTCGCAAAGCAGCAGGACAAGTCGGTCGCGCGCTTCGACGGACGCATCACCCGTCCGCGCTACAACCCCGAGCTGGTGGAGGAGACTGTCGGCATACGCGACGACGCGTCCACCGACCGCTACGGTTCGTACTTTATCTCGGCGCTCAACGGCGTCATCTTCCCGATGCTCGGGATCAAGCTCGACCGCGTGTTCATCCCGTCCTACGCGATGTGGGACTTCAAGACGAAGGAGTCGAAGTGGAACCAGGAGTCGCCGCGCGGCACGACCGGCGAGCAGCTCCGCAACGCCATGATGCGCACGCCGGGTATGCGCTCCTTCTTCGCAAACGGCTGGTATGACGGCGCGACGATGATAGGACACGTCTACTACACGCTCGACCACGGCGGACTGCCGCTCGACCGCGTGTGCGTCAAGGGATACCAGTCGGGACACATGATATACATAGGAGAGGAGAACATAAAGGAGCTGAACGACGACATCCGCGACTTCATAGCGGGTGGAATGCCGACCAACGACTGACATGCGAAGCATCGAAAACAGGCACGCCGACCGCGTGTCTGTTTTTGCTTTTCAGCAGAAAAAGTCGGGCGGAGCAGCGCCTGCCGTGCTATAATACTGCCAACACATCGAAGGAGGACGTGTATGAACCTTGCCGACGGCATAGCCGACGCACTCGCGTATATCGAGGAGAATCTCGACGGGGAGCTCACCGTCGGGGAGATAGCCGCGCGGGCGTATATAAGCGAGTTCCACTTTCAGCGGGTGTTCTCCGCGATATGCGGGCTTACCGTCGGCAAGTATGTCCGCAACCGACGCCTGACGCTCGCGGCGCGTGAGCTTGCGGGCGGCGGAGTCAAGGTGACCGATGTCGCGATGAAGTACGGATACGGCTCGATGGAGGGCTTTTCCCGTGCTTTTGCGCGATTTCACGGCGTATCTCCGTCCGATGTGCTGGCGGGAGCGAGCGCGAAATCTTTTCCGCCGCTGAAGCCGAAAATCAAGTCGGAGGCGAACGGCATGGAGTTCAGGGTAGTACACAAGGAGGCGTTTACGGTATTCGGGCTCTGCCGCGAATTCTCGAACGAAACCGCCTATCAGGATATACCGGCGTGGTGGGACGAGCATCTGGCGAGCGAAAACCGTCCGGTCATGGGCAGATTCGGCGTCTGCATCGACACCGACGGCGAGCACTTCGACTATCTCATCGCCGACGAATACCGCCCGTGGGAGGAACTGCCCGAAGGCTGCGTCGCTCGGAGCTTCGACGCGGGCGACTGGGCGGTGTTTCCCTGTAATGTGACCACGCTTCAGGACACGAACACGAGGATGTGGGGCGAGTGGCTGCCGTCGCAGAGGGAGTACCGCCTTCGCGCGAACATGAACATCGAGCTGTATGACACGCCGGAGGAGAAATACTGCGAGCTGTGGCTTCCGGTGGAGAAAGTGAGGCAGGCATGAACATCGAAAGGATAGAAAAGAAGTCGTTTGTCGTTATCGGCAAGGAGGGTTCGACCGCCGACGGCGAGGGCTTTATCGCTCGGCTGTGGGAGGACGCGAATTCCCATTTTTCGGAAGTGCAGAATCTGGCAAAGAAGGATGCCGACGGAAATCTTGTCGGGATATGGGGCGCGATGAGCGACTTTTCGCGGTCGTTCAAACCCTGGGAGGACTTCGAGAAGGGACTGTACCTCGCGGGCCTCGAGTGCGTCGACGGCGCGGAACCGCCCGACGGCTGGACGAAGTGGGTCATCCCGGGATACGAGTTTGTCCGCGTCGAAAACGAGGGAGAGAACACCTTTGCCGAAACGCTGAAATACTTGGAGGAGAGCGGTCTCACGCTCGCGGGCGCGGTGCACGACTTCACCGACCCGTCGAGCGGCAAGGGCTATATGTTCTTTCCGATAAGAAAAATTTGACAATCGGGCGAAAATTCAAAAAAGAATAATTGTTTAGAAAAGATGGCAGATTAAGCGTGCCGATTCGCGAAAAATAGACCGATTACGGCGCTATTTGTCACGATTTTTTCGCCGCCTTCGGGAAAGATAATCTTGCGTGCCTTGCGGCGCGTGAGATTTTTCTTTTTGGAAGGGAGTGGGAATTATTGGACGCAAATGGTTCAGACAGGCGGTTTTGGCGCTGGCGGTCGTGATGATCTTCGGCGCGGCGCAGACCATACCGCTGACCGCCTCCGCCGCGGATGACGGCACAAACGACGCGGTGGCGGTCAGCGGTTCCGCACGGATGCTCGTGCCGGTAGGCCGTGCGGCGGGAATAAAGATAGCGTCGGACGGCGTGCTGGTAGTGGGACTTGTGGATGTGGTGAGCGACGGTAATTCGTCCTGCCCCGCAAAGACGGCGGGACTTCGCGAGGGCGACCTGATAGTCGCGGTGGCGGGCAGGAAGGTGTCGAGCGCGAGCGACCTCAAGGCGGCGATAACCGACTCGCGCGAGGTGAAGCTGACCTACGAGCGGGACGGCAGCCGTCACACGGCGGCGATATGCCCTATGAAAAGCGATGAGGACGGCGGCTACCGTCTCGGCGCGTGGGTTCGGGACAGCATGGCGGGCATAGGAACGCTGACCTACTACGACCCGGCGAGCGGCACGTTCGGCGCGCTCGGTCACGGCATAAACGACGTGTCCACCTCGGCGCTCATGCCGGTGGCGAGCGGAACGCTGGTGCGCTCGACCGTCGCGTCGGTGCGAAAGGGCGAGGCGGGCAATCCGGGCGAACTCAGCGGCAGCTTTGACCTCAGCGACGAGTTCGGCGAGCTGTACTCGAACACCGACTGCGGCGTATTCGGACGCGCGAGTGCGGGCGAGCTTGGGATAGACATGACCGCGGCGCTTCCGGTGGCGCAGCCGTCGGAGGTGCACGAGGGCGCGGCGACGATACTGTCCAACGTGTCCGGCTCGGAGATAGGGCAGTATTCGATAGAGATAAAGAAGGTGTCGGCGGACGGCGCGTCGGCTCCTCGGGACATGGTGATAGAGATAACCGACGAGCGGCTTATCGCGGCGACCGGCGGCATTGTTCAGGGGATGAGCGGCAGCCCGATAATCCAGGACGGAAAGTTTGTCGGCGCGGTGACCCATGTGCTGATAAACTCGCCTACGCGCGGCTACGGGATATTCGTGACGCGGATGCTCGACGAGAGCGCGCAGTCGGCGGAGCGGACGGCGGCTTAAGCGATGGCTTGAAACGCGGAGGGAAGCGGCGCGCTTCTTTCCGCGTTTTTGCGTGCTCGCGGGAAAAAGGTATCGTACTTAGGTAAAAACGACTGAATCTCCCGAGTTCGATTGACAGCTTTTCTCGCAAGATGGTAGAATTTAATCGGGCAAAACAAAACAGGGAGGTATTTCGATATGCAGGCTAAACTCGAATGGCTCGGCGACGTCGGCACTTTTCAGGTGAACCGGCTTGAGGCGCACTCCGACCATGTGGCGCAGCTTCCGCGCGACAAGAAGGGCAGGACGTCGCTCCGTCAGAACCTGAACGGCGAGTGGTTTTTCAACTATGCCGAGCGTCCGGACAGGCGTCCCGCTCGCTTCTTTGAAAAGGGCTTCGACTGCTCGAACTGGGACAGGATAACCGTTCCGGGTCACATCCAGATGCAGGGCTACGGCAAGCCGGCATACCTGAACACGACCTATCCGTGGGACGGCAGCGAACCGCTTGAGTGGCCGCAGATACCGGAGAACAATCCGGTGGGCAGCTACGTCCTCAAATTCACCCCCGACAGGATGGATATGCGCGCGCATATCAGCTTCCAGGGTGTGGACACCGCGTTCTACGCGTGGCTGAACGGCGAGTTTCTCGGCTATTCGGAGGACGGCTGTACACCGTCCGAGTTCGACATAAGCGGCATACTTACCGACGGCGAGAACACCCTCTGCGTCGAGGTGTACAAGTACGCGACGTCGAGCTGGCTTGAGGATCAGGACTTCTTCCGCTTCAGCGGAATATTCCGCGACGTGTTCATCGAGTATCTGCCCGAAGTCCACATCGACGACGTGCACGTCGTTACCGACCTCGCCGACGACTGGGGGTCGGCTGTGACCAAGGTGCACCTCAAGCTCAGCGGTGCTGTCGACGGCGCGCGCGTCTGGACCGCTCTCGACGAGGACAGCGGCCGCCCGATGGGTCGCGCCGACGCGAAAGTCGAAAACGGCGAGTGCTCGTTCGAGATACCGGTGGAGGGCATGAAGCTGTGGAGCGCGGAGGAGCCGAACCTCTACCTGCTGACGATGCACGTCGAGAAGGCGGACGGAACGATGACCGAGATAGTCCGCCAGCCGGTCGGCTACCGCCGTTTTGAGATAAAGGACAAGATAATGCTGCTCAACGGCAAGCGCATCGTCTTCAAGGGCGCGAACCGCCACGACTTCGACGCGAGCGTCGGCCGCGCGGTCACCGACGACATCCGCCGACGCGACCTCGTTACGATGAAGCGGAACAACATAAACGCCGTGCGCACCTGCCACTATCCGAACGGCTCGTCGCTGTACGAGCTGTCCGACACGCTCGGCCTGTATGTCATCGACGAGGCGAACCTAGAGACGCACGGCACATGGGGCTTCGGAGTAAAGGACGGACGCCAGCTGCCCGGCTCGAACATGGAGTGGCTCGGCGCCGTGCTCGACCGCGCGAAGTCGATGTACGAGCGGGACAAGAACCACCCGTCGATACTGATGTGGAGCTGCGGCAACGAGAGCTACTGCGGTGAGGTAATCTATCAGGAAAGCGAGTATTTCCGCGCGGTCGACCCGACCCGCGTTGTCCACTATGAGGGCGTGCAGTCTCATCCCGACTGGCTCAAGACCACCGATGTGTTCTCGCAGATGTACGCCGCGCCCGAGCTGTGCGAGAAGTATCTGAACTCGAACCCCGAGCGCCCGATGATACTCTGCGAGTATATGCACTCGATGGGCAACTCTACCGGCGGAATGAAGAGCTACACCGACCTCACCGAGAAATATCCGATGTACCAGGGCGGATTCATCTGGGACTTCATTGACCAGGCGGTCGAGACGACTTCGATGAGCGGCAAGCCGCGCTTCGGCTACGGCGGCGACTCGGACGAGCGCCCGCACGACGGCAACTTCTCGGGCAACGGCATAGTCTTTGCCGACGGAAGCGAGTCGCCGAAGATGCAGGACGTCAAGCACCTCTACGCGAACGTCAAGCTGATACCCGACGAGCACGGCGTGACGATAAAGAACGAGAACCTGTTCGTCTGCACCCGCCGCTATGCCGCGAAGTGGAAGCTCATGCGAAACGGCGAGACGGTGCGGATAGGCTCGTTCAGCCCGGTGGTAATGCCCGAGAGCGAGCAGTACTTCCCGCTGGACATCGAGGCAAAGGGCGACGGTGAGTGGACGCTCGAGGTGTCGCTCGTCACCCGCGCCGCGACCGAGTGGGCGGAGAGCGGCTTTGAGATAGCGCACGGACAGCACGTCTGGGGCGCGTACACGGGGCATACGCCCGAGTCGGCCGCGTCGAAGATGGTGGTCGGCAAGGACTGGGCGGGCGTCGAGGTGGGAGCGAGCCGCGCGATGTTCTCCAAGAAGAGCGGCTTTGAGTCGTTTGTCGTGGAGGGCAAGGAGATGATAAAGAGCGCGGTGAAGCCGACCTTCTGGCGCGCGCTGACCGACAACGACATCGGCGCCAAGGCGCACATGACCCAGAGCTACTGGAAGATGGCGACCGAGTGCGGCGGACAGCTGTCGGTGTTCGACATGGGAGACACGCCGAAGTTTGACGCCGAGAAGTCGTCGATAAGCTCGAACTTCACCCTCGCGCTGCCGAGCGACATCGACTTCGGCGGCGGATTCAGGGCGATGTTCGCGCTGATGGATAGGCTTGGGGATCTTGACAAGGTAAAGATAAATTATCGCTCGGAGGGCGGCAAGCTCCACGTTGAGATGACCTGGGACGGCAAGGCGGGACTGCCCGACATCCCGAACTTCGCGCTTAGGTTCAAGCTGCCGCTCGACCTCGAGCACGTCCGCTTCTACGGCGAAGGTCCGGACGAGAACTACATCGACCGCGCGGAGGGCGCGCGCCTCGGCATCTTCGAGTTTGAGGTGGCGGACAACTTCACGCCCTACCTGCGCCCGCAGGAGTGCGGAAACCGCATCGGCGTGCGCTGGGCGGAGGTGACCGACGACTTCGGTCACGGACTGCGCTTCGAGATGGAGGACAGCCCGTTCGAGCTGGGCGTGCTGCACTTCTCGAGCGAACAGATAGAGGCGAGCGCGCACCCCGACGAGCTGCCCGACCCGGAGTACACATTCGTGACGATATCCGCGCGCCAGCAGGGCATCGGCGGCAAGGACAGCTGGGCATCCACCGCCGAGCCGCAGTACCGCACGCCATCGGATAAGCCGCTTACGCTTCGGTTCAGCGTCGAGGGCATATAAACGACCCCTCGAGAGATATGGGAGGGAACAGAAAAGAGAGTCGGTCGCGTGACCGGCTCTCTTTTTGCGCGTGCCGAGCAAAAATTTTCATGGTTACAAAAAAGTGCGTACTTGCGCGGCGAGATAAAGTCCCATATAATAGCAATCGCAGGACGCAGACAACAGCCTTGACACAAGAACAGGAGGAACAAAACGATGAACGAGATGATAAAACTCATGCTCACCCGCCACGCGATCCGCCGTTTTCAGCCGCGGCAGATAGAGGAGGACGTCCTCGAGCAGATACTTCAGGCGGGACTGTATGCTCCGAGCGCGGGCAACAATCAGCGCGGAACGATAGTTGTCAGTCAGGACAAGGCGGTGAATCTGGAGCTTGGCAGGCTGAGCCGATACATGCAGTTCAAGGATCGCGACCCGGCGAAGGTGTCGCACGCGATCTCAGCCGATCAGCCGAGCATACAGGACGACCACACCATAATGGACGGCTTCTACGGCGCGCCGACGGTGCTGACCGTCTTCGCGCGCGGCGGGTCGTACTGCCACGACGACGCCGCGATGATGGCGGAGAACATCTGGCTTGCGGCGCACGCTCTCGGCGTGGGCGCGTGCTACATCGGCAGGACAGACGAGGTGTTCGCGACCGAATACGGCATGGAGACGCGCAGGAAGTGGGGAGTGGACGACGAGCTTGTGCCGGTGTGCAACATACTGCTCGGATACCGCGAAGGACCGGAGCCGCACGACAAGCCGCGAAAAGAGGGCAGGATAATCCGGGCGTAAACAGAAAAGAGAGTCGGTCGCTTGACCGGCTCTCTTTTTGTTTTAACGTCAGTTTGCGGGGTCGTACTCGCGGGTGGTGTCGATGATTATTGCGCCCTGCTCGTTCGACCAGCTCACGTCGAACCCGAACGCCTCGCCCATGGTGCGGAGTCGGATATAGGTGTGCTGACCGCCGGAACTATCGGTGAGCGTTATCGCGTCGAGCCATGTGTCGGCGCCGTTGAGGAGGAGCCTGCCTCCGCTTCGCTCGTAGGGCTGGTCGCCCGAGAAGACGTGCTTCATTTCGCTTCCGTTCGGCGTGGAGTAGGGGACGCCGGTGGTGACGACTATCGAGCCGTTCCAGTCGACGTTAAACTGCGCGGCGCTGCCGTCCAGAACGTACGCGACGTCGCGGAGCTTGATATAGTTGGTGTCGTTGCCGTTCTCGTCGCGAAGCGCGTACGCCTCAAATTCAACCGGACTGCCGTCGACATAGACCGAGTTGGTGCTTGCGTACGCGATGGGCAGCGTCGGCTCGGGCTGCGGGGGCAGGGTGTAGACGACATAGCTGTCGGAGGGAAAGCGTATCTTCCGCTCGTAAACCGCCTTGCCGCTCGAGTTCCAGTTCTGCTCGATGAGGGTTATCACGCCGTTCGAGTAGTCCTTGACCAGCGCGGTGTGGGCGTAGTTTTTGTTCCGCCGAGTCGCCGACCAAAACACGATGTCGCCGACCTTGGGCGAATCGGTGTGCTGAAAGCCGCTGTACTCGTCGGGTATATCGCCGAGGTCGGGTATCTCGTCGGCACTCGCGAAGGTTATGTCGAACGACCTGTCCATGAGGAACGGCGAGTAGGTGCCGACGAAGATGTCCACGCCGTACACCTCCTCGTAGTAGCGTATCGCAAGTTCGTTGCACTGATGGCTCGGATATGCGGGAACTCCGTTCAGCGTGTCCACGACGAAGTCGTCGCCGGTTATCGTCTTCCACTGCGAGGAGATGATGTCGCTCGACTCGGACGCGGAGACGGCGGTCGGAAGCAGCAGCGCGAGCGCGAGAAGCAGGACAGCGAATCTTTTAACCTTCATTTATATTCCCCTTTCTTATAAACCCGAGCCATACCAGAACCGCAGCCATTCCCCAGAAGTAGGCGTTCATGTACGGCACCTCGAAGATGTTTTCGGTGTAGCAGTGGACGAGCACACCGACCATACCCGCGAGAAGCGCGCACGCAACGGCGCTGAACTCGGTGTTTTTTGTGCGATAGACCGCGCGGAGCCCGACCCATATCGTGCCGACAAGCAACACGATATAGCCGCCGAGTCCGAGGTATCCCATCTCTATGAGCGTCTTCATATAGTAGTTGTCGAGATAGAAGTAGGACAGGTGGCGGTTGACCTGGTTCTGCATCGCGACCGCGCCGCCGAAGCGACCCAGTCCGTAGCCGAACATCGGGTCGACCGTCTCGAGCAGCCTCATTCCCTCGCGCCAGCGACCCGCGCGTCCGCCGAACTGCGACGCGTGCCTGAATTCGTCGGTGAACAGGAAGGTTATGCGGTTCACGACATCGGGCACCATCACCGCGAAGCCGAGCGCGAGCGCCACGAGTGCGAACAGCCGCTTGTCGCGAAGCCACGCGAACGCCGCGACCATCACCGCAAAGCCGAGCCACGCGCCGCGCGAGAAGGTGACGAGGCAGGCGAGCGCGATGACGAGCACGCCTATCCACGCGAGCGCGCGCTTCCAGGTGGTTGCCGTGCGGTAGGCATAGCTTGCGCAGAGCGGCGCGGACATTACCATGAAGCTGCCCATGATGTTCGGGCTGCCGAATATCGAAAACGCGCGGCTGCGGACGCCGACCTCCGCCTGCGACACCCAGTGCTCGGGTATCTCTACGCCGAGGACATACTGCGCTATTCCGTGCAGCGCGGTGACAATGCCGATGCCGACGAACGCCGCGACAAACGCCTTCACGTCGCCGTCGTCGCGCATGATGCGGGTGAGCACAAAGAACCAGAGCATATACTGTACGACCGCGCGCAGTCCGGATATGCCGATGCGAAGCCCGTCCTCGGCGGTCATGACGGTGAGCAGCACGCCGAGCCCGCAGAACGCGAGAATAAGCGTGTCCAGCGGCGTGACGCGCGGGCGCTCCTCCTCGGGGGCGAGCATCCGCTGGAACACCGCGTAGGCAAACCCGAACGCGAGGAACAGCTCGTCCCAGGTGGTCGCAAGCGCGACAATCGGCGAAAACTCGCGCAGCGCCCAGTCTATCGGCAGATAGAGCGCGAACATGACTACCAGCAGCCGGCGGGTCGAGTGCCCGAACAGCAGCCGCACTATCGCGCTCGATTGCAGCCATCGCCAGAAGCGGCAGACGAGGCTGCGCTCGGCCGCGGGACGCATGACCGCTCCGACACGGCTTGTCCACTGTGCCACGGCACTGTACATACGCGCGAACAGCGAACGCTCGGTCATATTCGCGTCCGCGCCGAGCAGACGGTCGGTGACGGCGGCGGTGCGCGAGTGCTCATACGCCCGACCGAACGCGCCGAAGAACCGTCCGACGACGCTGTATTTCACAAATCCGATGAGCGACATCAGCGCCCGCCAGGTGACGCTCATGCGGAGCATAGATTTCTTCTCCATTCGCTTTAGTCCATAAGCTCGGGTATCACAAGCGAGCTCTGTCCGGCGTCGACAAACGGCTGCGGGTCGCAGTCGAGCGTCTCGATTATGCCGGAGATCTCCCAGAACTGCGTCTTTACGATGTGGCTCTTGCCGACGCGTATCTCCTGCGAGCCTACCGTGACAAACGCGGAGGGCGGGACGTTCGCCTTGATGGTGACGACGATGTCCACGCGGTCGCCGTAGTTTGTCAGAACGCCCTCGCCGTCGTTGTCGCCGAAGACCGCGGTCGTCGGCTCGGCGTACGCGTCGACGATATACGCGCCGTCTATCGGACCGTCGTTTATGGCGAGCTGCTGCGGGAATCCGAAGTCGACCAGCTCGTCGTAGTAGGCGCTGCGCATTGTCGAGCAGCGGACGGTGTAGGTGACCTCGATGCGCTGCGCGGCGAGCTTGTCTATCTGAGCCTGCTTGCTTCTAAGCTCGCTCTCCGCCGCGATACGGTCGCCGAAGACCTTCCACGCGACCGCGCCCACCACAAAGATGATGAGCAGCGCCGCGAGCAGATCGACGATGTTTATGATGCCGAAGAGCTTGCCTTTTTCGTTTATGAGCTTCATTTGGATAATCCTCCTTGACCTGGACAGCCTTGGGCTGTATAATAGCATTGTCTATTTTACAGCATATCGCGCCGCGAAACAAGCATTTCGGACAATAAACTTTTGATAAACTTGTCGCGGCAGGGGGAGAAGCGGACTGATGAAGGTACTGCATCTGATAGGCGGAGGAGATGTCGGCGGCGCGAAGACCCACGTTTTGGGCTTGCTCGCCGGTCTCAAGGGTCGCGCCGAGGCGACGCTCGTGAGCTTTCGTGAGGGCGGATTTGCCGACGAGGCGAGGGCTAAGGGCATTGACACGGTTGTCATCGGCGGAGGGCTTCGCTCGTCGATGAAGGCGCTGCGAAAGCTCTACCGCGAGGGCGGCTACGACCTCGTCCACTGTCACGGCGCGCGCGGAAACATGTGCGGGATGCTCCTGAAACGTCTCGAGCACGCGACGGTCGTCTCGACGGTGCACTCCGACCCGAAGCTCGACTATCTCGGACGCCCCGCCGCCGCGCTGACCTTCGGGCTTATCAACCGATTCGCGCTGCGGCGCATCACCTGGCACGTCGCGGTCAGCGATCCGGTGGCGGATATGCTGATAGAGCGCGGATTCTCGCCCTACGGCGTGTTCCCGATATACAACGGCGTGGACTTCTCCGACCCCGAGCCGATAAACTTCGACCGCGCGGCGGCACTCGCAAAATTCGGCGTGACGCTTGCCGAGGGTGAGGTGGTCTGCGGCATCGCCGCGCGCCTGAACCCGGTCAAGGACTATCCGACGCTGCTGCGCGCGTTTGCGAAGGCTCCGACTAACCTCAAGCTGATAATAGCGGGCGACGGCGAGGACGAGGCAATGCTGAAAAACCTTGCCGCCGAACTTGGCATAGCCGACCGCGTGACCTTCGCCGGGTGGGTGGAGGACATGGACAGCTTCTACCGCGCGCTGGACATAAACCTGCTCACGTCGCTCAGCGAGACCTTCCCCTATGCGCTGACCGAGGGCGCGCGCCGCCACTGTGCCACCGTCGCGAGCCGCGTGGGCGGAGTGCCGGTGCTCATCGACCACGGCGTGAACGGACTGCTCTTTACCCCGCAGGACGTGGACACGCTCGCGGCGCACCTGACCTCGCTTGCGACCGATGGGGAGCTTCGTGAGAGGTACGCAGACGCGCTGTTCGAGAAGACGAAGAAGTCGTTTTCGCTGGAGGCGACCATCTCGCGGCAGATGGAGATATACGACGCGGTTCTTCGGCGCAGCGGCTTTGCAAAGTCCGACCGCGCGGAGGTGACGATATGCGGCGCGTACGGCAAGAACAACGCCGGCGACGACGCGATACTCGAGGCGATAGTCACCGAGCTGCGGGACATCGACCCCGACCTGAAGCTCCACGTTCTGTCGCGCGACCCGAAGTCGACGCGGCTTCACAACCGAGTCGACTCGTCCTATACCTTCAATCCGATAGCGATGCGGCGGGAGTTTAAGCGCTCGCGGCTGTATATAAACGGCGGCGGAAGCCTGATGCAGGACGTGACCAGCACCCGCTCGCTGATATTCTATCTGCACACGCTGCGCGCGGCGAAGAAGTCGGGCGCGAAGGTGATGATGTACGGCTGCGGCATCGGCCCGATAAGCCGCGAGCGGAACAAGCGCCGCGCGTCGAAATGCCTGAACCGCTATGTCGACGCGATAACGCTTCGCGAGGACGGCTCGCTTGAAACGCTTGCGTCGCTCGGCGTGACAAAGCCGGAGGTGACGCTCGCCGCCGACCCCGCCCTGACGCTCGACCGCTCGGACGACGCGCTGACCGAGAGCGCGATGATAGGCTCGGGCATCGACCCGAAGGGCGAGTACTTCTGTCTCGCGCTCCGCAAGTGGAAGAACTGGGAGTCGAAGCGGGAGATCTTTGCAAAAGCCGCCGACTACGCCGCCGAGAAGTACGGCCTCGGCACCGTCTTCCTGCCGATAGAGCGGCGCGACGCGGAGGCGGCAAAGGAGGTCGCGTCGATGATGAGGCACGCGTCGTTTGCGCTTGCGCCGCAGTCGAGCGCGCGGGTGGTGATAGGCGTGCTTGCGCGCATGAAGGCGGTGCTTTCGATGCGGCTGCACGGACTGATATTCGCCGCGGGACAGGGCGTGCCGGTGGTGGGTGTCGCGTACGACCCGAAGGTCAGCTCCTTCTTGAAGTACATGGGCATAGAACTGTGCATAAACATCGAGGATCTGACCGAGGAGAAGCTGCTTGGGCTTATCGACAGCGCGATGAGCGGCGGCGCGAACGGTGACCCCGAGCGGCTGCGTGAGATAGAGCGGGGGAATGTAGAAGTTGCGGCTCGTCTGCTGTCCCCGAAAAACGGAGGTAAAAAGTGATGAAAAAACAGGTTATCTGCCTCTCGACTACGCCGTGGCACGCGCATCCGACCCGCAAACAGCAGGTGATGAGCCGCCTTTCCGACTGCGAGATACTCTACTTCGACCCGCCGATAACGGTTATCGCGCCGCTCAAGGACAAGTCGATGAAGCCGCGCATGACCGAGTGGAAGCGGGGCGGGGAGAAGGTGGCGGCAAACATTACGCGATACTCGCTGCCGCCGGTGCTGCCCTTCTACAACAAATATCGCTTCTTCAACCGCAGAAACGGCAAAAATGTCGCGAAGTTTGTATCTGACATCGCAAAACAGCATGGGTTTGAAAATCCGGTGCTCTGGGTATACCATCCGTCTAACGTTGACTCGGTCGACCGCATACCTCACTCGGCGCTGGTCTACGACTGCGTCGACCGCCACTCGCAGTATCCTGGGCTGATAAACCCCGCGCTGGTGGACGGCATGGAGGCTGAGCTTGCGGCGAAGTGCTCGGCGGTGTTCGCGACGGCGAAGGGACTTTACGACACGCTGTCGAAGTCGTGCGAGCACACATGGATGATACCGAACGGCGGCAACTACGACCTGTTCTCGAAGGCGGACGGCAAGCTCGAAGTGCCGACCGACATCGCGGACATCGACACGCCGATACTCGGCTTTGTGGGCGCACTCCAGCAGTGCATCGACCGCGAGCTTGCCGCCGAGGTCGCGCGCCGCCGTCCCGACTGGACGCTGGTGTTTATCGGCGCGCCGCTCGCGGGGGTGGATGTGTCCATGCTCGAGGCGCTTCCGAACGTGCGGATGCTCGGACGGAGGGAGCACGAGACGCTTCCCGCGTACATATCCCGATTTGACGTATGCCTCAACCTGTTCGACGCGGGCGGGCTCGCGAAGGACGTAAGCCCGCTGAAATTCTACGAGTATCTCGCCACCGGAAAGCCGGTCGTCACCACGCCGATGCCGCTCCAGGTGCGCGACTTCGCCGACGCGGTGTACATTGCCGACGGCGCGGACGAGTTCATAGCCGCCTGCGAGCGCGCGATGGCAGAACCCGACCGCGCAATGACCGAGCGCCGCATGGAGTACGGAAGAATATGCTCGTGGGACGGACGCGTTGCCGAGATACGCGAAAAACTCGCCACATTGGACATATTGAAATAGTGCCTATTTAGGCACTATTTTTTGTCGTGCAGGATTGAAAAAGACGGCATATTTTGTTAAAATAAACTTATCCACAAATAACCCTCGGAGGTGCTTTGATGAAAAGTGTGCTCATCGTTATGGGAAGCGCAAGCGATGCCGAGGCGCTGAAACCGTGCGCGCGGAACCTCGAGAAGTTCGGCATACCGTATAAGGTGCGGGTCGCGTCGGCGCATCGCTCTCCGGACAGCGCGGCGCTGATAGCAAAGACCGCCAAGGCGGACGGCTACGGCGTGATAATCGCGGCTGCGGGCATGGCGGCGCACCTGGGCGGAGTGCTCGCGGCGCACACCACCCTTCCGGTCATAGGCATACCGATGAAGTCGGCGGTGCTCGACGGCATAGACGCTCTGCTCGCGACGGTGATGATGCCGTCGGGAGTGCCGGTGGCGACGGTGGCGATAAACGGAGCGGCAAACGCAGCGATACTTGCCGCCGAGATGCTCGCGATAGCCGACGATGAGCTTGCGGACAAGCTCGCGGCGTACAAGCGTGAGCTGAACGAGAAGACCGTCGCGGCGGACGCTGCAATCGAACTGTAAGAGCGTAACACCCTCGGTTTTTGAAAATTTATTTTTGGAGGAATTCAGGATGGAAAAGCGTGAGCAGCTCTACGAAGGCAAGGCAAAGAAGGTATTTGCGACCGACGACCCGAACCTCTGCATCGTCAGCTATAAGGACGACGCGACCGCGTTCAACGGACTGAAGAAGGGCACGATACTCGGCAAGGGCGCGATAAACAACCGCCTGACTAACCACTTCATGCAGCAGATGGAGAAGGCGGGCATCCCGACCCACTTTGTCGAGGAGCTGAACGACCGCGACACGGTGGTCAAGCGCGTGACGATAGTCCCGCTCGAGGTGATAATCCGCAACGTCGCGGCAGGGTCGTTCTCCAAGCGCTACGGCGTGGAGGAGGGGACTCCGCTGCACGAGCCGTCGATAGAGTTCAGCTACAAGAACGACGATCTCGGCGATCCGCTGCTCGCTGAGGGTCACATCTTCGCGATGGCGCTCGCCACCCGCGAGGAGCTGAAGACGATAACCGACTACGCCTTCAAGGTAAACGAGCTGCTCAAGGCGGAGCTTATCGCCGACGGCGTTGAGCTTATCGACTTCAAGCTCGAGTTCGGCAAGACGCCGGACGGCAAGATAGTCCTCGCCGACGAGATCTCGCCGGACACCTGCCGCTTCTGGGACGCGAAGACCCACGAGAAGCTGGACAAGGATCGCTTCCGCCGCGACATGGGCGGTGTCGAGGACGCGTATCGCGAGATGCTTCACCGCATACTCGGCGAGTAAACGGAGGATAACATGGTAAAGGATTCGAGAAGCGAGGCATACGCCGCCGCGGGAGTGGACGTCACCGCCGGCTACGAGAGCGTGAACCTCATAAAGAAGCACGTTGAGAGCACCCGCGTCCCCGGCGTCATCGGCGGACTGGGCGGCTTCGGCGGACTGTTCAAGCCCGACCTTCACGGAATGCACAACCCGGTGTTCGTCAGCGGCACCGACGGCGTGGGCACCAAGCTCAAGCTCGCGTTCGAGTTTGACAAGCACGACACGGTCGGCATCGACTGCGTCGCTATGTGCGTAAACGACATAATCTGCGCCGGCGCAAAGCCGATGTTCTTCCTCGACTACATCGCGCAGGGCAAGCTGTTCCCGAACCGCGTGGAGCGAATAGTCGCGGGCATTGCCGAGGGCTGCCGCCAGTCGGGATGCGCGCTGATAGGCGGCGAGACCGCCGAGATGCCGGGCTTCTACCCGATAGACGAATATGACCTCGCGGGATTCGCCGTCGGCGTTGTGGACGAGCAGGAGATGCTCGACCCGAACAATGTGAGGGCGGGAGACAAGGTGGTCGCGCTCGCGTCGAGCGGCGTTCACTCGAACGGATTCTCGCTTGTGCGCAAGATATTCGAGGGACGGCTGCACGAGCGGTTCGACGAGCTGGGAACGACCGTCGGCGAGGCGCTGCTCACCCCGACCAAGATATATGTTCCGGTGCTCGACATCGACGAGACGCGCTTTGCGAAGTCGATTTGCCACGTCACCGGCGGCGGCTGGTACGAGAACATGCCGCGCATGCTGCCCGACGGCATCGGACTGAAGCTCGACCGCAGCGGCATGCCCGTTCCGCCGATATTCGACATAATCGAGCGCGAGGGAGGGATAAGCCGCCGCGACATGTACAACACCTTCAACATGGGCGTGGGACTCTGCATGACCGTCGCGCCCGAGCACGCGGACGAGCTGTGCAAAGCGCTGCAGGACTGGGGCGCGGTCGTGATAGGCGAGTGCGTCGCAAACGGCGGCGCCATCGAGATAGCCGAATGAGCGCGGTGAACATCGCGGTGCTCGCGAGCGGCGGCGGCACGAACCTCCAGGCGCTCATCGACGCGCGGGACGCGGGAAAACTGCGAAACGGCGAGCTGTCGATAGTGATAGCCTCAAAGCCGGACGCGTATGCCCTTGAGCGCGCGAAGGCGGCGGGCATCGAGACGGCGATGATACCGTGGAAGGGCGCGAAGTCGCGAGCGGAATTCACCCACGCGATAGTCGAAAAGCTGCGCGAGCGCGAGGTCGGACTGGTGATACTCGCGGGATTTCTCTACATCCTGTCCCCCGAGTTCAGTGAGAACTTCGCGGGTCGGGTTATGAACGTGCATCCCGCGCTGATACCCGCATTCAGCGGCGAGGGCTGCTATGGGCTGCACGTCCACGAGCAGGCGCTCGCAAGGGGAGTGAAGCTGACCGGCGCGACGGTGCACTTCGTGACCGAGGAGTGCGACGGCGGTCCGATAATCCTGCAAAAAGCGGTCGCGGTGGAGGAGGACGACACCCCCGAGACGCTCCAGCTGCGTGTGATGCGGCAGGCGGAGTGGCAGATACTTCCGGAGGCGGCGTCGCTGTTCTGTGAGGGACGGCTTGCGATAGACGGCGGCAGAGTTCGGATATTGCCGCAGAAATAGACGATTTTGAAAGGAAACAACAGATGAAAGTTTTGGTTATCGGCGGCGGCGGACGCGAACACGCCATCATATGCGCGCTGAAGAGAAGCCCGAAAGTGACCGAGCTGCTCTGTGCGCCGGGCAACGGCGGCATATCGTCGGACGCGAAGTGCTTTCCGGAGGTGAAGGCGACCGACCTCGACGGCGTGCTCGCCATCTGCAAGAGCGAGAAGCCGGACTATGTGATGGTCGCGTCGGACGACCCGCTCGCGCTCGGCATGGTGGACATGCTCGAAAGCAACGGTTTCAAGGCGTTCGGTCCTCGCAAAAACGCGGCTGAGATCGAGTCGTCCAAGGCGTTCGCGAAGGAGTTCATGCGCCGCCACTCGATACCCACGGCGGAGTGCGAAATTTTCTCGAACTACGCCGACGCGGAGAAGTACATCCGCGGGAAAGGCGCGCCGATAGTGATAAAGGCGGACGGACTGGCGCTCGGCAAGGGAGCAATCGTCGCGATGACGCTTGACGAGGCGCTGTCTGCCGCGCGCGATATGCTCGAAGGCGGAGCGTTCGGCGGCGCGGGACGGACGGTGGTGGTCGAGGAGTACATGACCGGACGCGAGGTCACGGCGCTCGCGTTTTGCGACGGCACGCACATCGCTATGATGCCGCCCGCGCGCGACCACAAGCGGATATTCGACGGCGACAAGGGTCTTAATACCGGCGGCATGGGCGTGATATCGCCGGTTGCCGACTACACCGACGAGCTTGCGAAGACCGCTATGGACAGGATCTTCAAGCCGACGATAGACGGGCTTCGCGAGGAGGGTCGCGAGTTTCGCGGCGTGATATACTTCGAGATGATGCTCACGCCGAGCGGACCGAAGGTCATCGAGTACAACGCACGCTTCGGCGACCCCGAGTGCGAGACGGTGCTTCCGCTGCTGAAAAGTGACCTTCTCGATGTGCTCATCGCCTGCCGCGACGGCAAGCTCGACGAGACGAAGGTCGAGTGGAGCGGAGAGGCGAGCTGCTGCGTGATGATCGCGAGCGGCGGATACCCGACAAAGTATGAGAAGGGCTTCGAGATAACCGGCATCGACGGCTGCGGCGCGACGGTCTACCACTCGGGAACGCAGCTGAAGGACGGCAAGCTGGTCACAGCCGGAGGTCGCGTGCTCGCGGTCGTGGCGACGGGCGAGACGCTCGACAAGGCGCGCGCGGACGCCTACGCGGCGGCGGAGAAGATACACTTCGAGGGCGCGTATATGCGTCACGACATAGGGGGTGCGCGCCGATGAACGAGATAATTTCTTCGGTGATGTCCACGATGGTGCCCACCTCGTCGATGGTCGGAATGTGGGTATATATCGGCGCGATACTTGTCACAATTGTCGCCGTTTTCTGGATATTCGGTCACCGTGTGGAGATGAATGTCTCGACGATGGTGCTCGGACTCGTGACCTACTTCGTGTTCGACGCGGTGCTGCTTAACATGTTCTTTGACAACCTGGTCGTGGGCACGTTTTCGGCGGGGCTTTATGACACGGTCACGTCAAACCCGACCGCGTTTGTGTTCTACTACTCGTTCACGCGCGGCATATTCTACCTGCTCGGGATGTATGTGTGCAGCCGTATGTCGATGCGGATGGACACCTGCGGCGGCGGATGCGCGATGGGCATCGGCTGGATAGCGGGCTTCGGCATAATGAACCAGTCGCAGGGCGCGTGGACGGTGCTCCAGACCTGGCGCAGCGCGCTTGCGGTGAACAAGAACGGCGGCTCGCTCGGTTACCTCGAGCTCATGCGCAGCGAGGGCGCGGCGGAGGAGAATATAGCGGAGGCGGCGGTCGCGGTGGACAAGCTGGTCAAGACCGACATCAGCTACTACCTTGTCAGCACGCTCGAGACGCTGCTGCTGCTCGGAACGCTGTTCGCGATGGCGGTGATAATCCACCTCGCCGTGACCCGCCGCGCGCCGAAGACCTACCTGATAGTCGCGATAGTGCTGTTTGTCGTGGCGATGGTGCCCACCTCGCTCTACCTGTCGGCGATACTCACGTCACGCGTGGTCTACGACATACTTCTGGCGCTGGTCTGCGGCGGCTGCATAGCGCTCGCGGCGGTGCTCGGCAAGAAGTACATGAACCGCCCGATGGAGTGGTAAAAGAGATACGAAAAAAAGGTCGAACCGCTGTGGTTCGACCTTTTTTGATGCGATTTTTATTTGGAAATCTCGATTTTCGCGTTGCCGCTCAAGACCTCCGCGCGGTCGTACGGCTTTGTCGGGTATACTAAGTTTGTCATCACGCGCGTGCCGCCGTCGCAGTACAGCTCGGTCACCGACCGGTCAAATATCAGTTCGAGCGTCCAATGACCGTCAAACAGGCGCGGCGCGGAAATCTTAGAGTACCAGTCGTCGGCAAAGTCGGCGTTGAAGTCCTTTTCTCCCGCGTGCGAGCGGTCGATGAACAGCTCGTTTTCGTTATTTACGCCGAAGTCGAACCACTCGCCGCCGTTTGTGAGACGGACGGTCGCCGCGCCCTCACCGCTGACGGTCAGCTTGAACAGCTCGCCGTCGATGCGCTCGGTGGGATTGAAGTCGGGAAGAACCGGCTGCTGCGCGAGACGGATGCCGCCGAGCGGTGTGTGCATAAGCGACAGCTTTCGCGCGAGGGTCATCTGGCAGCAGAAGTTGCCGGTGGGCAGGTCGTTTGCGTAGACCCAGTTGGCAGCCCATCCGATGAGCGTGCGGTCGGGCGCGTTGTTGTAAGTGACCGCCGCGTAGTTGTCAAGTCCGCCGTCGATGAACTCGGCGCGGTCGAACGGCGTGTCGCAGACAAACTTGTCGCCGTCGAAATTTCCGATGAAATACTGCGTGCGCGCGCCGTGGTTCGGCTTGTTCGGACCCATGCTGACGAGAAGTATCCACTTCTCACCGCCGCCAAGCTCGAGCGGGAAGAGGTCGGCGCACTCCCAGACTCCCTCCGACCGATTGCCATCCGGACCGAATTCGCCGGTTTTTGTCCAATTTTTGAGGTCTTCCGATGCGTAGAACATAGCGCGGTCGCCGACCGACAGCACGACGCTCCAACCGCCGCGAATCGGGTTTGCGAAGACCTTCGGGTCGCGGAAATCGCGCAGCTCGGTGTTCGGAATGACCGGATTGCCTTCATATTTATTGAAATTCACGCCGTCGGTCGACCACGCTATCGACTGCTGCTCGTGCTCGCTGTGGCTAGTGTACATCGCGACTATCGGCGGCTTTTCGGCGCTGCCGAAGCCGGAGGTGTTCCGCGCATCGTACACCGCCGAGCCGGAGAAGATAAGCCCAAGCTCGTCGGGCGCGAGCGCGACAGGCAGGTGCTCCCAATGTATCAAATCGCGGCTCTGCGCGTGATACCAGTGCATCGGACCCCAGTGCGGCTCGGGGAAATACTGCGCGAAAAGATGGTACACTCCGTCGACATACACAAGCCCGTTAGGGTCGTTTATCCAGCCGGTTTTCGGCGTGAAATGTATCTCGGGGCGATAGTTTCGTGCTCCTTTTGTGCTCATATGGGCGCTCCTTTCGGGATTTGCTAAATTATATCACCTGAAAGCGGGTGTTGCAACAGCGTTTTTGCCCGTGTCAAATAATGATACAAAAACTTGCTGTAAAGGCAGAAATTTCACCGCATATACGAGCGCCTGATGCAGAAAATATGCTCGAAAGGTTCGCGAAGGCCGCACGGTTCGCAACAGCGAGTCGAGCGACCCTCAGAAGAAAATTCGTGCGAACCCGTAAACGATGAAAGGGGAGAAATGAAAATGGCAAGCAGCAAGAACCAGATAATGGTCGCTCAGGCTCGTGACGCGATGGATCGTTTCAAGATGGAGGCCGCTCAGGAAGTCGGCGTTCAGCTCAAGCAGGGCTACAACGGCGATCTGACCTCGCGCCAGGCCGGTTCGGTCGGCGGACAGATGGTCAAGAAGATGATCGAGGCGTACGAGAACGGTCTGAATAAGTAACTTTCGGACAGAAAAAATGAGGGCGGGCGCGGGAATGCGTCCGTCTTTGTTTTTGTTCGGAGGATGAACAAATTCTCGGTAAAAATCTGCAAAAGGGGCTTGACCTTACTGCGCGGTCTGTTGTATAATGTGACTAAACTCGGGTGTTATTTTTTGACACCTAATTTAAGGAGGAAGCAGAATGAAGACATGGAAGAGAGTGCTTGCGTGCGTACTGTCCCTTACTATGATAGCGGGACTCGGCATGGCGGGCGCCGTCGACCAGAGCATGTGGCGCGGTGGAGAGGCCGCCGAGCCGCTTGCGGACCTCGAGGTTGGCGCAAAGGTGGAGCGCGGTGTTTACACCGTGACCCGCGAGGAGAACAACATCTGGCACATTGAGGACTGCACCGAGGCTTACCCCGCCGGCCTGCTGCTTGACGAAGAGGGCAACTTCGTTAGCTACAACACTGTTTCGGATATGTATGTTGTCCTCGGCAGCGAGAAGGCTATGCTTGTCGACCTGTCCAACGAGCACAAGGACGGCTACGCGGACATTCAGGGCATATTCGACGAGCTTGCCGGCGCGCGCGATAAGCTCATCTGGATAACCCACTGGCACGGCGACCACACCGGCCAGTTCGGCGCCTTTGCCGAAGCTGAGGTTCCGATGTACATAACCGAAGAGGACGTCCCGTCGCTCAGCACCGAGATGCAGGCGCGCGTGACCCCGTTCGCCGCGGGCACCGACACCATCGACCTCGGCGGCCGCACCTTTAAGTGCGTGCTCGTTCCGGGCCACACCGACGGCTCGAACATGCTCTACGAAGTGGAGACCAAGATAGGCTTCACCGGCGACGCTGTCGGCAGCGGCGGCGGCATCTGGCTGCTTGGCACGATGCTCCAGTATGAGAAGGGCCTCAAGAATCTGATCGACGTAATCGACAACGAGCTCGGCGGCGAAGTGAAGCTGTACACCGGACACGCCTTCCAGGCGCTGGACTTCATGACCGGCGAGACTGTCGACTGCAATGCCCAGTATGTCAAGGACATGGCGACCCTTGTCGAGAACATCAAGACCGGCGGCGAGTATGAGATGGCTCAGTACACCGCGAGCCCTGTGCTCAACACCGTCGTCAGCTACGGCACCGCCAAGATAGACGTTGCGCGCAGCAACCTCGCCAAGTGGGCGCTCAAGAGCGGCAAGGGTCTCGGCTGCTTCGAGGACGTGACCGATCCCGCGCTTGACAAGACCGTCACCAAGCTGGTTGCCGAGGGCATAACCAACGGCACGAGCTACACCACCTTCGAGCCGGAGAAGACGCTCGACCGCGCCGAGTTTATGACCATGCTCGGTCGTACCGTCGGCGCGACCGTCGACCAGAACGCGGACACCGGCTTTACCGACGTCGTAAACGACGGCTGGTCGCAGGGCTACATCGCCTGGGGCGTTGAGAACGGACTCATCGAGGGCTACGGCAACGGCGAGTTCGGTCAGTACGACACGCTCACCCGCGAGCAGGTCAACATCATAGTCGGACGCTTCAACGAGAAGTTCGGCGCTTCGCTCTTCGGCGGTCTCACTCCTCTTGCCGAGACCGAGGGCGACGCCACTCGCGCGGAGGTAGCGACTCTGCTTGTCGCGGCGCTCGGAACCCGCGACTTTATGGCGCAGCTGCTTCTGCCCAAGACTCCGGCGAAGGATCTCGACCCGGACAACTACAAGGCGTGGGGCGCTTTCCCGGATGACGACGACTTCATCCAGGGTGTCACCGGCTCCGCCACTCCGACCGACGAGGCGAAGGCGCTGTTCGACGAGTACACCTATGAGAACAAGGACGAGAACGCTCCCGAGCTTGCGAAGGAGATAAAGTACTTCGTCTACGACCCGGTCAAGCACGGCGCCGACCCGAACAAGAAGTATCCGGTTCAGGTCTGGTTCCACGGCTCGGGCAACGCGATTCAGAACAACTTCGAGATAGGCGCTGTCGGCAACGCGGGCGCGCTGCTGTTCGCGACCGAGGACTATCAGCAGAAGATGGGTACGCCGGTCTACATCATCGCGCCTCTCGCAAACGAGAGCTATGGCGATAAGGGACAGACGCTCGGCAACTGGATGACCAAGACCGAGGACGGCAGCACCAGCGTCTACTCGCAGGTGCTCGGCGACCTCGTGTCCGACTTCATGAAAGAGCATGAGGCGAACGTCAGCACCCTGCACATCAACGGCACTTCGGCAGGCGGCTATATGGCGTGGCGCTACACCATGGACTACACCGACACCGTCGCTTCGACCCTGCTCATGGCTCCGGCGTTCGACCTGAAGCCGGAGAACGTGGACGAGTGCTTGGCGAAGGTCAAGGACATCCCGATAATCCACGTCCACGGCATCCACGACGAGCTGGTTCGCTATGACCAGTACATCACTCCGATAGAGGAGAAGCTGAACGCCGCTGAGAACTATCAGCTCGTTCCGTTCGAGTGGGTCCGCAACCGCGACGGCGCTGTTTTCTCCCTGCCGGTTAATCCGGAGATGGGTCAGCACTGCATCTGCAACCAGGTCGGCGAGGACCTGATGTTCGCGGACGGCACCCCGATGCACGAGGACATCCCGAACGGCGTCACCGGTTGGTACAAGACCATATTCGAGGCGCAGTAATTCGGAAAATCCGCAAAGGAAGGAAGCCTTCGGGCTTCCTTCCTTTGTGTCTTTGCACAAGACTTGCATCAAAACATAGTATGTGTTAGAATTAGTACAGAAATTTCCGCTCGCCCGATTTGGGGAGGGTGAGAGGTGAAAAGGGGAATAGAGATATGATATGTCCGAATTGTCACAAGGAGTTTCCGGAGGGCGCTAAGTTCTGCGATGTCTGCGGAACGCCGCTTGTCGCACAGCCGCAGCCCGAGCCGGAAGCTGTGCCGCAGCCCGAGCCGCAGGTACAGCAGATACCGCAGCCGGCAGAGCAGTTTGTGCCGCAGCAGGATACATATGCGCAGCCCGAGCAGGTTCAGCAGCCGGTGCAGACGGCATACGCGCCGCAGCCCGAGCCGATGCCGAATCAGTGGGTGGATCAGCCCGAACAGCCTGTGCAGTGGGAGGGTCAGCCCGCGCCCGCGCCGAAGAAGTCGAAGAAGAAATTCTTCATCATCGGCGGCATAGCGGCGGGTGTCGCGGCTATCGCCGTGGCGGTCGTGCTGATAGTGATGAACCTGGGCGGCGGCAGCCGCAGCGACTACGCGCTTTACCTCAAGGACGGCGAGATCTGCTACACCGACTTTTCCGAAAAGGGCGGGATGGAGCTGACCGACCGTCTGTTCAGCAGCGGCAAACCGTCGAGCGACGAGATGGCGTACCTCGGCAGCACGCTGAGCTATCGCGTGGCGTTCAGCGCCGACGGCAAGCGGGTGTTCTACTGCGACCGCGGCGACACCGGAAGCGAGTTCACCCTCTACTTCCGCGACCTCAGCAAGCCTAAGATAGAGCCGATGAAGCTCGACTCTGGCGTGCAGTGGAGCTTTGCGATAAACAGCGCGGGCAGCGAGGTGTTCTACCGAAAGGCGGACGGCTCGCTCTACCGCCACAACCTGGTGGATAAAGAGAAGATAGCAAGCGATACATACGACGACTTTGCCGTTGCGGATGACTGCACAAAGGTGCTCTACGCGGCTAACTATTCGTACGATTACGGCACCTACGACATCTACCTCTGGCACGCGGACGGAGAGAAGACCAAGCTCGCAAGCGACGTGTCCTCGCTCATCTCCACGAAGCCGGATTTCTCGACGATATACTACCTCCGTGAAGGCTCGATATACCGCCAGGTGGAGGGTGCGGAGGATCGCGAGAAGCTGGCAAGCGACGTATACAGCGTGATATGCGGAAACTCGGACGGACAGATATACTTCACCCGCGAGGACAAGTCGGATCACACGCTTGCCGAGTTCGTCATCGACGACATGGCGGGGACCGACGCGATAATCGAGTATCCCGAGTATCCAACCTATCCCGACTATCCGGAGTATCCGTCGTGGTGGGAGTATGACGACGACGAGACCTACTCCGCGGCGGTCGATCAGTGGAATCTCGACTACGAGGCGTATCAGACGGAGTGCGAGCGTCTGGACAACGCCTACTACGAAGCGGTGGAGATGTACGATGCAAAGCAGGATCGCGAGTATCTGCGCGAGTCGCTCGCGAGCGAGACGGTGACGCTGAGCAACTACACGCTCTGCTATTTCGACGGCACTGCCGAGACCGAGCTGTGCGACGGATACGGCAGCTGGTGGAGCGCGTCGGACGAGCAGCCGGTCGTTACCTTCTATCGCGAGGATACCGAGGACACCGCGCGCTTCTACCTGTCCGAGATAACCTCGTCCGGTGACGTCTGGGACGCGGTGATGTACCCCGACGGCACCGAGGAGCATATGATAGCCGTCGGCGCGAACGTCAGCACGATGGACGAGGGCAGCAGCTTCAACGTGGCGGACGACGGAAGATGCGTCTACTACTTCACCGCGATAGCCGGCAGCGGCAAGTATGACCTGTGGCGTATGCCGATAACCGACGGTGTGCTCGGCAGCGCGGAGAAGGTGGACAGCGAGGTGGATGTGAGCGGCAGCGGCTTTGTCGGCGGCACGTTCGTGTACTACAAGAACATGGGCGACAACGACAGCGGCTACTACGGCGACCTGTACATCGACGGCGTGCTTGCCGATTACGACGTGCGCATGTGGTCGGTTGCGCTCGGCAAGGACGGCGCGTACTACTATTACACCGACTACAACTCGGAGCGCGGCATGGGCACGCTCAAGCGCTACTCGAACGGCGAGAAAGTGAAGATCGCGGACGACGTCGTTCAGTACACCGTAAGCGAGAACGGCGACGTGCTCTATCTCTACGACTTCAGCCAGAACAGCTACGTCGGCACGCTCTACCGCTTCAGCGGCGGTGAGTGGGCAAAGATAGACGACGATGTCTCGGCGATAATTCCGGTGCTCTCCAACGCCGACAAGCGCTTCGAGATGCCCGAAGAATAATTAAGGAGGGTCTGCTGTATGGAAGTAAAAAACTGGACATATGAGGAGATACCCGAGTTCGACCAAAAGGTCGACGGAGCGAAGGTTATCGTCACCACCGGCGATGAGATGGGTGTCAGCTACGGTCACGATGTGGAGTACGCGAACATCGACGGCGTGGCGCTGCATCTCCAGATACTTACGCCTACCTGCCGCAACGACCACTACAATCCGTTCGGCGAGCAGGAGAACATGAAACTTCCCTGTTTCGTGTTCGTGCAAGGCTCTGCGTGGTTCCCGCAGTATGTATACGCAAACGTGTGCAACCTCGCGAAGCTCGCGCTCAAGGGCTACGTCTGCGCGATAGTGCAGTACCGCCACTCGGGGCAGGCGGCGTTCCCGGCACAGATAACCGACGCGCGCAACGCGGTTCGATTCCTGCGCAAGAACGCGAAAAAGTTCGGCATTGACCCCGACCGCGTGGTGATAGCGGGCGACTCGTCCGGCGGACACACGGCTGTCTGGGCGGGGATGCTGCACGACGACGAGAGCGCGGACAATCTGTTCCCCGGCATTTCGGGCGAGGTTAGCGGCGTTGTCAACTACTACGGCTCGACCTCGGTCATGGCGCCCGACTCGAACCCGATACAGACGCTGCACTGCCTGCCGGACAGCCCGGAGGGGCGGGTGATGGGCGGCAAGAATCTGCTCGAAAATCCCGAGCTTGCACGCGCCCTGTCCGCCGAGTGCAACATCGACGAGAATACTGTCATGCCGCCGATGCTCATCTTCCACGGCACGAAGGACCGCACGGTCAACTGCACCTGCAGCGCCGTGCTGTATGAGACGATGAAAAAGACCGGACACGACGTTACCCTCTACCTGTTGAAGGGCGCGGATCACGGCGGCTCCGAGTTCTGGAGCGACCGGATCATCGGCATCGTGGATGAGTTCTGCAAGAAGTGCTTCTGAGAAGCATCAAAAAAGGACTGCTGTCGGCGGACGGCAGTCCTTTTTCTATGGCGAAAATCACGCTATCTCGCGAAGCGCCGCTACCAGAGCGTCGACGTCCTCCTCGGTGTTCGTTCGCGAGAAGGAGACGCGTATCGCCGACCTTATGAGCTTCGGCTCGACCCGCATCGCCGCGAGGACGTGGCTCTCGTGACCCTTGGCGCACGCTGAGCCGCCGGACACGAACACGCCGCGGCTCTCGAGCAGCCGTATCGCGACTTCCGACGGATATTTCGGCAGCGCTAGGGCGACTATCGCCTCGCCGGAGGCTATGACGCGCACGCCGTCGATGGTCGAGATGCCCGCGAGGGTGCGCTCGCGCAGCGCGTCCAGCTTTGCGGAGGTGTCGTCGAGCGCGGCGTATGCCTCGTCGCACGCGGCGCCGAAGCCGGCTATCGCGGGGACGGGCTCGGTGCCCGAGCGCAGAGCCCGCTCCTGACCTCCGCCGTAGATGAGCGGTGTCAGCCTAAGCCCCGAGCGGATATACAGCGCGCCGATGCCCTTAGGACCGTGCAGCTTGTGGGCGGTGACGCTCACGAGGTCGGCGCCCAGCTTTTTCGGCGAGAAGCGCAGCTTTCCTAACGCCTGCACCGCGTCGACGTGGACGAGCGCGTCGGGTGACTTCCTTTTCAGAATCTTTGCCGCGTCCTCCACCGGAAGCCGCGCGCCGGTCTCGTTGCAGACGAGCATCATAGACAGCAGCGCCGTGTCCGGACGCACCGACCGCTCAAGCTCGTCGAGGGATATGCCGCCGTCGGCGCTCGGTTTCAGATATGTGACCTCAAACCCGCTCTGCTCCAGCTTTTTCACGCACTCAAGCACCGACGGATGCTCGAGCGCGGTGGTTATTATGTGCCTTCCCACGCGGCGGTTTGCGTCGATGCCGCGAAAGAGCGCGGTGTTGTTCGACTCGGTGCCGCCGGAGGTGAACAGCAGCTCGGACGGCTCACAGCCCATCAGCCGCGCGACCGACTCGCGTCCGCCGCGAAGCACCCTTTCGGCGTCGATGCCGAGGCTGTGAACCGACGACGGATTGCCGAAGTTTTCGGTCATAGCGTCGAGCACGGCGGCTGCCGCGGCGGGGGAGACCCGCGTCGTCGCGGCGTTGTCGAGATAGTGAATGTCCATAGTCCCTCCGTCAGGCGACATTGTCGCGGGTCACGTTTCGTATCCACTTGCCGCCCCGGAAGCGTATCATGCCTAGGATAAACTTGATAAGCTCCTCCGACATGATGATGAGATAAACCCAGAGGATGTCCAGCCCGAGCACCAGTCCCGCGATGGCGCCGAGCGGTATTGCGAACAGCCACATCGCGCTGACGTCGAGGAACAGTCCGAAGTTCACGTCGCCGCCTCCGCGCAGCACGCCGACAACCAGCGTCGAACTGAACGATCGGAACAGGCAGAATATGCCCTGAAGCGTGAGTATTATCGTGCAGGCTCGCTGCGCGCCATCGGTCAGGTCGAACGCGGGGTAGACGAACGGACGCAGTATCGTGAACAGCACGATGAGCAGTATCAGTCCGCTCGCGAGTCCGGACAGCATCGCTATTGTTATGAAGGTGCGGGAGAGCGAGAAGACCTCCTCCTTGCTCTCGCCCGCGCCGACCGCCTTTCCGACGAGCACCGCCGTGGCGTTGGCGACAGCCATCATCGCGACGGTCGCTATCTGCTCGATGTTTCGCGCGACGGCGTATGCGGGAACGACGTCGCCGCTAGTCGCCATGTGACCGAATATCACGGTGTACATCGAGAATCCGAGACCCCACAGCGTCTCGTTGAGCATGACCGGCGAGGCGTAGCGGAGGAAGTCCTTCATTATCGTAAGACCCGGACGGAAGATGCGCGACGGCATGAGCCTGAGTACCTGGTTCGGCTTTCGCTGCGTCACCGCCATGTACGCCACCACGACGATAAGCTCGACGACGCGTGCCATAAGCGTACCGAGTGCCGCGCCCTCGACGCCCATCGGCGCAAATCCGAGCTTGCCGAAGATGAAGATGTAGTTGAAGACGACGTTCGACCCCATTCCGATTATCACCACCGCCGTGCCGAGCTGCGGGCTTTCACAGCTGCGGCGCGCGCCGATGTATATCGAGGTGAATGAGTTGAGCACATACGAGTAGGCGACGATTCTGCCGTAGCGCACCGCGACCTCGAGCTGTGCCTCGTTGTTGGTTATCAGCCCCATCACCGCGCGGGGGAAGATAAAGACGATCGTTGCGAAGATAAAGCTCGCGCCGACCGCGAACATCCATGTGATGCCGAGCACGCGGTTTATTGTCGGAATGTCCCGCTTGCCCCAGTACTGGCTCATCAGCACCGCGCCGCCGCTCTGAAGTCCGAACACGAACAGCATCGCCACAAAGAACGGCGTGTTTGCGATGCTCAAGCCGCCGAGCTCGTTCTGCCCGAGCGTTCCGACCATGAACGTGTCCACCAGTCCGAGCGACGAACCGATGAGGTTTTGCAGCATGACAGGTACAGCCATCGCGAAAAAGGACTTGTAGAATTCGCGAGGTTTGCGAAGCGATTTGAACATATATGTCTCCTTAAATTCGAGAGTTAATGCCGATTCAGATGGTTTTTGAACACCTTTGTCGAGTGAAGCGTCTCCTTTATGATGTAGTGCTCGGTGTACACCTGGCGCCCCTGCTTGTACACGCCCTCCTGATCCATCTCGTGTTCGAGCACGGCGCTCAGCTCGTCCGGGTCGTTCTCGCGGGAGAGCAGGACATAGTTCATGTGAAGCCGCGGGAAGACGAGGCAGAGCAGCGCATAGAGCAGGAAGATCGGGAAGATTATCGAGAAGACGATGAGCATGATAAGGTCATTGCCCTCCGCCTCGACCGGAATGTCGCGGAAGTCGAGCAGGTAGGTGGATATCGTCTCGCCGGTATACCCTGCGGCGGCGAGGTCGATGAAATAGTTCGAGTCCAGACTGTGGAACACGCCGCAGGGGACTAGCTCGCCGTCGTGTATCTCCGCGCCGTAGGGCAGGAGCATCGCGTACTTCACGCCGCCGACGGTCGCGACGCCGAGACGCTGGACTATCTCGCCCTGGCGCTCGAACGCAGCCTCGTCGCCCTCAAAGAGACGCAGTGTCTCGTACGATTCGGAGAGGTAGTAGCCGTAGTTTGTCATCTCGACCTTTTCAATCGGCACGAGGAAGCGGTAGTAGTCGCCCTGCCGGTAGACCTGTTCGAGCACCAGCGACTCGGGTATCGACACACCTGTGTTGATGTAGTCCCACGTTCCAACCTCGCCCATCGGTTCGTCGACTACTATTGTGGCGGGACTGTCGAGCGGACCGTCCGAGGCGAGTGCGGCGGTGTCCAGCTCTACACCGTCGGTCGCGGCGTTTTTGGCGTAGAAGAACGCGCTTTTTGCGTAGAGTATGTATACCACAAAGAACAAAATTGCCCAGAAAAGCAGCACGCACGAGTTGAACCGCGTGCGCTTTTTGAGATAGCCGGGCGCGGGCTGTTTGAAAATGTTCATGTTTTTCTCCTTTTGTCTCACTGAGCGGTATTTTCGCCGCGATATTGCAGCGCTTCGGCGACGTGGGTAAGCAGCACCTTCTCCGAGTCGGCAAGGTCGGCTATCGTGCGCGCGAGGCGAAGTATGCGGTCATACGAGCGGCCGGTCATTCCCTTGTTGAACGCCATGCGGATGAGCTGAGCGCCGCCCTCGTCCGGCTTGCATATCTCGCCGACCAGCGGCGCGGGTATCTGCGCGTTGCACTCCACGCCGTACTCGCGCATGCGGTCGCGGGCTATCTGACGGGCGCGCTCGACGCGTGAGCGTATGTCCGCCGACTTCTCGCCTCCGCCGCGGCTGACGAGGTCGTCATAGCCGAGCGACGGCACGGTCAGGCGCATGTCGATGCGGTCGAGTATCGGACCGGACAGCCGCGAGCGGTACTGCGCTATCTGCGCCTCGGTGCAGGTGCACTCGCGTATCGGATGCCCGAGCCACCCGCAGCGGCATGGGTTCATAGCGCAGACGAGCATGAACCGCGCGGGGTAGGTGACCGTTCCGCTCGCGCGGGTGAGGGTTATCACTCCGTCCTCCAGCGGCTGGCGAAGCGTCTCGAGCGCGGCGCGGTTGAACTCGGGGAACTCGTCCATGAACAGCACGCCGTTGTGCGCGAGCGAAAACTCGCCCGGCTGCGGCAGCGCGCCGTTTCGACCTCCGCCGCCGGTCAGTCCCGCGACCGAGACGGTATGGTGGGGCGAGCGGAAGGGGCGCGAGCTCAGCACCGGGTTTCGGCTGGACAGCAGTCCCGCGACCGAATGTATCTTGGTAGACTCGAACATCTCCTCGCGGCTCATCTCGGGCAGTATCGACGGCAGCCGACGCGCGAGCATGCTCTTTCCCGAGCCGGGAGGGCCTTCGAGCAGTATGTTGTGACCGCCCGCCGCCGCGACCTCGAGCGCGCGCTTTATTGCCGACTGTCCCTTGACGTCCGAGAAGTCGAGCGACTCGCTTTCAAGCTCGGCGGGTATGCCGGCGACCGATGGGGCTATCCTTTTCACGCCGCGAAGGTGGTCGATTATCTCCTCGACGCACCGCGCGCCGTAGACCTCAATGCCGTCGGCGTGCGCCGCCTCCGACGCGTTCTCAAGCGGGAGAAAGAGCGACTTAAAACCAGCATCCTTGACCGCGAGCGCCATCGGGAGCGCGCCGACCATCGGACGAAGCTCGCCGCCGAGCGACAGTTCACCGACGAAAACCGCGTCGCGCGGCACTTTGAAGCCATCCTCCGCCGACGCGAGCAGTCCGAGGAAGATGGGCAGGTCGTACACCGCGCCCTCCTTCTTGGTGTCCGCCGGCGCGAGGTTGACCGTTATTCTGCCGGAGGGGAAGCCGAAGCCGCAGCTCTTCATCGCGGCACGGACGCGCTCGCGGCTCTCGCGGACGGCGGCGTCGGGCAGACCTACCACGTCGAAGCCGGGCAGTCCGCTCGATATAAATGTCTCGATGGTTACGGGATATGCCTCTATGCCGGATATCCCGAGCGACTGTATTACCGTTATCACCGGTCGCACCCCCTCATGAATAAGACACGCGGACGCGTGCCTATATATACAGATATAATATTATAGACTATTTTGGCATAATTTGCAATAGCGGAGACGGATGCGGGCGGGCGGCGTGACGGGAAAAATTTGAATTTTCAAAAATTCCTGCTTTTTGGTGTTTACAGATAAAAAATTTAGTGGTAAAATGGTTGTCGGACAAATAGAGCCGCTTGTCGGCTCTTTGATGAATGTGAGGAGGAAGATAAATGGCTATCACACGCAAGAAGAAGACGATGGACGGCAACACCGCCGCCGCCCACGTTGCGTACGCCTTTACCGACGTTGCGGGCATCTACCCGATAACTCCGTCGTCGGTCATGGCGGAGAACGTGGACAAGTGGGCTGCCGCCGGACAGAAGAACATCTTCGGGCAGGAAGTCAAGGTCGTGGAGATGCAGTCGGAGGCGGGCGCAGCGGGCGTTGTTCACGGATCGCTTGCCGCCGGCGCTCTGACCACCACCTTCACCGCTTCGCAGGGACTTCTGCTGATGATCCCGAATATGTACAAGATCGCGGGCGAGCTGCTCCCCGGCGTTATCCACGTCTCGGCGCGCGCAGTTGCAAGCCACGCTCTTAACATATTCGGCGACCACTCGGACGTTATGGCGTGCCGCTCGACCGGCTTTGCCATGCTCGCCGAGTCGAACCCGCAGGAGGTCATGGACCTCGCGGCGGTCGCGCATCTCGCTGCCATCAAGGGCCGCGTGCCGTTCCTGAACTTCTTTGACGGCTTCCGCACCAGCCACGAGCAGCAGAAGATCGACATTTGGGACTACAAGGATCTCGCCGAGATGGTCGACATGAAGGCCATCGAGGAGTTCCGTGCCCGCGCGCTCAACCCGGAGCATCCGGTGCTGCGCGGCTCGGCTCAGAACGGCGACATCTTCTTCCAGGCTCGCGAGGCTTGCAACCCGTACTACGACGCGCTTCCCGAGGTCGTCGAGGAGTACATGGGCAAGGTCAACGAGAAGCTGGGCACTAACTATCAGCTGTTCAACTACTACGGCGATCCGAACGCCGAGCATGTCATCGTCGCGATGGGATCGGTCTGCGACACCGCAGAGGAGACCATCGACTACCTGATGAAGAAGGGAGAGAAGGTCGGTCTCATCAAGGTTCGCCTCTACCGTCCGTTTGTCGGCGCTAAGTTCGTCGCCGCCATCCCGAAGACCTGCAAGACCATCTCGGTGCTCGACCGCACCAAGGAGCCGGGCGCCCAGGGCGAGCCGCTCTACCTCGACGTTGTCACCGCGCTGCGTGAGCAGGGATGCGAGAACGTGAGCGTCTTCGGCGGCCGCTACGGACTCGGCTCGAAGGACACGCCGCCTTCCACGATAATCGCCGTCTACCGCAACGCGCAGTCGAAGCAGCCGAAGGTCGAGTTCACCATCGGCATCGAGGACGACGTGACCAACCTGTCGCTGCCGATAAACGAGAACCCGATAACCACGCCGGAGGGCATCGTCTCCTGCAAGTTCTGGGGTCTCGGCTCGGACGGCACGGTCGGCGCGAACAAGAACGCCATCAAGATAATCGGCGACCACACCGACAAGTACGCACAGGCTTACTTCTTCTATGACTCGAAGAAGTCGGGCGGCATCACCGTCAGCCACCTGCGCTTCGGCGATGTGCCGATAAAGTCGACCTACTACATCTCGCAGGCCGATTTCGTCGCCTGCCACAACCAGTCCTACATAGGCAAGTACGACATGGTCGAGGACGTCCGTCCGGGCGGCACCTTCCTGCTCAACTGCCAGTGGGATCAGAACGACATCGGCGACTACCTGCCCGCCAAGGACAAGCGCTACATAGCCGAAAACGGCATCAAGCTGTATGTCGTCGACGGCGTCAAGATAGCGCGCGAGATAGGACTCGGCGGACGCATAAACATGATACTCATGAGCGCGTTCTTCACTCTGTCGAAGATACTGCCGCTCGAGGACGCCATCAAGTACATGAAGGACGCCGTCGTTGCGAGCTACGGCCGCAAGGGCGAGGACGTCGTCAACATGAACTACGCCGCCATCGACGCCGGCAAGGACGCTATCGTTGAGATAAAGGTCCCCGCCGAGTGGAAGAACGCGACCGACGACAAGGCTCCCGAGCTCGCCACCGGCGATCGCAAGGAGCTGGTCGACTTCGTCAACAACGTCATGAATCCGGTCAATGCTCAGCGCGGCGACAAGCTGCCCGTCTCGGCGTTCAAGGGCGCTGAGGACGGCCACTTCCCGCAGGGCAGCGCCGCTTACGAGAAGCGCGGCATCGCCGTCGACGTCCCGCAGTGGATACCGGAGAACTGCATCGAGTGCAACCAGTGCGCGTTCGTCTGCCCGCACGCCGTCATCCGTCCGTTCGTTCTGAACGAGAGCGAGGTCAAGGCGGCTCCGTCGGCGCTCCAGCAGAAGAAGATGATGGGCAAGGGTCTCGAGACTCTGACCTTCACGATGGTTCCGTCGGTTTACGACTGCACCGGCTGCGGCGCGTGCGTCAACGCCTGCCCGGCGAAGACCAAGGCGCTGAAGATGGTTCCGTTCGAGAGCCAGACCCAGATGCAGGAGGTCTACGACTACGCCTACCACAAGGTCAGCGTCAAGCCGGAGGTCAACGAGGCGTTCAAGCAGGAGACGGTCAAGGGTTCGCAGTTCAAGCAGCCGCTGCTCGAGTTCTCGGGCGCGTGCGCGGGCTGCGTCGAGCCGGCTTACGCCAAGCTCGTCACCCAGCTGTTCGGCGACCGCATGATGATAGCCAACGCCACCGGCTGCTCGTCCATTTGGGGCGGCAGCGCGCCGGCTACTCCGTACACCGTCAACAAGGACGGCCACGGCCCGGCATGGTCGAACTCGCTGTTCGAGGACAACGCCGAGTACGGCTACGGAATGTTCCTCGCCACCCAGGCTCGCCGCGAGAAGCTCGCAAAGACCGTTGCGAAGCTGCTTGAGAGCGACAACGCGGCTGCCAAGGCTGCGGCGCAGGAGTGGCTTGACAACATGGAGGACGCCGAGGGCTCGAAGGCGGCTTCCGCAAAGCTCATCGCCGCGTGCGAGGCTTGCGGCTGCGACACCGCCAAGGAGATACTCGCCGAGAAGGACATCCTCGTCAAGAAGTCCATCTGGATCTTCGGCGGCGACGGATGGGCATACGACATCGGCTTCGGTGGACTTGACCACGTCATCGCCTCCGGTCAGGACGTGAACATCTTCGTCTTTGACACCGAGGTGTACTCGAACACCGGCGGTCAGGCTTCCAAGGCTTCGCAGATCGGTCAGGTCGCGCAGTTCGCGGCTTCGGGCAAGGTTCAGGCGAAGAAGAGCCTCAGCGAGATAGCGATGAGCTACGGCAACGTCTACGTCGCGCAGGTCTCGATGGGCGCGAACGCCGCTCAGACCGTCAAGGCTATCGCCGAGGCGGAGAGCTATCACGGCCCGTCGCTTGTCATCGGCTACGCTCCGTGCATCAACCACGGTCTGAAGGGCGGCATGGGTCGCGCGATGGAGGAGTCGAAGAACGCCGTCGAGGCGGGCTACTGGCACTGCTTCCGCTATGACCCGCGCAAGATAGGCACCGAGGAGGGCGCCTTCACGCTGGACAGCAAGGCTCCGACCGGCAGCTACAAGGACTTCATCAAGGGCGAGGTCCGCTACTCGAGCCTCGAGCGCTCCTTCCCGGAGCGTGCGGCGACCCTGTTCGACAAGGCGGAGCAGTCCGCCGCGGATCGCTACGCGAAGCTCGTCAAGCTCCAGGAGCTGTACAAGAAGTAAGATATCGACATGCAGACGGCGTGTGGGGAGACCCATGCGCCGTCTTTTTATAAACTTTTAACCAAATCGGTATTGTATTCTCGCCGTTTGGGTTGTATAATAGATGCACAAGGGCTTTATGCCGACAAATAGGAGGTACACGATTATGAAGTTTTTCGGAAAAGTCATGCTGTTCGGCGCGGGCGCCGCGCTTGGATACTATCTGTCGCAGAACAGGGTGGAGGTCGAGACCAACGTCGAGCAGCTCGTCGACAAGGTCAAGTCGAAGGTGAACGAGGCCATGGGCAAGACCTGCGGCTGCACGGAGGAGAGCTGCGAGTGCGGCGACGACTGCTGCTGCGGCGAGGATAGCGAGAATACGTCCGAGGACTTCGCGGGCTGAGGAGCGCAGAATGAAGAAGATAATGCTGAATCCGGCGAAGACGAGCCACACTGGACTGAAGGTGTTCGCGGCTTTCTGCGGAGGTCTGGCGCTCGGACTGCTCATCTCGCCGATAAAGAACGGCATCGGCTGCAACAGCGGCAATCTCACCAACCACTATCACTACGACGACCTGCCGACCGACTGCGGCTGCTGCGACGACGAGTGCGAGTGCGGCGATGAGTGCGACTGCCGCAAGGAGGAGGACGCGTAAGCGTTCTGCCGAATTTATGGACAAAAAGAGAGCGAGAATGGTCAAGCTCGTGTTTCTGCTGCTCGGCGTGGTGATCGGACTGCTTCTGTCGCCGCGCAAGATGGAGTGGAAGTTTGGCACGAACGACCACATCCACGGTCCGACGATGGTCGGAACGGCGTCGGCTCGCGCAAAGGCGGGCACCGCCGGCGGATTTGTAGTCAAACGCAAAGCCGAATAAAATCATGCGCAGAGGAGGGCGAAAGCTCTCCTTTGTCTATTTTGCGGATTGCGAAGCGGAGCTTTTTGTTGTAAAATGGATGAGCAATCGACAAATTATATTGTGAGGTGCCGCAAATGAGCGTCTTTCGAGCATACACCGAGCGACGGGAGGGTTTCGACCTCGAAGCCCGGGCGCTGCGCCGTGACCTTTCGGACGCGCTGTCCGTCGAGATCCCGCAGATACGCATCTTCTACCGCTACGACCTTGAGGGCATAGACAGCGCCACATACGAGGCCGCGAAGGCGGGAGTCATCGCGCGCGCGCAGACCGACATCTGCCACGACGAGAAGCTGCCCGACATGGCGGGTGAGCACACGGTGATAGCCGTCGAGCCGCTGCCCGGACAGTACGACCAGCGCGCGGACAGCTGTGCCCAGTGCATCCAGATGATGACAAAGGGCGAGCGCCCGACCTGCGCCGCGGCGACGGTGTATCTGTTCGACGGAACGCTTGCGCCCGAGCTGCTCGAGCGGATCAAGTCGTACATAATCAACCCGGTCGAGTGCCGCGAAGCGTCTATGGACAAGCCGTCCACCCTCGCGCGCGAGTTCGACATACCCACGACGGTTCGGACGCTGGACGGATTCCGCGAAAGCGACGATAAGGCGCTCGCGAAGCTGCTCGACGAGCTCGGGCTTGCGATGGATCTGGAGGACCTGAAGTTCTTCCGCGACTACTTCCGCGAGGAGCGCCGCGACCCGACGATAACCGAGCTGCGCGTGGTCGACACCTACTGGTCGGATCACTGCCGCCACACCACCTTTAACACCAAGCTCGAGGACGTGACGATAGACGACGACTGCGTGAAGGCGGCGTTTGAGCAGTACCTCGCCGAGCGCATCGAGGCTCGCGGCGACGCGGCAAAGACCCGTCCGGTGACGCTGATGGACGTCGCGACAGCTGCGGCAAAGGTGCTGAAAAAGCGCGGGATGCTCACAAATCTGGACGAATCGGAAGAGATAAATGCCTGCTCCATCAAGATAAAGGCGAAGATAGACGGCGAGGAGCAGGACTGGATACTGATGTTCAAGAACGAGACGCACAACCATCCGACCGAGATAGAGCCGTTCGGAGGCGCCGCGACCTGCCTCGGCGGAGCGATACGCGACCCGCTCAGCGGTCGAAGCTATGTCTATCAGGCTATGCGCGTGACCGGCGCGGGCGACCCGACCGTCCCGCTTGTCGACACTCTGCCCGGCAAGCTGCCGCAGCGCAAGCTCACCACCACAGCCGCGCACGGCTATTCGTCCTACGGCAACCAGATAGGACTCGCGACCGGACTGGTCGACGAGCTGTACCACCCGGGATATGTCGCCAAGCGCCTTGAGATAGGCGCGGTAGTGGGCGCTGCGCCCGCCGAAAACATTCGGCGCGAGCGTCCGGCTGCGGGGGACGTGGTCATCCTGCTCGGCGGTCGCACCGGACGCGACGGAATAGGCGGCGCCACTGGCTCGTCCAAGTCGCACACCACAAAGTCGCTCGAGACCTGCGCCGCCGAGGTGCAGAAGGGCAATCCGCCGGAGGAGCGCAAGCTACAGCGCCTGTTCCGCAACAAAGAGGCGGCGAACCTGATAAAGCGCTGCAACGACTTCGGCGCGGGCGGCGTGTCGGTCGCCATCGGCGAGCTTGCCGACGGGCTTGTGATCGACCTCGACCGCGTGCCGCGCAAGTATGAGGGTCTGGACGGCACCGAGCTTGCGATAAGCGAGTCGCAGGAGCGCATGGCGGTGGTCGTTGCGCCGCAGGACGTCGACCGCTTCCGCGAGCTTGCGGCGGGGGAGAACCTCGAGAGCACGGTCGTCGCGGAGATAACCGCCGAGCCGCGGCTTCGCATGAACTGGTGCGGAAACACCATCGTGGACATCAGCCGCGCGTTCCTCGACACCAACGGCGCGCCCAAATCGTCGACGGCGCACATCGTAAAACAGAACGCCGCGCCGAAGTGCGAGCGCGGACTGCGTAAGCTCATCGGAAGCCTGTCCGCCGCGTCAAAGCGCGGTCTTGTCGAGCGATTCGACTCGACGATAGGCGCGGGTTCGGTGCTCATGCCCTACGGCGGCGCGACACAGCGTACGCCTTCGCAGGTGATGGCGGCGCTGCTGCCGGTCGCGGGAGCGTCCACCTGCTCGGTGATGAGCTACGGCTTCGACCCCTACCTCAGCGAAGCCGATCAGTTCGGTGGAGCGCAGGCGGCGGTCGTGTCGTCGGTGGCAAAGCTGGTTGCCGCCGGATGCGACGCGCGCGACGCGTACCTCACCTTCCAGGAATATTTCGAGCGCCTCGGCAGCACTCCCGAGCGCTGGGGCAAGCCGATGGCGGCGCTGCTCGGCGCGTACACGGCGCAGATAGGGCTCGGCGCGGCGGCGATAGGCGGCAAGGACTCGATGAGCGGCTCATTCGGCTCGCTCGACGTGCCGCCGACGCTCGTCAGCTTCGCGATAGCCGCCGCCGACGCGGGCGATGTGATAAGCCCCGAGTTCAAGCGCGCGGGGGAGCATGTCTACCTCACCGCGACGCACGGCGTGAGTGATTTCGATAAGCACCTCGCCGACTGGGAGCAGGTGAAGTCGCTCATGCGCGCGGGAAAGATAAGTGCCGCGTGGGCGGTGGGCACCGGCACGGTCGCCGAGGGAATAATGAAGATGAGCTTCGGCAACCGCATCGGATTTGCTGAGAACGCGGACTTCGACGGCTGGTACGACCGCTATCCCGCGGGCATCATCGTCGTGTCCGGCGAGGAGCTTCCGCTTGTCAGAATAGGCGAGACGACGGCGGAGCAGACGGTAAAGCTCGGCGGCGAGACCGAGAGCATCGCCGACCTGCTCGCCATATGGGAGGGAAAGCTCGAGCGAGTGTTCCCGACCCGTGCCGAGGCTTCGGGCGACTGCCCGACATCGAGCTGCGCCGACCGCTCGCCGGTCGTCCGCACGAGCCGCATCGCGCGACCGAAGGCGGTCGTGGTGGCGTTCCCCGGCACGAACTGCGAGGAGGACACTGCGCGAGCCGTGCGCCGTGCGGGTGGCGACGCCGAGGTGGTGCTCGTGCGCAACCTCACGCCGCAGTGGCTGGACGAGTCGACGGCGGCGTTGGAGAAGGCGATACGCTCGGCGAACATGTTGGTGCTGCCCGGCGGATTCTCCGGCGGCGACGAACCGGACGGCTCGGCGAAGTTTATCGAGGCGCTGTTCCGCAATCCCGCGATAGCCGACGCCGTTCACGAGCTGCTCTACAAGCGCGACGGACTTGCGCTCGGCATATGCAACGGCTTCCAGGCGCTCGTCGCGCTCGGACTGCTGCCCTACGGCAAGATTCGTGCCGAGTCGCCGACCGCGCCGACACTGACTTACAACATCATAGGACGCCATCAGTCGCGCTATGTGCGCACGCGCGTCGGCACGACCAAGTCGCCATGGCTGTCGCTTATGAAGGTCGGCGACGTGCACGCGGTGCCGATAAGCCACGGCGAGGGACGGTTTGTCGCGCCGAAGGACGAACTTGAGCGGCTGCTTAAGAGCGGTCAGATAGCCTTCCAGTACTGCGATGAGGACGGCGTTCCGACGATGGACTGCGAGTTCAACCCGAACGGCTCGTCCTTCGCGATAGAGGGCATCATCAGCCCGGACGGTAGAGTATTGGGCAAGATGGGACACACCGAGCGCTCGGGCGAGATGATAGCCAAGAACCTGCCGCTGAACAAATATCAGCCGATATTCGAGGGCGGCGTGGGCTACTTCAAGGACTGATTTCGGGTATAAAATGACGGGGGACGCGGGGTATGACCTTCGCGTCCCCAAATTTTTTCAAAATTTTGCACAAAAACCTATTGTACTTTCTGTGCCGATATTGTATAATAAATACCATAGTTGCGCGGACAATGCGCGCAAACAAAAAGCGCAGGGAGGAATGAGGATGCTAAAGACAGAAAATATACGCAATGTCTGCGTTATGGGACATGGCGACAGCGGCAAGACAACGCTGGTGGAGAGCCTGCTTTTCGTCACCAAGGGCACCGACCGCATGGGCAAGATAGCGGACGGCACTACGGTGTGCGACTTTGATGCCGAGGAGATAAAGCGGCAGATATCCATCTCGTCCACCCCCGTCCCGGTCGAGTATAACGGCTTCAAGCTCAACATAATGGACACTCCCGGTTACTTCGACTTCGAGGGCGAAGTGCTCCAGTGCCTGCGCGTTGCCGATGCCGGACTTATCGTGCTCGGCGCAAAGACCGGCGTTCAGGTCGGCACCGAAAAGGCGTGGAAGGCTCTCGGTGAGCGCAAGCTGCCCAAGTTCTTCTACATCTCCAAGATAGACGAGGAGAACGCCGACTTTATGAAGAGCTTCCGCGAACTGCGCGAGGCGTTCGGCATAAGCGTCTGCCCGCTGGTCATGCCGATAATGAACGGCGACAAGATGACAGGCATAATCGACATAATCCGCCAGAAGGCGATGCGCATGAGCGGCGGCACCCGCGAGGAGATACCCTATCCGGACGGAGTCCAGGGCGACGTCGACGAGCTGCGCGCGATGCTTAGCGAGAGCGTCGCCGAGACCAGCGAGGAGTTCATGGACAAGTTCTTTAACGGCGAGGACTTCACCGAGGCGGAGTACATTAAGGGCATAAACGAGGGCGTTAAGACCGGCTCGATCTGCCCGGTGTTCTGCGGATGCGCGCTCACCGGCATCGGCTCGATGACGCTCATGCAGGGACTCATCGACTACGCGCCGTCCCCGCTCGAGGCTACCGAGAAGGTCGACCCGAGCGGCAAGACCGGACTGATGGTTTTCAAGACGATAAGCGACCAGTACGGCAAATTCAGCTTCTTCAAAGTGATGAGCGGCAGCGTTAAGAGCGACATGACGCTCGAAAATCCGCGCAGCGAGCAGAAGGAGAAGCTCGGTCACATCTACACCGTAAAGGGCAAGAAGAACACCGAGGTGCAGGAGGTCGTCTGCGGCGACATCGGCGCGGTGTCCAAGCTCGCGGCGACCAAGACGGGGGACACCCTGCGCGAGTCGGGCAGCGGCATAGAGTATGACGGAATAGAGTTCCCCGAGCCCTGCTTCTCGATGGCGATACTGCCTGTCGCGAAGGGCGGCGAGGAGAAGATAGCCTCCGGACTTGTCAAGCTCGCCGAGGAGGATCCGGTCTTCCGCGTGGAGCAGAACGCCGAGACCCATCAGATGATACTCTCCACGCTCGGCGATATCCACGCCGACGTGCTGCGTTCCAAGCTCAAGAGCAAGTTCGCGACCGAGACGACGATGGAGGAGCCGCGCGTTCCCTATCGCGAGAAGATACGCAAAAAAGTCAAGGTTCAGGGCAAGCACAAGAAGCAGTCGGGCGGACACGGTCAGTACGGCGACGTATGGATCGAGTTCGAGCCGCAGTCCGAGCAGGACGACCTCATCTTCGCGGAGGCGGTGTTCGGCGGCTCGGTGCCGAGGAACTACTTCCCGGCGGTCGAGAAGGGACTGCGTGAGTGCGTGCATCACGGCGTGCTCGCCGGCTATCCGGTCGTGGGACTGAAGGCGACGCTGGTCGACGGCTCGTACCACGAGGTCGACTCGAGCGAAATGGCGTTCAAGACCGCCGCGTCGCTCGCGTACAAGGCGGGTCTCGCGCAGGCTAACCCCGTCCTGATGGAGCCTATAGGCTCGCTCAAGGTCATCATCCCCGAAGCCAACATGGGCGACATAATCGGCGACATGAACAAGCGCCGCGGCCGCGTTCTCGGCATGAATCCCATAGGCGGCGGAATGCAGCAGGTGGACGCCGAGGTGCCGATGTCCGAGATGGCGACCTACGCGATAGACCTTCGCTCGATGACGCAGGGCAGAGGCAGCTTCTCGCTCAAATTTGAGCGCTATGAGGAGGCTCCGGCGAACGTGCAGGAGAAGGTAATCGCCGAGACCAAGCTGCTGGGCGAGAACGAGGACTGAGCGGTCGTTTTATGAGGTTTTAACGAGAAACCCCTCGAAGCGACGGCGGACATTTTCGCAAATCGTACAGAAAGCCGGTAAATCATAGAGGCATGTCCGGTAAATGGAATGCACACAGAGCTTTTACCCGGTCGTAGGCAGTTTGTACAAATCGGTTGGGCAACGTTTGTCTATACTAAGTATATACTTGAACTGAAATTTGTGATATCATATTCTCAAGCCAAAGGCTAACAATTAGGAGGTAGTATCAATGTCTAGTGTCACCCTTAAGAACGTGTACAAGCGCTACTCGGGCGGCGTCACCGCTGTCTCCGACTTCAACCTTGAGATCGAAGACAAGGAGTTTATAATCCTGGTCGGACCTTCCGGCTGCGGCAAGTCGACCACCCTGCGCATGGTCGCCGGTCTGGAGCAGATCACCGAAGGCGAGCTCTACATAGACGGCAAGCTCTGCAACGACGTTCCGCCGAAAGAGCGCGACATCGCGATGGTGTTCCAGAACTACGCTCTGTATCCGCACATGACCGTTTTCGCAAACATGGCGTTCGGACTTAAGCTCCGTCACCTGCCGAAGGACGAGATCAAGCGCCGCGTCGACGAGGCTGCTCGCATCCTTGAGATAGAGCACCTGCTCGACCGTAAGCCGGCGGCTCTTTCGGGTGGTCAGCGTCAGCGTGTCGCGCTCGGACGTGCTATCGTCCGCAGCCCGAAGGTCTTCCTTCTCGACGAGCCGCTGTCCAACCTGGACGCTAAGCTCCGCGCGCAGATGCGTACCGAGCTGACCAAGCTCCATCAGAGACTTGCTACTACCTTTATATATGTTACCCACGACCAGACCGAGGCTATGACGATGGGTACTCGCATAGTCGTTATGAAGGACGGCTTCATCCAGCAGATCTCCGCGCCGCAGAACCTGTATGATAATCCGGCGAACCTGTTCGTCGCGACCTTCATCGGCTCGCCGCAGATGAACACGATGACCGGCACCGTCGTCGACGAGGGCGGCGTCACCTACATCCAGTTCCAGAAGGCGCGTATCGCTCTGCCGGAGAGCAAGGGCCGCAAGCCGGAAGTTCTCGCGTACGTCGGCAAGGAAGTCATCCTCGGCGTCCGTCCGGAGAACATCCACGACGAGGCTCTGTTCCTCAACCAGTTCCCGAATGACCTTATCGACGCCGATGTCGAAGTCGTCGAGCCGATGGGCAACGAGAACTACCTGTACCTCATCTGCGAGGGTCGTCAGTTCACCGCGCGCGTGTCCAACCATTCGACCGCTCGCCATGGCGACAAGATAAAGGTCGCGTTCGACCCGGAGACCATCCACCTGTTCGACAAGGACACCGAGCGCACCATAACCAACTGATTTTAGCCTTTAACCTCTTTAGCGACCTGCTCCCAACCGAGCAGGTCGCTTTTTGCTTTTTCGACGTTTGGTTGACATAATAATCCGTTTTTCCGCAAAAATTTTTGTTGTGCCCCAAAGCCTGGAGGGGAATCGGAGAAATTTTTTTGTTTATTTTGACATATTTGTCTTGCAAAACCCGCCGTCATGAGTTATGATATAAAAGGTACGATTGTCAAAGAAGAAGGAAACGCCAGAAGAAACAGCGGAAAGGAGTGGTTTGTATGTCCAGCAGAATATTCCAGGGTATTGTACTCCAGATGAAGGACGCGACCAACCGCACGATAGGGGTTATCGACGAGACCGGAACGGTTATCAGCTGCACCGATCTCGGCAGCATCGGAAAGCGCCGAGGTCTAAACGAGGATCAGCTCGAGGATATTGCGGACGGCATCACCCGCGCCGACGGCGCAACTTTCAAACCGCTTGCGACGTTCGGTTCGACGTTCGATTTTGCGGCGTTTGTCGACGGCGAGGACGATACCGCGCTCGCGCTCTGCCAGATGGCTGCGATAGCGCTCAACGGCGCGAAGCAGTCGCACGAGGAGAAGCACGACAAGGCGACGTTCATCAAGAACATCATCCTCGACAACATCCTGCCCGGAGACATATATGTGCGCTCGCGCGAGCTGCACTTCTCGACCGATATACCTTACGCGGTGTTCCTCGTGCGTCTGGGCGAGCGCAATGACCTTGCCACGATAGACGTGCTTCAGAATATGTTCCCCGACCGCCAGCACGACTTTGTGTTCAGCGTCAGCGAGACCGACATCGTGCTCGTCAAGGAGGTCTCGGCGGATGTGGACACCAAGGAACTCATGTCCATCGCGCGTCAAATTGAGGAGACGGTGGGCACCGAGCTGTACACCCGCGTTGTCATCGGCATAGGCACGGTCACCGAGCATCTGCGCGAGCTTGCCGGTTCGTTCAAGTCGGCGCAGGTGGCTATCGAGGTCGGCAAGGTGTTCGACAGCGAAAAGGCGATAATCGCCTACGAGAGCCTCGGCATCGGACGCCTTATCTATCAGCTTCCGACCACGCTGTGCGAGATGTTCCTCAGCGAAGTTTTCAAGAAGAACACCATCGACAGCCTCGATTCGGAGACGATATTCACGATAAACAAGTTCTTTGAGAACAATCTGAACGTGTCCGAGACTTCGCGCAAGCTGTTCGTCCATCGCAACACGCTGGTCTACCGACTTGAGAAGATAAAGAAGCTCACCGGACTCGACCTCCGTGAGTTCGACCACGCGATCATCTTCAAGGTGGCGCTGATGGTGCGCAAATACCTCGCAAGCAGGGAGCCGAAGTATTAAAATGGTGCGATTCGCAGATGTCTACAAATCTTACGACAACGGAACGAAGGCGCTCAAGGGAATCGACCTGCGCATAGACGACGGCGAGTTCGTGTTTCTCGTCGGGCCGAGCGGGTCGGGCAAGAGCACCGTCGTGAAGCTCATAACCGCCGAGGTGCGGCCGACCGACGGCAAGATGCTTGTCAACGGCTTCAACTTCTCCAACCTGCGCACGTCGCAGATACCGAGACTTCGCCGCACCCTCGGGGTCGTGTTTCAGGACTTCCGACTCATCGAAAATATGACTGTGTACGAAAACGTAGCCTTCGCGATGCGGGTCATCGGCGAGGGCTCGAAGCGCATCCGCGAGCGCGTGCCGATAATGCTCGAACTGGTGGGACTGTCGCACAAGGCGAAGCGCTATCCGCGTGAGCTGAGCGGAGGCGAGCAGCAGCGCGTGTCCATCGCCCGCGCGCTCGTCAACAATCCGCGCATCATCATAGCGGACGAGCCTACCGGAAACCTCGACCCGACGCGCTCGCGCGAGATAATGGGACTGCTCAAGAAGATAAACGAGCTGGGGACTACGATAATCGCGGTCACGCACGAGAGCGCGATAGTCAACAGCTTCGCGAAGCGCGTCATAGCGCTGGACGGCGGCAAGATCGTACACGACGGAAGCGGCGGGTATTATCAGGTATGAAGGGACACAATTTTATCTACTTCCTCAAGGAAGGAATCAAGGGAATATTCGTGCATGGCTTCATGAGCTTCGCCGCGGTGAGCGTCATCGTGGCGTGCCTGCTCATCACCGGAAGCTTCGCTCTGGTGGCGCTCAACGTCAACGTGCTCATCGACGAGGCGAAGGCGTCCAACGAGATACTCGCGTTTGTGGATGACAGCCTCAGCGACACCGAGGCGCTCGCGATAACGAGCAAGATATATCAGGTGCCGAACGTGCTGACGGCGGAGTTCATCACCCGCGACGAGGCGCTTGAGGACTACTACGCGGAGCTTGGCGAGGACGCGGACGAGATACTTGTCGGCATAACCGGAGAGGATCTGCGTCATCGCTATCGTGTGCAGGTGGTCGACCTCGAGCTCGCGGACGAGACCGCTACGGCGCTCGAGCGGCTGGACGGCATCGGCGCGGTGCGGTACAGCCAGGACCTGAGCGACGCGACACTGTCCATGCAGAAGGCGCTGAACGTGATATGCTACATACTCGCGGCGATACTCGTGCTCGTGTCGGTGTTCATAATCGCGAACACGGTCAAGCTCGCGACGATGGACAGGCGCGAGGAGATAGCGATAATGAAGATGGTCGGTGCGACGAACGCGTTCATCCGATGGCCGTTCGTGGTGCAGGGATCGCTGCTCGGCGTCACCGGAGGCATCATCGCCTACTTCGCCCAGTGGGGAGTGTACAGCTACCTCACGCGCGCGCTTGCCGACTACATCGGCGGCAGCGGATTTATCGAGTTTCTGGGATTCGGCGAGTTCGCCTTCCCGCTGCTTATCGTGTTCCTCGCGGCGGGACTGCTAGTCGGCGTGCTCGGCGGAATACTCACGATACGCAAGTTTATGAAGGTTTAAGTCATTTTTCGGAGGCAAATACCCATGTATAAGCATAAAAAGAAACTGGTCGCGATATTTTCCGGCTTTCTCGCGCTGCTGATGATACTGTCGGTGGTGGCGATGGCGCTCAATGCCGGCGCGGCGGACGACATAAGCGAGAAGAACCTGAACAACCTGAAGACGCAGCAGAAGAAGCTGGCAAACGACAAGAAGGTGCTTCAGAACGAGCTGAGCGGTCTCAAGTCGCAGGAGCGCGACGCGATGGCGACCAAGACGAATCTCGAAAACCAACTTTCGGTGCTCGACGAACAAATATCCACCTCCGAGGCGCTGATAGCGTCCTATGAGCAGCAGATAGCCGAAAAAGAGGTGGAGATAGCGAACGCGCAGCAGGACGAGGCGGACGAGTTCGCGCTCTACAAAAAGCGTGTGCGCGCGATGGAGGAGAACAGCCATGTGTCCGACTGGGCGGTGCTGCTCGGCGCGACCAGCTTCTCCGACTTCCTTGCGCGCGCGGAGGTCATGCGCGACATAGCAAACTACGACAACGAGCTTATGAAGTCGCTCAAGGAGATACGCGAGGGCATCGAGGCGCTCAAGGCGGGCATAGAGGAGGACAAGGCTTTCAGCGAGGAGGTCAAGGCTGACCTCGAGTCGCAGAAGGAGGAAGCGAAGGAGAAGGAAGCGGAGGTGGACACGCTTCTCGGCGAGCTTCAGCAGAAGAAGGAGTACACAAGCGAGGAGCTTGCCAAGATAACCAAGGAGATAGACGCGTGCGCGGCGGAGGCTGACCGCGTCGCAAAGGAGCTTGCCAAGCGCAAGAAGTATGTCGGCGGCGAATTCATATGGCCGCTTGAGAGTAACTTCACCGTCACGCAGGAGTACAAGTACCGCACCCACCAGATAACCGGCAAGTGGACGCTGCACAACGGCATAGACATCGGCGCGAATACGGGAACGCCGATACTCGCGTCGAACAGCGGCACGGTTATCGTCAGCCAGTTCAACAAGGCGTGGGGCGAGTATGTTCAGATAGACCACGGTGCAGGATATGTAACGCTCTACGCCCACATGTCCAAGCGGCTTGTCAAAGTGGGACAGGAGGTCGCGCAGGGCGATGTGATTGGCAAGGTGGGCAGCACCGGATACTCGACCGGACCGCACCTGCATTTCACGATATACGAAAACGGAGCGTCGGTCAATCCGAGAAAGTATTTCCCGAAATAAGGCTAAACCGTCCGGCGTGAGAGAAAGCGCCGGACGCGTTTTTTGACAGGAGGCATGGCGGTGGGGCACTTCGGATTTTCATATGTCGGGCTGATATTTCTGCTCATGCTGTTCATACCGAACATCATCTGGGCGAGAAACAAGCCGCAGGGATACACCGCCGACGGCGAAAATCGCGTGCTTCTCGCGTTCGAGCGGGTGGGAGAGGTGCTGGTGACCGCCTGCGCGCTCATCTTCGACGACTTCAACTTTCACGGATGGTCGGCGTGGATATGGTGGCTCGTCGCGTCGTTCGCGCTGATGGTCATGTATGAGTGTTGGTGGGTGCGCTACTTCCGAAGCGAGCGAAAGCTGTCCGACTTTTACAGCGGTTTTTGCGGCGTGCCTCTTGCGGGAGCGACGCTTCCGGTCGCCGCGTTCCTGCTGCTCGGCGTGTACGGCAGGGTGGTGTGGATGGTCGCGTCGGCGGCGCTGCTCGGCATAGGGCACATCGGCATACACGCGGGTCACAAAAGATAATTTACAATTTCGCACTTGGAATTTCGGCGCAAAGCGTGTATAATAACCGAGTATGTATATCAAACGTTCGGAGGTATGACGATGAAAAAGAGATTCAATATCGCGACGGTGGTGGGACTGGTGCTGCTCGCGGCGGCGCTCAGCTTCATGTTCACCTACTTCGCGGTGGAGCGGCAGTTCGAGTCGATACTCCAGACCGAGCAGTCGGAGGCGAAGAAGCTGCAAAAGGTCAGCCGCGTGCTCAGCATAATCGAAAACGAGTTTGTCGGCGACTACGACTACGACACGCTGCTCGACGGCGCCGCCGCGGGAATAATCGCCGCGACAGGCGACCGCTGGTCGTTCTACATGACCGCTGAGGACTACAAGAGCTACATGCAGTCGTCGCAGAACGCCTACGTCGGCATCGGCACGACGGTAGTCTACGACGCGGAGAACGAGGGCATACTCATCACCCGCATCCACGACAGCTCGCCCGCGCAGACCGCCGGGCTTCAGCCGCGCGACCTCATCGTCTCGGTGGACGGCACCAAGGTGAGCGAGGTCGGCTACTCGGCGGCGGTGGAGATGGTTCGCGGCGAGGAGGGCACGAGCGTCACGCTGGGCGTCATCTCGGCGGGACAGACCTCCGCGCGCAGCGTGACCGTCGAGCGCAAGAGCTATCAGTACAACCCGATAAGCTCGGAGATAATCGAGGGCAACATCGGCTATATGCGAATCGACAACTTCGACGAGCACGCAGCCGCCTACTTCGGCGACGCGCTTGACAAGCTGCTCGCGGCGAACGTCGAGGGTCTGATCTTCGACGTGCGCAACAACGGCGGCGGGCACAAGAGCGAGATGGTGGAGATGCTCGACCGCCTCTGCCCGGAGGGACCGCTGTTCATCATGCGCGACAAGGCGGGACAGGAGTCGGTGGACTACTCGGACGCAAACGAGGTCGACCTGCCGATGGTGGTCATCGTCAACCAGGACAGCTACTCGGCGGCGGAGTTCTTCGCGGCGGCGCTCCGTGAGTACGGCAAGGCGCTGATAGTCGGCGTGGAGACGAGCGGCAAGGGATATGCCCAGCAGACCCGCCTTCTCGGCGACGGCAGCGCGATGAACATATCGGTAAACGAGTATTTCACGCCGAACGGAAACTCGCTCGTCGGCACCGGCGTGTCGCTCGACCTCGAGGTCGAACAGCAGAGCGACAAGAACCTCTACCTGCTCGAGCGCGACGAGGACACGCAGTTTACGGCGGCTCTGAACCTGCTCAAGCAGCAGATGAAGGGCGGATTCAACACCGAGGGCTGAATATCCGAAGACGCAGGCGCATAGCTTTTTATATGATTGCGCTTGTGAAATTTTCAGATGAACCGCCGAAAAAGCGGGTGTCGCGCCGACGAGCGGTGCGGCGGATAGAGTGCGTGAAGACGGTTCGGTTCGGGATGCGTACCTTCGAGCTTCGGCTCGGTCGCGCGCTCGCAAACGAACAATTTGTGTACGACGCGGCGGCTGAGCTGCTCCGAGAGGGCGGATTCCGCGAGGTCGTGTGTGCCGAGGGCAGCCCGATAGCGTCCGAGCTTGCGGCGCGCGGGATAGTGCCGCCTCCGCCGCGCCTCGCGAAGCTGTGCATGGCTGAGATAGCGGTCAGCGCGTACGAACAGCTCGGCGACTGCACTATAGGCATATACGCCCGTCGCCGCTCGAGAGAGCTTGAGCGCACGGTGAAAGCGCTGACCGTCCGCACGCGAAGTCTCGCGCTCTGCGTCGACAGGGGAGCGGACAGCTACGCGCGCGAGCTGATGTACGACTACGGACTGTCGGTGCTCACGTCGAGAGAGGCGCTTGCCGCGTCCGAGCTGAAGATACTTTTTGACGAGCCGGACTTCGACATAGGGCGGGGAACGGCGGTCGGATGCGCGCGTCCGGCGGTCGGGCTTATGACGGTGGAGACGCTGCGCTACGCGCTTCCGGACAGCTTTCTGCACAGCGAGTATCCGCCGCTTGAACTCGCGTCAGCTGCGGCGGGACAGGGCGTTCTGCGCCCGGGGAATGTCGGAATATCCGAGCTGCGATTCGCAAATTCTATTGACATTTCCGCTTCGCGTCATTATAATGCGATATGGAACCCTGAAAAGGATGAAAGGCAGGTACATTAAAATGGATAAGACACCTAAAGTACACAAGCTGACCTCCGAGCGCTACAAGCAGTATGAGGAGGAGCTGAACTATCTCAAGACGGTGCGCGAAAAGGAAGTTGCCGAGGCGATAGCCGTCGCGCGCTCGTACGGAGACCTGAGCGAGAACAGCGAGTATGACGAGGCGAAGAACGAGCAGGGCAAGCTGTACAGCCACATCGCGGAGATAGAGGACATCCTCGCGCACGCGGTGTTCATCGACGAGGAAGGCGCCACCGAGAGGGTGGACGTCGGCTGCACCGTGACCGTCGAGGTCGCGGGAGGGGAGCGCTCGTACACGATAGTCGGCTCGAACGACGCCGACCCGCGCCAGGGCAAGATATCGGACGAGAGCCCGCTCGGAAGGGCGCTCATCGGCGCCGCCGCGGGACAGACGGTGGAGTACGAGACCCCGAGCGGCAAGATGGCAGAAGCCAAGCTCATAAACATTTCGCGATAACCAAGCGATTCTCTTGGGGAAGTGACGGAAAGGAAGTTTATTTGATGAATACGCCGATAAGCGAACTTATGCAGATACGTCGGGACAAGCTCGCCGAGCTTCAGCAGGCGGGTCACGACCCGTTTGCCGAGAAGGTGTTTGACCAGCAGGCGCACGCAAGCGAGATAAAGGAGAACTTCGAGAAGCTCGAGGGCAGCATCGTCAAGATCGCCGGCCGCCTTATGAGCAAGCGCGGCATGGGCAAGGCGGCGTTCTGCAACCTGTCCGACCGCAGCGGAAACATCCAGATATATGTGCGCCAGGACATGGTGGGCGAGGAGAGCTACGCCGAGTTCAAGAAGGTGGACATCGCTGACATAATCGGCGTGGAGGGCGAGGTCTTCCGCACAAACGCCGGCGAGATAACCGTCAAGGCGACCGCCGTCACGCTGCTCGCAAAGTCGCTCCGTCCGCTTCCCGAGAAGTTCCACGGCCTGCGCGACCCCGAACTGCGCTACCGCATGCGCTACCTCGACCTGATAATGAACGACGACGTGCGCGACACCTTCGTCAAGCGCACCAAGATAATACACATCCTCCGCCGCGTGCTTGAGGAGAAGGGCTTCATGGAGGTGGACACGCCGATACTCCAGAACAAGGCGACCAACGCCGCCGCGCGTCCCTTCCACACCCACCACAACGCGCTGGACATGGACATGGTGCTGCGCGTCGAGCAGGAGCTGCACCTCAAGCGGCTGATAATCGGCGGATTCGAGCGCGTCTACGAGATGGGCAAGGTGTTCCGCAACGAGGGCATGGACAACCGTCACAGCCCCGAGTACACCGGCTTTGAGATGTATCAGGCGTACACCGACTACCACGGCATGATGGATCTCTGCGAGGATCTGTTCCACGCGGTAGCCGATGAGCTCTGCCCGGACGGAAAACTCGTCTATCAGGGCAGAGAGATAAACATTCGCGACCCGTTCGAGCGGATAACGATGACCGAGGCGGTAAAGAAGTATTCGGGCGTCGATTTTACCGAGATACCGGACGACGAGACCGCAAAGAAGGTCGCGCGCGAGCACCACATCGAGTTTGAGGACGAGCACAAGCGCGGCGACATACTTAACCTGTTCTTCGAGGAGTTTGTCGAGGACAAGCTTGTGCAGCCGACTTTTGTCTGCGACTATCCGGTCGAGATCTCGCCGCTCGCGAAGCGTACAAGCTATGACCCGAGGCTGACCGAGCGCTTCGAGGTGTTCATGAACGGATGGGAGTTCGGCAACGCCTTCACCGAGCTGAACGACCCGATCGACCAGCGCGGACGCTTTATCGACCAGGCGAAGAAGAAGGCGATAGAGGGCGAGTTCGAGATAGACGAGGACTTCGTCACCGCGATGGAGTACGGAATGCCCCCGACAGGCGGAATGGGCATCGGTCTTGACCGCCTGATAATGCTGTTCACCGACAGCGCCACCATAAGGGACGTGCAAGCCTTTCCGGTGATGAAGCCGGTGGCGGAGTAAGCAAGCGCTGCGAATCGAATATCGCGGTCAGAGAGGGCATCCGAGCGGATGTCCTCTTTATTAGGGACGGCGCGGCGGGACGCACGGCAGGCGACAAACGAATATATATAGACATAACGAAACGGTGAAAGGATGAGTGATATGAAGTTTTTGAGACGCGACGCGGCAAAGACCGCGGGGATACTGCTCGGCGGCACGCTGCTTGCCGGTGTGACATCCTACTTTGTGACCAAGTTCCTCGTCAGCACGGCGATGGACCGCAAGGGACCGAAGGTGCTCGAAAAGGTGGGCAGCCTGATCTCCGGAACGATGCAGAGCGAGGGCATAATAAAGGCGCAGAAGGAGGCATCCGAGAAGCTGCTTTCGACCGAGATGGAGACGGTGTCCATTCTGTCGCACGACGGGATAGACCTGGTGGGGCACTGGTATCCCTGCGACCGTCCCGAGCGGATAGTCATCGCTATGCACGGATGGCGCTCGTCCTGGACAAACGACTTCGGACTGGTGGCGGATTTCATGCACGACAACCGTTGCGGCGTGCTGTTTGTCGAGCAGCGCGGGCAGAACGAGAGCGGCGGCGACTACATAGGCTTCGGCATAACCGAGCGGTTCGACTGCCTCGACTGGATAGACTGGGTTATAAACACCGTCTCGGACGAGCTTCCGATATACCTTTGCGGCGTGTCGATGGGCGCGACGACCGTGCTCATGGCGGGCGGGCTGGAACTTCCGGAAAATGTCCACGGCATCATCGCCGACTGCGGCTTTACGTCGCCCGATGAGATATGGCGGCATATCGCAAACGACAATCTGCACATATCCTACCGCTTCCGCAGACAGCTTTTGCGCAATCTCTTTGACAAACACAATCGGATATCCGGATTCGACTACTCCACCATAGAGGCGCTTCGCGAATGCGTGACGCCGGTGCTGTTCATCCACGGCACGGACGACCACTTCGTGCCGGTGGAGATGACCTATCGAAACTACTGCGCCTGCGCCGCGCCCAAGCGGCTGCTAGTTGTGCCGGGTGCCGACCACGGCATGAGCTATCCGATGGACACCGAGGGCTATCAAAACGTCGTTCGCAACTTCTGGAAGGAGTTTGACGGCGGCGCGCCCGAAAAGTCTTGATAAACGGCAATCGGTATGCTATAATCTCCGTAATGGGCGGATAACTACACTGCGGAGAGGGGAGTGGCGGCGATGAAAAAGCGTGTTTGCGCGGCGATCCTGTGCTTTGCGTCGCTGCTTTTCGGCATTCCCGCGACCGCTTCCGCTGTCGGGATGGACAACTTCTCGAGGACAAACAGCTACGCCGACGGCACCTTTTCGGACGTGATTCCCGCCGCCTGGTACGCTCGGAACATAGCCGACGCGTACGAGTATGGGCTTATGAACGGTGTGTCCGACGGCAAATTCGACCCCGACGGATATGTGACGATGGGCGCCGCCGCCGCGATGGCGAGCCGACTGCACGGCATCTATCACAACGGAATCGCCGATTTCGTGCAGGGAAGCCCCTGGTACGCGGTCTACGTGGACTACATCACCGAAAACGGAATAGTCGAGGCGGGACAGTTTGCCGACTGGAACGCAAACGCCACCCGCCGCGACTTCTGCGCGATAATGGCGCACGCGCTGCCGTCGAGCGTCTTTGCGGCAGTCGGAGAGGTGAACGCCATACCCGACGTTCAGCCGACCGACCGCTTTGCCGACGAGATTTTCACCCTCTACCGCGCGGGAATACTGAACGGCGTGGACTCAAGCGGAAGGTTTGACCCCGATTCTTACATCAAACGCTCGGAGGTCGCGGCGGTGCTCTGCCGAATGGTAAAGCTCCGCGAGCCGACGGTCGAGCCGAGCGCGGCACCTTCGACCGTGCCCACTCCGCCGCCGGGCGTTGACCCGTGCCCCGAGCCGAGCGACGAGCCTACTACCGAGCCGGACACTCCGACCGTCGGGGTGAGCGAGCTTCACAACGACCGTCGCGAGGACATGGAGGGGCGGATAACCGGACTTGCGGCGTATACGGGACGGTCGAACAGGCGATACAACGAGAACTGCGCCGAGTATGAGAAGTACGAGAAAGTGGACGGCGCGTATGTGGTCTACCTCACCGACGGCGGGCACTCGCTCTGCGACCTGTACCATCCGGAGGTGAAGGCGGCGTTTGTCACCGAGGGCGCGGCGTTTGTCGACTGGCGGATAGACGACCCGACGGTCGCGAGCCTGAGCTACGGCGTCTGCCATCCGGTCGAGTACTACGCGGGCGGATGTCTGTATGTCCACACGGAGAATATGGGCGAGTACCTCTATGTCACGCCGCTCAAACCGGGACGGACGACGATAACCGCGTCCACCGACACAAGCGAGTATTCGTTCGAGCTGCTCGTGCCGGACACGACGCTGAACGGATGCGCAAACGACCTCGGCAGGAGCAGGGTGGGAACGACCATCCCCGGCTGCGCGCTTCCGATAGACGAGACGTACGTCAATCTGATAGACTTCGACGACGAGTACGCGACCTTCGAGATAAAGGTGTATTTTGAGGTGCCGGAGGACTTTACAGGCGCGGCGTTCACGCTGAACTTCGGCAAGGGATGCGAGCCGACGCAGACGGTGATAGACAGCGGCGACGCGGCGCGGACGGGATACAGCACGACTGTTGTCAAGGTGGCACGGGGAGAGAACGCGATATACGGCTTCTCCGCACCGCCTGCATCCGAAAGATAGTAACCGAAACACACGGGAAAGGAGTTCGAGAATGGCAAGGAAAGAGACCGAGCGCGATCGACTGCTGAAGGACATGCAGGCGGCGGGCAATCAGCCCAAGGGTTTTTCGGGATGGTTCAAGAACGTGTTTCTCTACCACTACCTGAAACCGATCCTCATCGGCATTGTCGCGGTCGTGCTGGTGGTGTTCATCGCGGTGGATCTGCTGAAGGATCACTCGCGCGACTTCACCTTTACGATATTCTCGGACGGCTACTTCTCCGAGACGCGCAAAGAGGTGCTGTACGACCTGTTCGCAAAGGAGATAGGCGACGCGAACGGCAACGGCAAGCTCGAGATAGACATAGTCGACCAGGCGATAGTCGCGGGCGGGGTGGATGTGAGCGCCGCCGCGCAGAAGATGCAGGCGTTTGAGGTGACCTTCATCGGAGACCCGTCCTGCGTGCTCTACCTGATTCACGAGGACTACCTGACCTACTTCGACCCGGACACAAGCTATCGACCGCTTGCCGACTTCGGCATAGAGTCGGAGCAGAAGTACTTCCTCTACGCGAACGACTTTCCGACGATAAAGAGATTCCTGCCCGCGGACAACGAGGCTAAGTACTATCTGGCGATAAAGACCTGTGAGATCTCCAAGCGCGACGACCCGGAATATGTGGAGTATTACGACCGGGCGCTCAATGCTCTGAACGCAATAATGACGACGCCGTAAGGCGTTACGAAACAGCGCGTCGACGGTGGTCGGCGCGCAAGCCATAATCTGAAGTGAGAGGAGTGGAGCGCGTGCGGAAGATGTTTCGCAGGATTTCTACCGTCAGTCCGACGCGTACCGTCGCGCTCGGATTTCTCGCGATCATACTCGTCGGCGCGGTGCTGCTCAGCCTGCCCGCCGCGACCAGGAACGAGGGGTCGTGCGGATTTGTAAACGCGCTATTCACCGCCACCAGCGCCACCTGCGTCACCGGACTCGCGATAGGGGACACCTGGCAGTACTGGACGAACTTCGGCCAGGTGGTAATACTCGTAATGATACAGATAGGCGGACTCGGCTTTATGACGCTCGCGACGGTGTTCAGCTTCCTGCTTCGCCGAAAGATAGGGCTTCGCGAGCGGCTGATAATCGTGCAGTCGCTCAACCTGAACGACATAAACGGAGTTGTTCGCCTTGTGCGCCATGTGCTCGCGGGAACGCTCATCTTCGAGGGGGCGGGCGCGGTGATACTCACCTGCTGCTTTGTGCCGAGATTCGGTTTTGCGGAGGGACTGTGGCGCGGAGTCTTTCACTCGATTTCCGCCTTCTGCAACGCGGGGTTCGACATCATGGGCAAGGCGGCGCCGAACAGCTCGCTCGCGCTCTACGCCGAAAACCCGATAGTGAACATCGTCATCATGACGCTCATCGTGGTCGGCGGACTGGGCTTTTTCGTGTGGGAGGACATCGTCCACGCGCGCTCGTGGAAGAAGCTGCGGATACACTCGCGCATTGTCATAGCGATGACCGCGTTTCTGATAGTCGCGGGCGCGGCGGCGTTCAGCCTGATGGAGTGGACAAATCCCGCGACGATAGGCGACATGACGGTCGGCTCTAAGCTGCTCTGCTCGACATTCCAGTCGGTCACGACGCGGACGGCGGGCTTTGCGACGGTCGACCAGGCGGGGCTTACCGGCGGCTCAAAGCTGCTGACGATGCTTCTCATGTTCATCGGCGGCAGCCCCGGTTCGACAGCCGGCGGCGTCAAGACGGTCACGATAGCGGTGCTTATGATAAGCGCGCTGCGGGCGATACGCGGTCACGAGGACGTAAACATACTCGGCAGGCGGATAAGCCAGAAGCAGGTGCGCGACTGCCTCGCAATCGTGGTGGTGGTTATCCTGCTCTACATCATCGGCACGACGCTCATCATGGGCTTTGAGCAGATAGAGCCGATGGACGCGATATTCGAGGTGTCCAGCGCGATGGGCACGGTCGGGCTGACGCTCGGCGTCACGCAGTCGCTCGGAGTGCCGGCGCTGCTCGTGCTGATAGTGCTCATGTACCTCGGACGAGTGGGGATAATGACGATAGGCATAGCGACGATGATAAACGGAGGCAGAGAGGCAAAGATACGTTATCCGGAAGAACGGATAATGATAGGATAGGAGGGCGGACGCATGAAATCATATGTGGTGATAGGACTTGGGCGATTCGGCACGTCGGTGGCGCGGGAGCTTGCGAAGCTCGGCGGCGAGGTGCTGGTCATAGACAGCGACGAGGAGGCGGTCGAGGAGGTATCCGGCGACGTGACCCACGCGATGATAGCCGACGCTACCGACGAGGCGGTGCTCCGTTCGATAGGCGTGCGCAACTTCGACTGCGTGGTGGTCGCGATAGGCGGCAGCCTCGAAAAGAGCGTGCTCGCGACGATAATCCTCAAGGACCTCGGCGCAAAGCAGATAGTCTGCAAGGCAAGCACCGCGATTCATCAGCGGGTGCTCGAGCAGATAGGCGCGGACAGGGTGATAGTGCCCGAGTACGACATGGGACGCAGGCTCGCGCAGACGCTGAACAATCCGAACGTGCTCGACTATGTCGAGATATCCGAGGACTGCTGCGTCATAGACCTGACCCCGCCCGACTCGTGGATAGGCAAGAACTTCAACGATCTGCAGGTGCGAAGACTTTACGACATACTGGTCGTCGCGGTGCGTAAGAAGGACAGCGCCGAGGTGATAAGCCTGCCTAACGCCGACTATGTCATAAAGCCGCAGGACATACTGGTGGTCGTCGGAACGTCGTCGAGCATCGAACGCGTTCAGAGCAAGGCATGACAGAGATAACGAGCAGACAGAATCCGCTTGTGCAGCACGTCGCAAAGCTGCTCGCGCAGGCGAAGTACCGCAGGGAGCGCGGCGAGTTTGCCGCCGAGGGCACAAAGCTCCTATCCGACGCGGTAGGCGCGGGGGTGGAGATAACCGCCGTTCTCGCGACCGCCGAGGTGGCAGGAACGCTCGAACGCTCGCTTCCTATAACGGTGGTGTCCGACCGGCTGTTCGGCGCGATATCGACGCAGCGAGCGCCTCAGGGAGCGATATTCGCGGCGAGGATACCGGACATCCCGCCTCGCGACGGCGCGAAGATAGCGCTCGACGGCGTGCAGGACGCGGGCAACGTCGGCACGGTGATACGCACCGCGGCGGCGCTCGGGATAGGCGAGGTGCTTCTTGTGGGCGACTGCGCAGACCCGTTCGGGTACAAGGCGGTGCGCGCGTCGATGGGCGGCGTGTTCCGCGCGAGGACGAGCAGGATGACGGCGTCGGAACTTTTGACGGCGTCGAGCAGTCTAAAACTTATGGCGGCTGAACCGAGAGCGGACGCGGCGGACGTGCGAGAGCTTCCGCCGAACGCGCTTCCGGTGATAGGCAGCGAGGGACAGGGGCTTTCAAAGGAAGTTTTGGAGATGTGCGAGGGGTCGTTTGCGATACCGATGAGCGGGAGCACCGAGTCGCTCAACGCGGCGGTCGCGGCGGCGATAGTTATCTGGGAAATATCCGGACGGAGGGGATGAGATGTCACAGCTGAAATACTGGATATGGCTGTCGATGAAGGACAGACTGAGAGCGTCGCTCAAGTCGGCGGCATATCGGCAGTTCGACACGCTGGAGGAGCTGTACTACGCCGATAAGCGCGAGCTTAGGCAGATAGACGGCATAGAGGACAGAGACATAGCCGAGCTGATGAACAAGGACATGGACAGCGTGGAGCGGGTGCTCGAACAGTGCGAGCGCGGCGGGATACAGATACTGACCATGCAGGACGCGATATATCCGTCGAGGCTCAAGAACATACCCGACCCGCCGCTTGTGCTGTACTACAAGGGCAGGATGCCGGCGTTTGACGAGGAGGTCGCGATAGCGGTCATCGGCACGCGAACGCCCACGCCGTACGGACTGTCGGTCGCCGAGACAATATCCTACGACATAGCGAAGGGCGGAGGGTACATCGTCAGCGGCATGGCACGCGGTCTCGATTCGCAGGCGGCTATCGGAGCGCTCAAGGCGGGCAAGCCGACAGCGGCGATACTCGGCGGAGGCGTGGACGTGATATATCCGCCGGAAAACGAGCGATTATATAACGACATCGTCGCCGCGGGCGTGGTGATAAGCGAGTATGTGCCCGGCGCCGAGCCGATGGGCAGGCACTTTCCCGAGCGAAACCGCATAATCAGCGGGCTTTCCTGCGGAGTGCTTGTCGTCGAAGCGGGCGAGCGCAGCGGCACGTCGATAACCGCGGCACACGCCTCAGAGCAGGGACGCGACCTGTTTGCCGTCCCGGGAGCGATAAACGCGCCGATGAGCGTAGGTACGAACGCGCTTATCCGCGACGGATTCGCGAAGCTGACCACCTGCGCGGCGGATGTGCTTGAGGAATACGCGCACAGCTTCGCGTCCAAGATATCCTCGCCGTCCAAGCGACGAGCGGTGTCGGACAGCGCGGAGTCGGAGACGAGGGAGATAAAACCCGCAACGCCGGTCGAGCGTAAGATAGACCAAAGGAAGCTCGACGAGCTGCCCGAGAATCGGCGGAAGATACTGGCGCTTCTGAACTCCGGTCCGATGTACCTCGACGACATAGTAGATGGGAGCGGGATGGACGCGGCGACGGTGCTCGGAGAGGTGACGATGCTGGTGCTCGACGGTTTCTTGAAGGAGCTTGCGGGTAAGCGATATGCCCCGGGCGAAAAACTTTTGGTGTAACAGGAGAAAAAGATGTCTGATTTGGTTATAGTCGAGTCTGTTGCGAAAGCAAAGACGATTGAAAAGTATCTCGGCAAGGGTTACAAGGTGAAGGCGTCGATGGGACACCTCCGCGACCTGCCCAAGTCGAAGATGGGAATTGACTTCGAGAACGACTTCACGCCCGATTATCAGCCGATAAAGGGCAAGGAGGACATAATAAAGGACCTGCAAAAGACGGCGAAGGCTTCGGACAAGGTCTATCTCGCGACCGACCCCGACCGCGAGGGAGAGGCGATAAGCTGGCACCTCCAGCAGCTGCTCGGCATACCCGACGATCAGGTGCTGCGCGTGACCTTCAACGAGATTTCCAAGAAGGTGGTAAGCGAGGGGATAGCGCATCCGCGCGCGATAGACAAGAACCTTGTCGACGCGCAGCAGACCCGCCGCATCCTCGACCGCGTGGTGGGTTATCAGCTGAGCCCGCTGCTCTGGCGCAAGATACGCCGCGGACTGTCCGCCGGACGCGTGCAGTCGGTGGTCACGCGCATGGTCGTTGACCGCGAGAACGAGCGCCGAGCGTTCGACCCGCAGGAGTACTGGTCGATAGACGCGCTGCTCGAGCTGGACGCGTCGCACAGCTTCACCGCGCACTTCAACGGCGACAAAAACGGGCGCATCGAGCTTGCAAGCGAGAAGGACGTGGAGAAGATAGTCTCGGCGGTCGAGAAGGCTGAGTGGAAGGTCTCGACGATAAAGAACGGTCAGAAGCGCCGCAGCCCCGCGCCTCCGTTCAACACGTCATCGCTTCAGCAGGAGGCTAGCCGCAAGCTGAACATGCAGGCGCGGCGCACGATGGCGATAGCGCAGCAGCTTTACGAGGGCGTGGACATCGAGGGACACGGCACCGTCGGTCTTATCACCTACATGCGTACCGACTCGCTGCGCCTGTCCGACGACGCGATAACGGCAGCGCGCGAGGTGATCAAGAGCCGCTACGGCGCGGAGTATGTGCCGTCCGCACCGCGCCACTACAAGACGAAATCGGGCGCTCAGGACGCGCACGAGGCGATACGCCCGACCGACGTGACCCTCACGCCGGAGGTCGTCCGCACATCCCTTTCGAGCGAGCAGTACCGCCTCTATCGCATGATTTGGAGCCGATTCCTCGCCTGCCAGATGGAAAACGCGGTGTACGACACCCAGGCGGTGGACGTCGAGGCGGCAGGCTATATCTTCCGCGCGAACAGCCAGCGCGTGAACTTCGCGGGCTTCACAGCAGTCTACGAGGAGGGCAGGGACGACCCCGAGGAGGAGGAGATAGCCCGCCTTCCCGCCATGACCGAGGGACAGAAGCTCGCGCTTGAGAAGCTCTCACCCGAGCAGCACTTCACCCAGCCGCCTCCGCGCTACACCGAGGCGTCGCTGATAAAGGCGATGGAGGACAGGGGGGTCGGACGCCCGTCCACCTACGCGCCGTCGGTCAGCACGATAATCGACCGCGAGTATGTCATAAAGGAGAACAAGCAGCTGCGACCCACGCCGCTCGGCGAGGTGATAACCCAGCTGATGAAGGACAGATTCACCGACATAATCGACATCGAGTTCACCGCCAACATGGAGCGCACGCTCGACCTCATCGAGGAGGGCAAGAGCGAGTGGCACGAGGTGATGAGCGACTTCTACAAGAGCTTCTCGCACGAGCTCGCCGAGGCGGAGAAGGCGCTTGAAAACGAGCGCATCAAAGTCCCGGACGAGGAGAGCGACGAGATTTGCGAGCTTTGCGGCCGCCGCATGGTCATCAAGAGCGGACGGTTCGGGCGTTTCCTCGCCTGCCCGGGATACCCCGAGTGCAAGAACACAAAGCCGATAACCGAGCCGACGCCGGGCATCTGCCCCAAGTGCGGCGGACGGATACTCAAGAAGAAGTCGAAGAACAAGTACACCTACTATGGCTGCGAGAACTTCCCGACCTGCGACTTTATGACCTGGGACGTTCCGACCGAGGAGACCTGCCCGAGCTGCGGCGGAACGCTGTTCAAGCTCAGCGGACGCGGTCAGCGCAAGACCTTCTGCATAAACGAGAAGTGCTCGATGTTCGTGCCGGAGGATCAGCGCGGATACCGCAGGCGTACGACCGCCGAGGGCGAGAACGCCGCCGAGACCGCTGCCGACGGCAAGGCGTCGACGACGAAGAAGACGGCGTCGACCAAGACGGCGGCGAAGTCGACTACCAAGAAGACGACCGCCAAGAAGACGACGACTGCAAAGAAGACCGCCACCGCGAAGAAACCGACCGCCAAGAAGCCGTCGGCAAAGAAGAATGGTTAAGGTAGTCGGCGCGGGGCTTGCGGGAAGCGAGGCGGCGTGGCAGCTCGCGCGTCAGGGCATCGAGGTCGAGCTTGTCGAGATGAAGCCGAAGAAGCGCACTCCCGCGCACACGAGCGACCTATTCTGCGAGCTTGTCTGCTCGAACAGTCTTCGCGGCGCGAGCCTCGAAAACGCGCCGGGACTGCTCAAGGAGGAGCTGCGGCGGTTCGGCTCGCTCATAATGCTGTCGGCGGACGAGAACCGAGTCGAGGCGGGCGGCGCGCTCGCGGTCGACCGTGAGGGATTCGCGCGGGGAGTGACCGACCGCCTGCGCGCACATCCGCTCATCCACATCGTCGAGGAGGAAGTCTGCGAGATACCCTCGGGCGATGTGATAATTGCCACAGGACCGCTCACCTCCGAGCCGCTCGCCGACGCGATACTGCGCTTTTTCGGCGAGGATAGCGCGCTCAGCTTTTACGACGCGGCGGCGCCCATCGTGACGGCGGAGAGCATCGACATGGAAAGCGCGTTCTACGCGTCGCGATACGACAAGGGCGGCGCGGACTACATCAACTGCCCGATGAACAAAGACGAGTACATCGCGTTCCGCACCGAGCTCGCGACCGCCGAGGAGGCGGAGGTCCACGGCTTTGAGGACGGCAAGGTGTTCGAGGGCTGCATGCCGGTGGAGGTGATGGCTCGCCGAGGCGAGGACACGCTTCGCTACGGACCGCTCAAGCCGCGCGGTATATTCGACCCGAAGACGGGCAAGCAGCCGTACGCCGTCGTTCAGCTTCGGCGGGACAACCGCGAGGGGACGCTTTTCAACATCGTCGGCTTCCAGACGCATTTGAAACACCCCGAGCAGAAGCGCGTTTTTTCGATGATACCCGCGCTCGCGAAGGCAAATTTCGTGCGCTACGGCGTGATGCACCGCAACACATATCTCAACTCGCCGCTTCTGCTCGACCGATTCTATCGCGCGCGGAAGGAGCCGAGGGTGGCGTTCGCGGGTCAGATGACCGGCGTGGAGGGGTACATCGAGAGCTGCGCGAGCGGGCTGTACGCCGCGATGAACATGGGGCTTCGGCTTCGTGGCAAAGCGCCGATAGAACTTGACGACCTGACCGCCATCGGCGCGCTCGCAAAGTACATAAGCGGCGACGTGCTCGGCGACTTCCAGCCGATGAACGTGAACTTCGGCATAATGCAGCCGTGGGACGGCGGTAAAATGAAAAAACGCGAGCGATACCGCGCGATAAGCGAGCGTTCGCTTGAGTTTATATCGAAACTGCTTGATGAAAGGATGATCGATCTTGAAGATAATCGTTGACGCAATGGGAGGCGACCACGCCCCGAAAGCCCCGGTCCTCGGCGCGCTGGAGGCGAACAAGCGCTACGGTGTGGACATCTGCCTTGTCGGAAAGATGGCTGAGATGCTCGGCGTGCTGAAGGAGGCGGGCATCGGCGACCTGCCTAAGGGGATAGAGCTTCGCGACGCGACCGAGGTTGTCGAGATGTGCGACGACCCGGCAAACGTCGTCCGCGCGAAGAAGGACTCGTCGATGGTGGTCGGACTGAAAATGCTCGCCGACGGCTACGGCGACGCGTTCGCGTCCGCAGGCTCGACCGGCGCTCTGCTCACCGCGGCGACGCTCGTCGCCAAACGCATCCACGGAATACGCCGCGCGGCGCTCGGTTCGCTCATCCCTACGGCTGTCGGCAAGGCGCTTCTCATCGACTGCGGCGCGAACCTCGAGTGCACGCCCGAGTATCTGCTCCAGTTCGCGTACATGGGCAGCTACTACATGGAGCGCATGCTCGGCGTGAAGGACCCGAAGATAGGGCTTCTTAACATCGGCGCCGAGCCGTCCAAGGGCGGAGAGCTTCAGAAGGAGACCTATAAGCTGCTCGAGGGCGAGAAGACCGCGGGACGGCTCAACTTTACCGGAAACATCGAGAGCCGCTATGTCACAAGCGGCGAGGCGGACATAATCATCTCCGACGGCTACTCGGGCAACATCCTGCTCAAGTGCATCGAGGGTATGGGCATCTTCTTCAAGGACATACTCAAGAATATCTTCTACAAAAACACGAAGTCGAAGCTGGGCGCTCTGCTCGTCAAGGACGGTCTCAGCGACCTCAAGGCGATGATGGACTACAACGAGGTCGGCGGCGCTCCGCTGCTCGGGATCATGAAGCCGGTGTACAAGATACACGGCTCGGCGGCGCCGGAGACGGTGGCTGCGGCTATCGGCGGCACCAAGCAGTATGTCGAGAGCGGGATAATCGAGGAGATAGTGAACAACATCGAGCATATGAAGGTCTGATAATTTCCGAAAAAATTCAAAAAAGCAGTTGACTTTTTTTGAAAATGTGAATATCCTTAATAGGAGGAGCGGCAGCGCTCCGAAGTACATGGTTTTAGGAGGTGACATTCGATGGATAACGAGATAATGAGCAAGCTGAAGGGCATCATCGCGGAGCAGTTCGGCGTGGACGAGGACGAGATAACCGAGGCTACCAACTTCGAGTCCGACCTCAGCGCCGATTCGCTGGACATCGTGGAGCTTACGATGTCGCTCGAGGACGAGTTCGGGCTCGGAGAGCTTGAGGACGAGGCACTGGAGAATCTGCGCACTGTCGGGGATGTGGTTTCACTCATTTCCTCCAAGCAGTGATCGCAAAGCGTCCCTTGCCTAGAGCGGGGGCGCTTTTGTTTTGAAGTGAGGAAAGGCGGAAGATTTGAAGGACAGCATCAAGGAATACGAGGAGATAATCGGATACAGTTTCAAGGACAGCACGCTCATCGAAACGGCGCTCACGCACAGCTCTTACACAAACGAGCACCGCGAGCCGAGCGCGCTCAACTACGAGCGCCTGGAATTTCTCGGTGACAGCATACTCGGCTTTTTCACGGCGGAGTATCTGTTCGAGCACGAGCACTGCGCGGAGGGCGAGCTTACCCGAATGCGCGCGGCGCTCGTGTGCGAGGCGAGCCTCGTGACGGTGGCGGAGGAGCTGCACATCGGTGACTTCCTGCGCATCGGACGCGGGGAGGAGGCGAGCGGCGGACGCAGCCGAAAGTCGGTGATGGCGGACGTCGTCGAGGCGACCATCTGCGCGATATATCTGGACGGCGGCGAGACGGCTGCGCGCGAGTTTGTGCGAAAGTTTGTGCTCACCGACGACCGTGTCGCGGCGGCTGCACAGTCGGAGGACTTCAAGACCACGCTTCAGGAGTATGTCCAGCGCGACCGCGCGTCCACCCTCGAATACAAGCTGATAGGCGAGAGCGGTCCCGACCACCACAAGAGCTTCGAGGCGGTGGTTCTGATAAACGGCGAGGAAGCGGGCAGAGGACAGGGAAGCTCGAAGAAGAAGGCGGAGCAGTCCGCCGCGGGCGACGCCTGCCATCGACTGGGCGTATGAGCCGGATAATCCCGATATTCGTGCCGCATCTCGGCTGCCCGCAGGACTGCGTTTTCTGCAACCAGCGCTCGATAGCCGCGCCGCACGAGCCGTCGCCCGACGAGGTGGCGCGCGAGATAGAGTCGGCGCTCGAGCGGTCGGGCGACGGAGCCGAGCTTGCGTACTACGGCGGCAGCTTTACCGCGATAGAGCGCGAGAAGCGTCTCGGATACCTCGAGGCGGCGCAGCCGTTTCTGCGCGACGGTCGGCTCTGCTCGATACGCGTGTCGACGCGCCCCGACTGCATCTCATGCGAGATAATGGACGAGCTTAGACGGTACGGCGTTAAGACGGTGGAGCTTGGCGCGCAGTCGACCGACGACCGAGTGCTCGCGATGAGCAACCGCGGTCACACGAAGGCGGACATCGAGCGCGCGTCGAGACTGCTGAAGGACGGCGGCTTCACGCTCGGACTTCAGATGATGATAGGGCTTCCGGGTGAGAGCGGCGACGGACATATCCGCACCGCACGCGACCTCATCGCGATGCAGCCCGACTTCGTGCGCGTCTACCCGACGGTGGTGGTGCGCGGCACGGCGCTTGAGCGGATGTGGCGGGACGGCGAGTATACGGCGCTGACACCCGAGCGCGCGGCGCTGCTCGGAGCGGACGTGCTCGACCTGTTCGACGCGGCGGGCATACCGGTGATACGATTCGGGCTGAACCCGACCGAGGATCTGAAGGGGGACGCGGTCGCGGGTGCGTACCATCCGGCGCTCGGCGAGATGGCGCGCGGAGAACAGATGCGGCGTCGCGCGGCGGAACTGCTTAAACCGCTGCGCGGCAGGGATTCGGCGACGCTGATTGTCGCGAAGGGCAGAACGTCGACGATGGTCGGACAGCATCGAAGGGGCGTCGACGCGCTGCGGGATGAATTCGACATCAAGCGAATTTCGGTGCGTGAGAGCGACGAAATCGAGGGATATAGCGTAAAAACGGAGGAAATCTGACATGAGAAAGCGCTTTCCGGACAAACGAGGTAACTGCCCGGCGCGGTGAGAACTGACGCCGGGGTCCGCCGCGCCGGTTCAAATCATTTCCGGCAAAAATGATTTGAAAGGTGCATGAAATTATGGAAAAGTATCTTGAAAACTTGAAAACCGAGTGGTTGCGTGAGGAAAACTCCGATTTCAGCGGATGGGACTTCTCGCACATCGAGCCGCATCGTATGCGCTCCGAGCCGCTGTTCTGGGATTACCGCGCGATGGCGAAGTCGCTGCTCCGCCCCGAGCACGAACTGCTCGACATGGGAACGGGCGGCGGCGAGCTGCTCGAGAGCCTCGGGCATCCGTACGAGCGCACAAGCGTGACCGAGGGCTGGGACGTGAACCTCGAACTCTGCCGAAAGCGTCTCGCGCCAAAGGGTGTGCGCGTCGAGAGGTGGAGCGATCCGCCGGAGCGGCTGCCCTTCGCGGACGAGAGCTTCGACGTGGTGCTGAACAGCCACGAGTCGTACGGCATCGACGAGGTGCGGCGGGTGCTCAAGCCCGGCGGCATCTTCCTGACCGAGCAGGTGGGAGGGGAGAACAGCGCGCCGCTGCGGGCATTTCTCCTGCCCGAGAGGTCGGCAAATCTCGCGCACAGCGACGCGGACGACGCGGGCTTCGTGTTCGATCTCACACACGAGCGCGAATCGGTCGAGCAGGCGGGGTTTGAGGTTCTGGCGGCTGCCGAGCAGTACCCGAAGTCGAAGTTTTTCGACGTCGGCGCGATAGTTTGGTACTGCCGCGTGGTGGTCTGGGAGTTCCCCGGATTCTCGGTAGAAAAGTGCTTTGACAAGCTGGTCGAACTGCAAAAACGGCTTGAACGTGACGGATATGTTGAAAATCGCGAACACAGATTTTTGCTGATGCTTCGCAAACTGTAAGTGAATAACGTCGCGCCGTGCGCCTGATTACGGCGCGGCTCCCATACTACCGAAGCTCGGTGGCGTGGGAGCCGCAGACGAAGAAAAGAGGGTAAAATTTGTATCTCAAATCGCTGCAAATGCAAGGATTTAAGTCGTTTCCCGACCGAACGGTGCTCGATTTCGACCGAGGAATGAGCGCGGTGGTCGGACCAAACGGCAGCGGAAAATCGAACATATCCGACGCGATAAGGTGGGTGCTCGGCGAGCAGTCGTCCAAGACCCTGCGCGGCGCGAAGATGGAGGACGTGGTGTTCAAGGGCACGGCTGACCGCGGTCCGGTCGGCTACGCCGAGGTGTCGCTCGTGCTGGACAACGGCGACGGCACGCTGCCCATCGAGGCGGTGGAGGTGATGGTCACCCGCCGCTACTTCCGCTCGGGCGAGAGCGAATACTACATAAACCGCGAGCCGGTGCGCCTGCGCGACGTTCACGAGCTGTTCATGGACACCGGACTCGGCCGCGACGGCTACTCGATAATCGGACAGGGGCGCATCGACGAGATACTGGCGGTGAAGAGCGGCGACCGCCGCGAGATATTCGAGGAGGCGGCGGGCATATCGAAGTACCGCTATCGCAAGGAGGAGGCGGAGCGCAAGCTCGAGCTGACCGAGCAGAACCTCGTGCGCATAAACGACAAGATTGCCGAGCTTGAGCTGACCGTCGGACCGCTCAAGGAGCAGGCGGAGGTCGCGAAGAAGTACCTCGTGCTGCGCGACGAGCTGCGCGTGGTCGAGTGCTCGGTGTGGATAGAGACGCTGGACAAGCTGCGCAAGTCGTCGGAGAAGGCGCGCGCGGACTATGAGATAACCTGCGAACAGCTGGAGCGGGAGAAGGCGGCTCTCGAGCTGCTGAGCGCCCGCGAGGAGGAGCTTGCGAACCGTTCGCAGGCAAGCGACGTGGAGGCGGAGAACGCGCGCAGGGCGCTGAGCGAGGCGGAGGGACAGCTCGCGGGACGGCGGGCGGACATCGAGATAGCCGAGAACCGCATAAAGAGCCTAAGCGAGAATATTGCCCGCGTCGAGAGCGAGATGAAGGAGCAGTCAAACCGCGAGCAGTCGATAGGCGACCAGATAGCCGAGCGCGAGGCGCAGGTCGTCGAGTGCGAAAGGCGCATCGCCGAGTGCGACGAGAAGATAGCGGCGCTCGAACAGAGGATAAACGAGGCGCTCGCGGAGAGCGGTGAGATAGAGGGCCGCGTGGACGCGCTGACGGCAAAGGTGTCGGCGGAGGAGGCGGTCTGCGCGCAGTTCCGCTTGGAGGCGGCGTCGATAGAGGCAGCTAAGAGCGAGACCGAGCGCCGTCGCGGCGAGGCAGCCGAGGAGCTGGAGCGCCGCAAGTCGGAGCGAAGCGCGATAGAGACCGAGCTCAAAACCAAGCAGGCGGAGCTTGACGAGGCGCGGGAGACCGCCGAGAGCCTTGAAAACGTCATATCGGGATATGAGCTGCGTCTGGGCAAGCGCCGCGCGAAGCTGAACGAGTCGACCGAGCAGCGGACGAAGCTTCGCATGGACAAGGCTGCCGCCGAGAACCGGATAAAGCTGCTGAGCGACATGGAGCGGGAGAACGAGGGCGCGCCGCGCGCGGTGAAGATGGTGCTTGCCGAGTCGGAGGGCGGTCGGCTGACCGGCATACACGGACAGCTCGCGCGGCTGATAAAGGCGGATGACCGCTACGCGCTTGCGATAGAGACGGCGCTCGGAGCGGCGCTTCAGAACATCGTCGTGTCCACCGAGGAGGACGCCAAGACCGCGATAGATTACCTCAAGCGCCGCGACGGAGGTCGTGCGACCTTCCTTCCGCTGACCGCCATCCGCGGGCGCACGATGGAGGAGCGCATCATCGGCGAGAAGGGATTTCTCGGCATAGCGAGCGACCTTGTCGACTGCGATGACAAGTACCGCGACATCGTCGAAAACCTGCTCGGGCGCACCGCCGTCGTCGAGGACATGGACAGCGCGATAGCCATGGCGCGCAAGCACTCGCAGCGGTTCAGGATAGTCACGGCGGACGGACAGATAATAAACGCCGGAGGTTCGATGACCGGCGGCTCGTCGGCGCGCGGAGCGGGAGTGCTCAGCCGCGCAAACGAGATAGAGCGCCGCAAAAAGGAGCTTGCGGTGCTGGATAAGAAGCTCACCGAGTTCGAGTCGTCGCTGCGCGAGCTTGAGCGCGAGGTCACCGCCGCCGAGTACGAGTCGGAGGTCGCGAAGACCGAGAAGCAGGAGGCGACGCAGACCGTCCTTCGCGTGGAGGGCGAGCTGTCGGCGCTTAAGGCGAGGCTGGAGGCAGCCGATAACGCGCTCGCCGCGCTGTCGAAGGAGAACGCGGCGGCGGACGAGCGAACCGCCGAGGGCGCGAAGCGTTCCGCGGAGCTTGAGAAGTTGATTGCCGAGCACGAGGCGGTCGCCAAGCAGACATCGGACGAGCTTGCCAAACTGCGCGCGGGCAGCGGAGAGATAAGCGAGCGCCGCAGCGGATTTGCCGACGAGATGTCCGGTCTTCGCGAGCAGCGGAGCGCGGCGTCGGCGGAGATGGACGGTGCGCGTCGCAGCATCGACGAGCTTCGTCACATGGGCGAGCAGTTCGGAAGCGACCGCGTACGGCGCGAGGAGCTTATCGAGGGCTACAAGTCGGAAATCGACGGTGAAAACGCGAAGCTCGACGGCATACGCGCCGACTGCGAGGGCATCGAGAAGGACTGCGCCGCGGCTCGTGCGGAGGTCGAGCGAGTGCAGAAGGCTAGGATGAGCACCGAGGCGGAGCGCACCGCAAACAGCCGCGACATGCAGGAGAAGAACCGCTCGATAAACGCGCTGACCGGCGAGAAGGCTCGTCTTGAGCAGCGCACGAGCGAAGCGGACATGCAGGAGAAGCAGATAACCGACAAGCTGTGGGAGAGCTACGAGCTTACGCCGCTCACCGCCGCGTCGGTGGCGCACCCGGTGGAGAATCTCCAGGAGGAACAGAGGCACGCCGCGTCGCTTCGCCGCTCGATAAACGCGCTCGGTCCGGTCAACGTCGGCGCGATAGACGAGTGGGCGCGGATAAGCGAGCGCTACGAGTATCTGACAAGCCAGCGCGACGACGTGAACAAGTCGAAGGGCGAGCTTCTGGACATAATAAGCGAGATAACCGGCGAGATGAAGTCGATATTCGAGGTCGAGTTCAAGCGGATAAACGACAGCTTTGCCGAGACGTTTACCGAGCTGTTCGGCGGCGGCAGAGCGGGGCTGCGGCTCGAGGACGAGAACGACATTCTCAACTGCGGCATAGCCATCGACGTGCGGCTGCCCGGCAAGACGACGCTCGCGATAGGGTCGCTCAGCGGCGGCGAGCGCGCGTTTGTCGCGATAGCGCTCTACTTCGCGATACTCAAGGTGCGACCGACACCGTTCTGCATCGTCGACGAGGTGGACACCGCGCTCGACGAGCACAACGTGGCGCGCTCGGCGGCGTATATGAAGCGTCTCTGCGACAGCACGCAGTTCATCGCGATAACCCACAAGCGGGGCACGATGGAGGAGTGCGACGTGCTGTACGGCGTGACGATGCAGACGCCGGGCGTGTCCAAGATACTGCCGCTCAGCATCGGAGAGGTCGAACAGCAGCTCGGAATTGAGCTGAAATAACCTAAAAGGAGAGCGAACATGGGATTTTTCGACAAGATACGTCAGGGACTGTCCAAGACCAAGAAGGAGGGCGCGGCGGGACGTCTGCGCGGGATATTCGGCGGCTTCAGCAAGGCGGGCGAGGAGTTTTTCGAGGAGCTGGAGGAGACGCTGATACTCGCCGACGTGGGCGCTTCGGTGGCAATGAAGGCGACCGACGAGCTGCGCGACCGCGCGAAATCGGAGAAACTGAACTCCGCCGAGGAGCTTCAGACCGCGTTTGAACAGATACTTATCGAGATACTCGAGCCGGGAGGGAGCGAGCCGAAGACCGGTTCGCCGCTCGTGATACTCGTCATCGGCGTCAACGGCGTGGGCAAGACGACCACCATCGGCAAGCTCGCCGCGCAGTACACCGCCGAGGGCAAGAATGTGCTGCTCTGCGCCGCCGATACCTTCCGAGCCGCCGCCGCCGACCAGCTCGAGATATGGGCTCAGCGCGCGGGTTGCAAGATAATCAGACAGTCGGAGGGAAGCGACCCGGCGGCGGTGGTGTTCGACGCGTGCGCCGCGGCGAAGGCTCGCGGAGTGGACGTGCTGATATGCGACACCGCGGGACGGCTTCAGAACAAGGCGAACCTCATGAACGAGCTGTCGAAGATAAGCCGCGTCATCGAGCGCGAGCTGCCCGGCGCGGCGCGCGAGACCTATCTTGTCATCGACGCGACCACCGGTCAGAACGGACTCGAGCAGGCAAAGCAGTTCGACGCCGCCGCCGAGCTTACCGGACTGGTGCTCACCAAGCTGGACGGCACCGCGAAGGGCGGCATCGTCATAGCGATAGCCGACGCGATGAACGTGCCGGTGAAGTATGTCGGAGTGGGCGAGCAGACCGACGACCTGATGGTGTTCGAGCCGAAGGGATTCGTCGACGCGCTGTTCGAGTGAGGCAAGGACGATGGAGATGATATTCGCAAGCTCTAATGAGCACAAGACCTCCGAGATGCGCGCGCTGCTGAAGGAACTCGGCGCGGAGGTAAAGAGCCTTCGAGACGTGGGCTTTTCGGGCGAGATAGTCGAAAACGGCACGACCTTTGCCGAGAACGCGATGATAAAGGCGTCGACGGTGGCGGCGGCATTTCCCGGGAAAACCGTGTTTGCCGACGACAGCGGCATCGCGGTGGACGCGCTCGGCGGCGAGCCGGGGATATACTCGGCGCGGTACGGCGGGGATAAGTGCGAAAAGGACGTCGACCGCACAGCGCTGCTGCTTAAGAACATGGAGGGCGTGAGTGACCGCAGAGCGAAATTCGTATGCGCGATAGCCTGCGTGACCGCCGACGGCGAGAGATTCGTCGTGGAGGGCGAGTGCCGCGGAGGGCTCGATTTCGAGCCGAAGGGCAGCGACGGCTTCGGCTACGACCCGATATTCATACCCGACGGATATGACCGCACGATGGGCGAGATCTCGCCCGCCGAGAAGAACAAGATATCACATCGCGCCCGCGCCATTTCGCTGTTTATCGACGAAATGCGACGCAGGGCATAAAGGAGAAACGGATGATAACTTCAAAGCAGCGCGCGCAGCTTCGCGCTATGGCAAACGGAATAGAGACGATAGGACAGGTGGGCAAGGACGGCATAAGCGACAACCTCGTCACCCAGGTCAAGGACGCGCTGAAGGCGAGGCAGCTCGTCAAATATCGCGTGCTTGAGACTGCGCCATACACCGCGAAGGAGGCTGCAAACGAGCTTGCGGCTGCCTGCGGCGCGGAGGTCGTGCAGGTGATAGGCTACCGCTTTGTGCTCTACCTGGCGGATAAGAAGGAACCGCTGATATGAGCGACAGGAAGGAGATGCGCGTCGGGATGTACGGCGGCACGTTCGACCCGCCGCACTACGGACACGTCGTCGCGGCGGCGGAGGCTGCCCGAAAGCTCGAGCTTGACAAGCTGTATGTCGTTCCGGCGTTCATTCCGCCGCACAAGAGGGACGAGAGGTGCTCGCCCGCGTCCGACCGTCTCGAGATGGCGGAGCTGGCGTTTCGCAAGATACCCGGAGTTGTGGTGAGCGACATCGAGATAAAGCGCGAGGGGATGAGCTACACCGCCGACACGCTTGAGGAGCTGGGCGAACTGCTCCCCGACGCGAAGCTCTATCTGCTGCTCGGAGCGGACAAGTTTATGACCGTCCAGAACTGGGTGCGCTCGGAGGAGATATTCGCCGCGTGCACGCCGGTCGCGTTTGCGCGGGACGAGGGTCAGACTGCCGAGCTTCAGCGCCACGCGGGTTTCCTGATGGAGCGGTACTCCGCGCACTGCGAGGTGCTTGAGACGCACATCCTGCCCGCGTCGTCGAGCGAGATACGCGAAAAGCTGGCAGCGGGCGAGGAGTGCGATCTTTTGCAGGACGAGGTGCGCGAATACATCGAGCGGAGGCGGCTTTATCGTGGCGAAAAATGAGCCGTGGCGCGACGCCGAATTTGAAAAGCGCGCGCTGGAGTTGGTGGACGGCAAGCGGCGCGCCCATGTCGTCGGCTGTGCCGAGCTTGCGGTAAAGCTCGCGCGGAGGCTGGGAGCGGACGAGGCTGCCGCTTGGCGCGCGGGTATGCTTCACGACTGCACCAAGCGACTAAAGACGGATGAGCAGTTGAAATCCTGCGCAGAGTATGGTATAATAATAAATCAATCGGACGAGGAAAGCCCGCTCGTGCTGCACGCATACACCGCAGCGGAACTTTCCCGCCGCGAGTTCGGTCTAAGTGATGAGGAGTGCTCGGCGATACGCTGGCACACCACCGGTCACGCGGACATGACGCAGCTCGAGAAGGCGGTGTACCTTGCCGACTGCATCGAGCCTACGCGCGACTATCCGGGAGTTGAAAAGCTGAGAAGACTCGCGAAAGAGGACGTAGAGGCGGCGGTTTTGGCGGCGGCGGCGCGCACGATAGCGCATCTTGCCGAGCAGAGCCGACCGATACACGAAAAGACGATAGAGATGTACAATGACCTGCTGCGAAAAACCAGAAAGGCGTAGATGAAATGGGCAAGAAGACAAAGCTCACCTCCGGCTCGGGCAAGCACTCCGCCGGACGCAGAGTGAGCGATACAAGGGATACAAGACCCGCGAAGACGGCGCGACCCACGGTGCGGCCCAAGCCGAGCGCGAACAACCTGTGGGAGCGGCTGTCCCCCGCAAAACGCGCGCTGATAGTGCTCGCGAGCGTCATACTGCTCGCGGCGGTGCTTCTGCTGCTGCTTTGGAGCTGCGTCGGCTCGTCGATAAAGCCGCCGGATATAACCGATGTGCCGAACAAGGGGGACGTGACCGCCGCGCCTCCGGGAGTGTCTGTCGACCCGAACGACCCGAACGGCGGGCATCAGGGCGGAGCGAGCGTCGCCGGGCGCAAGGACGGCTTCTACACGATACTTCTCATGGGTCAGAACTACGGACTGACCGATGTCATGATGGTAGCGGGATTCGACACGGTGAACCACACCATCGAGGTGGTAAGCATCCCGCGCGACACCTATTCGAACGATGTCGTAAGCCCTCACAGGATAAACGGTGCGTACAATGGGGGCGGAATAGATAAAGTTTACGAGGCGGTCGAGGGACTTATCGGCTTCAAGCCGGACAAGTATATGCTCATCGACTACGACGGATTTGTAGAGCTGGTGGACACCATCGGCGGCGTAGATTTCGATGTGCCCAGAGATATGAAGCATGTCGACGACGACGGTCAGGTGGATATAAATCTGAAGAAGGGCTACCAGCATCTAAACGGCAAGCAGGCGCTTGGACTTGTCCGCTACCGCAAGGGCTACGCAGACCAGGACCTCGGACGCATACGCACAGCGCAGAAGTTCCTCGTCGCGGCGGCGCAGAAGGCGATGGAGACCATCTCGTTTGACAAGATAGACGACTACGCGAATATCGTCGTCGACTATGTCAAGACCGACCTCACGGCGGGAGAGATGATATGGTTCATGCAGCAGGCGACGAAGGTGGACATGGAAAACGACCTGAACATGCACGCGCCGGCGGCACTCAAGGAGCTGGACACTCCGAATATCAAGGGCGCGTCGCTTGTCTGCCTCCGCGCGGACACCTGGCTTCAGTTGATAAACAGCACGGTAAATCCGTACACCGAGTATATAACCTTCGACGACGTGGATATCTACAATCCGAGCTATACACCTACCGGAAGCTATGTGCCGGAGGGCGAGGAGGACGAGGCGAGCAAGCCGGCTCAGGGCACGACGACCATCGAGGCAACGGCAAAACCTGCCGCCAAGCCGACCGCCAAACCTGCGGCGAAGCCGGCGTCGACCCCGAAGCCGTCGACGAGCACACCCAAGCCGACGTCCACTCCGAGGTCGGAGCCGACGCCCAAGCCGACGAGCGAGCCGGACGACCCGACCGACGAGCCTTCCGAGACCGAAGAACCTCGTGAGAGCGAGCAGCCGTCCGAAACCGACGAGCCGACGGTGGTGATCGTGTCCGACGAACCGACAGCGGAACCGACCGACGAACCGACGGTGGCTGTGACCGAGGAGCCGACAGCCGAGCCTTCGGAGGAGCCGTTCGTTCCGGCTACGCACGAATAATCGAAACTTTTTTGCGGCATACCGCCGAGAAAGGACGCTAAATGATAAATTCTCTTGAACTGGCAAAGCGTGCGGCGAAGATACTGGACAGCCGCAAGGCAAACGACGTGAAGGTGCTCAAGATAGAGGAGCTGACCGTCATCGCGGACTATTTCGTCATCGCGACCGGCGGCTCGACCACCCACGTCCGCTCGCTTGCCGACGAACTCGAGTTCAAGCTGAAGAATGACGAGACCGACCCGATAGCCCCGCTCAGCACCGAGGGCTACGACTCGTCGAGCTGGGTGCTTCTCGACTACGGCTCGGTGGTCGTGCACGTCTTCCTGGAGGACGCGCGCGGATTCTACGCACTTGAGCGGCTGTGGGGCGACGCTCCGCAGATCGAGCTTGATTTTGAGAACGGACAGAACTGAGTTATAAAAACTTTTTTGGGGAAGTGACTTAGAAGATGAAGTACGATTTTACGGCTATCGAGAAGAAGTGGCAGGAGCGCTGGGAGCAGACCGACGCGTTCCGCACCGAGGGGGTGGACTCGAAGAAGCCCAAGTACTACGCGCTCATCGAGTTCCCGTATCCGTCGGGACAGGGACTGCACGTCGGACATCCGCGTCCGTACACGGCGATGGACATTGTCGCGCGCAAACGCCGCCGCGAGGGCTACAACGTGCTCTTTCCGATGGGATTCGACGCGTTCGGACTGCCCACCGAGAACTACGCGATTAAGAATCACATACATCCGGCAAAGGTGACGGCGGACAACATAAAGCGCTTTGAGCAGCAGCTCAAGACGCTCGGATACAGCTTCGACTGGTCGCGCGAGGTGAACACCACCGACCCGCTCTACTACAAGTGGACACAGTGGATATTCCTCCAGCTCTTTAAGCACGGACTGGCATACAAGACAAAGATGCCGGTGAACTGGTGCACCAGCTGCAAGTGCGTGCTCGCCAACGAGGAGGTCGTCGACGGCGTGTGCGAGCGCTGCGGCGCGCCGGTCGTCCGCAAGGAAAAGAGCCAGTGGATGCTCAAGATAACCGACTATGCGCAGAAACTGCTCGACGGTCTTGATGAGGTGGACTATCCCGACCGCGTCAAGGCTCAGCAGCGCAACTGGATAGGCCGCTCGACCGGCGCGGAGGTCGACTTCGGCACGACCGCCGGCGACAAGCTCACCATCTACACCACCCGTCCGGACACCCTCTACGGCGTGACCTACATGGTCGTTTCCCCCGAGCATCCGCTCATTGAGAAGTGGGCGGACAGGATAATCAACCTCGACGCGGTGCGCGAGTATCAGGCCGCAGCCGCGCGCAAGAGCGACTTCGAGCGCAGCGAGCTTGCCAAGGACAAGACCGGCGTCTGCCTCGAGGGAGTGCGCGCGATAAATCCGGTCAACGACACCGAGATACCGATATTCGTCTCCGACTACGTCCTCATGAGCTACGGCACCGGCGCGATAATGGCGGTTCCGGGACACGACACCCGCGACTGGGACTTCGCCAAGGCGTTTGACCTGCCGATAATCGAGGTCGTGGGCGGCGGAAACGTGCAGGAGGCTGCGTTCACCGACGTCGAGACAGGCATACTTGTCAACTCGGGCATTCTCAACGGACTTGAGGTCGCCGACGCGAAGAAGAAGATAATCTCCTTCCTCGAGGAGAAGGGCGTCGGTCACGCGACGGTCAACTACAAGCTGCGCGACTGGGTGTTCAGCCGCCAGCGCTACTGGGGCGAGCCGATACCGATAATCAACTGCCCGCACTGCGGTCATGTGCCGCTGGACGAGAGCCAGCTTCCGCTGCTGCTGCCCGAGGTCGAGAGCTACGAGCCGACCGATTCGGGCGAAAGCCCGCTCGCCGCGATGCGCGACTGGGTGGAGGTTACCTGCCCGATATGCGGCGCAAAGGCGGAGCGCGAGACGGACACCATGCCGCAGTGGGCGGGTTCGAGCTGGTACTTCCTGCGCTACATGGATCCGCACTTCGACGGCGGCATAGCGTCGAAGGAGGCGCTCGACTACTGGGGTCAGGTCGACTGGTACAACGGCGGCATGGAGCACACCACGCTCCACCTGCTGTACAGCCGCTTCTGGAATCAGTTCCTGCACGACATAGGAGTTCTTCCGCACGCCGAGCCGTACAAGAAGCGCACCAGCCACGGTATGATACTCAAGGACGGCGAGAAGATGTCCAAGTCGCGCGGAAACGTCGTCAATCCGGACGACACCATCCGTCAGTACGGAGCGGACACGCTGCGCCTTTACATCATGTTCATCGGCGACTTCGAGAAGGCTGCGAGCTGGTCGGACGAGGCGGTCAAGGGCTGCAAGCGCTTCCTCGACCGCGTGTGGAACCTTGCCGAGCGTGCCGTCGACGGCGACGAGATACGCGAGAAGTTCGAGGCGAGCTTCCATCGCACGATAAAGAAGGTCACAAGCGACATCGAGGACCTCAAGTTCAACACCGCGATAGCTGCGATGATGACGCTCGTCAACGAGATATACGACAGCGGAGCGACCAAGGGCGAGGTGAAGGTGATACTCAGCCTGCTCAACCCGTTCGCGCCGCATATCACCGAGGAGCTGTGGGAGCAGCTTGGCGGAAAAGGGCTTCTCTCCCTTGCCGAGTGGCAGTCCTACGACGAGGAGAAGTGCGTTGCGACCCACGCGACCTTCGCGGTGCAGGTGAACGGAAAGCTCCGCTCGACCGTCGAGCTTGCCGCCGACGCGACCGACGAGGAGGTAGTAGCCGCCGCGCTCGCCGACGAGAAGGTGAAGAAGTACACCGACGGGCTGAATCTCGTCAAGACTATCGTGGTCAAGGGCAAGCTGGTGAATCTCATCGTCAAGTGAGAAAAATCAGGTATCGGTAAAAACACTTGACAAGACGATTTGTTTGCGGTATAATCAAGTACGAACAATCGAGTTTTATCGAGTTCAATCCGTACCCGGGGGGAGGGATAATCAATGTCGGAGATCCATGTCAAGGAAAACGAGTCTCTTGACAACGCGCTGAAGCGCTTTAAGCGCAGCTGCGCGAAGGCCGGCGTACTCGCCGAGGTGCGTAAGCGTGAGCACTACGAGAGCCCGAGCGTAAAGCGCCGCAAAAAGAGCGAGGCTGCTCGCAAGAATAAGCGTAAGTTCCGCTAAACGGCAAAAATGAAACGAGACGGTTTTACCGTCTCGTTTTTATTTTGCGTCTTTGTCGCCGAGGTGGCTTGCGGGGATGCGCCCGCCGCCTACTTCTTGTGCTTCTCGCGGTATTCGCCGGGGGTCTCGCCGCAGTGACGCTTGAACACCTTCGCAAAGTAGCCGCGGTCGGAGAAACCGCAGCGCGCCGCAATGTCGTCGAGCGATATGCAGGTGTTCTCAAGCAGCTCCTGCGCCGCCTTCACCCGCACGTTCGACAGATATTCGCCGACCGAGCAGCCGTGCGCCGCGCGGAAAGCTCCGGTCAGTGTCGCGCGCGAGCAGTAAAGCGTCTCGCAGAGCAGCTCGAGCGTTATCTTGCCCGAATAGTTCTCGTCGAGGAATTCGCGCGCCTGGGTCGCGAGGTCACGCTCTCCGCTGCGAAGCTGGTTTGTCAGAGTGATATATTCGGCGCAGACCTGCATTATAGCGATGCAGCTGCGTATCTGATCCTCGCTGCGCATCGGCAGCATATCCAGCAGCTCCTTCTGCTTTTTCGGGTCGGGGACGACCTTGCGTATCGCGTCCCGCGCGTGGTCGAGATTTGCCACCGTCGGGTCGAGCGTCTGACCCATCATCATATAACCCGAAAGTATGCCGAAGGTGTATATCGGCACGACCGCCTCGTTCAGCCCCGCGTGGCAGCAGTAGACGCACGCCTCGCCGGTCTCCTTGACCTGTTTGAACGCGGCGTAGTCGCACTCCTTGCAGCGGCTGAAACCGTCCTTGTCCGCGCGGATAAGGCGGCAGTACGGCTGCGGCTCCTTGGGATATGCGTATATCTCCTTGAAATCTATGTCGTGCACGGTTATGCGGAAACCGGATAGGTTGTACAGCTCGCGCATGACGTCTATGAGCTCAAGCGCCATCCTACCACCTCCTAAAGCCCCATTCGTTTGTAGCTATTGTACCACAGTTTGAGGCAAAAGGGAAGGGGTTTATATCAATAATGACGAAAGTTCTTGGTGCGAGCCCACCGCGTCCGGATAGCAGACGAATGCCTCTCGAAAGCCCGCGCGCCGCGCCGCGTCCAGCTTTCGCACCATCGAGCGCGAGTCGTCGAACAGGGCGAAGCGGCTCTTGCCGTCTGCCGAGCGATAGGTGAAGTAGTTTGCGGTCAGCTCGTGCGAGTAGTAGGGTATCGCCTTCTCACGGCGCATTATCTCGTCCAGCTCGGCGGGGGACAGTCGGTCGGAGCCGTCGGTGCGCGGGGAGGGCATCTCGAAGTCGATGCACACCGGCTCGAACACCAGGGCGACGCGGCTCGCGCCGTACTTAAACACCGCGTTTCGGTAGAAATCGCCGCACGCGCCGTCGGTCACCGACGAGCTTATCAGCAGACTCGCACCCGGCGCGGAGGACGCGTAGGCTTCGGGAAGGTAGAAGTCCATGCCGAGCGAGCGGAAGTATATCGCCGACTCGTAGGCGAACCGCGCGGTGGATGGGGTGGGCGGACGCTCGAAGTCGCAGAGCACTCCCGAGAACGCGCGCGCGTCGCATTCCCGCTTCAGCTCGCGCATAAGCTCGGGGGAGTAGGGCGTGTTCTCGTCAATGCCGCTGTCGCTGACGCCGAGCAGTCCGTCGGTTATATTCACCCCGAGCGCGCCGCGATAGAGCCGCCCGTCCTTTCCGACACTGTACGCTAGGTGGCAGAGCGGAAAGCTCAGATCCTTTGCGGCAAGCGCGTCGGCGGGGTTCGTGCAGATGGTTATGGCAAAGCCGCTTTTGTCCATGCTAAGCATCCTTTCCCAAATTTTGCAAAAAGTATTTGAGCTTTTCGCGTTTGTCTGTTATACTATATGTGTACGAGTATATGCTTCGCGAAAGTGGGGTTATGTCGGTGTTTTCAAAGCTCATACCCGAAGCCGAGTTTCACAGCGTCTGCGACATATCGGCGGACGTGCTGCGTGAGATGGGCGTAAAGGCGGTCGCGCTGGACAACGACAACACACTTGCGAAATACTCGGAGGGCGCGCCTTCGCCGGAGGTAAAGGCTTGGATGGACGACATCAGGGCGGCGGGCATCGGCGCTGTGATAGTGTCGAACACGCACCATCCCGCGCGGCTCGGCCGAATAGCGGACGAGCTCGGAATAGCGTGGCGCGACCGCTGCGCGAAGCCGTCGGCGAAGGGCTTCCGTTGGGCTGCCGAGACGCTGGGAGTGCAGCCGCGGGAGCTTCTGTCGATAGGCGACCAAGTTTTCACCGACGTGCTCGGAGCGCATCGCGCGGGTGCGAAGGCTGCGATAGTTTATCCGCGTGGCATGAGTGAGAATTTTCTCTTTCGCGTGCGGCGATTCTTTGAACTCCCGTTCATCGCGGCGTGCGGAAGAAGAAAGAGGCGAAAAAATGGCTGAAAACCTTGCAAAATTCGGAGCGGCGGGCAATTCGGAGAGTTTCGCCGCCGTGTCCAAAAGCTCGCTCGACGCGCCGGGGTGGCTTGACGAGGTCATGGGCGTGGACGCGTACGAGTATCAGTGCGGCAACGGCGTGCGCATAAGCACCGAGACCGCGAAGAAGCTGGGCGACAACGCACGCGAGCACGGGATACTGCTGTCGCTGCACTCGCCGTACTATATCAGCCTGACAAATCTTGCGAACATGGACAAAAACATCGGCTATGTGCTCCAGTCCTGCGCGGCGGCGAAAGCTATGGGCGCCGACCGCATTGTCATACACTCGGGCAGCACCACCGGTCGGCCGCGCGAGGAGGCGCTAGCCGACGCGAAGACGACCCTTCTCGAGTGCATAAAGGCAGCCGACGCGGAGGGGTACGGCGACATAGCGCTCTGTCCCGAGACGATGGGCAAGATAAACCAGCTCGGCGACTTCGACGAGGTGATGGAGCTGTGTAAGCTCGACGAGCGGCTGCTGCCCTGCGTCGATTTCGGACATCTCTACGCGCGGACGAAGGGGGAACTTGAGGGCTGCGACGCGATGGCAGCGCTGCTCGACCGAATGGAGAACGCGATAGGCCGCGCGCGCACCGAAAACTTCCACTCGCACTTCTCGCAGATAGAGTATTCGAGCGGAGGGGAGAAGCGGCATCTGGTGTTCGGAAACGGCAGCTTCGGACCGGACTTCCGACCGCTTGCGAGGGTCATCGCCGAGCGCGGGCTGCACCCGAGATTCATCTGCGAGTCGGCGGGGACGCAGGCTGAGGACGCGGCGGCGATGAAGAAGATGTACATGGAGGAGCTTGAACGCGTGAAGTGAATTCGCGCTTTGAAATAATTTTTTGGGAGGAATTACCAATGTCAAATGTTGAAAAGATCCGTGCTAAGCTCGGCTCGATCGGAACGGACGCGCTGCTTGTCACGTCCGGCGTGAACCTCCAGTATGTGACCGGACTCGGCTCGATGGAGGGCGCGGCGCTCATCACGAAGGAGGGCGCGTACTTCTTCACCGACGGCCGCTACATCGAGGTCGCCGAGCGGGACATCGAGAAGGGATATCAGGTGTCGATAATCGACCGCATGCGCCGCTATCCCGAGGCTATCGGCGAGGTGATGCGAAAGGTCGGCGCGCAGAGCCTCGCGTTCGAGGATCAGTACATGACCGTCGCGAGCTTTGAGAACTGGAAGGAGAAGCTCGGTTTCGAGATGAAGCCGGCGGGAAACATAATCGGTGAGCTTCGCGCCTCCAAGAGCGAGGAGGAGATAGCCACCATGATAAAGGCGCAGCGCATCGCGGAGAAGGCGCTCGACGACATGCTCGGCATCATCAAGCCGGGCATCGCCGAGGTGGAGATAGCCGCCGAGATAGGCTACCGCATGCGCAAGTACGGCGCTGCGGGCGAGAGCTTCAACACCATCGCGGTGAGCGGTCCGAACTCGTCGCTGCCGCACGGCGTTCCGGGCGAGCGCAAGGTGCAGGACGGCGACTTTGTGACGATGGACTTCGGCTGCAAGTATCACGGCTACTGCTCGGACATGACCCGCACGGTCGCGGTCGGACACGTCACCGACGAGATGAAGAAGGTCTACGAGACGGTGCTCGCGGCGCAGCTTGCTGGAATCGCGGTCAGCAAGGCGGGCGTTCCGGGTGAGGTGATAGACTCCGCCGCGCGCAAGGTGATAACCGACGCGGGCTACGGCGAGTATTTCGGTCACAGCTACGGACACAGCCTCGGTCTTGAGATACACGAGGCGCCGAACGCGGCTCAGGGTGTGAAGACCCCGATGCCGGAGGGCGCGGTCGTGTCGGCTGAGCCGGGCATCTACCTGCCGGGCAAGTTCGGCGTGCGCATTGAGGACGTGGTCGTCATGCGGGGGGACGGCGCGGAGGTCATAACCAAGGCGCCCAAGCAGCTCATCATTCTGTAAATTTGCGGAAAAGTATTGCAAATTTTCCGCGGATAGTGTAGAATAGAACGGCTTAGATTAGTTTGTGGAGGTTTAATATATGATTTCTGCCGGAGATTTCAAAAACGGAGTTACTTTCGAACTGGACGGACAGGTCATGCAGGTCATCGAGTTCCAGCACGTCAAGCCGGGCAAGGGTGCGGCGTTCGTGCGCACCAAGTTCCGCAACGTCATAAACGGCGGCGTTGTCGAGCGCAGCTTCAGCCCGACCGAGCGCTTCCCGACCGCGTTCATCGAGCGCAAGGACATGGAGTATCTGTACAGCGAGGACGACCTCTGCTACTTCATGGACCTCGAGACCTACGACCAGATCCCGATAAGCAAGGATCAGATGGACGACAACTTCAAGTTTGTCAAGGAGAACGAGCAGGTCAAGATACTCAGCTATAAGGGCAACATCTTCGGCATCGAGCCGCCGACGTTCGTCGTGCTCGAGATAACCGACTGCGAGCCGGGCGTTCGCGGCGACACCGCCACCAACGTGATGAAGCTCGCCACCCTCGAGACCGGCGCTCAGATAAAGGTGCCGCTGTTCTGCAACGTGGGCGAGAAGATCCGCATAGACACCCGCACCGGCGAGTATCTCGAGCGCGCCAAGTAAGACTGGAGAAAAACATGGAGCTTAAAAAGCAGATTTCCTACGTTCGCGGGCTTGTCGAAGGACTCGGTCTGGACGACTCGAACCCCGAGCGCAAGGTTGTCGCGGCGCTTGTCGATGTCATCGGTGCGCTCGAGGCGAAGGTCGAGGAGCTTGAGGAGCGCCTCACGAACACCGAGGACACCGTGGAGATGATGGACGAGTCGCTCGACGACGTGTTCGACATCCTCGCGGGCGACGATGAGGACGACGAGCACGAGTGCGGCTGTGGCGGACATGGTCACGGCGACGGACATGGCTGCGGACACCACCACGACGGCGAGCATGAGTGCGGCTGCGGCGGTCACGGACACGGCGAAGGCTGCGGACACCATCATGACGACGGCGAGGAGCACGAGTGCTGCTGCGGTCATCATCACGACGATGACGACGAGGATCTCGGACTGGTGCTCAATTGCCCGGTCTGCGGCGAGAAGATCGAGATAACCGACGAGATGTGGCACTCGCACGTCTTCAAATGCCCGCACTGCGGCGACAAGCTCGAGCTCGACTTCGGCGACGAGGACGAGGGCGAGCACGACCACGAGTAAGAGTAAAACAAAAAACGAGGGGCGATGATCGCTCCTCGTTTTGTTTTGCACATTTTACAGCGCTATCTCCGCCGAACAGGGTCGGACTGCTCCGGCGAGTACCGCAGCAGCGCTATGACAATCAGCACCGCGCCGCACGCCATCAGGAAGGTCGCGAGTCCCAGGCGAAGCCGGTAGTAGCCGGTGATATACGCGTCGTAGCATATCATGCTTGCCGCCTGCACCAGCGCGGGTATCACGAAGCTCATCAGCCCTCCCGCCGCGCAGACAACGCTCAGTATCTCGGCGAGGTAGAAGTAGCGCTCGTGCATCGACGGCAGCAGGAAGGGTATGCCGACCGCCATCGCGAGCGACATCAGCAGGATGCCGCGGTCGTCGAGCGACTTTCGGCGGTTCCATGCGACAAGCAGCAGCGCCGCGAGGTACACAAACGCGAGCACTATCATGAACGCCGACGCGCCGGAGGTGTCCTCCATCTGTTTGAACACCGTGCCGAGCGTGGGTGCGTTCAGCGTTATGTGCGACGAATACTCGCCGGTCTGGTGCGCGTAGATGAGCAGCGCGTCGAGCGGCGGGCGTCCGGCTATCACCGCGGGCAGTACGAGCAGCGCGTAGAAGGCGGGAAAGAGCGGGACATGCCGCCATTTTATGTCGCCGCGCATGAGCAGTACGGCGAATATCGGCAGGATGAATATCGCCTGCAATTTGAACGCGAAACTGAGCGCGCCCATCAGCACCGCGAGCACAGGACGGTGTTTCAGCCCGTAGTAGAGCGCGGCGAGGGCGAAGGCCGCGTAGATGCTGTCGCACTGCGCCCACCACGAGCTGTTTAGGAACACCGTCGGCAGGCAGAGCACAACGAGAAAGCTCGCAAGCGGAGCCTTGTCGCTTTCGGTTATTATCGTCGTCAGCCGCATGGCGTAGAACGCGAGCAGCACGTCGCACACGACCGACATGAGCTTTATCATGTGCAGGTCGTCGAACGGAAGGTAGCTTATCAGCGCGAGAAGATAGAGATAGGGCAGGTTGTAGTCGCCTATCGGTTCGCCGATCGCTTTCAGACCGCCGTTTTCGCGGAAGAACTCCGCCCAGTGCTGCAAAAACGAGTTGTAGTCGCCCGAGCGCGCGTCGATGTAGCACATGCGGACGGCAAAAGCTCCGAGCACGACCGCTATCGCTATCGCGAGCCTGCGCCGGCTTGAGAGCAGTCCGTCGCGGGTGAGAAGCCACAGCCCGAGGAACATCGCCGCGCCGAACAGCGTGTAGACGGCGAAGTTATAGCTTGCCTTGTAGCTTCCGAGCGAGAAGACAAGAACGAACGCGGCGCTTGCTATGCCGCTCGCCGCAAGCGCTGCGCGTTTGGATACCTGCTCCATTACTTCTCGGTCTGGAAGAACTCGATCGACTCGCCGTCCGGTCCGATGACGAACGCGTTTGTCATCCAGTCGTGCTCGGCAGGCTCGCTCTTGACCTTCGCGCCGGCAGCGACCGCGCGGTCGAAATCGGCCTTGCAGTTGTCGGTGTGCAGCGCGATGTGCGCCCACGGCGAGTTTGCGTCCTCGACCGTGTCGTGGGGGATAAGCTCGACTACCGCGCCGGGCGCAAGCTCGACCATGTATATCTTGTGGTCGTCCGGACCGAAGGACATGGTCACCTTGCCGCCGAAGCCCTCCTCGTAGAACTTGAGGCTGCGGGCGGAATCCTTAACGTACAGACCGATGTGATGAAATCCCTTGAACATTTTCAAAACCTCCGTTTTTTGTAGGGTTACGCAGTACAGCTACATTATACACGAGCAGGGAGAAATAGACAATAACCAGTTTTGCAAAAAAGTCTTTCACATAGCGTCGGAATGTGTTATAATACGGTGTATGAGTTTATACACCCATGACTAACGACTGTTTTCGGAGGCTGAGATGAAGAACGCTCGCGGCGAATTCGACGCCGAATCGGAGGATCTCGTAGAGGGTCGAAACCCGGTTCTGGAGGCTCTCGAAGCCGGAAAAATGATAGACAAGCTGTACATCGCGCGCGAGCCGGACAGCGCGCTTCGACGCATCGCCGCCGTCGCCCGCGAGCACGGTGCCGCGGTTGTCGAAGTGGACAGGCGAAAGCTGGACGCGATGAGCCGCACGCGCAACCATCAGGGCGTGATAGGTCGTATGCCGGCGCGTGAGTATGCCGAGCTTGACGACGTGCTCGAGAAGTGCGCCGCGCGGTCGGACGGGCTGAAGCCGCTGCTCGTCATCTGCGACGGCGTGACCGACCCGCAGAACCTGGGCGCGATAATCCGCTCGGCGGAGGCTGCCGGTGCGGACGCGGTGATAACTCGCGAGCGCCGCGCGGCAGGACTTACGGCGATGGTCGCAAAGGCGAGCGCCGGCGCGCTTGAGCACATTCCGGTGGTGCGGGTGGCGAACATCGCGTCGCTGGTGGAGCGGCTGAAGAAGGAAGGATTTTGGATATTCGGCACGGCGGGCGAGGGCACTACTTCGCTCTACGACACCGATTTCGACTGCCCGGCGGCGATAGTCGTCGGAGCGGAGGGGGACGGCGTGAGCAGACTGGTGCTCGAGCGCTGCGACTACACCGTGTCGATACCGATGCTCGGGCAGATGAGCTCGCTCAACGCGTCGGCTGCCGCTGCGGTGGTGCTGTTTGAGGCTGTGCGTCAGCGCACAAAAAAGGGATAAGAGAGAAACACGATTTTCGTTTAAGGCTGGTGAGAAGATGGACGAGGAGAACCGCAAGAACGCCGAACATCCGGGGGATACCGACGCAAAAACAGAGAATAAAGACCTGTCAAGCACCGCCGAGCTGCTGTCCAGCATCGACGACGCGGTCGCGGAGTACAGCTTTTCGATAGACGACATACTCGCCGAGTACGGCATAAAGCGCGAGGAGGAGCCGGAGCCGGAAGCTCCGTCCGAGCCGACCGCTGCCGCCGTTGAGGACGGGACAAAGAAGGACGAGGACGACGAGGTGGACGAGCTGACCGAACGGCTCGGACGCGTCGCCCACGAGGTGCGCTCGGAGCAGGAGGAGGAGCGGCTTCGCGAGATAGAGCGCCATGTGACCGAGGCTGCGGAGAAGGTGACCGAGCCGTCGCCGGACGAGTTCCCCGCCGAGCCGGATCAGATAGACGACAACGGCAAGATACATATTTTCGAGGAGAAGACCGAGGAGGAGCCGAAGAAGCGCGGACTTTTCCATCGCCGCAGAAAGGACGAGGAGGAGAAGCCCCCGAAGGACGGCGCAAAGCTGTTTGGCGCGTCGCTCGACGGCGTGTTCGGTCAGGACGCGGAGGGAAGGCCGAACCCCAAGACCCGCAACGGGGAGACGAGCGAGGAGGAGTTCGAGCAGGAGCTTGAGCGGGAGCGTGAACAGCGCCGACCCCGCCGCCGTCGCAGGGATAAGAGCGAGGCGGAGCTTGAGCAGGAGATATTCACCGAGGAACAGCCGGTCGAGGAGGAGCCGGACGAGCCGGACATCCCGCCAGACGAGGCAGCCGACGAGATCGTCAGACGGCTCGGGCGCAGCAGGCTTAGGCTGATAGGCGCCGCGGCGGTCGCGGCGGTGCTGCTGCTGATAACCGTCGCGCCGCACATCGGCATACCTATGCCCGCGTTCCTCAGCTACATAAAGATGCCGTACATCTATCTGTTCGTCTGCTGCGCGCTTGAGCTAGCGGTCATGGCGCTCTGCTTTGAGACGACGGTTGTCGGCGTGCGCGACCTGGTGACGCTGCGTCCGAATATGGAGAGCGTCGTGACCTTCGCAAATTTCGCGTCGCTTCTGCATATGATAACGGTAATGTTCAAGCCGGAGTGGGAGGGCTACTACGGCTACGCCGCCGTGAGCACGCTCTCAATGCTGCTTGCCGCCTACTATCTGCGCAAGCTGGAGGTCGCGAAGCTTAAGAGCTGCCGCGCCGCCGCCGGCATGGGACGTCCGTACATAGTGGCAGCCGAGCCGAACATCTACGACGGCGAGACCGCGCTTGTGAAGTATCGCGCCGACAAGCCGCTCGGATTCGTGTCGAGGCTGAATCGCGAGGATCACGCGCGCAAGGTGTGGAAGGTCGCCGCGCCGATAGTCATATTCGGTTCGCTCGCGCTTGCCGCGGTGGCGAGCTTCGCAAACGACAACGGACACCGCTTCTTCTGGTGCCTCGCCGCAATATCCGCCGCGGGCGCGCCGCTCGGTCTGCTGCTGCCCTACTGCCTCTGCTTTGCCAAGGCTGCGCGCCATCTGTACAGCATCGGCGAGGCGCTCGCGGGATACGCCGCCGCCGAGTCGCTGAGCGAGGCTAAGAGCGTCGTAATGACCGACGGCGATCTCTTTCCGCCGGGAAATATCGCGCTCAACGGATTGAAGGTGTACGGCGGCAATCCGGTGGACAAGGTGATGATATACGCCGCGAGCCTGATAAACGCGTCGGGTGCGGCGACGTCCCGTCCGTTTGCCGACCAGCTCGGTGAGCAGTCGGGCGAGCTGCTGAAGGTGAACGCCTTCAAGTTCTATGAAAACGGAGGCATCGGCGGCGAGATAGGCGGGGACACGGTGCTCGCCGGAACCGCGTCGTTCATGATGCGAAACGGAATACGCATACCGCAGGACGTCGGCGGCAAGACACTGATATTCCTCGCGATAAACCTCGAGCTCGCGGGAGTGTTCGCGCTCAGCTACGCCGCGTCGAGCGCGGTGCGCGGCGGACTGTCGATGCTCATGCGCCAGCAGATGACGCCGGTGTTCGCGACGCGCGACTTCAACATATCGCCCGCGATGATAGAGACAAAGTTCAAGCTGTCCACCGACACGGTCGACTTTCCCAAGGAGGCTGAACGGCTCGCGCTGAGCGACCCGTATCGACTGTTCAGCGGCAAGATATCCGCGGTGATAAGCCGCGAGGGACTGAAGCACTACGCCGAGTGCGTCGTCTGCGCGCGAAACCTTCGCCGCGCAGTGCGGATAAGCACCGCGCTCACGCTGTTCAGCGCTATTGCCGCGATGCTCGTAATGTTCTATCTGTGCTTTACCGGCGCGGTCGTTGTGGCGTCGCCGCTCAATCTGCTGCTATACGCGGCACTTTGGCTGCTGCCCGACTTCATCATCGCGCGCTGGGTCATATCCTAAAAATTAACCCCGGGAGACAAAAATGAGTTACTTAGAACGTGAGGCAGAGTATTTCCGCATTGTCGGAGACCTGCTTGAAAATCCGTATGTGCTCGAACTCAAGAAGTTTCTTCACCACCTGGACAGCACCCGCTTTGACCACTGCCTGAACGTGAGCCGCGCAAGTTTTAGCGCCGCGAAGATACTCGGGCTGAACCCCAACGCCTGCGCGCGCGCGGGACTGCTGCACGACCTGTTCTTCTACGACTATGCCGCGAGCGGATTCGCAAGCGAGCACATCTACATCCATCCGGTGGAGGCACTTGCAAACGCGCGCAAGGTCACCGAACTGACCGAGTGCGAGGAGGAGATAATCCTGCGCCACATGTGGCCGACCTGCGACGGAGTGCCGAAGCATCCCGAGACCTATCTGGTGAGCTTTGTTGACAAATACTGCGCGACCGCGGAGGGAATGACCTGCGTCTGGCTGCGCTGTGTGGGCGCGTGGAAGCGGTTCGCACCCACCGTCGCGAGCGTGAGAAAATAAAAGAGACGACCGGGAAGTCACCTTCTCGGTCGTCTCTTGTTGTATATGTCCGCGTACTCGAGACAGAAGGACGTCGCCGACGATTCGTCGAGCGGTGTGAACTCGCCGAGTGAGTATACGTTGTCATCGAGCAGGATGGTCGGGGAGAGGGTGAGCAGCAGCTCGCCGACGCCGTCCGTGTTTACGTATCGCAGTCCGCCGCCGCATATCCTTATTAGCTCGTAGAGTATCGGTATGCTCAGGTCGCCGCTGCCCGGTTTTGGGATGGCGCGCATCGACTCGAAGTCGACCGACCGCACATCGCTGTAGAAGGTGTAGAGCGAGCGCAGACCGCCCACGCCGCCCTGCACTTCGATGCGCATACGCAGGTCGCTCGCCAGCGACAGCGCGGTGGAAAACGAGTGGCGAAAGGACGCGCGGATATTTTCCTCGGATGTGAGGCAGGAGGTGCCCGCGTCGATCAAGATACCCGCGTCGAACCGCGCGCCGAGGTCGGCAAACGAGTTATTCGCCTCGAGTATCAGCTTGCGATAGACCGGCTCAAGCCCGTACTGCGCTAACTGCGGCTCGTCGCTGTTTCCGAGCAGTCGGATAAGCTCGCACGCCTGGTACACTTGTCGAAGCAGATGCGCTATGTCGCTCGGAATGTCCGCGAGCGGCGACATCGGCTGCACGATGCGCTCTGCCGCCATCTCGACAGTGCGCGGGTCGGCTTCGCGGCAGCACGCGTACAGCCATTCGAGCGCGCGGAACGCGTCCACCGTTTGCTGTTCGGTGTCGGAAAGCAGCGCGAATATGCGGTCATCGAGCCACGCGACCCGAACGGAGCCGTCCTCGTTCGGGCTGGACGCGGCGGCGTTGAGCGGTGTCCGACCTCCGCCCTCGGTGTAAAAGACGGGGAAGGCGGCGAGCGTGTAGGCGGGAATCATAAGTTGGTGTATATTAGTCATATTTCCTCAGGTGCGCGGCGGTCGTGTGTGTGCTAATCAATACCAGTATAGCAAATTTTCGACAAATTTCAACCCATTTCGACGATTTTGAGTGACCGAGGGAAAATTTAGCGGTAAAACTTTCACAAACTTCAAAAAAGCTCTTGTATACTGGAAAAGGTTGATATATAATATAGTGTGTACAGAGGCGGGCTATCCGCATACAACAGAATTTTGTTTCGGGAGGAAGTAGAGTAATGAGCATCAAAATCGGAATCAATGGCTTCGGCCGCATCGGTCGTCTCGTGTTCCGCGCGAGCCTCGACCACAAGGATGTTGAGGTTGTCGGCATCAACGACCTCATCAGCCCGGACTACATGGCATACATGCTGAAGTACGACACCGTTCACGGCCGCTTCGAGGGCACCGTCGACTACACCGATCACTCGATCATAGTCAACGGCAAGGAGATCTCGGTCTTCTGCGAGAAGAACCCGGCTGACCTGCCGTGGGGCAAGGTCGGCGCTGAGTACGTTGTTGAGTCGACCGGCCTGTTCCTGACCAAGGAGAAGGCTCAGGGTCACATCGACGCCGGCGCGAAGAAGGTCGTCATGAGCGCTCCGTCGAAGGACGACACCCCGATGTTCGTCATGGGCGTCAACAACACTTCGTACACCAAGGACATGACCTTCGTGTCGAACGCTTCCTGCACCACCAACTGCCTGGCGCCTATCGCCAAGGTCCTGCACGACAACTGGGGCATCACCGACGGCCTCATGACCACCGTTCACTCGACCACCGCTACCCAGAAGACCGTCGACGGACCGTCGGCTAAGGACTGGCGCGGCGGCCGTGCGGCTGCGGGCAACATCATCCCGTCCTCGACCGGCGCCGCCAAGGCTGTCGGCAAGGTCATCCCGAGCCTGAACGGCAAGCTCACCGGCATGTCGATGCGTGTTCCGACCCTCGACGTCTCGGTCGTCGACCTCACCGTCAACCTCGCGAAGCCCGCGAAGTACGACGAGATCTGCGCCGCGATGAAGAAGGCTTCGGAGGGCGAGCTGAAGGGCATCCTCGGCTACACCGACGAGATGGTCGTTTCGAGCGACTTCTACGGCGATCCGCGTACCTCGATCTTCGACGCGAAGGCGGGCATCGCGCTGACCGACACCTTCGTCAAGGTCGTTTCGTGGTACGACAACGAGTGGGGTTATTCGAACAAGGTCGTCGAGCTCATCAAGTACATGGCGACTGTCGACCACAAGTAATCCAAACGAACGCAAAGAAAAGGACGTACCCTCGGGTACGTCCTTTTTGTTTGTGCTGTGCGGTTATATGCGACAGTAGCAACGCTCGTCTTCACCGACGTATATCTCGTACTTGGACGCGTCGGCGTACTCGGGAAGCGTAGCTATCGCGTTTCTTAGTATGTGCTTGCCGAGCAAATTATAGGTGTCGCCCTCGGAAATTTTCCCATTTGACAATCTGCCGGTTATCCACCCGCGCCGCAGGAGGTCGAGCAGCCATTCCTTCTTCTGCGATATAAGCGCGCGTGTCTTATCGCTGTCTATGTCGGTGAGCGCCATAAGCAGGTAGGATACCGGTACACTTCGCTGTATTGCAGCCTGACCCGGTCCGAACGAGAGAAAGATTTCGCCGAGCGGGTCAAGCAGTCGGTCTATCCACTCGGTGTCGTTCGGGCTAACGGCGGCGAGAAAGCGAAGCGCGCTGATGCCCGTCGCGATGCACTCGCCTTGGTCGCACGAATTGCCGAAGCAGGTGTCCTTAAGTCGCTGAAGTGTGCCACGCACCATCTCGCCGACCGACTCGTTTTCGGGAGCGAATCGGTGCAGAAGCCGGAGGATTTCCAACTCGTAGTGGTTCGCGTAGAGTATGTTCGTCTTCGGCAGATAGCCCTGCACCAGTCGCAGCTTGCGCCCTCCGTTATACGGCGGAAGGTAGTAGTTGGGATAGAGACTGTCGTTGTCCGTTTTCATTCGCTTTTTGTAGCGCATTATCTCGTTTCCGCTGCAAACTTCACCGAGAAAAGCAGACACAGCGTCCGCTTTTTCGGTGGTGGATATGCCTTCCCCGCAAATCTCCTTGCGGTTCAATTCCATCAGCAGCTGATAGTTTTCCATGCTCATGTGCCACCGCCCAAACATTTGTTTTGAGGAAAGTATAGCACAGATGTACGAGCTTGTCAAATGCTTTCTATATCTCCGGGTCGAGTCCGAGCAGCAGAATCCCGAGATTGTCGCGATATATCGCGGGGAACTGCACCAGCGGCAGCGGATTTATCCCTTCGCCGACCTCTATCGTGTAGCCCGGGCGGTTCCAGTCCTGGATGAACCAGTCCTTGTAGCCCGCGTATCCGCTCTCCGACGGCGTCAGCTCGACCGCGTACCCGCTCACTTCGCCCATCCGCTCGGCAAGCTCCCGCGAACCCGCCGGCTCGTAGTCGAGATACTTCCAGTAGATGACCCGCCCCTGCGTGTGATAGGCGAGGATGAGCGCGTAGTCCTGCGAGCGGGTGAGTGCCGCCATCGCCGCGCTCTCCGGCTCGCTGAGCGGCTCGAGACCGACATAGTCGCGCGGCGCGGGTTTGTCGTAGCCCTGCGCGAACTTTATCTCGCGCGCGTTCTCCCATCCGGCGGGGTAGTTGAGGTTGAGGTCGACGCCGCGGATGTTCGCCTTCCAGCCGTTGGGGAAGGGTATCTGCGGAAAGTCGTCGGCGATGGCTTTCGCGCGGTCGTACGCCTCGCCGCCTATCACTCCCTGCACGAGGTCGACGCCGTCGGGATTGACGAGCGGCACGACGGTGAGCGTTGTGCTGCGGTAGAGCCTCCGCGCGCTCTCACCGCCGATGAGACCGCTCTCGCTGTACGCGCGGGCGTAGTCCTCGACGAATTTGAGCAGCAGCGGGGTGGTTATCCACTCGTTTGCGTGGTGGGACGCGTTGTAGCCGACCCGCCGCGGACCGACGCCGAATTCGAGCGAGCGTATGTCGCGGCCGAGCACGCTTTTGCCTATCGAACCGTTCCGTATCGTCGGATACCGCGCGGCAAGCCCCTGGCAGACAAACCGCACGAGAAGCGACGTGTAGGGCACGCTGGTCGGCACGACGGGGAAGTCGAGCGGCACGATGACTGTCGAGCCTATCTGCAAATTCTGCGGGTTGAGCGTCGGATTTGCGGTGCGCAGCGCGGATATGCTGGTCGAATGCATGTTCGCGATGCTCCAGAAGCTGTCCCCCTCGCGCACGGTGTGCTCGGCGTAGCCGACTATGTACGGCATGAGCGCTGCCCACGTGTCCCGACCGACGACGCCGTCCGCCGCGAGACCGTTAGCTCGCTGAAACTCGGTCACCGCGCGGCGTGTGTCCGCTCCGAAGCGCAGGTCGACGTCGACAGGAAATCCCGCCCGCCCGAGCGCGAGCTGTATTAGCCCGACCTCCGCCGAGCGCATACCTTCTCTGGTTAAGTCCATTAAATCACCTCCGTCTTCAAAGTATATGCGCCGGCTTGCGCGATTTGACAAGACGTGGTAAAATGGGGTGAAAACGAATTCGGTGGGTGAGGATATGCGCGGAAAATTCATTGTGTTTGAGGGACCGGACGGCTCGGGCAAGACGACGCAGCAGAAGGCGGTCGCGTCGGCGCTCTGTTCTGCGATATGCGAGTGCGAGCCGACGACGGGCGAGATAGGCAGGCAGATACGACGCGCGCTCGGCGGGGAGGTCGACTGCGCGCCGGAGACGCTGGCGCTGCTGTTCGCCGCCGACCGATGCGAGCACGTCCGCGCGCTTGAGAAGCTGCTCGACGAGGGAAAAACGGTGCTCTGCGACCGCTATGTGTTCTCGTCGATAGCCTACCAGGGACTGGAGCTGGACACGGCGTGGATAGCCGAGATAAACCGCCGCGCGACCGAGCGATTGCTGCCCGACGCGGTGGTGTATGTCGACCTTCCGACCGAGAGCTGCATGGAGCGGATAGCGCGCGGCCGCGACCACACCGAGATATTTGAGACGACCGAGCGCATCGCGAAGGTGCGTGAAAACTACGAGCGCGCGTTTGCGATGTTCCCGAGCCTGAAGCTCATCCGCATCGACGGCGCGCAGCCACCGGAGGACGTGACGCGCGACATCCTCGAAAAACTGCGCGGCGAGGGATTGATATAGGGGGAATTATGGGAGAGCGTACATTCGGATTTTTCAGCGGGTTTCCCGACCGCCGGTTCCCGCGCGAGATAGCGGAGAGGCTGAAGGCGGCGCTCGGCGATCGTGAAAGCCTCGTGTTCGTCAGCGCGTGGCCGTCCGATCACGAGCAAAACGACGCCGATTCGGACGGCATGCACGCGATGTTCGTCGAGTGGGGACTCGGGTTTAAGCACCACTGTGTCATCGACGACCGCACCGACGCGCAGACGGCAGTCGAGCTGATACGCGGCGCGGACTGCGTGTTTTTTATGGGCGGACACCCGGAGCTTCAGTTTGAGCTGATACAAAAGCTCGGCATCGACAAGGCGATACGCGATAGCGATTCGACGGTGCTCGGCGTCAGCGCGGGTTCGATAAACATGGCAAAGCGGTCGCTTGACACCAAGGAGTCGCTTGTGCCGTACGACGGAATGGGGCTTGCGGATGTGACGATAAAGCCGCACTTCGAGCCTGCAAACAAGCAGGTTTTGGCGGATCTATTGCAGGTTTCGGCGGAGCTGCCCATCCACGCCACCACCGACAACAGCGCGATATTCGTTCACGGCGGAGAGGTCGAGTATTTCGGCGAGATATATCTGGTGGAGAACGGCGAGATAACGCCTGTTTCCGAGTGAATCGCAAAAAAGAGAGCACAAAAAAGGACACGCAGCGCGTGCCCTTTTTCCTTTATTCGATGCTCTTGAGCGACTCGACCATGTTTATCCGTTTTATCTTGAAGTGTGCCGCGAGGTTGACAAGCACCGAGAAGACCACGGTCAGGATGCCCGCCCAGACGTAGTTCATCGTGTGCGGTACCCGCCCGAACATGACCATGTCTATCTCGACGGTCATCACCATCCAGTGGTGCAGGAAGAAGCCGCCGAGCAGTCCGAGCGCGAGACCGAATATCGTCAGCATTATGTTCTCGCGGTAGACATAGGCGGAGACCTCGCCGTCGAAGAAGCCGAGCACCTTCAGCGTCGCAAGCTCGCGCACGCGTTCGGTTATGTTGATGTTCGTCAGGTTGTAGAGCACCACGAACGCGAGCGCCGCCGCGGCTGTGATTATCACCACCACCGCGTAGTTGACGCTTGAGAGGCGGTCGTTGAAGTTGTCGCGGAGCGAGGAAACGCGCGTCGCTCCGGTCACGCCGTCTATCTCGAGCAGCGCGCGGCTCAGCTCGTCCTCGGCTTCGGCATCGGCTGAGTAGCGCGCGAGCACGGTCGTAAGCTCGGGCGCGTGTCCGAACAGCTCCTCGTAGTAGGCGGGGGAGATGTAGACATAGTGCATGGCGTAGTTTTCGACGATGTCCGAAATGCGCGCCTCTGCGCGTTCGCCGTCCTCGAGCGTGATGTAGTCGCCGACCTCGAGGTCGAGCAGCTCGCTGAGTTTTTCGGTTATCAGCACGCCGTCGTCGGTGAGCGTCGAAGGCGAATGGTCGGAGCGGTGGCGCAGCGTGATGAAATCGTCCACCCGCGAGGGGTCGAGGCAGAAGAGGTAGGAACTCTCGGTGCGAACGTCGCTGGATACGTCGACGGTAAGTTCGCGAGCCATCAGCCTGTCCTCGAGAATGTCCAGCTCGCCGAGCTGCACGTCTATCTCGGCAAGCTCGTCGTCGGTAAGCCCGTCCTCCAGACCTATCGCGTTCTGATAGATGAAGATGTCGTCGAACTGTATCTCGAGAATGTCGTATATCGAGTCGTGCAGGCCGAATCCGGTGACCATCAGCGCGGTGCAGCCCGCTATGCCGATGACCGTCATGAAGAAGCGCTTTTTGTAGCGGAAGAGGTTGCGTCCGGTGACCTTGCCGATGAAGTTGAGCCGGTTCCACAGCGGCTTTATCCGCTCTATGAGCACCCGCTTGCCCGGTTTCGGTGCGCGGGGACGCAGCAGGTTTGCGGGGGTGGAGGTGAGCGTGGACAGGCTTGCCCACAGGCTCGCGCCGACGGTACAGGCGACCGCCGCGGCGACAGAGGCTGTCGTGATGCCCCAGTCCATCGGTATTATCAGGTCGCCGGGTATCGAGTAGAGTATCTGCCACGCGGTGAAGATTATCATCGGTATTATCGTCTCGCCGAGCGCGACGCCGAGCACCGAGCCGATGAGACTTGAGAACAGTCCATAGCCGATGTACTTCGACGAGATGGCAAGCGGGGTGTAGCCGAGCGAGCCGAGCGAACCTATCTGGGTGCGCTGCTCCTCGACCATTCGAGTCATGGTGGTGAGACAGACGAGCGCCGCCACCACAAAGAAGATGACAGGGAAGACGTTCGCGAGGTTGGACACGCGGTCGGCGTCCTGCGAAAACGCGGCGTAGCCGATGTTCGCGTCGCGGCTGAGGACATACCACTTGCAGTCGTCGAGGTCGTCTATCTCGCGGCGCGCGTCGGCGAGCTTCTCCTCCGCCTCGGCTTTCGCGTCGAGATACTCGGCAAGCCCGTCGGCATACTCATTTTCGCCGTCCGCAAGCTCGGTCTCGTGCTTTGCTATCTCCGCTTCGGCTTCGGCTGTCTGACTTTCAAGCTCGACTTCGGCATCGACCAGCTTCGCGCGGCCGTCCCGAATTTCACGCTCGCCGCTCGTGAGCTGTGCCAGAAAATCCTCGAGCTGCACGCGGCCGTTCGCAAGCTCGGCGTCCGCCGCCGCAAGCTGCGCCTCGGTAGCGTCGAGCTGCTGTTTGTTCTCGTCGAAGGCGAGCTTTGCCGCGTCGAGCTGCGCCTTCGCTGCGGAAAGCTGCGGCTCTTTTTCGGCTATCTGCGAGCGTATCGCGGCTATCGTTGCGAGCGTCACCGGGTCGTCCGCACCGGAGACCTCGAGCGCCGCGAGCTGTGCCTTCGCCTGCTCGAGCTGCGCCGCGCCGTCCTCATACTGTGCGAGCTGTGTCTCGTACTCGGCAAACTTTTCGTCGTACTGCGCGCGGCCGTCGGCGAGCTGCTGAAGCCCCACGCGGTACTGGCTCTCGCGCATATCCAGCTCCTCCGCCGCCGTGTCGTAGTCGGCGCGTCTGCGCAGAAGTTCCGCTTCGCCGTCGTCCAGCTTCTTTCGATTGTCCTCCATCTCGCGGCGCGCGTCGGCGGTCTTGTCCTCAAGCTCACGCTTTGCGTCGTCCAGCTCGGCGTATCCGTCGTCCAGTTTCTTTCGCGCGTCGTCCAGCTCTGACTTCGCCGCCGAAAGCTCCTCGTCCGCCTCGGCTTTCGCGTCGCTGTATTCCGCCTCCGCCTCGTCGCGTATCTCCTGCGCTCGGAGGGCGGCGCGCTCGTCGGCAAACTCCTCGTTTCGATCGATAAAGCCGTCGACCAGCTCGTCGTACTTGTCGGTGTACGCCTGAAGCTCGAGCGCGCCGTCAAGCGTCAGATGCGCCTCGGTGTAGTAGTCGAGCGTAAACGCGTTTTTGGGCAGGTAGACGAACGCCTTGACCTGTCCCGTGCCTATCGCCGCGCTGCCGCGCTCGATGGAGAGATAGCTAGAGCTGTTCACAACGCCGACTATCGTATACTCGCGGTGGGCGAGCGAGTCCTCGTCCGACGGGTCGAGCATGAGCGTGTCGCCTATTTCAAGCCCGAGGCTGCCGAGAAGCGCCTGTTCGGTGACGCACTCGCCGTCGTTCTCGGGAAGCCGTCCCTCGACGAGATGCACGAGGTTTATATCACTGCCGAGCGCGTGCAGCTTCACTATCGCGTCGGCGTACGGCGAACTCGCGAGCGCGTCGAGCGACCAGTTGCCCTCCGCCGCCGAAACTCCGTCCAGCGCGCGAAGTGCGTCGATGTCGCCGTCGGTCACGCCGAGGGTGGACAGCACGCGCACGTCGCCGAGCCGTGTCTCGTCGAAGTATACGTCCGCCGTGTGCCGCATGTCCGGAGCGGTTGTGCGAAGTCCCGAAAAGAAGGAGGTCGCGAGCATGCACAGCAGGGTTATCGACAGAAATCGCCCGAACGTGCCGCGTATCTCGCGCAGCGTGTCGGTGCGTATGCGGTGCTTTCGCTTTACCATTCTATCTCCTCCACCGGCTTGGGATCGGGGTTCAGCTCGACCGACGCGATGCTTCCGCTGTGGACGCGGATTATGCGGTCTGCCATCGGCGTTATCGCGGAGTTGTGGGTGATGACCACCACCGTCATGCCGCGCTCACGGCAGGCGGAGTGCAGAAGCGCGAGTATCGACTTGCCGGTAACATAGTCGAGCGCGCCGGTCGGCTCGTCGCAGAGAAGCAGCTTCGGGTTTTTCGCGAGTGCGCGGGCTATCGCGACACGCTGCTGCTCACCGCCCGAAAGCTGCGCTGGAAAGTTCTGCATGCGGTCGGCAAGACCGACGTCGCGCAGCACCTGCTCGGGCGGGAGCGGATCGCGCGCTATCTCGGTCGCGAGCTCCACGTTTTCGAGCGCGGTGAGGTTCTGCACCAGGTTGTAGAACTGGAAGACGAATCCGATGTCGTGGCGGCGGTATTCGGTGAGCTGTCTGCGGTTGTATCCGCTCACCGCGCTGCCGTCGACGTCTATCTCGCCGCCGGTGCAGCTGTCCATGCCGCCGAGCAGGTTTAACAGGGTGGTCTTGCCCGCGCCGGACGGTCCGACCACCACCGCAAACTCACCCTTTTCTATCTCAAAACTCGCGTTTTCGAGCGCGGGAATGGTGAGTTCGCCCATTTTGTAAACTTTTTGCACGTTTGAAAGTCGTATGTAGCTCATGATAACTCTCACTTTCATTGATCTCTTTGAGGTTAGTATACCACACATATGTGAACATTCTGTAAATAGAGCGCCGAATCGGCAGCAAAATTTCGACGCTTTCCTTGATATTTTATGGCGGTAGTGTATAATAAAGGGTGTAAGGACATATGGAAGGAGAGATAACAATGAAGTGCGGACAGTGCGGCGCGGAGGTCGCGAAGGGAGAGACATTCTGCCAGGTGTGCGGCGCGCGCGTGAATAGTGCGGCAGTTGAGAAGAAACCGGAGGTCGATAGCAGACCGGAGAGCAAGCCCGCCCCGACCGAGGAGCAACCGAAGGAGCAGAAGCGGCCGAAGAAGGGCGGCAACAAAAAGCTCACCGTCATCGCGATGATAGGTATTCTCATCGCGTTTGTAGCGGTGGCGCTGACTATCGTGCTCGCGAAGATGGGCAGGTCGACGATGATGGAGCGGGACGGTTCGCGTCCGTTCGGCGTGACGACCGAAGGCGCCGCGGGAAGCGGCGAGCGGTTCGGGATGTACTCGGCGGAGGGCGAGTGCCTCGCGTCGGCGATAGGCGAGTGGCTCTATGACGAGAGCGACTGGAACGGCACGTCGGCGCTCGTCGACCAGAGCGGAAGGCTGACCGTCGCGACGAGCAAGGGCGCCATCGAGGTGACCGACTCGGTGTACAGCGCGTGGGTGTGCGCAGACGGCAGTCGGGTGGCGTATATCAAGAACTACTCGTCCGACCACGGCGACCTCTATATATACAACGTCGCAAAGGGCACGAGCACGCCGATAGACACCGGAGTGCGCGACTTTTCGGGCGTCACCATGTCGCCGAACGGCTCGACGATATGCTACACCGCCTACGACGAGGCGAGCGACGCGCACCATGTCCGCATGAGCAGGGGACAGAAGAAGGGCGAGCGCGTGCTCGACTGCGAGTGGGTGCTCGCGGTGACCGACGACTCGAGCCGCATGTTCTTTGTCAATAACAACAAGGTGTACGAGATGATAGACGGCGCGCGCACGCGGATATGCGAGCTGGACGACATCGACGCGGGGATAAACCCGATGTTCAACGCCGACTGCACCGAGATGCTCTATCAGCACTCGGACGCGGGCGCGGCGCGAATATTTACCGAGGGTGAGGAGCACGAGGTCGCGTGGCTCGGATACCTGCGCGGCGAGCCGCTTGCGGTGTACGGCGAGGGCGGATTCGACTACTCGAAGATACTGCGGATAGACAGCTTTTTCGGCGCCGCGATGTGGGGATACAGCGGCGTGGGATATGATAACGACGAGGGGCAGGTGTTCATCCCCGGAATATTTGCCGACGCGGCAATATCGGAGGACAGCCGCCGAATAGCGGTCGCGGACGCGCCTTCGCCGGTCTCCTCAAAGCCGTCGGGCGGAGTAAAGGTGTATAAGATAAGCGGCAAGGGCGCGGAGCTTGAGCACGAGTACGCCCCCGAGAACCTGACAGATAAGCTGTACACCTCCGGCAAGATGGACAGCGTCTACTGCGTAAACTCAAAGGGCGAGCTGTGGCAGCTCAAAAACGGCAAGCTGAACATGGTCTCCGCCGACGTGTCGATGGCCTGCATGAGCGGCGCGGGCGACCTCTACTTCATGTACGACGGCGTGGTGCTCTGCCGCGCGGACGGCTCGGAGCGCATATCGGTCGAGCGCCGCGAGGGTGTGACGGGGATAGTCGCCGTGCCGCAGGGAGTGGCGGTCACCACCACGCGCGACGGCACGATATACTACCGAAACGGCGGCGAGGGAACGGCTCTGCCCGTCTCGGTCACCGAAGCACAGGAGGCGAAGTGATGAGGATAGAGCGCGGAACATTCAAATCGCCGGCGGACGGGATAGATGTCCACGCGGTGGCGGTGCTGCCCAACGGAGAGCCTAAGGCGATAGTCCAGCTTGCGCACGGAATGCTCGAGCACAAGGAGCGCTATCTTCCGTTCATGGAGTACCTGGCGGGCAGGGGATATCTCTGCTGCATAAACGACCATCGCGGCCACGGCGAGACGAGCCGCGACTCGCTCGGCTACTTCGGCGAAAACGGAGGCGAGGCGCTCGTCGAGGACATGCACGAGCTTACGAAGCTGCTGAAGAAGGGTCACGAGAAGCTGCCCTTCTTCCTGTTCGGACACAGCATGGGATCGCTCGCGGTGCGGGCGTACACCAAGCGCTACGACAGCGAGCTGGACGGACTCATCGTCTGCGGATGTCCGTCGAAAAACCCGGGAGCGGGAGCGGGTTACGCGCTGGTGAGCGTCCTTTCCAAGATAAAGGGCGAGCGCGGCTACTCGAAGATGATACACAAGATGGTGGACGGAAATTTCAACAAGAAGTACGAGAAGCTGGGCGACGGCACGTCCTGGACAAGCTCCGACCCGGCGGCGGTGAAGGCGTATGTCGACGACCCGCTGTGCAGCTTCTGGTTCACGCTCAACGGCTACAAGTCGCTGCTCTGGCTGATGCGCGAGTGCTACTCAAAGCGCGGCTGGGCGATGGACAACCCCGAGCTGCCGATACTGTTCGTCAGCGGAGGCGACGACGTCTGCCGCATAAGCGACCGAAAACTGGAGGACGCGGCGCGGCATCTGCGCGACAGGGGATACGACCTGCCCGAAGTCCGCATCTGGCCGGGAATGCGCCACGAGATACTCAACGAGCGGGACAAGGACAAGGTGTTCCGCGACCTCGGCGACACGCTCGACGAGTGGACTGAGAAAGCGGGAAACGGGCAATAACTTACGACAGAAAGACAAAAACGGAGCGTGAAGCTCCGTTTTTTCGTATCATCCGGCGCGTTTTGCGGCAAACTAGCAAAAACGCGTTAGGGGCGGATAGATATGCGTATTGCGGTGATGGGAGAGGACAGCGCGAACTTCTGCGACGAGGCACGGCGGCTGCTCGCGCTCGAGTATGTCGAGCTGTGCCGACCTTCCGACGGAGCGGACGCGCTGCTGCTTTTGGACAGGGAGTGGTCGGGGCCGACCGAAGCGCCGGTGGCTATCGTTCGGGGAGACGCGCACGGACGGGTGGACGCGTCGGTTGCGATAAGCTACGGCATGTCGCCGCGGGATACGCTCACCGTATCCGGCGTCACGCTCGATGGACTTGCGCTGTCGGTGCAGCGGGAGTTCTTTACGCTCGACGGAAGGCGGGTGGTGATACAGGAGCTGACCCTCGACTGGTCGCTTCAGCCCGACCGCGCGCTCCCGATAGCCGCGCTCGGGCTTATCGTCGGAGAACTTGGCGAATCGGTTTACGCCGCGTCGTCCGAATAGATCTCCTCCACCGTCTCCACGCACTCGCCGCGAGTGTCGCCGCTGCATATGAAACGACCGCCGATGTATGCCTCATAGTGACCGCGAACGTTCTTTATCTCAACTGACATGGTGTTTTGCTCCTTTCTTACTGCGAAAATTCGTTTGATGTCTCCTGCGATGAAACTCAGTGCTATCGGTATGGTGAGGAACAGCGGCGTTATGTCCAGCCCGCGTCCCGGCTCGCCCACAAGCGCACAGTAGGCTATCGAGCCGATGAGCAGCGCCGCTCCGAGCGTAAGGTCGCTTACTCGTCTCATCTGGTTTGCACCTCCTTCGTATGGTCTAAGTATAGCGGAGGCAAAGTCCGATAAATCGGACTTGCAAAAACTTTTTTGAAATTTTGCGGGAAAATTTTATCGGTGCGCGCGAAAAGCGGGTTTGATACATAGTATGGAGGGAGCGTTTTTCGCATTGACGCGCCGACGCGTAAGTGATAAAATATCAGTTGACAGTATTTGGAGGTATGGCGATGAGGGCAGAGGTCGGTTCGGTCAGCACGAATTACGAGCTTGCGGGCGAGGGGGAGACCCTCGTTCTTCTGCTGCACGGATGGGGCGCGAGCCTTGAGCTGTACCGCCCGACGATAGAACTGCTGAAGTGCGGCTATCGCGTCGCCGCGCCCGACTTCCCGGGGTTCGGGGGAAGCGCCGAGCCGCCGGACGCGTGGGACGTCGGTCGATACGCCGACTGGACGGTCGAGTTTGTGAGGATGCTCGGCGCGAAACGGGTGATACTCGTCGGACACAGCTTTGGCGGTCGGGTGACGATAAAGCTCGCGAGCCGCGGAGACCTCCCGTTTGCCGTCGAGAAGGCGGTGCTCATCGACAGCGCGGGCATCAAGCCGACGCCGTCGAAGAAGTCGAAGCTGAAAAGCAGGCTCTACAAGATAGGACGCAGCGTGATGGGAGCGCCGCCGATGAAAAAACTCTTCCCGAACGCGGTGGAGAATATGCGGAAGCGCGTCGGCTCAGCCGACTACAACGCCGCGTCGCCGCTCATGCGTCAGGTGCTCGTAAAGACGGTGAACGAGGACCTCACGCCGCTGCTCGAGAAGATATCCGTCCCGACGCTGCTCATCTGGGGCGAGAAGGACACCGCGACGCCGCTCAGTGACGGACAGACGATGGAGCGGCTGATACCGAACGCGGGGCTTGTGACCCTTCGCGGCGCGGGGCACTACTCGTTTATCGACGACCGCTTCACATACGAGCGGGTGATGAAATCCTTCCTGAAGATAGGGTGAGACGATGGATCTGTTTGTTGTACTGCTTTACGCGGTCGCGGCGGTGATATGGGGGCTTGCGAGCTTCAACATACTGCGCCACGAGCTGCATATGTTCCAGCAGAGCGGCTACCGCCCTGTCAGATACGCGCGGCGCATATTCGCGAAGCCGACCGACCTGCTGCCCTACCTCGCGCTCATCCTGCTATCCGGCATCGGAAGATGGATGTACGACACGCCGTGGCGCTATCTGGGCGTCGCCGTGTTCGGGATAGGCGCGGTGATTGCGGGAGTGGCAAAGGAACCCAAGCAGGCAAAGAAGCCGCTGGTCTGGACTGCGCGTGCAAAGCGGCTGTTCATCACCTCCGCGATACTGCTCGCCGCGACAGCCGTACTCTGCGCGGTGCTCATGCCGCGATACTTCGAGGAGCCGTGGAACGGCAAGGCGTTCTGCATCGTCGGGTGCGTCAGCGCGCTCATGCCGATAGTCCTCTGCATAGCGTGCGCGATAAACGCGCCGATGGAGCACCGGATAAATCAGGGATACATCAACGACGCGAAGCGGATTTTGGCGGGAATGCCGAACCTCACCGTCGTCGGCGTGACCGGCAGCTACGGCAAGACGAGCGTAAAGAACTATCTCGCGGCGCTGCTCGGCGCGAAGTACATGACCCTCGCCACGCCGGAGAGCTACAACACGACGCTCGGCGCGGTGCGGACGATACGCGAATACTTAAAGCCGACGCACGAGGTGTTCATCTGCGAGATGGGCGCGCGCCAGGTGGGGGACATTCGGGAGATATGCGAGCTTGTGCATCCGCGCCACGGCATCATAACCGCCGTGGGCGAGCAGCACCTCGAGACGTTCGGCTCGCGCGAGAACATACGAAAGACAAAGTACGAGCTTGCGGACGCGCTGCCCGCCGACGGCAAGCTGTTCGTAAACGGCGACAGCGACGGCATAGCCGCCGAGCCGCCGAAGCACGCCCACTCGACCTATGGGCTTGAGAAGGAGCGCGACTTCCGCGGCGAGGTGATTTCGGTCAGCCGCAAGGGGACGGAGTTCCGCGTGACGACGCCATCCGGCGAGAGCGCGACCTTCGTAACGCCGCTCATCGGCGCGCACAACGTGCAGAACCTCGTCGGCGCTATTGCGTGCGCCTATTCGCTCGGCGTGCCGCTCGAGGATATGCGCCGTCCGCTGATGCGCATGAAGGCGGTCGAGCACCGTATGCAGCTCATCGAGCGAGGTTCGGTGACGATAATCGACGACGCGTACAACTCGAACCCCGCCGGCGCTCATGCCGCGCTCGAGACGCTCGGACTGTTCGACATAAGGCGAGTGCTCGTCACGCCGGGAATGGTCGAGCTCGGCGCGCGCGAGGCGGAGCTGAACCGCGAGTTCGGCGCGGACGCCGCCACTCACTGCGACGCTGTGGCGCTCGTCGGCGAGGCGCAGACGCGTCCGATATACGAGGGGCTTGTCGGCGCGGGGTTCGCAAAGGAAAACATATTCGTCGCGGACACGCTTCAGGACGCGATGAAATGGGTATATTCGCTCGGCGGCGAGAAGGTCATCCTTCTCGAAAACGACCTGCCGGACAACTATTAGGAGGCTGCTTGAAATGAAGATAAGAGTGGGACTGTTTTTCGGCGGACGGAGCGTCGAGCACGAGGTGTCGGTCATAACCGGACTTCAGGCGCTCGCGAACATGGATACCGAGCGATTCGACGTCACGCCTATATACATCACAAAGAAGTCCGAGCTGTATGTGGGAGAGGACATCGGTAAAATCGAGGCATACCGCGACATACCCGCGCTTATGAGTCGCTCGACCCGCATGACTCTTGTGAACGAGGGCGGACGCGTGTATATGGTGCGCCAACCCGCAAAGAAGTTCGGAAACAACATACTCGGCGAGTTGGATGTCGCGCTGCCCGCCGTCCACGGCACGAATGTCGAGGACGGCACGCTCCAGGGCTACCTGAACTTCGTCGGATTGCCCTACGCCGGATGCGACATACTCTCGAGCGCGGTGGGTATGGACAAGTTCGTCCAGAAGTGCGTGCTGAAGGAGAGCGGAATACCGGTGCTGGACGCGCTGCGGCTGTCCGCAAACGACGCGTCGGCGGTCGAGAAGATAGAGGCGAAGTTCGAGTATCCGGTCATTGTCAAGCCGCTGAACCTCGGTTCGTCGGTGGGCATATCGGTGGCGCACGACCGCGCGGGGCTTGAGGACTCGCTCGAGCTTGCGTTCCAGTTTGCGGAGCACGTCATCGTCGAGCGCGCGATAACCGACCTGACCGAGATAAACTGCGCCGTGCTCGGCGACGAATACTCCGCGCAGGCAAGCGTCTGCGAGCGCCCGCTCGGCTCGGACGAGATACTCAGCTATGAGGACAAGTACGTCGGCGGAAACTCGAAGGGCGCGAAGTCGGGCGGGTCGAAGGGCATGGCGTCCCTCGGTCGCGAGCTGCCCGCTCGCATCCCCGACGAGCTGCGCGACCGCATCCAAACGCTTGCGGTGCAGGCGTTCCGAGCGCTCGGGTGCAGCGGCGTCGCTCGCATCGACTTCATGATCGATAACGAAAGCGGCGAGCTGTATCTCAACGAATTTAACACCATCCCCGGCTCGCTCGCGTTCTATCTCTGGGAGGCGGGCGGCATGAGCTACAAGGAGCAGCTCAGCCGCATGGTAGACCTCGCCCTCGACCGCGCGCGCCGCGAGCAGTCGATAAACTTCTCCTTCGACTCGAACATCCTCGCGAACGTGAGCTTCGGCGGCAGCAAGGGTGCCAAGGGTGCGAAGCGGTAATTTGAAGGCATAACAAAAACGGAGCCGTTCATCCGAACAGCTCCGTTTTTTCACTTCTCACATATGTGACAGAGGTCGTTTTCGACCGGCTCGACAACGTTTTCGTAGCGCGCTATTTTGTGGTTCAGCCGGTCGAGCGCCGCCTGCATATCGGCGATGTGTTCGCGCAGCCGCTCGCGCTGGTCGACGAGTATCTGCTTGCGCTCGTCGAATGTGTCCTCGCCCTGCTGAAAGAGCGCCACATATCGGACGAGCGCGTCGATCTGCACGCCGGCGCTCCGCATGCACTTGGCAAGCTCTATCCACTGGCAGTCGGCGTCGGTGTAGTTGCGTATGCCGCTCTCGGTGCGTCCGACGGAGGGGATGAGACCAATGCGCTCGTAGTAGCGAAGGGTGTCGGCGGAGAGCTCGTACTTTCTGGAAACTTCTGCGATGGTCATTTTTTGTCTGCTACCTCTTTTCGCGTGTGGTTATACTAAGTATAGACCCTTGAGTGGGCTCTAAGTCAAGTAGTTTCGACAAATAATTTGCAAAATGAGGGCTTGACAATCGCTTAAAAACTGGTATAATACATTGTGCGTGTGTAGCGCGCATATATATGGAGAGGTATCGAAGTGGTCATAACGGGGCTGACTCGAAATCAGTTTGCGTGAAAGCGCACGCGGGTTCGAATCCCGCCCTCTCCGCCAGAAAAAGGAGCCGACTCAGTCGACTCCTTTTTGCATGCTTTTTCCGCCTCACACATCGAGCGCGGCGTGGTAGCCCCAGTACACCGCGTTGGTTATCGTGGACACCTTCTCCGCGTCGCCGATGACACGCACAAAGGGCGCCGCGTCGCGAAGCTCGTCGACCACGCGGCTGCGCGAACGCTGTCCGAGCGCGCATATGACGCTCTTACCCGGTACGAGGACTTCGTTTCCGTCCTTGTCGGCGCAGACGACACCGTCGGCGGTGACGCGAAGCCCTCTATATCCGGTGTGAACGGTGGCGTATTTCGCGACCTCGGCGAGCAGCAGGGGACGGTGGCGCACGTTCGCGTCGGGCGCAAGCTCGTCGCGCATCTCAATGAGGTGGACCGCCTTGCCCTCCTGCCCGAGGTGGATGGCGCACTCGCAGCCGGCAAGTCCGCCGCCGAACACCACGACTGAGTCGCCGACCTTGTCCTTCTGCTTGTAGTAGTCGTTCACGACCACCACGTTGTCGCCGTCAAGTCCGGGGATGGGCGGCAGGAACGGCTCGGAGCCGACGGCGACTATCAGCGCGTCGACCTGCTCACGCTCGACATATTCACGAGTGACCTCGGTGCCGAGGCGTATCTCGACGCCTGCGTCGCGGCAGAACTTCGCGTAGGTCTGCGACAGCCGATACATCTCATACTTGAAGGGGAGCGCCTGCTCACTTTTGAGTATGCCGCCAAGCTCGCTCTCCTTTTCGCAGAGGATGACATGATGACCGCGCCGCGCGGCGGTGTAGGCGGCGTACAGCCCTCCCGGTCCTCCGCCGGCGACGAGCACCTTCTTTTTCACCGGAGCGGGCGCAACTTCATTGCCCTCGCACTCCCTGCCTATCAGCGGATTGACGGTACAGCGGCGGGTGGAGGTGGCGGCGCGCTCCGCCATGCAGGTGAAGCAGCGCAGACAGTGGACTATCTCGTCGTCGCGGTTCTCGGTTATCTTGCGGGGAAGGAATGGGTCGGCAAGCAGCGCGCGAGCCATGTATATCACGTCCGCCCCTCCCGACGCGATTATCTCCTCCATCTGCTCGGGATCGTTCAGCGCGCCGATGGTCGCGACCGGAACGCTGACGTGTTTCTTTATCTCCGCCGCGAGATAGACGTTGCGTCCGTGCTCGGTGAACATCGACGGATGGGTTATGCCGAAGGTGCGCTGATATGTGCCCGCCGAGACGTGCAGCAGGTCGACATACGGCTCTACCTGCTTTGCGATGCGGATGCCCTCGTCGAGACCGTAGCCGTCGTCGACAAACTCCGCGCCGCTCATCCGGAACTCTATCGGGAAGCCGTCGCCGACCGCCGCTCGCACCGACTTCAGCACCTCAATGGCAAAGCGGCAGCGGTTTTCGAGCGAGCCGCCGTACTCGTCAGTTCGATGGTTGAACATGGGGGAGAGGAACTGATTTATCAGCCATCCGTGCCCGCCGTGTATCATCAGCAGCTCGAACCCCGCGCGCTTGGCAAGTACCGCGACGTGTCCGTATGCCGCGACTATCTCGGCTATCATCTCGCGGGTGAGCGCTTTCACCGGCACACCGTCCGCGCGGGTGGTGTCCGACGGTCCCCACTGGCTCATCGACTTCTGCTTTGATTTGTCGGTCATGTATGTGCCGGCGAACATTCCCGAGTGGGACAGCTCTAGGCTCGGGATCGCGCCGTGCCTGCGAATCGCGTCGGCGGTGTAGGTGGCGCAGGCGAGCGAGTTTAGTATGCTCTCGTCGAGGTGGTAGGCGTGCGAGCCGTCGGTCGCGGGATGCACCATGCACTCGGAGACGGTGACCGCGCCCGCGCCTCCCTTGGCTCTCAGCTCGTAGAAGGCGGTGGACTTGGGACCGATGCAGCCGTCGTTTGTGATGTCGGTGCCGCCCATCGGCGCGGAGAACATGCGGTTGCGGAAGGTGGTGCGCCCGAGCGTTATCGGCGCGCAGAGATGAGGATATTTGCGCTGCATATGTTGAAGCTCCTCCTCTAAAATCGTATTATTGATTATAGTATAGCAGTCTGTTGCGGCGAAGGCAATAACCGCAGGTGTCGTCTTTTTTAGCGTTTGTGCGCGCTTTGTACTTGCGGGAAGCGCATAGGTGTGATAAAATATACAATGTATAGGCATTTTCCGGCAAAGTTGCCGTTTGGAGGAATGACAGGATGGAATTTGAGTTTTCGGATAGGATACGCGGGCTGAAACCGTCGCTTATCCGTGAGATACTGAAGGCGGACCCCGACCCGGAGGCTATCAGCTTCGCCGCGGGCAATCCCTCGCCGGACACCTTTCCGACGGCGGAGATGGCTGCCGCCGCGAGCGACATTTTCAGCGAAAAATCGGGCGCGGCGTTCCAGTATGGCATAACCGAGGGCTACACTCCGCTTCGCAAGGCTACCGCCGAGCGCGTGCGCCGTCTGCACGGCATAGGCAAGGACTTCGACGACTGCATCATCGTCTCCGGCGGACAGCAGGGAATAGAGCTTGCGACCAAGGTGCTGCTGAACGAGGGGGACACGCTTGTCTGCGAGGATCCGAGCTTCATCGGCGCGCTCAACTGCTTCCGCGCGCAGCGACTGAACCTTGTCGGCGTTGAGTGCGACGGGGACGGCATGAAGACAGACGAGCTTGAGAAGGTTCTCGCACGCGGCGGGGTGAAGGCGATATACACCATCCCCGACTTCCAGAACCCGGGCGGTTCGACGATGAGCCTCGAGCGCCGCGGGAAACTCATGGAACTTGCGAAAAAATACAACGTCTATATCTTTGAGGACGGTCCGTATTTCGAGCTGCGCTACTCGGGCGAGACGCTGCCCACGCTCAAGAGCATGGACGACGAGGGTCGCGTGATATTCTGCGGCTCCTACTCGAAGATAGTCGCGCCGGGCATACGCATCGGCTATGTCGTCGCGCACAGGGACATCCTCGCGAAGATGGCGGTCGCGAAGCAGGTGAGCGACGTGCACACAAACCTGTTCTTCCAGATGATAGTCGAGCGGCTGGTGAGCGGAGGCGGGTTCGAGCGTCACATCGCCGACTGCCGCACGGTCTACCGATGGCGGCGCGACATAATGCTTCGCGAGCTTGAAAGGAACATACCCGAGGGCAAGGCAAGCTGGACAAAGCCGGACGGCGGTCTGTTCGTGTGGCTGACCCTTCCGGACGGCTACGACGGCACCGAGCTGTGCGCCCGCGCGAAGGCAAACAAGCTCGCCTGCGTGCCCGGGATAGCGTTCGGCGTGGACGAGAACGCACCCAGCCGTTCGCTCAGGCTCAACTTCTCGCTTCCGACCGACGAACAGCTCGTGCGCGGATGCGAGATACTCGGACGTGAAATTGACAACTATGTGCGCTGATATTCGGCGAGAAAGGTGATAAAAATGGACAAGAAACGTATTTTCAGCGGAATCAAGCCGACGGGAGACCTCACGCTCGGCAGCTATCTTGGCGCGATAAAGAACTGGGTGGGCTTTCAGGACGAGTACGAGTGCCTCTACTGCATCGTAAACGAGCACGCGATAACGATACGCAACGACCCGGAGGTGCTCCGCCGCCGCAGCCGTGAACAGCTCGCGCAGTACATCGCCGCGGGACTTGACCCGAAGCGGAGCATAATATATCTGCAAAGCCACGTCAGTCAGCACGCCGAGCTCGGTTGGATACTCGGCTGCTACACGATGATGGGCGAGCTGAACCGAATGACGCAGTTTAAGGATATGTCGAAGAAGCATCCGGACAACCTCAACGCGGGCATCTACACCTATCCTGTGCTGATGGCGGCGGACATCCTGCTGTTCGACAGCCAGCTCGTGCCGGTGGGCGAGGATCAGAAGCAGCACGTCGAGCTTGCGCGGAACATCGCACAGCGCTTCAACGGAGTGTACGGCGACACGTTTGTCGTGCCCGAGCCGTTCGTGCCGAAGGTCGGCGCGCGCATCAAGAGCCTCACCAACCCCGAGGCTAAGATGTCCAAGTCGGACGACGACCCGCAGGGCAGCGTGTATATCCTCGACGAGCCGGACGCCATACTCAAGAAGTTCAAGCGCGCCAAGACGGACAGCCTCGGCGTGGTGCACTACGACCCGACCGAGCAGGCGGGCATATCCAACCTGATGACGATATACTCCGCCGTCACCGGAAAGAACTTCGACGAGATAGAGAAGGAGTTTGAGGGCAAGGGCTACGGCGTGTTCAAGCCGGCGGTCGCCGAGGCGGTAATCGACACGCTCCGTCCGATACGCGAGGGCGCGGAAAAGCTGATAGCCGAGGGCGAGCTTGAGAAGATATACCGCGACGGAGCGGAGCGCGCGTCGGCGATAGCCGAGAAGGTGCTCGACCGCGTCCACGACGTGATAGGATTTGTCAAGCGATAACGATTTCGGAGGTATAAGATGCCGGGTGAGCTGATAATTTGGGTGCTGGCGGCGCTCGCGGTCGCGTTTGTGATAAGCGTCGTATGTACGCCGGTGGTGCGGCAATTCGCCGAGCGCAGCGGCGTTGGCGTGGACGTGCCTAAGGACAACCGCCGCATGCACAAAAAACCGATACCGCGCATCGGCGGACTCGCGATATTCCTCGGATTTATCGTGAGCGTGCTTATCTTTGCCGAGATAGACGTGCAGATGCGCGGCATACTGATAGGGCTTGTGCTGATAGTTGTGATAAGCCTCATCGACGACATATCGCCGCTTCCCGCGCTGCTGCGGTTTGTCGTTCAGATAGTCGCGGCACTGATACCGGTGCTGCACGGCGTTCGCATCGAGTTTCTGTCGAACATAAACATCTTCAGCGACATTCCGTATCTGCATCTCAACGAGTGGATATCGATTGCGGTGACGATAATCTGGATAGTCGCGATAACCAACTCGGTCAACTTCATCGACGGTCTGGACGGACTGGCGGTCGGCGTGAGCAGCATATCCTCGCTGTGCATGCTGATAATCGCGATGATGGTGTCCGAGTCCGAGCCGAATGTGGCGATAATCATGGCGGCGCTGTTCGGCGCGTGCGTGGGCTTCATCCCGTACAACAAGAACCCCGCGACGATATTCATGGGCGACGTCGGCGCGATGTCGATAGGATATCTGCTCGCGACCATCTCGATACAGGGACTGTTCAAGTTCTACGCGATAGTCAGCTTCGCGGTGCCGTTTTTGGTGCTCGCGCTGCCGATATTCGACGAGGTGTTCGCGGTCGTCAGGCGGCTGCTCAAGGGGCAGAATCCGATGTCGCCGGACAGGGGACACGTCCACCATCGGCTTATCGACATGGGATTCAACCAGAAGCAGGCGGTCGCCATCATGTACACGATGAGCGGTATTCTGGGACTTACCGCCGTCGTGCTCACCGCGTCGGGCGAGATACGCGCGATGTTCCTGGTGCTCGCGTTCCTGCTCGTCGGATTCATAGCGTGGAGGGTGCTGCGCCCGGGAAAGCCGCAGGACGAGTCGGACGCCGCGAAACTTCTGTCGGAGGAAGAAAAGACGGCTGAACAGGGCGCACCTACCGAGCCGCCTAAGGATACCGATAAAATCGAGAACGGAGAGGGAGAAAACGATGGAAAAGATTAAAGTCATGACCGTGTTCGGCACTCGACCGGAGGCGGTCAAGATGGCGCCGCTGGTGCTCGAGCTGGAGAGCCGCGAGGAGATCGAGAGCATCGTCTGCGTCACCGCGCAGCACCGCGAGATGCTCGACCAGATACTCGAGCTGTTCGGCATCAAGCCGCGCTACGACCTGAACATAATGAAGAAGAACCAGACGCTGAGCGACATAACCGGACGAGTGCTCAGCGGTCTTGACGAGGTGCTGAACGAGGCGAAGCCGGACATCGTGCTCGTCCACGGCGACACGTCCACCACCTTTGCGGGCGCGCTCGCGGCGTTCTACCACCGGATACCGGTCGGACACGTCGAGGCGGGGCTTCGCACCTACGACATCTACTCGCCGTTCCCGGAGGAGATGAACCGCCGCATGGTCGGTCAGATCTCGGCGCTCAACTTCTCGCCGACAAAGCAGAACGCGTCTAATCTCGCGAAGGAGAACGTGCTCGGCGAGACCTTCATCACCGGAAACACGGTCATTGACGCGCTGAAAACCACCGTCCTTGACGACTACAAGTTCCGCGACGAGACGCTCGCGAAGCTCGACTTTGCGAACCGCCGCGTGATAATCGTCACCGCGCACCGCCGTGAAAACTACGGCGAGCCGTTTGAGAACATCCTCTCCGCGCTGAAGAAGATAGCCGAGACGCACCCCGACGTAGACCTCGTCTATCCGGTGCATCTGTCCACATATGTGACCGAAAACGCGAACCGCGTGCTCGGCGGCATCCCGAACGTGCACCTGATAAAGCCGCTCGACCTCGACGAGATGCACAACCTCATGTCCCGCTGCTATATGGTCATGACCGACTCGGGCGGGATACAGGAGGAGGCACCCGCGCTCGGCAAGCCGGTGCTCGTCATGCGAAAGGAGACCGAGCGTCCGGAGGCGGTCGCCGCCGGCACGGTCAAGCTCTGCGGCGTAGAGTATGACGACATTCTGAACATGGCAAACGAGCTGCTTTGCGACCCCGCAGCCTACGCGAAGATGGCGAACGCGGTCAATCCCTACGGCGACGGCGAGGCAAGCCGCCGCATAACCGACGCGATAATCTGGCACTTCGGCAGGGGTGAAAAGCCGGAGACCTTCGGTGCGTGACGATGAACAAGGGGCGGATAATGCTCTTTGCTATGCTCGCCGCGATAACCATCGTGCTTGCGGTGTTTGCGAGCTTTATCGTAAGCTCCAACGCCGACCGCGATGTGCCGTCGATAGAGCTTCCGGCGGAGGTGTCGAGCGGATTTGAGCCGGGCGCGGTGGGCGACATCTGGGGCTCCGCGCCGCCGATAAGCGACGTGACGCCGGACAATCTGTCCGACCTGGTGCTGTCGCTCGAGCGACCGGACGACTACTACGAGACGCTGACCGTCGAGCTGTTCTGGGACGGCGGCTCGTCGAGGATGAGGCGTGAGGTGTGGTCGAGCGGCGGGCTTCAACTCGTCAGAAGCTACACCGGCTCGGGCGAGCGCGACTACAACTACATCGTCGCGGGCGAGAGAACGTACATCTGGCGGGAGGGCGACGCGCAATACTACACCGGCGCGACCGGAGAATTCGGCGCGGACAACGCCGCCCAGATACCAACCTATGAGGACCTGGCGGAGATGGACAGCGGCTCGATAGTCGACTGCGGATATGAGGCGAGCGGCGACGTGCCCTGCCTCTATGCCGAGACGACCGACGATTTCGGGCAGTCGCATCGCTGGTGGGTCGAGCTGTCAAACGGACTGCTGTGGAAGTACGAGATATGGGACGAGGGCGAGCTTGCCTATCGCATGCAGACGATGTCACAGTCGACCGACGCGGTGGACAGGGGACAGTTCATCCTGCCCGACGGCAACAGCGCGTTCGACTTGAGGTAGGAAACGGACAGAAAAAGGAGCAGTCGGGCGACTGCTCTTTTTTGTTGTACTATTTGTTCTGAGCTTTTCTCCGCTTACCGAATTTTATCGACCCAATACAGGTAAAAATCAGCGAAGGAATGCCGCAGGCGAGCAAAATCAAGACGATGGTAAGCGGCGGAAGACCCATGTTGTGCGTCACTATCCAGATGACAAGATAGGGTATCCCGAGCAGCAGCCAGCCGATTCCCGAAAACCTTTTATACGACTCTGCGAACTCGGTATCCCGATAGACCTCGGGTATGTTCTGGATACCGAATAGCCCGAGTATGCCGTAGAAGATGAAAAATATGCTTAAGATGAGCACGGTTGTCATTTTATCACATCCTTTCACAGCCGCACGACGTTCACGCCGCCGCGGTCGCGCATGAGCGAGCCTTCGCGCGTGTGGCAGGTGAACAGCAGCACCTGGCGCGTCTCGCTTTCACACAGTATCAGCTCAAGCGCACGGGACAGCCGCTCGTCGTCGAAGGTCACGAGCGCGTCGTCGAGCACAAGCGGGGTGCCGTCGGGAAGCGCGGTGTGCAGCACCGCAAGCCGCAGCGCGAGCCAGAGCTGGTCGACCGTGCCGACGCTGAGGTCGCCCGCCGGATGCAGCGCGAGCGTCTCGCTGCCCGCCTCCGGTTTGAACTCGCGGCTTATCACCACGCGGTCGTAGCGGCCGTCGGTCAGCTCGGAGAAAATACGCGCGGTGTCGGCGTTGAGCGCGGGGGAGAACCGCTCGCGCATCGACTCGTTCGCGCGGGTGAGAGCCTTCAGCGCAAGCTCTATCGCGGCGTATCGACGCTCGAGCCGCTCGCGGTCGTCCTCAAGGCGTTCGCACTCGGCGATGAGCAGCGTCGCGTCCCGACCGCCGAGCGTTCCCTCGGCAAGCGCGCTCTCCCGCTCGAGCGACGCGATTTTCGCGTCCACATGGCGAAGCTCCGCCTCGGCGGCGTCTCGGGGGATGGTCACCGACGCGGTCACGCCTGCCGCCGATTCGGTCACTCCCGCGCGATTCAGCGCCTCGGCGGTCGACTTCGCCGCGCCTATCGCCGTGTCCGCCGCGGCTATCCGCTCGTACAGCGACCGCGTGTGGTCGAGCAGTCGGCGAAGCTCGTGTGGGTCAGACGTGCCGAATATCTCGGACAGCCGGTCGAAGGCGGGAGTTTTCGGCGGCTCGATCGGCTTTGCAAGCTCGGCTTCGAGCGCGGCGCGGCGTGCAATGAGCGGGGACAGTGCGTCGGCGAGCCGCTCAAGCTCAGACTCGTTTGACGCGCCGTATCGCGCCAGCACTTCCGAGCGATAGCGCGCCGCGCGTCTGCGGCCGCGTGCTGTCGCGACGAATCCTCCGACAGATATGACGGCGAACATTCCTGCTCCTATGTACAGAGTGAGAGAATGACTGATTATCCCTATAACAAGCGAAACGACGGCAAACAGCGCGAGAAATGTTGCGAAAACTGTCGATATTGTGAACTTCTGCTCGGCGTATCCTCTCGCGACATCCGCGTCCCTGCGAAGCACACGCTCCGCCTCCGCCGCGTCCTGTTCTCCTGCTCTCGCGACTATCGGCGCCATCTGCGCGTCGGCAATCTTTATCTCACGCTCGATAGCGCCGCGCTGCGCCGACGTCTCGTCCGACCGCTGCTCCTCCGACCACTCGCGCTCGAGGCGGAGCAGCTCGTCGGCTGACGGCGCGCCGTCGGGAAGCTCCGCGACCAGCGCCGCGCGCTCCTCGTTTGCCGCCGCGAGCCGCGCGTTTGCCGCCGATAGCTGCTGCGACGCCCGCGCGTGTTCGAGCGCGTCGTGCGCGGCGATCTCACGCTCAAGCTCGGATTTTTTCACCTTTAACTCGGAAATGTCGTGCTTCGCCGCCGCTATCTGCGCGTCTATTTCGGTGCAGTCGGCTGCCTCGCGGCGCAGCTTTTCGATGCGTTCCTCCAGCGCGGGTATCTCGCCGCGTCGATTGTATCTCAGCTTTCGCTGCCACTCGCGCAGCTTGGACTCCGCCTCGGCGCTCGACTGCGAGTCGTCGCCGCCGGAGACGGTGGCGAGTATCCGCTTTTCAAGCTCGTCCGAGCCGGAGGGAAGCGGCGGCGTCGAGACGAAGGCGCTGCGCTCGAACACCTCGCGGCTTGCGCCTATCATCCGTTCGCCGAAGTCGACCGCGTCATATCCCGCGTCGGCGCCGGTCGAGGTGTAGGCACGGAAGTCGCGCATCGGCGACGCGGCGTTGCCCCCGCGCTCGACGACTATCGTCTCGCCGCCTGTCTCAAGCTCCATCCGCCCGCTTATCGCCTCGCCGCTCCACGGACGGAAGCGGTTTTTCTCCGCCTTCTTCTCCTTGGTGTCCCGCTCGCGGCTGTCAATGCCGTAGAGCATCGCGCGGAGGAAGGCGCACCATGTCGACTTGCCGCTCTCGTTTGAACCCTCGATGATGTTCAGTCCAGGCTTCAGCTCAAGCGTTTTGTCCTTCAGCGACCCAAATGTCGCGGTCAGTTTTCTGATTATCACAGCGGTGCCTCCTCTCGGTCGAGCGCCGCAAGCCCGAACCGCGCCGCAAGCTCGACAAGTTCGTCGTCCTCACCGCGCTCACGTTCGGATTGCAGCGCACCCAGGAACGCGCCCGCGAGCGTGTCCTCATCCGCGCGCTGCCACACCTTCATCGGAAGGCGCGTGTGGTCGACCACCTTCACATAGAACGCCCTCGGCGCAAGCTCTCGCTCGAGCGCGTCGGTGTCTAAGTGCTCGCGCTCACCGGTGACGATAAGCCGCACCAGGTCGCGCTGGTAGCCGTCGGGGATGCTCGGCGTGTCGCTCTCGATGGTGACGAACCGCCGCGCGTCGGTCGGGATGAAGCGCAATACAGACGGCTTGCCCAGCTCGACTATGTACGCGCCCCGCCCGGGCGTTCCGCGGAAGCTCTTGTTTGCCGGAGTGCCGGAGTAGGCGTACACCGTTTTTCCCGCGGTCTGCGGCTCGCTCCGATTGTGTATGTGACCGAGCGCGAGGTAGTCAAGCCCGCTTGCCGCAATGCTTTCGGTAGATATGGGGTGATACTGCGCGGAGGCGGTCGCCGTCTCGCCGTGCATGACCATCACCGACGGCTTGTCTATGTCGGCGTGAAAGCCGTCGAGCATCGGGCGGGAGACGGTGCTGCTGCGAAAGCCCGCGCCGTAGACGACAAAATCGCCGAGGTCGACCGCCTCTATCTGCTCCGAGCGGAAGACGTGGACGTTTGCGGGCAGCGGAAGCATCAGATATGGCGAGCGGGGCAGGAGATAGTCGTGGTTGCCGGGCGAGATGAAAACCGGCGCGTTCGACCGTCTGAGCAGCTCAAACGCGCGCTCGGCAACGCTTCGGGAGGGGGTGGGCGAGTCGAACAGGTCGCCCGCTATCAGCACCGCGTCCGCCCGCTCGTCGTTTGCGGTCTCAATAAGCCGCGCGAGCGTCTCGAACAGTCCCTCGCGAACTGTGGCGGCGACCGATTCGGGCAGTCCCGCCTGAAGGGGAGAGTCGAGGTGGATGTCGGCTGTGTGAAGAAGTTTCGGCATAGTTCCTCCAAACGTAATTTTCTGTTTTCATTATACTACCGTGCGGTCGGCAACGCAAGCGGATAAAAAACAGTGCGAATTTGGGCTGAATTTTGTGGTGTTTGCCGTTTGATAAATGCGTAAAACGGCGGTATAATTACCAAGTATACCAATGAGGGGAGAAGTCTGTTTGATACACGAAAATCTGCGAAATGTTGCGATAATCGCCCACGTCGACCACGGCAAGACAACGCTCGTCGACGCGATGCTCCGCCAGGGAGGCGTCTACCGCGAAAACCAGGTGGTTGCCGAGCGAGTGATGGACTCGAACGACCTCGAGCGCGAGCGCGGCATAACGATACTGTCCAAGAACACCGCTGTTCACTACGGCGGCGTGAAGATAAACATTGTGGACACGCCGGGACACGCCGATTTCGGCGGCGAGGTTGAGCGCGTGCTCAAGATGGTCAACGGCGTGCTCGTGCTCGTCGACGCGGCGGAGGGTCCGATGCCGCAGACGCGCTTCGTGCTGAGCCGCGCGCTCGAGCTCGGGTTGCCGCTCATCATCGTGATAAACAAGATCGACCGACCGGACGCGCGTCTGGACGAGGTCGCAAGCGAAGTTCTCGAGCTGCTCATCGACCTCAACGCCGACGAGAGCTATCTGGACAGCCCGGTCATCTACTGCTCGGCGCGCGCGGGCAAGGCGAGTCTTGCCGCCGAAGTGACCGACGCCGACACGCTGAAGCCGCTGTTCGACGCGATACTCGAGCACATCCCCGCGCCGGAGGGCGAGACCGACGCGCCGCTCCAGATGCTGGTCAGCGCCATCGACTACAACGAGTATGTCGGGCGAATCGGCATCGGACGGGTGGAGCGCGGCGCGCTCAAGGCGGGCGCGGACATCATGGTCTGTTCGCACCACGACCCCGACCGCATGATAAAAGCGAAAGCCGTCAGCCTCTACGAGTTCGACGGACTGCGCCGCGTGCCGGTCGATGTCGCCGAGGCGGGGGACATCGTCGCGTTCAGCGGAGTTGAGGGCATAACGATAGGCGACACCGTCTGCGCGCCCGACGCGGTCGAACCGATCTCCTTCGTCAAGATAAGCGAGCCGACGGTCGAGATGACCTTCTCGGTCAACGACAGCCCGTTCGCCGGTCGCGAGGGCAAGTATGTCACCAGCCGCAACCTGCGCGACCGCCTCGAGCGCGAGCTGATGAAGGACGTGTCGCTGCGTGTCAGCGAGATGGGCACCGACGCCTTCAATGTCGCGGGTCGCGGCGAGATGCACCTGTCGATACTGATAGAGAACATGCGCCGAGAGGGCTACGAGTTCCAGGTGTCCACCCCGCGCGTGCTCTACAAGGAGGAGAACGGCGTGCAGCTCGAGCCTATCGAGGAGCTGGTCGCCGACGTGCCGGAGGAGTCGGTCGGCGCGGTGATGGAGAAGATAGGCAGCCGCAAGGGCGAGCTTCAGAAGATGACGCCGATGGGCAGCCGTATGCGGCTCGAGTTCCACGTTCCGTCGCGCGGACTGTTCGGATACCGCAACGAGTTTTTGACCGACACCAAGGGCGAGGGCATTCTCACCACCGTGTTCTTCGGATACGAGCCGTTCAAGGGAAACATCGAGCGCCGCGCGAGCGGATCGCTGATAGCATACGAGACCGGTGAGGCGGTGACCTACGGACTGTTCCAGGCGCAGGAGCGCGGTCAGCTGTTCATACCCGCCGGAACGCCGGTGTATGCGGGAATGGTCGTCGGCGTAAGCCCGAAGGTCGGCGACATCGTGGTCAACGTCTGCAAGCGCAAGCAGCTGACAAACACCCGCGCCGCAGGTTCGGACGACGCGCTTCGCCTCACCACGCCGCGCATAATGAGCCTTGAGCAGTCGATAGAGTTCCTCGCGGACGACGAGCTGCTGGAGGTCACGCCGGAGAACATCCGGATACGCAAGCGTCAGCTCGACCACGCGCAGCGCATGAGGGATCTCTCGAAGAAAAAGGCTCAGTGAGCGTCGTACTTGCGGAAAACTTTGCCGCGCGGTCGAGCGATTGGCAAAAATCGCCGGAAGCGGTAGCAGTACCCTGGTTTTCTGTTCAAGCACAACAAATGCGACCCGAGTCGGAAAAACGGTTTTGTGCATAGTAAATAATTCTAACTTGGGAACTATGCGAATAGAATAATGGGTGTAAGCGTTTGATTTGGGCAAATCTGAAAACAATTAAAACTTTTTTAACAAATAATTTCTATCTTTCTTAATAATTGGATTGTACACTATAATCAAGCAGGCAGTATAGCGTTTTCATAGTTTCCCTCCTTTTTATTTTTTCCTGGGCGTCCCGATGGGGCGCCACTTTTTTTGCCGAAATTTTCCCATGCACCGTGGCGAGGGCGGCGGAACCGAGCAGGGAAGCCGATTTTGCCCCAAATTTTAGGGCAAAAAATTTTTTGCCAAGATACCTTGACAGGTGAGGTACTGCGTGATATTATATACTCGCAAACGAAAAGCAGCTCGGATCGGCCGCCGAGAGCTTAGGTTTGCAGATTTGGGAGGTGAGAGTTTGTCGATAGCTTCTGATCTCTTGCGCGGCAGCACCGATACGATCATCCTCGCGCATCTGCTCAAGGGCGACAGCTATGCCTACGAGATAAACAAGAACATCCTGCGAAAATCGGGCGGGTCGTTCGAGTTCAAGGAGGCGACGCTGTACACGGCTTTCAGGCGTCTTGAGCAGAGTGGGTGCATATCGTCCTACTGGGGCGACGAGGATACTGGTGCGCGTCGGCGCTACTACACGATCACCACAAAAGGGCGAAACATGTTCTATCAGAATCAGAAGGAGTGGCAGAATGCCCGCGAACTGATAGACAGCCTGGTGGGAATAGGGGAGGATACAGATGGAAAATAGGATAAACGAGTATCTTGACACGCTGTTCGACTGCGGACCGCAGACCGACAAGGCGTACGAGCTTCGCGACGAGATGAAGCAGAACCTCATCGAGAAGTATCACGACCTGCTGGCGGACGGAATGTCGGAGGAGGACGCCTACGAGACGGTGATAAGCAGCCTCGGCGACGTGAGCGAGCTTTTTGATGAGCTGGAGAGCGAGAAGGAGCCGGAGTGGCAGCAGGCGGCACGTATGCAGCCGACGCCGGCGGCATCCAAGACGCGCAGCCGCTCGGCGATACTTACGGCGATAGCGGTGGCGCTGTTCATCCTCTCGCCGGTGTCGCTCATAATGGCGGACGAACTCGGCAGTTCGGACGCGATGGGAATGGGGTTCTTCTTCGCTATGATAGCGACCGGCGTGGGACTGCTCATCTACAACCGCATGACCCGCCCGGTGGTATATCGAAACGACTCCGCGACGGTGGTGGAGGATTTCCGCGAGTACCGCCAGGTAAAGCAGGCAGGCGGACCGGTCAGCAAGAAGAACTACATCGCGGGCGCGATAAACGCAGCGCTGTGGTGCATTATGGTCGCTGCATACTTCATCGTGAGCTTCTTTACAATGAAGTGGTACATCACATGGGTGATGTTCCTGATTGCCGCCGCCGCGACTTCGCTGATAAGCCTGATATTCTGCGGCAACGACAAAAAGAAGATAGTCGGGGCGATACAGGGCGCGTTCTGGTGCCTGGTGGTTGCGGCATACTTCATGATAAGTTTCCGCACGTTCGCGTGGCACATCACCTGGATAATCTTCCTGATAGGCGGAGCCGTGTCGTCGCTCATCGACCTGATAACCAGCGGCGGCGAGCGCAAAAAGGTATTCGGCGCGATTCAGGGGATGATGTGGTGCGGTCTGGTGGCGTTCTACTTCTACATCAGCTTCCGCACGATGGCGTGGCACCTCACATGGGTGCTGTTCCTGATAGGCGCGGCTGCGTCGGTCATACTCGCAGCTGTCGGAAAGGAGAGATACCATGACTAAAGGACGTGTATTCGCAATAATAATCGTTACTTTGGTGCTCGCGCTGATGATAGGATTGTTCGTCACCGGAATGACGCGCGGCGCCGCATGGGTGCTCGACGTGGACAGCCCGGCAGAGGGCGGCGAGAAGAACGGTCGCCAGGAATTCAGCGATTTTCTCGACGGGCTTGAGGATGCGTTTGACAATGAGGACGGAGGGTTTTCGATGTTCAACTTCAGCTTCGGATGGGGGCACAACTGGGGCAGCGACTTCAAGAACGGCACGATCGTGACGAACGGCAGCGTGGAGATAGGCGCGAACGATGTCAAGGGCATCAAGACGAACTGGATAGGCGGTCGGATGACGATCAAGACGCACAGCTCGTCGGAGATACTGCTCGAGCAGACCAGTGGGTCGGGCAGCATTCCCGAGGACAGGCGGCTCGTCTATCGCATAGACGACGGCAGATTGGTGCTGCGCGAGGGCGCGGGCAGGAGGGTAAGCTCGCGGACCGCGACCGACCTTGTCATCTACCTGCCCGACAGATTTACCTTTGTCGAGGACGTAGAGCTGAACGGCATCGCGACCGACATAGTGGCGGAGAAGCAGACGCTAACCTGCCACGACGACATCGAGGTGTCGGTCGTCAGCGGAAACGTGAACCTGGAAGGCGCCGACTCGGAGGGCAGCATAAAGATGAATTCGACGAGCGGCGACATGATGCTGACCGGCTGCCGCGCGCTGGGAGATGTGAAGCTGTCCACCACCTCCGGCAATCTGAAGCTCTACGAGGTCACTGCGACCGATACGGTAGAGACGGACACGACCAGCGGTGACGTGTACTGCGAGAACATAAGAGCGGCGAAGTTCGAGTCGGACGCGGTGAGCGGAAATGTGACCGTGCGCGGTTCGTCGGTAGCCGAGGCGGACTGCTCGTCGGTCAGCGGCGAGATAACCGTTGAGAGCGGCGAGACGATGCGTGAGCTCGACTGCGACACGACTTCCGGTGACATACGCGTCACGCTCCCGTCGAATCAGCAGGGCTTTACCGCGAAGTACGGCACGGTCAGCGGCGACTTCAGGTGCGAGTTTGAGACGTCACAGCTCGGCAAGCACGAGTTTAAGCACGGCGACGGCTCGGCGCAGTTCAGCTTCAACACGGTCAGCGGAGACATGCAGATAATCAAGGGCTGAAAAGTTGATAATTCTCCTTTACTTGGGTGCAAGAAAGCCGACAGACGATTGTCTGCCGGCTTTTGCTTTGTCTGTTATGGCTGAGGTTCTTCGCTTGGCTCGTCGTCCGGCTCGGTCGGGAACTCGGGCGGGGGAGACGGGCTTTCGGACGGATAGTCCTCTATCGGCGGCTCACTCGGCTCGTCGCTCGGTTCGGTAGACGGCTCGGTCGACGCGTTCGGGTCGGGACTGACATTCGGGTCGTCCGGCTCGGTCGGGAACTCGCTCACGTTCGGATCGTCGTTCGGGTCATCCGGGTTATCCTCGCCGCCGTGGAGCGTGCAGAACTCGTTTTTGAGCGGCGTGCCGTCCTTATTCGGCGCGGATATGGCGCGGTATAGCCCGTTTTCGTCCGGCTGAGTGTAGTCCACGCCGGGCAGCTTTACGGTGTACTGCTCGTCGTCAAGAGTGACGGTCACATCGAATCGGCGGTCGAGATCCATCATCGCGACCTGAGTGCGCGTCTCGGCGGGACAGTTGTCGGTGGCGAGCTGTCCGCTCTCGCCGCACACGTCGACGAATCGGTGGACGGAGCACACCTCATGCGGGACGTCGGAGGCGTAGAATGTGCCGGTCAGAACGCGGCTTCCGCGAGTGTCGGCACGGCAGGCATCGGACGCGAGCAGCCCCGAGTCGCGGCAGTAGCCGACCTTTACGATCTCCTCGTTCTCGGGGGTGAAGAACTCCTTCTTCTCAAGGTTTTCGTGCAGCTTGTCCATGACCGCCTTCCACAGCGGGACGGCGGGGCTTGTGTTGCTGACCGTCTTTATCTGGTGGTTGTAGTCAAAGCCGTACCACACCGCGCAGGAGTAGTAGGGGGTGTATCCGACAAACCAGCGGTCGTAATCGTCGTCGGTCGTGCCGGTCTTGCCGCCCGCGGGCATCTTATCCTCCAGCCGCGCGTACATGCCGGTGCCGTTGGTTATGACGTTCTGGAGCATGTTGTTCATATAGAAGGCGGTGCGCTCGGATATGACCGCCGTGCCCTCGTCGTTGTGCTCGAGTATGACGTTGCCGCTCGAGTCCTCGACCTTGGTGTAGGTGTACGGCTCGTTGTACACTCCGGCGTTGGGGAAGACGGCGTAGGCTGCCGCCATCTCCTCGACGGTCACGCCGTCGGTCAGACCGCCGAGCGCCATCGACGCTATCTGCGCGTCCGAGAAGTAGGAGTCGCCGCGGTACTCGCCCTCGACAAGCGTCGAAAGACCCATCTTGTACTTCGCAAACTCGAAGCAGCGCTCCGGTCCCATCGTGCGGACGAGCTGGACGGGTATCGTGTTGTTCGAGCGCTGGACAGCCTCCATAATCGTCATCTGTCCGCGATAGACGCGGTCGTAGTTCTTCGGGTAGGGCTTCTTCGCGCCGTCGAGCATTGCGGGCATGTCGGTCATGACCGAGCTCGGATTGAGCAGACCCGCCTCGAGCGCGGGCGCGTAGACGGCAAGCGGCTTTATCGACGAGCCGGGCTGCTTTGTCATCTGAGTGGCGCGGTTTCGGACTCGGTCGCCTGTCTTTTCGCCGAGACCGCCGTACATTCCGAGCACCTTGCCGCTCGAGTTGTCCACCACGACTATTGCCGACTGCGGCGGCTGCTCGAGCTCGTCGGCGTCGGCGAGCGCCGGCCAGTAGTCGGGGTTGGTGTACACCTCGTCTATTGCCGCCTGCACGTCGGTGTCCATCGTGACGTATATCTTGTAGCCGCCGGTATAGAGATAGGTTGACGCGATTTTGCGGCTGACTCCGCGCTGCTCCATCAGATCCTCAATGACGTCCTCTATCACCTGGTCGACGAAGTAGCTCTGCACCTTCTTGTTGGTGGTGCTGCCCTCCGACGACTGCACGTCGCGCTTGAAGACCAGCTTCTCCGCCTTTGCCGCCCGATACTCCTCGTCGCTGATGTAGCCGTAGTTCTTCATCGCGTAGAGTATCGTCTCCTGGCGGGTCTTGTTGTTGTCGCGATTCTGATAGGGGTCGTAGTAGGTGGGCAGGTTGGTTATGCCCACGATGCTCGCGGCTTCGGCGAGGGACAGCTCGCTTGCGTGCTTGCCGAAGTAGGTCTGCGCCGCCGCCTCTATGCCGTGACAGCCCTGACCGAAGTAGACGAGGTTGATGTACACCTCGAGCGTCGTCTCCTTGCCGTACTTCTTGTCAAACTGGAGCGCGCTGAATATCTCGGTGAGCTTGCGCCGCACCGTGACCTCGTCCTTGCCGGTGGTGTTCTTTATCACCTGCTGGGTTATCGTCGAGCCGCCGAAGGTCGAGCCGTCACCGAGGAAGATGTTGTACGCCGCGCCGATGGTGCGGTACCAGTCCACTCCGTGATGATCCCAGAACCGGTGATCCTCGATGGCGACGAGCGCGTTGAAGACGTACTCGGGCAGCTCCTCGTACGAGACCCATGTGCGGTTTTCGATGAACAGCGTGTCCAGGACTTCGTACTGCCCGGAGTCCTTGTCGTAGTAGTAGATGTAGGATGTCTCGTTCAGCGTGAGGTCTTCGACGCTGACGTCTATCGCGGTGTCCGCAAGGTAGTTCTGGCAGTACACCACAAAGATGCAGGCGAACATCACGCCGGTGACGAGTATGACCATAAGCAGCGTGCCTATCGACGCGCCGAACCATTTCAGTATGCTTATGCCTATATTTTGCTCGCCGTGGGTGTTGTCGCGGCGCTTCTTAGGCGTGTTTTTCGGGGTATTTTGTGCCAAAGGGGATGCTCCTTTCCAAACTCAGACGCGCTCTTTGCCGTAGAAGAACAGCGCGACCGTACCCGGACCGGAGTGCGCTCCGATGGTGGGTCCGATATAGTTTTTGAAGATCTGCTCGACCTTAAACCGCTCGGTGACCTTCTTTATGACATAGTCGGCGTCCTCCTCGCAGTCGCCGTGGCTGACCATCACGCAGTCGAAGCTGTCGGAGACGGTAAGCTCGCCCATCCAGCTGACCAGCCCGTCGAGCGCACCCTTGCGGCCGCGCTTTTTGGAGCAGCTGCGAAGCCGTCCCTCAGGGTCGACGTCGAGCAGCGGCTTCACTCCGATGAGCGTGCCGAGCACAGCGGTGCCCTTGCCGACGCGTCCGCCGCGATGCAGGAACATCAGGTCGTCGACGGTAAAGAGGTGCTGTATGTTCTTCTTGTTCTGCTCGAGCCACTCGGCGGTCTCCTCGATTGTCATGCCCTCACTGCGGCGCTTCTGCGCGTAGAAGGCGACCAGACCGCCGCCCATCGACGCGTTGAGACCGTCGACCACGATGAGCTTTCGGTCGGGGTACTGCCCGCGAAGCTCGTCGGCTGTCATGCGTGCCGCGTTGTACGAGCTAGATATGCCGCTCGAGAGGGTGATGGCGAGCAGGTCGCGTCCCGCGTCGAGATACTTGCGGAACCACTCGCCGTACACCTCGGTGTTTATCATCGAAGTTTTGAACACCTTGCCCTCGCGCATCTCGGCGTAGAACTCCTTGTAGGGGAGGGAGATGCCCGCGTCGTCGGTGTAGTCGCGTCCGTCCATCGTGCAGGTCATGGGTATGAAGTCGACGTCGTATTTCTCGTAGAAATCGCGGGGCAGGTCGGTGCCCGCGTCGACCAGTATTGCGAAATCGTTCATGGTTTTGCCATCCTTTCTATCGTTATCCAGCCTATATTATACACTATCCGCGCGAGGAAAACAATGCTTTTCTCTGACAGACGCTAACGTCATCAACCATGAAATAAAAATATTTTAATGAAAACGATTACATCAGTTGCGATTATATCGCGAATGTGGTAGCATATAGATGCAAAGATAATATTCGACACGGGAGGAGGCATACCATGAAACGCAGGACAGCACTCGCGCTCATCATCGTCATATTCGCCGCGCTGTTCGGATGCACCGCGAAACAGTCGATTGAAGCATCGGTTGAGCCTTCGGTCGAACCGAGCGCCGGGGTGTCGATTGAGGTGTCGGTCGAACCGAGTATAGAGCCGATCGTCGAACCGTCGCCTACGCCGTTCCCGACCGACGAGAACGGGACTCCGCTTTTCCGAAAGGTCGAGGGCGAGGAGGGACCCGCTCCCATGATGGTACAGTACAGCAGGATGCCCAATCTTGAGGACTGCCTTTCGGGAAAGTATGTCATAAAGGCGACGTTTGTCCGCGATGTCGGATTTGTCGGCAAGCCGAACAGCGGAGTCTTTGAGATGGAGTTCAAGGTGGACGAGGCGCTGAACGGCAGTATCGGCGAGGACACGATATACACGAGCATGAATCTGTATAGGTGGAAGAACGGAGAATACACGATATATAACTATGTCGAGGGTCACCAGTATCTGCTGATAGCGAGCAAGAGCGACTCGGTGTACAACGAGCACACCTACTATCGCATAAGCGAGGACGACTTTCTGCCGATAACCGACGACGGTCTCGGCGCGTATGTCTTCGGAAAGAATCTCGCAACGACCATTGACAGCGACTTTATCGACCGCGCCGAGGCGCCCACGAACATGGCGGGAAGAAGCTATATAGAGTACATCGAGAAGCTCTGTGAGAACAGCCCGTGGGATACGGATGATCTGTATATTCCGTACACCGACTCGACCGATATGTACGAGATAGCTGACGAGTGCGAGTTTGAGCTTGTGGTGACGGTAAGTCATATAGGACGCGAGTCGGTCTGGTTGGACGCTGCCAACTGCATCTGCGAAGTCGATGAGGTGATAAAGAACTCGAGCGCAAAACATCCGGTGGAGGCGGGCGGCGAGATACACCTTATGCTTTTCACCGGCAGCGTGGTCGAAGGTGAGCAATACATCGTGATGGTGAATCGGGTGGGTGGTGCGGACGACAGCAGTAATATGTTCAACCTCGCGGCAAAGACCGCCGTCTATCCGTACGACGAGGACATCGTCGCTGAGCTGAAGGAGTATCTCGCGGGGTAGGACGAGCGGCGTCGAATCGAAACAGCGCAACGAAAAGGGGAGAAGGCGTTTGCCCTCTCCCCAAAACTTTCGGTCAGATGTAAGAAACTTACTTCAGCTCGACCTTCGCGCCGGCTTCTTCCAGCTTCTTCTTCATCTCCTCGGCGTCGTCCTTGCCGACACCCTCCTTGACCGGCTTCGGAGCGTTGTCGACGAGGTCCTTCGCCTCCTTCAGACCGAGACCGGTGAGCTCACGGACGACCTTGATGACGGCGATCTTGTTGCCGCCGACATCGGCGAGAACGACGTCGAAGTCGCTCTTTTCCTCGGCAGCAGCGCCGCCCGCAGCAGCACCGCCGGCAGCCGGAGCCGCGACAGCCGCGGCAGCAGCCGAAACACCGAACGCCTCCTCAAGCTCGTGGACCATGTCCGACAGCTCGAGAACGCTCAGACCCTTGATCTCCTCAATAATAGCAGTTACCTTTTCGCTTGCCATGATGGATTGCCTCCTTAAATTAGGTTGATTTTAACTTCGATCACTCTGCGGGAGCCGCCTCGGGGGCAGCTTCCTCCGCCGGAGCCTCTGCTGCCGGAGCGGTTTCCTCCGCCGGTGTCTCTGCTGCCGGAGCTTCCTCCGCCGCAGCCTCGACCGGTGCGCCGCCCTTGTCCGCTATCTGCTTGATAACGAACGCCAGGCTGGAGA
>ERZ808040.24-NODE-24-length-171374-cov-9.395418_pt1 | contig 171374 bp, 157 predicted proteins | sample MGYA00380191_ERZ808040 | MGnify/ENA primary metagenome ERZ808040 (study PRJEB31490, sample SAMN06133395) | mouse gut metagenome | isolation source: J6 | host: mice | place: China: Chengdu | collected 2015-05 ...
AGAAAAAAAAAACAGGAAAGCGGACGCTGTCATGCACGAGGGGCATCTGTAAGCATACCGCTTACCGTGCTTCTGGCGGCAGCCAGTTCCATAACGATCAATATTTTATTTATTAAACTGCAAGTTCTCGAGCAATCAGAAACATACGCAGATGTTGCACAGAAACAGTACGGCGTAGTGTTCTTTTTAGGGATCATTCTATACGGCATTGTTTCTCCGCTTGCGGAAGAAATCGTCTTTCGCGGTATCGTATACAATCGGATAAAACGGTATTTCGCCGTTCCCTTGGCGGTCCTGCTGTCGGCGCTTATGTTCGGTATGTATCACGGGAATCTTGTACAGGGCGTTTATGGACTGCTGATGGGTATATTGATCGCTTATATTTATGAAAAGTCCGGCGATTTTTTCCATGCCTTTCTGTTTCATGCGGCGGCCAATGCAGTTGTCTATACCGTTACAAGTTATGAAAGTATATATCGGCTTGTTATGACACCGTACTGCGGTGCAGTCTGTGCTTTGCTCTCAATTGCCGTGACAGGCATCATTGTCAGACTATATAGCACAAAAGTCTGAAAATTCAGATTATCTGACAATTTATTAAAAATTCTTTATTTACAACATTGAAAAACAGGTGTATAGTAGTTATAGTTTTGAAGCCGCAAAGGTGCGCTCTGAAAAGAGGATATCTTTGCGGCTTTTTTGTATACGATCGGGAATCTCCCGGGGCGGCCGGGCAGAGAAAAAGGTTCTGCTTCAAGGCACGCTTTCGCTCCGTTAAAAACGCAACGGTACTAAAAATTTTGACCTGCAGGCAGTTCAAAATTTAAGTGCCGGCGTTTTTATAGGGCCTTTCAGCAGAACCTTTTTCTCTGCCCGGCCGCCCTGGGAGATTCCCGACCACCGGATTTTCTTTAAACGGAAGGAGATAGAATCATGTTTGATGCAAAACTGACAGTTCCAAAGGCGCCTCTTCACAGAGCGGAGTTTGAGCATGACAACTGTGGTATCGGGGCATGTGTGAATATTAACGGACAAAGGAGCCGGGCGACGGTAGAGAATGCTTTAAAGATTGTGGAAAATCTGGAGCACAGGGCCGGTAAAGACGCCGAGGGCAAGACAGGGGACGGCGTCGGTATCCTGACACAGATCCCGCATAAATTTATGATAAAAGTGACGAAAGAACTCGGCATACAGATAGGAGGGGAAAGAGAATACGGCGTAGGCAGCTTTTTCTTTCCGCAGGATGAACTGCAGCGGAATCAGGCCAAAAAGATGTTTGAGATCATTGCGCAGAAAGAAGGTCTGGAATTTCTGGGATGGAGAGCCGTACCGACGAATCCTTCGGTGCTTGGACATAAAGCGGTGGAGTGTATGCCCTGTATCATGCAGGCTTTTGTGAAAAAGCCCGTTGGGGTTGCGGCCGGACTTGATTTTGACAGAAAACTGTATATTCTAAGACGGACATTTGAACAATCTACAGACATGACCTATGTCGTTTCCTTATCGAGCAGGACGATCGTTTATAAAGGCATGTTTTTAGTCGGACAGCTGCGGACTTTTTTCCGGGACTTACAGGATAGGGATTATGAGTCGGCGATCGCCATCGTCCATTCCCGCTTTTCGACGAACACGAATCCGAGCTGGGAGAGAGCGCATCCAAATCGGTTTATCGTACATAACGGGGAGATCAATACGATCCGCGGGAATGCGGATAAAATGCTGGCACGTGAGGAAACTATGGAGTCGGAACATTTAGCGGGACATCTGCATAAGGTTCTGCCTGCAATCAGCGCTTCCGGTTCCGATTCGGCGATGCTTGACAATACGCTGGAATTCCTTGTGATGAGCGGAATGCCGCTGCCTTTGGCGGTGATGATCACGATTCCGGAACCGTGGGAGAACAATAAGACCATGTCGCAGAAGAAAAAGGATTTTTACCAGTATTATGCGACGATGATGGAACCGTGGGACGGCCCGGCATCCATTCTCTTCTCCGATGGGGACATTATGGGGGCGGTGCTTGACAGAAACGGTCTGCGTCCGTCCCGTTATATGATCACGAGCGACAACATGCTGATCCTGTCTTCCGAGGTCGGTGTTTTGGATATCGACCCGACGAAGATTGTGATCAAAGAGAGGCTGCATCCGGGAAAAATGCTTTTAGTCGATACGGTGGAAGGACGGGTCATCGATGACGATGAGTTAAAGGAAAAATATGCGTCGGCACAGCCTTACGGGGAGTGGCTGGATAATAATATGGTCGCACTGCAGGAATTAAGGATTCCGAATCAGCGTGTGGAGGAATTTACCTGTGAAGAAAGACAGCGTATGCAGAAGGCTTTCGGCTATACCTATGAAGAACTCAAATCCGGCATTCTGCCAATGGCAAGGGACGGTTCGGAGGCGATCGCGGCGATGGGCGTAGACACGCCGCTGCCGGTGCTTTCCAAAGCACATCATCCGCTGTTCCATTATTTTAAGCAGCTTTTTGCCCAGGTGACGAATCCGCCGATCGACGCAATCCGTGAGGAAGTCGTGACTTCCACAACGGTATATCTCGGCACGGATGGCAACTTGCTGGAGGAAAAACCGGAAAACTGCAATATGCTTAAGGTGCACAATCCGATCCTGACCAATACGGATCTGTTAAAGATCAAACATATGAAAACGGACGGTTTTAAAGTGGATGTCGTTCCGATTACTTATTATAAGAATACGAGCCTGGAAAAAGCGATCGAGAGACTGTTCGTGGAAGTGGACAGGGCATTTCGCGGCGGTGTGAATATCCTGATTCTTTCCGACAGAGGGGTGGATGAAAACCGTGTGGCGATTCCCTCATTGCTTGCGGTGTCTGCTTTGCAGCAGCATCTTGTCAATACCAAGAAAAGAACGAGCGTGGCGATCGTCCTGGAATCTGCGGAACCGAGAGAAGTCCATCATTTTGCAACGCTGCTTGGCTACGGTGCATCCGCGATCAATCCTTATCTGGCACAGGAGAGCATTAAGGAGCTGATCGATAACCATATGCTGAATAAGGATTACTATGCGGCAGTAAACGACTATAACGACGCGATCTTACACGGTATTATCAAGATTGCCTCCAAAATGGGAATTTCCACCATACAGTCCTATCAGGGCTCCAAAATATTTGAAGCGATCGGTATCGATAAAGACGTGATCAATCAATACTTTACCAATACGGTATGCCGTGTCGGAGGCATTACCTTAAAGGATATTGAAAAAGAAGTGGATATGCTGCATTCGATGGCGTTTGACCCACTTGGTCTATCTACGGATCTGACATTGGATAACCCCGGACATCACCAAATGAGGAGCGGTGCGGACGAACATCTGTATAATCCTGAGACGATTCATTTACTTCAGGAGTCAACCAGACGGGGTGATTATGAGATATTTAAACAATATACCAAAGCGGTCAATAACGAATCAAGTATTAAGACCCTGCGGGGACTTTTAGACTTCAATTTTGCAAAGAAACCCGTATCAATAGAGGAAGTAGAGGGAGTTGACAGTATTGTCACAAGATTTAAGACCGGTGCGATGTCCTATGGTTCGATTTCCAAAGAAGCACACGAGACAATGGCCATTGCAATGAACAGACTGCACGGGAAATCCAATTCCGGAGAAGGCGGGGAAGATGTTGAGCGGCTGACGCCCGGCGCGGACGGACTTAACAGGTGTTCTGCAATCAAGCAGGTGGCGAGCGGACGATTCGGCGTTACAAGCGAATATTTAAACAGCGCACAGGAAATCCAGATCAAAATGGCGCAGGGAGCAAAACCGGGAGAAGGCGGACATCTGCCGGGCGGTAAAGTCTATCCGTGGATCGCAAAGACGAGACATTCCACGGCAGGTGTCAGTCTGATCTCACCGCCGCCGCATCATGATATTTATTCGATCGAAGATCTGGCACAGCTTATTTATGATCTGAAAAATGCCAATAAGAGAGCAAGGATTTCCGTGAAACTTGTTTCGGAAGCCGGTGTCGGTACGGTAGCGGCCGGCGTGGCCAAAGCCGGCGCGCAGGTGGTTCTCGTATCCGGTTATGATGGCGGCACGGGCGCGGCGCCGAAAAGTTCCATTCACAATGCCGGACTGCCCTGGGAACTGGGACTTGCCGAAACACACCAGACATTGATCCAGAACGGACTCAGGAACAAAGTACGGATCGAGACGGACGGTAAGTTAATGAGCGGCAGGGACGTGGCCATTGCGGCGATCCTCGGTGCGGAAGAATTCGGTTTTGCCACGGCGCCGCTTGTTACCATGGGATGCGTGATGATGCGGGTCTGCAGCCTGGATACCTGCCCGGTCGGCGTGGCGACGCAGAATCCGGAACTGCGGAAACGTTTCAGGGGAAAACCCGAGTATGTGGAGAATTTCATGCGCTTTATCGCGCAGGAACTGCGGGAGTATATGGCGGCGCTTGGCGTGCGCAGCGTAGATGAACTGGTCGGCAGGACCGATCTGTTAAAAATGAAGAGCGGACTGCCGGAGAAACTGCAGAAGGTCGATTTAAGCCTGATCCTGGCCAATCCCTATGAGAAAAGCAAAGAAAAAGTGACCTTTGATCCCAAGCAGGTATATGATTTCGGACTGGAGAAAACATTGGATGAAAAGGTCCTGTTAAAACAGCTTGCCGGGGCGCTGGACAAAGGGAATAAAAGAAGTCTGGAAGTTGACGTTACCAATACCGACCGTGCATTCGGGACGATCCTGGGATCGGAGATCACCAGACGTTTCGGCGATGCCCTGCAGGAAGATACGTACCGGATCCTCTGCAGCGGTTCCGGCGGGCAGAGCTTCGGCGCTTTTATCCCGAAAGGACTGACTTTGGAGCTGGTGGGTGATTCCAATGATTATTTCGGCAAAGGACTTTCCGGCGGGAAACTGATCGTATATCCGCCGAAGGGTTCCACGTTTAAGCAGGATGAGAACATCATTATCGGCAACGTGGCCCTTTACGGCGCTACATCCGGAAAGGCTTTCATTAACGGCGTGGCGGGAGAACGCTTCTGCGTCCGCAATTCAGGCGCGCTTGCCGTTGTGGAAGGCGTGGGAGATCATGGCTGCGAATATATGACGGGCGGCCGCGTAGCAGTGCTCGGAGTGACCGGCAAAAACTTTGCGGCCGGTATGAGCGGCGGAATCGCCTATGTGCTGGACGAAAACAATGATCTGTATACAAAAGTCAATAAAGAAATGGTTTCGTCCTATGAGATCACATCCAAGTATGATGTTTCGGAACTGAAACAGATGATCAAGGAACATGTCGCTTATACCAACTCTCTTAAGGGCAAGGAGATCCTCGATCATTTCGGAGAATATCTGCCGAAGTTTAAAAAGATCATTCCGCATGACTATGAAAGGATGCTCAAACTGATCGTGCAAATGGAAGAAAAAGGTCTCAGTGCAGAACAGGCTCAGATCGAGGCCTTTTACGCGGATAAAAACTGAGATAAGAGGATAGACGATTGCGAAACGCCGTGGCGGGCAGAGAAAAAAGTTTCTGCTTCGAGGCGCGCTCCCGCTCCATTAAAAACGCTGCGGTACTAAGTTCAAGCGGCATAAAATGCCACTTTCACTAAGTGCCGGCGTTTTTAGAGGGCCCTTCAGCAGAAATCTTTTTTCTCTGCCCGCCACGGCGTTTCGCAATCGTCAGGAGATAAGAGAAGATTGAAAGGAGCATGGTTTACAATGGGAAAACCTACTGGATTTTTGGATTATGAGCGTAAAGTTTCGGCGGATGTGGATCCGAAACAGCGTATTAAAAATTTTAATGAGTTTCACGGGCATCTTTCCCTGGAAGAGCAGCAGCTTCAGGGAGCGCGCTGTATGGACTGCGGCGTTCCCTTCTGTCAGTCCGGCATGACATTATGCGGTATGACTTCGGGGTGTCCTCTGCACAATCTTGTGCCGGAGTGGAACGATCTGGTCTATACGGGAAACTGGGAGCAGGCTTATAACCGCCTGCATAAGACCAATAATTTCCCGGAGTTTACGGCGAGGGTCTGTCCGGCGCTGTGCGAGGCGGCCTGCACCTGTAATCTGACGGGGGATCCGGTAGCGACGAGAGAAAACGAATATGCGATCATTGAGAACGCATACGAGAAGGGCTATGCGGCAGCCAGACCGCCCAAAACAAGGACGGGGAAAACGGTGGCGGTCGTAGGAAGCGGCCCGGCCGGCCTTACCGTAGCGGATCAACTGAATAAAAGAGGACACCTTGTAACGGTTTTTGAACGTTCCGACAGGATCGGCGGACTTCTGATGTATGGCATCCCGAACATGAAACTGGACAAAAAGGTGGTGGAGCGGAAGATCAAAGTGATGGAAGAAGAAGGGATCAGGTTCGTAACCAATGCCGATATCGGAAAGAATGTAAAAGCGGATAAGCTGTTAAAGGAGTTTGACCGCGTCGTACTTGCCTGCGGCAGCGCCGATCCAAGAGATATAAACGTACCGGGACGGGATGCGGATGGTATCTATTTTGCGGTGGATTTCCTTGGCAGGAATACGAAAAGCCTTCTGGACTCCGGCTTTAAGGACAAAAAGTATGTGGATACGAAAGACAGGCATGTTATCATCATCGGCGGCGGAGATACCGGAAACGACTGTGTTGCGACGGCCATCCGCCACGGCGCCGGATCCGTGACGCAGATCGAGATGATGCCGAAGGCGCCCGATGAGCGTGCACAGAACAATCCCTGGCCGGAGTGGCCGAAAATCTGTAAGACGGATTACGGACAGGAGGAAGCGGCCGCCGTATACGGACATGATCCCCGTATTTATGAATCCACGGTGAAGGAATTTATCAAAGATAAAAGCGGTAAGTTAAAAGGAGTCAAAACAGTACGGTTAGTCTGGGAAAAAGACGCCTCCGGACGGATGATCAACAAAGAAGCGGCCGGCTCGGAAAAGGTTCTGGATGCCGATATCGTACTGATCGCCGCCGGTTTTCTGGGAGCGCAGAAGTATGTAACGGATGCTTTTCAGGTAGAGGTCGATCAAAGGGCGAATGTAAAGACTGCGTCCGGTGCGTTTCAGACAAGCGTGGAAAATGTTTTTACCGCAGGCGATATGCATACGGGCCAGTCTCTGGTCGTAAAAGCGATCCGACAGGGCAGAGAGTGCGCAAGAGAAGTAGACGGGAGCCTGATGGGGTATACGAATCTGTATATCCAATAAATAACATATGTAATGTTTTGGACTTTTGACGTACATAAAAACCCTGTAACTGTTAAGTGACAGCTACAGGGTTTGAAGACGACAAGACGTCTGTTTTATGAAGTGGCGAGCGTGAACTGATTCACCAGCTGTTTAAGGCCTGCCGCTTCGGCGGAAAGCTGTTCGCTGGCTGCTGCGCCTTCTTCGGCTGTTGCACTGTTGTTCTGTACGACAAGCGATATCTGATTGATCCCTTCGGATACCTGCCAGACGGCATCTGACTGTTCATTGGATACGGAGGCAATGCCGTCGATAGAATCGACTACGGTCTGGATGCTGTTAACAACATTTAACAGGATATCCGCCGTATTCCTTGCAATTTCCGTACCGGTATGTACTGCGTTTGTGGAATGTTCGATCAGTTCCGATGTATTTTGTGCGGCCTGTGCGGATTTACCTGCCAGACTGCGGACTTCTTCTGCGACAACGGCAAATCCTTTGCCGGCGCTGCCGGCCCGGGCAGCTTCTACTGCGGCATTCAGAGCCAGAATATTTGTCTGGAATGCAATATCGTCTATCGTTTTCAGTATTTTTTCAATTTCATTGGAGCTGGTCTGGATTTCATCCATAGCCTCCACAAGATGCTGCATTTTCTGATTACATAGTGATACTTCCTGACCTGTCTGGTGGGTCTGGCTGCGGACGTTTAATGCGCCGGCAGCCGTGTCTTTCGCCTGTTCGGAGATCTCCGTGATCCGTTCCGCGAGTTCCTGCACGGAACTTGCCTGTTCTGAAGTTCCCTGACTGAGCGTCTGGGCGCTTGCGGATAACTGGTCGCTGGCGGCGGATACTTGTTCTGCGGAATGATTGACCTGCCGCATGGCGTCGCTTAACGATACTTTCATATGCCGCATGGAAAGCAGGATCTCACGGAAACTGCCGACATAGACATCTTCATGCTGTGTATGTACATCCAGATTCTGATTGGCCAGTTCGGTCAACAGATGTTGGATATCTTTGATAACGGTACTCAGACCCTTGACAAGAGATGCCGTGGAATTTGCGAGCATACCGGTTTCGTCTTTGCTTTTTATCTTCGGCATCGGGGTTTCCAGATCGCCTTCCACAAGCAGTTTCATCCGTTTGGCACAGGCTTTCATCGGTTTACTGATACTGCCGGCCAGAATCAGGGCTACTATAATGGAAATAATTATGGAGATGATGATTACCGCGATATTAATGACCATAGCGTCGCGCGTAGCGGTCAGATAATTCAGCTGCGGTGCGGTAACGGCAAGGCTCCATCCGTCCGTATCATTGACGGGAGCATAAGCGGCGAACATTTTGTCTTCTCCGTTTTCATAGCTGCCGAATCCGACTGCGCCCTGGCGCATGTTGGCATGAATGGCGGCCAGTTCGCCCAGCGACGGATCGCTTTGCGCTTCAGCCTCAATATTTTGAACGGTAATCGTATCGAGGGTAATATCGGCAATCGTATCGCCGGATTTATTGATCATATAGGCCCTGCTGTTTTCGCCAATCTGGATAGCGGATACGATATCGTTTAGAAAGGTTTCGTGCGGTACAAAATAGACAACGCCTGCAATGGAAGATCCGTAAATACCATCAGTATAAAGAGGCGCTGCAACCATAATGGACAGTTCTCCGGTGATCTTACTGATCAACGGCTCCGACACATAAATATTGCCCTGCATGGCCTGCATGACGTATTCGCGGTCGGAATAATCTTTGCCGTCAAAGATACTGATGCCGTCCAGGCCGATGATATTGCCGCGCTGGAAATTGTGCATGTCGGCACGTTCATTGATAATGGCCTGTTTTTCTTCGGTTGATACATTGGGATCCGTTAGCTGCGGAATGCAGCCTGCGTCCATGACGGCGTTTTTGTAGGCCATTAATTCCTGCTCTACGCGTCCTGCCGCTAAAACGGCGGTTTGGCTCATCATATGTTCTACCGTAGTCATAGTGCTGTTGTAATTGGGTATGATGCTGGAGATTCCAGAAGACACCAGTCCTATCAGAACGGTTAGAATGAGACATAAAGTGATTTTGGTTCTAATGCTTTTCATTTTATCGTTCCCCCTGTTTTGCTCAGATATTTTCGTGATAATATCCGGCCCTTTTTTATCATTATGGCCGGCTGTAAACCTGCAGCCGCATAATGATTCCCTAATAATTATAGTAGGCAGGGTTTATCCTTGTCAACCATATCACACGCTTTGAACAGACATGAGGGCAGAGAAATCTGATCGGATTTCTTTGCCCTGTTTGTTCTATAATAATTCGATTCCGTTTTCTGCGGCCGCCTGCATAACTTCTGCGGGCCATAATGAAGACTGCACTTCTCCGATGTGCGCTTTTCGCAGGAAAAACATACAGATACGTGACTGTCCGATGCCGCCGCCGACCGTGAGCGGTACTTTATCTTCCAGGATCGCTTTCTGGAACGGCAGATCGGCTCTTTCGGGGCAGCCGGCCTTGTCAAGCTGGCTGAGTAAAGAGTCCTTATCGACGCGGATGCCCATTGAGGAAAGCTCCAGGGCGATGTCAAGTACCGGGTAATAAACGACAATATCCGCATTTAACGTCCAGTCGTCGTAATCCGGGGCTCTTCCGTCGTGCTTTTCTCCGGATCTTAGAAGGTCACCGATCTGCATGATGCAGACAGCGCCTTTTTCTTTTGAAATCCTGTATTCCCGTTCTTTCGGGGAAATATCAGGAAACATGTCTTCCAGTTCCTGTGTGGTGATAAAGAAAATATCATGCGGCAGGATCTCTTCTATGTAATCGTAGCGGATTGCCATATATTTTTCCGTTTTGCGCAGGACTTTATAGACTGTGCGCACCGTTTCTTTCAGGAAATCGATGGTACGTTCTTCTTTCGAGATGATCTTTTCCCAGTCCCATTGATCGACATAAATGGAATGAATGTTATCGGTCTGTTCGTCGCGGCGGATGGCGCTCATATCCGTATAGAGGCCCTCACCATAGGAAAAACCGTATTTATGCAGGGCAAAACGTTTCCATTTCGCAAGCGAATGAACGATCTCGGCCTGTGCGTCATTCTGCTCTTTGATGCCGAAAACGACCGGACGTTCCACACCGTTTAAGTTGTCATTTAAACCCGAAGACGGTTCTACGAACAAAGGCGCCGAGACGCGAAGCAGATGCAGACGCTCCGCAAGCAGATTCTGAAAGAAATCCTTGACTGTCTTGATACCGATCTGCGTATCGTGCAGATTCAGGGCAGAACGGTAATTTGGGGGGATAAGTAAGTGATCCATGTTAAACCTCTTTTCTTCTTTATAATAACGGGATGACTGCGAAACTCTAAGGCAGGCCGGCAAGTGAAAAAGTTTCGCAATCGCCTGCTTTTCATAAACAGAGTATACCAAATTTTTTCATGAATTACTACACTCTATTTAGTTGACAAACGGAAGAATCGGGTGTATAGTATATTATATAAATGCAAACGTTTGCATTTATATTTTTCAAAGATCGTGCAAACGTTTGCACATAAGGGGGGGGACAGCATGGCAGCTACAATTAAGGATATTGCCAAAAAGGTGGGAGTCAATCCTTCTACCGTGTCGAGAGTGATCAACGGTACTGCCGCCATATCGGAAGAAACAAAGAAAAAAATTACGGAGGCTATGAAGGAGCTGGATTATCATCCCAACATTCAGGCAAGGAGTCTGGTAAACGGAAATACCTTTACAATAGGACTTGTCATGGATGCAGGCAATAGCGACGCTTATGCCAATACGTTCTTTATTCAGTCCGTTACCGCGATCGAAGAGGTGTCACAGCGTCTGGGATACAATCTGCTGATCGCCAACCATACGGAGGCCGAAACGGGGAATGCCGTTAAAAATCTGGTCCTGGAGCATAAAATAGATGGCATCATTTTGCCGGTATCCGGGATTACGCAGGATTTGGTCGGCCTTTTAAGAGCAAATCATTTTCCGTTTGTCGTTATGGGGGAACCGGATGAGTCCTATACCGGACACAACTGGGTAGATATGGACAACGAAGAGGGGGGATGTCTGGCCGTAAGGCATCTGCTGCAGAATGGTTACCGGCATCCGGTCCTGTTTGTGGAAAACAAAGGGACTCTCTTTGAGCAGAAAAGGACGTTCGGATTCAAAAGGGAACTGCGTGAAAACGGAATAACGCCCATGAAAGACGACCTGATAGAATGCGGCGCCGGACAAACGCAGATTGCGGATAAAACAAAAGAACTGTTAAAAAAATGTCCGCAGGCTGACAGTATCATCTGCCCCAATAATATCGTAGCATATCATGTGCTGCAGGAACTGAAACGGAATCAGATCAGGGTGCCGGAACAAATGGGTATCATTACGTTTGATAATTATCCATTGGCAGAATACCTTGATCCGCCGCTTTCCGTTGTAGATATTGACACGTATCTGCTGGGAGAGCGTGCCGCAAGCACATTATTCGATATGATAAAACAACCGGAAGGAAAGGAGGAAGCCGCTTTAATCAAAACGAGCATCATAGCAAGAAAATCTACGAAGAAGAGGTGATAACATGTGAAAAAAGAGGCAGTTTACCATAACGGCACGGAGGAATTTGTCTATCCGATATCCAGAAACCAGTTAATTTTTCGGATCAGAACTGCCAGAAAAGAAATTGCAAAATGTCAGATAATTTATTGGAACAGAGATGATAATAAGATAAAAAAGCAGGACATGGAATGTTTTGCAAGAGATGAATTATTTGATCATTTTCAGTGCAGGATCGATTTTACGAGAGTGGCCAGGTATCAGAGGTATTATTTTATTCTGGAAGAGACGAACGGAGAGGAATGGTACTTTTCCGCTTACGGAGTTTCCCAAACCCCGCCTGATTCCGGTTTTTTTGAATATCTGTATGCAAACGGGAACGACGTCGTGACAGCGCCGGACTGGGCAAAAGGGGTCGTCTATTATCAGATATTCCCGGAGCGTTTTTGCGACGGAGGACGTAAAGAAAAGACAGTGGATTTTGAAAGCTGGGGAAGCCGGCCGACCAGAGAAAATTATATGGGAGGCAATCTTGAGGGAATCCGCACAAAGATTCCTTACTTAAAGGAATTAGGCGTGGAATGTCTTTATCTGAATCCTGTTTTTGCAGGAGACTTCAACCACAAATATGCCACAACGGATTATTTCAGGATCGATCCTCTTTTCGGCACGAACGAAGAATTCAGGGAATTTGTCAGACAATGCCACGAGCAGAATATCCGTGTTGTACTGGATGGCGTTTTTAACCATACCGGCGTGCATTTCCCCTATTTTCAGGATATCCTTGAAAAGCAGGAAGAATCGGCATACAAAAACTGGTTTCTGATCGAAAAGTATCCGGCTGCCGTTACCGATGCGGATGCTGCATATGAATGTGTAGGCGCTTATCCGTATATGCCGAAATTGAATACCGCAGATGTAGAAGTGAGAGAGTATATCATAAAGATCATGGATCACTGGCTGGGAGAATATCAGATAGACGGCTGGCGGCTTGATGTAGCAGACGAGGTGGATTCCACTGTCTGGGAGATGGCAAGACTTGTTCTGAAGGAAAAATATCCGGCGTGCATTTTGATCGGGGAGACGTGGGGATACGGCGGCAGAATGCTCCGTGGAGATCAGCTTGACAGCGTGATGAACTATCTGTTCCGCGATGCGGTCTGGGATTATTTCGGGAAAAAGAGTATTTCGGCCGAAACTTTTGACAGCCGCATCAATAAGATCGTTGCAGGATATAAGAGTGAAACCTGTCATCTGCTCTACAATCTGATAGACAGCCATGATACGGAGCGGTTTCTGTACATCTGCGGCGGCAGTCTGGAAATACTGAAACTGGCCGCAGCATTCCAGATGTTCTTTATCGGATCTCCCGCGGTCTATTATGGAGACGAGGTCGGCATAACGGGTCGGAATGATCCGGACTGCAGAAAATGTATGATCTGGGATGAGCAGGCTGACCAGAAACTGTTACAATGGTATAAAAAACTGATTTTTTTAAGGAAAACGCATGTCTGCATTCGAAAGGGCAGATACAGGACGATCCTGGCGGACGATCAGAACGATACGTTTGCTTTTTGCAGAATCTATGAAGAAAAAGGAAGCGCAAAGGTCATTTATATGATCTTCAATAACAATTCCAAACATAATAAGGTGCTGTGCCCTGTGTTGGATCAGGGGGAATACATCGACCTTTTGTCGGATACCGGTGCGGTATATACGGCGGGGTCCTTGGAGGGAAGGTTTTATAATCAGGACATAACGGCATACCAGGCGGCAGTGACCGTGGAAATGCAGCCCTATGCTGTTAAGGCAATCATGAAAAAGGAGGAAACTTAAATGAAGAAAAGTAAAAAAGTACTGGCGCTCATACTCACAGCTGCGACTTGCTTGGCGGCGTTGGCAGGATGTGGTAGTTCTGCGCCAGTACAGACAAAAAACGACTATGAAAGTCAGGAAACAACCAATGGTACAGAAACTGCAGCAAAGGAAGAAACAACTGCAGACAATGATCCGGTGACGATCAACTTCTGGCATCATTACAGTGCGCAGTCTGCCGAGAATGACACGCTTATGAATGTACTGATTCCCAAATTTGAAGAAGAAAATCCCGGTATTAAAGTAAATGCAGTCTCCCATGAATGGGCCGATCTGCATGAAAAACTGCTGATCAGTGCACAGTCAGGTACGCTTCCCGATGTGGCACGTCTGGACAGTGCATGGATACCCGAATTTGAAAAAATGGGTATTTTAACGGCGCTCGACGAAGAGATGTCCGATTATGCCGATATCGCGTCAGGACTGCTTGACAGTGCAATGAGTACGGCGCAGGTAGGCGGACACTCCTACGGTCTGGCGCTCAATACAAACTCTAAAATACTATTCTATAATGTGCAGGCATTTTCCGATGCCGGAATCGATGTACCGCAAACCATGGACGAGTTTGTCGAAGCTGTCCGTAAACTGGCCGGAACCAACGAAAACGGGCAGCAGGTATGGGGGTACAACGAGCCTGCGCTGGCAGGATGGAACCTGTGTCCTTTTATATGGAGCATGGGCGGAGCCATTACCAATGAAGAAGGAACGGCGGCGTCCGGTTACATCAACAGCACGGAGACGATAGAAGCCATTCAAATGATGGCGGACCTCTATGCCGAAGGCGCTATTACCGGCTGGAACAGCGGCGATATCCCCATGACGGACGGTTTTGGCACCGGCCGGTACATGATGCTGCTGGAAGGCCCATGGAAAATAGCCGAAATGGAAGGCGCATATCCTGATTTCGAATATGCAACGACCGGGATTCCGGCAGGCAAAGGCGGTTCCGTATCCGTTCTTGGCGGTGAAGACATCTCTATGTTCAACAGTGCAAATAAAGAAGCTGCCTGGAAGTTCATGAAATTCATGACAGATTCCTTTGCACAGGAAGAAATGGCTAAATGCGGGCAGATCCCGGTAAATAAAGCCGCTCTGGAAAGCGATACAGTCAGGAATGCCGATTTTGCTCCGTTCATCGATGCCATTACAACGGCTAAATCCCGCCCGACAACCGCATGCTGGTCGGAAATGGACAATGAACTTTCCGTTGCCGTAACCGCAGTCATGAATGGTGAAAAAACGGCTAAAGAAGCAATGGATGAACTGGCGGTTACATTCGATGAGATGTTAGCCGGGCAGTAATAGAGACGGCCTGACATCTAAAAGGATACATTCTGACATTGTTAATATGAAACTATTATAGTAAACACTTGTATAAAAGTCAAATGAAGACTGCCGCATGATGATCTGTACTGCGGCAGTCCTCTAAAGAAAGGATATTTATGAAAACATCCAAAACAGGGAAATTTCAGATCGTACTTCTGCTTTTGCCGGGATTGCTGCTGTTTAGCGTTTTTACGATATATCCTATCATCAAACTTTTCCTGATGAGTTTTTTCGAATGGGATTTCGGCAGCATATTCGGACAGCATTTTATCGGGCTTAAAAATTATCGGGATGTTTTAAGCGATGGCTATTTTCGTATTTCTTTTACGAATACGCTTGTTTATACGATCGTGACCGTGCCGGGACAGATGATCCTGGGTTTTTTGACGGCGTATCTGATCAATCAGGTCACCCGCTTTAAGGTGGGATACAGAGTACTGTATTATCTCCCCGTTATTACATCCTGGGTCATTGCATCATTGGTATTTAAGTATGTTTTTAATACGGAAGGCCTGTTAAATTATTTTCTGGTGAAGGTCATCCATCTCATTCCGCAGAATATCCGCTGGCTGGACACCAGGTGGAGCGGTCTGCTGATCGCCATGTTTCTTGGTATCTGGAAAGGGATCGGCTGGAATATGGTGGTATTTTTGGCGGCGCTGCAAATGGTTCCGGCTGATCTTTATGAAGCGGCTTCCATCGACGGAGCAGGCGCCGTTAAAAAACTTTTTCATATCACGCTCCCCAGTATGAAGGGGACGATTCTTTTTGCTTTGGTCATGCTGACGATCGGCGGTTTTAACGTATTTACTTCCGTGAAAATGATAACCGGCGGAGAACCCGGGCATCAAACGGATGTAGTTTTAACATGGATGTATTATAAAGCGTTCAGCACGGGATCATTCGGCTATTCCGCAGCGCTGTCGTTTATTATCACAGTCGTATTGGCAATGCTGGCGCTCGTTCAGTTCAAAATGATGCAGCAAAAAGAGTAAGAAAAGGAGGCCGGTTTGAAAAAAAATTATCCAATATTGATCGGCATGCGTGTTAGAGCGTGCTTGGGGGTGTAAAAATGAAAAAGACAAATTTAGTGCAGGCGCTGCTGCATCTTTTTCTGGCAGGAGCATTGATTATCGTCGTACTTCCCATGATCTATATGATCAGTACATCATTAAAGCCCAACGGGGCATTATATCAATATCCGCCCAGGTTTTTTCCGGCCCTTGAAGAGATTACGTTAGAAAATTACGCGTATATACTCGGTCAGGGGAAATTTTATATGAACTTTCTCAACAGTATTTTCGTCGCAGCCTGTTCCGTTCTGGCAGCGGCGTTTATCGCAGCGGCATTGGGATATGTGATCGCCCGCTTTACATTTCCCGGACGGAACTTTCTGTTTTCTTTTATTGTATTAACAATGATCATTCCGGGACTCACTTTGATCATTCCGCAATACCAGCTGGCAGTCAGGCTCGGCGCCATCAATTCTCTGCTTGGCCTGATCCCGTTTTATACGGCTTGGACGATACCGTATTCCACTTTTATGATCAAAGGATTTGTGGAAAATATTCCGAAAGAACTCGATGAAGCCACTTATATGGACGGCGGAAGCGTATTGACCGTATTTGTGAAGATCATCATTCCGTTAGCCAAACCCGGTATTGCATCTGTGTCAATTTTTAATTTTCTTACAGCATGGGAAGAATTTCCGTGGGCCAATACTGTTATCAACGATAATCTGAAAAGAACCATTCCGATTGCCATATCCGGCTTTTTCGGGCAGCACCAGTTTACACAGTGGGGATATGTATTTGCCTTATCGGTTTTCAGCTTGCTGCCGATCCTGTTCGTTTTTATTTTCTGCCAGAAGTTTTTTGTAGCGGGACTGACGACCGGAAGTGTCAAGGGATAGAATGCACGTTGTCTGCACGGGCAGACAGCGTTATTTGAAAAAAGAACAAATGTTCTAATAAAACTTGCATTCCTGCTCCGACTATGATATCATGTAAAAGAACATACGTTCTAAAACGGATGAAGTCGGAGGGGAATATGGAGTTCAGAATTCAGACAGAAATGTCTATTATGGACAAATTGAATATTCTGGCGGATGCGGCGAAATACGATGTTTCCTGCAGTTCCAGCGGCTCGTCGAGACGAGGGGACGGCAAGGGGATCGGGAATACGGTCAAGGCAGGACTCTGTCATAGTTTTGCGGCGGATGGACGCTGCATCTCGCTGTTGAAGATTTTATTTACGAATGAGTGTATTTTTGACTGTAAATATTGTATGAACAGACGATCCAATGATGTGCCGAGAGCTTCTTTTACACCGGATGAAGTCTGTGAACTGACGATGGAATTTTACCGCCGCAATTATATAGAAGGTTTATTTTTGAGTTCCGGTATTTTATACAGTCCCGATTATACGATGGAGCTGATCTGTCAGACGGTCTATAAACTGCGGACGGTCTATCGTTTTCAGGGATATGTGCATGTGAAGGCGATTCCGGGAGCCGATCCGGCGCTGGTAAGGAAGGCGGGCTTTTTAGCGGACAGGATCAGTGTGAATCTGGAACTGGCAACGGCGGAAAGCCTTAAGAAACTGGCGCCGAACAAGCACCGGAAGAATATTCTGGGGCCGATGAAGCAGATTCAGAACGGCATTATACAAAGCCGCAACGAAGTTGTTTTATACGATCATGCCCCGCGTTTCTGTGAAGCCGGGCAGTCTACCCAGATGATCGTCGGAGCGACGCCGGAAAGTGATTATCAGATCATGGCGGTAGCGGAAAGCCTGTATCAGAAGTTTTCGTTAAAGAGAGTGTATTATTCGGCGTTTGTGAATGTGAATCAGGATAAGGACTTACCGGCGCTGCCCGGCGGACCGCCGCTGCTTAGAGAACACAGGCTGTATCAGGCGGACTGGCTTCTGCGCTTCTATGATTTTACGGTGGATGAGCTGCTGACGCAGGACCGGCCGAATTTTAATATGATGATCGATCCGAAGGCCGATTGGGCTGTCAGGCATCTGGAACTGTTTCCGGTGGAAATCAACCGGGCAGACTACCATTTGCTGCTCCGGATACCGGGCATCGGTGTAAAGAGCGCCAAACGGATCGTGAGCGCCAGACGTTTCGGCGCTCTGACCTTTGAGGATCTGAAGAAAATAGGCGTTGTATTAAAGCGGGCGCTGTATTTTATTACATGCGGCGGCAGAATGATGTATCCGACTAAGATAGAGGAAAACTATATTGTGCGGAATCTGACGTATCAGGGGCCTGACGGCAGAAAAGAAAAGCGGCTTTTTGCTGCGGACGGCATGCGGTATGAGCAGATGAGCCTGTTTTCGTAAGACGCGGCGGCGCTGCCGGAGCCACGGCGGATATAGAGGAGACGTTTATCATGCAGGAAGAAAAGTATTTGATCTGTGAAGATTCTATCGAAGGTGTTTTTTCGGGCATTTATGATGCTTATGCCTTGCGGGAGGGGCATAAACATCTGCATTTGCAGATCGGAGAAGAAGAAAATCTCAGACTATTTGCTTATTATCTGAATATTCAGCCGGATTCGGTCAAAACTAGGAAGGTAGCGGAAACGATACAGAGACGGTTGGGAACGGAAACCTATATGAGTATCTGCAGGGCGCTGGCAACAGAGGATGCGGGGAAAGGCGAGGCCGTTTATAAGGTCGTTGTCGATGGCATTACCGGAGGAAGCGGCAGACGGGTGATGGAGAACGCGGCCAATCCGCATGTTGACCTGGTATTCCGTCTGGCAAGAAAGGCATCCAATGAGATTACGCATCTTTTGGAATTTATCAGATTTCAGGAGTTGAGACAGGGTATTCTGTATGCCAGAACAGGACCGAAATGCAATATTGTTTCTTTTCTGATGCCTCATTTTGCGGACAGGCTGCCGCTTGAGAATTTCATTATCCATGATGAGAAAAGGCAGTTATATGGTGTCCATCCGAAAGGAAAGGAGTGGTATCTGGTCTCCGGCCCGGAAGAAGTAACGAAAGACGTTATGCAGATGTCGGAGAAAGAGGAAGAATATCAGGAGCTGTTTACCATGTTTTGCCATACAATTGCGATAAAAGAGCGCATAAACCTGAAGCTGCAGCAGCAGATGCTGCCATTGCGATTCCAAGAATATATGATAGAATTTGCCAAATCATGATGAAAACGCGCTTTTTTAAATTAAAGCAACAGTGTAATAATGAGCATAATTACCAAATTAAGGTTTTTGAAATAGGGAATATTATGTAAAAATGTTTAATATAAGGAAATTTTATATGTTTTGCTACAATAATTCGTTCTTTACAAATGAATGGAAAAGGGTATAATAACAGAAAATGACTCAAAGGAGCCATAGGAACTGGAAACCAAAAAGGGAAAACGATTTCCGTAAGGGCATTATCCAAGTAAAAATGACAAGGAGGGTGTTTATGATGATGCAGCACAGAATTAAATTAAGACCGGATGAAGTAAAAGAATTTGTAGCAGCTGCTACGAGATGTTTGTTTGATGTAGATATTTCCTATAACAGTTTCATAGTAGATGCCAAGTCTATCCTTGGTGTATTGGGACTGAACTTTGATCAGATCCTGACTGTGACCTGTAACGGTTATGATAATGATTTTGAAAAATATCTGCAGAAATTTGCAGTAGCATGCTAAAACAAAGAATAAGGAATGTATACTTCATTGACTCCCTATGCAGGATATCGTAATATCTTGGTAGGGAGTCTTTTTTTACCTGGCAAAGAAGCCTGCCGCAGGCCGGGCTTGGAAGCATGGAAAGAAGGTTTTCAGAAGAGAAAGGACAGGCGGTATATGGAGATTCGGATTTCAGTCAGGAACCTTGTGGAATTCATTCTGCGTGCGGGAGACATCGACAACCGGCATGCTTCATCGGCAGACGCCATGCAGGAGGGCGGACGCATCCACAGGATGATCCAGCGGCGAATGGGGGCGGGATACCATGCAGAGGTCGGACTTCGTTATGTGTATCCGACGCAGAGCTATGAGATCATGATCGAAGGCCGTGCGGATGGCATTATCATAGAAGCGGCGGGAGATAGGAGCACCGTACCGGAACTTACGGATACGAAGCTGCCCGTGGATGCAGCGGCGTATGTTACGGTGACGATTGATGAAATTAAGGGGACCTATCATGACCTTGCCAAAATGCAGAAGGCCGTACCGGTGCACCTGGCGCAGGCAAAGTGCTATGCCTATATCTATGCCGCTCAGAATGGGCTGAGATCGATCCGGGTCAGAATGACGTATTGTCACATGGAAACGGAGGAGATCCGTTATTTTCATCATGAATATACCTTTCCGGAACTTCAGGAATGGTTCGAGGACGTGATGGCGCAGTATAGAAAGTGGGCGGATTACAGCTTTGCATGGCAGAAAACAAGGCAGGAATCGATCAAAGCGCTTTCTTTTCCCTTTGCCTACCGGGAAGGACAGAAGGAATTGGCTTCTTATGTGTATCAGACGATCTATCATAAAAGAAAACTGTTCATTGAGGCGCCGACCGGCGTCGGGAAAACGATCTCTACGATCTTTCCGGCGATCAAAGCAGTCGGAGAGGGACTTGGCGAGAAAATCTTTTATCTGACGGCGAAGACGATCACCAGGACCGTGGCGGAAGACGCGTTTGCCCTTTTACGGCAAAAAGGATTGCAGTTTAAGACGGTCATTTTGACGGCGAAAGAGAAGATCTGCTTTTTGGAGGAAACGGAATGCAACCCGGAAGCCTGTCCCTATGCGAAAGGGCATTATGACAGGATCAATGATGCCATGTATGCGCTTTTAACGGCGCAGGACAGTTTTCACAGAGAGAAGATAGAAGAATATGCCAGGGCGTATCAGGTTTGTCCTTTTGAGATGTGCCTGGATATGAGCCTTTTTTCCGATGCCGTTATCTGCGACTATAATTATGTGTTTGATCCGCATGTTTATCTGCGGCGTTTTTTTGCCGATGGGAACAAAAGCGGGCATCTGTTTCTGATCGACGAGGCACATAATCTGGTGGAGCGCGGCAGAGAGATGTACAGCGCCGTTTTATGCAAGGAAGATTTCCTGAAGCTGAAAAAAGAAGTAAAAAATTATGCGCCGAAGATGGAGAAGCAGTTGGATAAGTGTAATAAGGAACTGCTTGCTTTTAAAAGAGAATGTGAAAACTATAAAATACAGGAATCGATCGCTTCTTTTGCAATGGCGCTCGGCCGTTTGAACAGCGGAATGGAGGATTATCTGGAAGAGCATGAGGAGAGTCCCGTGCGGCAGGCAATCCTGGAATTCTATTTTGAAGTTTCGCATTTCTTAAGCATTTATGAGATCATCGATGAAAATTATGTGACGTATTCCGAGACGAAACCGGATGGAAGTTTCATTCTCAAACTTTTCTGTGTCAATCCGGCGAAAAATTTAGGGGAATGTATGATGCGGGGCCGCAGTACGATCCTGTTTTCGGCGACTCTTTTACCGATCCAATATTATAAGACGCTGCTTGGCGCGCAGGAGGGAGACTACGAAGTCTATGCGAAGTCCGTCTTCTGCCCGGAAAAGAGAGGGCTTTTTATCGGGTGCGATGTAACGAGCAAGTATACAAGACGCAGCGAGATGGAATATTACAATATTGCGGCCTATATTTATGAAATAGTCAGAAACCGGCATGGTAATTATATGATATTTTTTCCATCGCATGCCTTTTTAAGACAAGTGTATGATATTTTTATGGATCGTTTCGCCACGAAACAGTTCGAGTGCATCGTGCAGGAAGATCATATGAACGAGCGGTCCAGGGAAGAGTTTCTCGGCCGTTTTACCGGAAATGAGGCATTTGATCTAAAGGATGTGATCCATATGGATATCGAAGTGGAAGAAGAGAAGATCCTGTTAGGATTCTGCGTTATGGGCGGGATTTTCAGTGAGGGCATTGACTTAAAAAACGATGGACTGATCGGAGCGGTCATTGTCGGCACCGGTCTGCCGCAAGTGTGCAACGAAAGGGAGATTCTAAAGAATTATTTCGACAGTTGGGGGGAAAACGGATTTGACTATGCCTATCGGTATCCGGGCATGAACAAGGTGTTGCAGGCGGCGGGACGTGTGATCAGAACCGTCGAAGATGTCGGAATCGTCGCGCTGCTCGATGAGCGATTCCTAAGTCCGGCCTATCAGAGGCTGTTTCCACGGGAATGGAAAAATTATGAAGTGGTCACGACCAGACAGATTGCCGGGAGGGTGGAACGGTTCTGGAATGAGTGGCTGTGAAAGCGCCTGTTGACGCCCGGCGGCTGCTGCAGGTGCAATCCGATTCGTGAGAGCACATGCAGGGCGGCCATATGGGAAAGAAACCGAGGGGGGCAGAAGCTTGACGGTTACCCGAATTATTCATGTATGCTTCTATTCTTCGTCAACAAAAATCTCCAGATAGGACTGGATTCTTGCTTTATGATACAATTCCTCCATGAGTCCGAATTCCGGGTCATAATATTTTCCATCGTAGTATAAGATCCAATGACCGTATTTGGGCAGGAGAACTTTCAGAATACATACATTTGGCAAAACAGAAGTGTTATCGGCTTTTGTCATCGTTTTTGCCTGCCTTATTCCATAATGGTTCAGAGCCTTCTCGATATCTTTTTTCCCCGTACCTTTATCATTTTTCATAACAGAAACTACTTCTTCCACCGTTACACCTGCAAGCATGGCAACACATGACTGCCCGCATAAGTACTCTGTAGGCTGCTTAATATAATTAATCTTCTTCATTGCATTATCATCCTCCTGTTTCCTGTCCCTTATTTGTTACATAAAGAAAAAGCATCCGATTTTGTCACACTGTCCACATGGACAAACACATCCATATAGGTAATATCATTTTTCCGATACTCATGTTCAAAGCAGCTGAGGATATTCTTCTGATTCTTTTCTTTGAAATGGTTGGCCTGAAGGTATTCCATGATCAGCTTATAGGCATTTGGAATTCTTTCAAACGGCTGAATGAAGGGCTCCCTGATCGTTATTACGGCATAATCGGCTTCTTTATTCTCTAAAAACATTACGTCGGAACAATCTGCTTTGAAATCATCCGGGATCACACACGCCGCAACATATCCGTGAAGTCCGAATCTGTTCTGCAGTTCCTGTGATACATAAGGGAAATCCCATCCAATAAGCTTAACCTCAGGAGATATTTTTTTAAGGCCGCAGCTTTCCGCCCACTTGTCCATATGCTCCAGAGCATCGCTTTCCGGAGCCGGAGAAATCATCACATAGCAGGCCATCTTAAACGGTGCTGTTCTTTGAATCCTTATTTCCGAATAAATGGCGCTTTGGTCAGATAAGTCTTCTCTCACCAGGGAATCAAGCTTACACATAAAAATTTCACACATCGATACAAGTCTGTCCAGTTCGGGAACTACTTCGTCGGATTCCCATCTTGACACGGTCTGTCTGGTTACATTCATCTGATCAGCCAGTTGTTCCTGTGTCAGTTTTTTTTGTTTGCGTAAATAATTGATATTATTTCCTAAACTCATTTTTTTCATCTCCGTTCAAATTATTGTCCGCCGGTCAATGCCAGTGGCTATCCATTATTATGTCATAATGGGGAATATGAATCTACCAATCGCGGTATGCTTTTTTGGACATCGATGTAACACGTCATGTTACTTTTATTAAAAAATGAATTTACCATTCCGCAGGCTTTAAGTAATCCATGATCAGGCTTAAAGAGAAAGATCATAACAGCATCCGGATTTCTTCCTTATAGGGAGCGGTTTTCTTCTCCGGATTTTCCAAAGAAGGAATATAGGGCGTTTCCAGGATCTTTGGAAGCTCCATGAAGTCCGGATGATGCACGACGTAGCGGATGGCCTCTAAGCCAATGGTGCCCTGCCCGATACTGGCATGGCGGTCCTTGCCTGCACCTGGCGGATTTTTGCTGTCGTTAATATGAATGACTGCAGCATTTTGCTTTCCAATCAATTTATCAAACCGGTCAATCACACCGTCAAAGTTGTTTTTTACATCGTATCCGGCATCATTTAAGTGGCACAGATCCAGACAGACTCGAAGTTTATCGTTATGAACTACGCCATCATAGATGCGGGCGAGTTCTTCAAAGCTTCGCCCGATCTCCGAACCTTTCCCGGCCATTGTCTCTAATGCAATACAGCAGGAATCGGCATCCAGGACTTCATTTAATCCTTGAGTGATTTGGTCAATACCGGCCTGTACGCCGGCGCCTACATGGGAACCGGGATGCAGGATCAGGATGTTGCTGCCCATGGCAAGGGTGCGTTCTATTTCCAGTGCCAGAAATTCTACGGCAAGCTGATAAGTTTCGGGATTGACCGTGTTGGCCAAATTAATAATATACGGCGCATGTACGACAAATTCTTCTATCTGATGCGCTCTCATATATTCCCACGCGGGTGCGATCTGTAATGCGCAAATTTCCTTCCGTCTGGTATTTTGCGGCGCGCCGGTATAGAGCATAAAGGTATTGGCGCCGTAAGAAACCGCTTCTTTGGCGGATGCGAGCATCATTTCTTTGCCGCTCATGCTGACATGAGAACCGATTTTGATCATGGGGGTACGTTCCTTTCTATGGAAATTATGGCAAAGAGCGCCAAGCGTCCGGAACAGAGGGCAGAGGCGGGAACAGAGCGCGAAAAAAGGCTTCTGCTGCCGGGCCCTATAAAAACACCGGCGTTTAGCGAGGTTTTTCACGAGCTTAGCGTCCGCTGTGTTTTTAACGGAGCGAAAGCGTGCCCGAAAGCAGAAACTTTTTTTGCGGTCTGTTCCCGCCTCTGCCCTCTGTTCCGGACGCTTGGCTCTCTTTGTTGTATTACAGATCATTATACTATGGCTGCCGCTGTAGTGCATAGGGAATTTTTATAAAATGATGTTTTTGAGGGACAATTGTCATACAAAGGAAAGAGGGTCATAATTATATGACATTCGTGTCAAATGTGGATAACTCTGTGGAAAGTGGGGATTTCTCATGCTTTTTGGAACATTTCATGTACAAAATCGTCATAAAAGCTGTGGATAAGTCGGTCAATGTAGTTTTTTTATAAAAAAGGGAACTGATCTGGTCAATGAGAGAGAAAGAACATTTCCTTTCTATTTTATGGTTTTTGTGGTACAATAAATCCGTCGGCTGAGGTGTCAGCCGGATTGACTGTACGATACAGTACATAGACAGATTATGAAAATAAACAGTGTAATAGAAAGGGAAAGAAAATGTGGTCATATGAAAGTGTTTTTTATCAAATATATCCGTTAGGATTCTGCGGCGCGCCGTTTGAAAACGATGGGGTACCGGAATCCCGGATCTTAAAAGTGAATGACTGGATTCCTCATATGAAGAAGCTGGGCATGAATGCAATCTATTTTTCTCCTGTATTTGAATCCGATACGCATGGATACAATACGAGGGATTATCATAAGATTGACTGCCGGCTCGGAACGAATGCGGATTTTGCGGAAGTTTGCAGGAATCTTCATGAAAACGGCATTAAGGTGATCTTGGATGGGGTGTTCAACCATGTGGGCAGAGGTTTTTGGGCATTTCAGGATGTTTTGCAGAAAAGATGGGATTCTCCCTATAAGGACTGGTTCCATATTAATTTCGATGGGAATTCCAATTATAACGATGGTCTCTGGTATGAAGGCTGGGAAGGCAATTATGACCTTGTCAAGCTGAATCTGCGTCATGAGGATGTGATCGCGCATATTTTTGACAGTATCAAAGGATGGGTGGAAGAGTTTGCGATCGATGGCCTACGTTTAGACGTGGCTTATTGTCTGGATAAAGATTTCCTGCGCAGGCTCCGCAGTTTCTGTGACGGCTTAAAACCGGACTTTTATCTGCTCGGGGAGACGCTGCACGGCGATTATAACCAGTGGATGAATGATGCCATGCTGCATTCTGTTACAAATTATGAGTGTTATAAAGGATTGTTCTCCAGCTTTAACAGCATGAATATGTTTGAGATCGTCCACTCGCTGCTGCGGCAGTTCGGACCGGAGAACTGGACTTTGTACCGTGGAAAACATCTGCTTTCCTTTGTGGATAACCATGATGTGACAAGGGTAGCCAGCGTGCTTACGAACGAAAAGCATCTGCCGCTTATTTATGCGCTTTCTTTCGGTATGCCGGGAATTCCCTGTGTATACTACGGCAGCGAATGGGGAGCAAAAGCACAGAAAAGCGAAGGCGATCCGGCGCTCAGAGCCTGTTTTGAAAAGCCTGAATGGAATGAACTGTGCGACTTTATCGGCAGACTCGCGGAGGCGAAGAAAAATTCCGAGGCGCTTAATTACGGCAGTTTCCGTTCGGTCGTACTGACCAATAAGCAGTGTATCTTCGAGAGAAAATCGGAAAACGAGCGTGTGCTTGTAGCCATCAATGCCGACAGCGAGAGTTACACGGCTCATTTTGACGCGGGCTGCGGCATGGCGGTAGATCTGATAAGCGGGGAGAAGCATGACTTTGGCGGAGGCAGCGAACTGCCGCCTTACAGTGCATACTTCTGGAAGATGGAACATTGACCGGGAAGGCGTGTCGAAAATTTTTTCAAAAATATTCCAAAGGGTGGTTGACTTTTAAATCGTAATCCTTTAATATAGCAAGTACGTTGTAAAAAGATACTACAAATATTGTAACTGATGACCGGATTTAAAAGAAAGGAGGTAAAAAATGTTTACACATATGAATACAGGATTCAATAATAAGCAGAATCAGAATAAAGTGATAAGACATGAAATTGCCTCCGTATTTTGGATGTGGTGAAGGCTTTGAGCCGGATGCCGACATTATTAAGACGGGTCTTTTTAGACAGCCACGGTAGTTTCTGCCGTGGCTGTTTTTGTATGCAGTCAAAGCTCCCGCAGGCAGCCGCCCGGCTTACCGCCCGCGGGAAACAGGCGTTGTGTGCAGTCACTTTGACATAAAATACAGGAGACAGTAAGGTTCGGCATAATGGGCAGCCGGGCCGGAGAGGGGTGTGAGAATCAGAATGAAAAAAATATCAACGTACATATGGGAAAATAAGATCCGGTACTTTCTGGCAGTAACCGCGATCTTCATTGCGGTAACATTGGATATGATGTCGCCGCGTCTGACGAAGTCTGTCGTGGATGATGTTATCGTCGGCGGCGACATCGGAAAATTGAAATATCTTCTGTTTGGCTTTCTGTGTATCGGTGTGGGGAGATGCGTATTCCAGTATGTGAAGGAATACACATTTGACGCTACGGCGTCTAAGATCACGGCACAGATGAGAAGGGATCTGTTTGTACACATTCAGTCGCTCTCTGCGGATTTCTTTGACCGGACGAATACCGGAGAACTGATGTCGCGTGTAAAAGACGATATCGATCATATATGGGATGCGCTTGGATTTGTCGGCATGCTGATCATCGAAGTCGTATATCATACGAGCATTATTTTGATCAGTATGTATATGCTGAACTGGAAACTGGCGCTGATACCGACCGTTTTCATGATCTTCTGTGGTGCGGTAGCGCTTATTATGGAACGGAAGCTTGGGGCGGTTTATGAAGAGATCAGTGAGGAAAACGCCGTCTTAAATACAGTGGCCGAAGAAAATCTGGCCGGTGTACGGACGGTAAAAGCATTTGCAAGAGAGAAGCATGAAATCTCCAAGTTCCTCTCGCATAATAAACGGTATTATGATCTGAATATGGCACAGTCCAAAGTATTTGTAAGGTTTTACCCGTATTTTTCTGTTGTTACGAAGGTACTGCCTCTTTTGACCATATTGGTTGGCGGCGGTTTTGTAATAAAAGGTGAAATGACGCTTGGCGGGATGACGGCATTCGTGGAATACTCCACCAATATCGTATGGCCGATGGAAATGCTCGGCTGGCTGACGAACAGCTTTTCTTCAGCGGTGGCGTCCAATAAGAAAATACGTAAGATCTATCAGGAGACTTCCAGCATCAAAGAAGCGGAAGAGCCAATCATACTGGATAAAATGCAGGGAAAGATCTGTTTCGACCATGTTTCATTCCATAAAGCGGATATGTACGAGATCCTGCATGATATCTCCTTCACATTGGAGCCGGGAAAGACGCTCGGCATCATGGGCGCGACAGGTGCGGGAAAAACTTCTATCGTACAGCTTCTGCAGCGTATGTATGATGCTACGGACGGAAAGATATCCATAGACGATGTGGATATCAGGGAGCTTTCGTTAGAACAGCTCCGGACCGGGATCAGCTATGTGATGCAGGACGTTTTCCTCTTCTCCGATACGATCAATGAGAATATCAAGCTCGGCAAGAAGAGCACGACCGATTTCAGTACGGTGCGGAAAGCATCTACGGATGCACAGGCGAGCGAGTTCATCGAGCGGATGGAATGGAAGTATGATACGGTCATCGGAGAAAGGGGCGTCGGCCTTTCCGGCGGACAGAAACAGCGGATCAGCATCGCCAGGGCGTTGTCGAAAAAAGATCCGGTTCTTGTCATGGATGATTCCACCTCCGCCCTGGATATGGAAACAGAGCATCTGATACAGGAAACCTTGTGGAAACTGGAAGATACGACGAAAATTATCATTGCGCACCGCATCAGCGCGGTACGCCATGCAGATGAGATAATCGTTCTGGAAAACGGCAGCATCGCCGAGCGGGGGACACATGAGAGCCTGCTTGCCGGGAAAGGCTTGTATTATGAGACCTATCTTGCCCAGTACGGAGATTTTCTGGAAGGAAAGGAGGCGTAGACTATGGCAGTCAATTCATATAAAGATGACGAGGTAAGCGTAGAGCGGAGCAAAGTCCAGACATTAAAGCGGCTGTTCGCCTATCTGTTTGCCTATAAGTGGCAGATCATACTGGTGCTTTTGATCATGGGATATGGCGTGGTGATCAGTCTGGTCAACCCGCTCATCATGGAAGAGGCGATCGACGGGCATATTGCAGTCGGAGATCTGAAAGGACTGTACAAACTGCTGCTGATCGCGCTCGTACTCAATATAGCGCTTGTTTTTATGATCAAACTCAGAATGTATGTTATGGCGAAGATCTGCAATAATATCCTGCTGACGATCAGACAGGAGTTATATACGCACATTCAGAAGCTGGATTTTCAGTTTTTTGACAGCAGACCGACAGGTAAGATCTTATCGAGGATCATCGGGGATATCAATTCTTTAAAGGACGTGCTGTCCAACTGTGTTACAACATTGATACCGGATGGACTTACGGTCATTGCAGTTGTGGTGATCATGGTCTGGAAAAATCCGAAGCTTGCGCTTGCGTCCATGTTAACGATTCCGTTTATGGCGGTGGCTATGGTATGGATCGAGTTAAAGGCGCATCCCCGCTGGCAGATTTTCCGCAAAAAGTCAGCCAATCTGAATGCGTTTATTCATGAAGACATGGCGGGTATCCGTATCATCCAGAGTTTTCATGCGCAGGAAGAGACAAGGGATACATTTGACGGGCTGGTAACGGAGCATAGAGGTTCTTTTCTGCATGCTGTCAGAGTCAGTGACGCATTTGGTTCCGTGATCGATTTTTCATGGGGACTTGGCTGTATTCTCCTGTATTTTACGGGAATCGTGATCATCGGCGTCGATAAGGTGTCGATTGGCACGTTTATTGCCTTCAGCAGTTATTTGAATATGTTCTGGCATCCGATCCAGAATATCAGCAATTTTTATAACCAGCTGGTAACGAATATTGCGGGGGCGGAGAGAATCTTTGAGATCTTGGATACGCCGCCGGCCATTGCGGATGCGGATGATGTGGAAGAAATGCCGGAGATCATCGGAGAAGTGACGTTTGAGCATGTGAGCTTTTCTTATGACGAACAGGTAAAGGTATTGAATGATGTAAGCTTTTGTATCAAACCGGGAGAGACGATCGCGCTCGTAGGGCCGACCGGAGCCGGAAAATCAACGATCGTGAATCTGATCAGCCGTTTCTATGACGTACAGCAGGGAAAGGTTATGATCGACGGCAAAGACGTGAAAAAAGTTTCCATAGAGAGTCTGCGGAGACAGATGGGGATCATGACACAGGATAACTTCCTGTTCTCCGGTACGATCAAAGACAATATCCGGTACGGTAAACTGGATGCAACGGATGAGGAGATCATAGCGGCGGCCAAGGCAGTCAATGCACATGATTTCATTATGAAACTGGAAAAAGGATATGACACGGAGCTGTCGGAGCGGGGCGGCGGTCTTTCGATCGGACAAAAACAGCTGCTTGCGTTTGCAAGGACGATGGTTTCCATGCCGAAGATCCTTGTTTTGGACGAGGCGACTTCGAGTATCGATACGAAGACGGAACTGCTTGTACAAAGCGGCATCGAACATCTTCTGCAGGGCAGGACTTCTTTCGTGATCGCACACAGGCTTTCCACCATTCAGCGGGCCGACCGCATTTTCGTGATCGACGATGGACGTATCGTGGAAGAGGGAAATGCACAGGCGTTACTGCAGAAAAAGGGTATTTACTATCAGCTTTACATGGCGCAGTTTTCTGCGTAAATGGTGACAGTGCGGCGTGATGCGGATGGCAGAGGCAGCCTGTATGGGCCATTGCGGTCAATGATCATGCCGATGGCTGCTGCGGTATTTGCCGGGGGTTGTGTCTTTCCACTTCCTGAATGTTCTGATGAAGTGGCTGCAGTCCGCAAATCCGATTTCCTGGCTGATGACAGAGAGGGAAGAATCTGTGAAAAGAAGCAGTTCTTCCCCTTTTTCTATACGGATAAGCTCTATGTAGTCCTTGCAGGAGCGGCCGTACAATTCTTTGAAACATTTCGCGAAATGAGAGTAACTCATATGACACATATCTGCAAGCTCTTCTACTTTGACAGGCTCATGGGAGTGTCTGTCGATAAATTCCGTAATATTGCGCAGAGAAGATTCCGTTTCCGCACAAAGCGGAGCAAGCTCCCGTATCTGTAAGCCATCCGCCTGCCAGATACGGATGATTTCGATCAGGAGAGAACTGATCTCGCCGTGAATGCGTATATCATAGCCATATTCTTTTCCGTATATCTCCTGAATACAGGTTTCAAACCGCTCTTTTACCGGCAGATGCTGCAAACGGGAAGCCGGAAAATAGGTATCGGCCTGCCCGGATCTTTTGGCATACTGCAAAATGGCGGAGAGCTTGGGCGTGTAGTTGCTGTTGATAGCAAGTCTGTTGCTGTCAAATTTAAGGACCAGATATCGGAGCGGCATTTCGGAAGCGGTATAGATGGCATGAACGTCTCCCGCATAGAAAAAGAGCATGTCTCCGACACAGGCGAGATATTCCTTCTGATCACACTCCACCAAAGCGATTCCTTCTATTATATAAATGAGTTCTACAAAATAGTGCCAGTGCGCTCTGACAGGAAATATTTCTCTGGAAGCATCAAATAAAAAGGCCTCATAAGGCGCATTCAGGATATCGTGGTTTTCATACAGATAGTTCATGGAGAAAAGTTCCTTTCAGAGATTTGTACAATTTTCGTATTGCTTTATTATAGCATTCCGGATGGGGAATTGCTATAGTAATTTCTGTAAGGGTAAGCAGCGGGGCCGAAGCATCGGGACAGTCAGCAGAGGAAAAGGAACGCAGGGAAAAAGTTTCTGCTTTCAGGCGCGCTTTCGCTCCGTTAAAAACGCAGCGGTACTAAGTTCGAGCCGTGGAACACTGCTCTCACTAAGTGCCGGCGTTTTTAGAGGGCCTGGCAGCAGAAATCTTTTTCCCTGTGTTCCCTTTCCTCTGCTGACTGTCCCCATGCTTCGCTATACGAAAAAGAAAGGATGACGGAAATGGAATATATTAAAGGCATGACATTTGCCCCTTTTGCAGGCAGAGGAAGTTTTGAAAGTAAGGAAGCGTATCAGAGTCTGGATACTTTAGTGGAGCGCACCGGCGCCAATTTTATTATGCTGGTACCGAACGGTCTGCAGGAGACGCCGCAGTCCGAGACGATTGACTATCAGTCGCAGGCATCTATGTCGGATGAAGAATTGACCAGAATGGTCGATTATATACATGAAAAAGGTCTGCGTGCAGCGCTGAAACCGACGGTTAACTGCAAAAACGGAACATGGCGTGCCCATATCAGTTTTTTTGATGAAGATGTGCCGTGCGAGCCGAAATGGAGCAACTGGTTTGCTTCTTATACGAAATTTCAGTGTCATTATGCGAAACTGGCCAGAGAAACAGGCTGCGATATGTTTCTGGCCGGCTGTGAGATGGTCATGGCGGAGCGCCGCGAAGCGGAATGGAGAAAACTGATTGCGGATATCCGTTGTGAATATACCGGAACGGTTTCTTATAATACGGATAAATATCAGGAAGATCGTGTGAAATGGTGGGACTGTGTGGATGTGATCTCATCCAGCGGTTATTATCCGATTCATGACTGGGAGAGTCAGCTTGACAGGATCGAGAAGGTCGTTCGCAAATTCGACAAACCGTTTTTCTTTGCAGAGGCGGGATGCATGTCAACGAATACGTCCGCGCTGACGCCAAACGACTGGAAGGTACGCGGCAGTCTGAATCTGCAGGAGCAGGCTGACTGGTATAGTCAGATGTTTGAGACAGCCGGAAAACGTGATTTTGTGCAGGGATTCTGCATGTGGTCCTGGGCATGGAAACTGCCTTCCGAGCAGGCAGCGTTAAAAGATGGCGGATACGATATCTATGCAAAACCGGCTGAAGCTGTGGTACGGGAGTTTTATACCCGTGGAAAAAACGGACAGATGTCTGCGGAAAATAAGCGGGAAGGGAGCGGATCGGAGTGAAGACAGAATATCATAAAGAACGGGAGAAAGAAAAGTATCAATACCGGATTCAGGAAGAAAATGACCTTGATGAGACGGAACAGAAGCTGTTAGAGACTTTTAAAAGAAATAAGAACCATTCGTTAAAGACACTGATCGGCATTTATAAAGGGCATCATCTGGAACTGGTCTTATCGGTGGTATTTTTTGTCATTAAACATTCGCCCGTGTGGGTCCTGCCGATCGTAACGGCCAATATTATAGATATTGCGACGAATCCGCCGGAAGATGCGGGAAGGAAAATATTGATCGATGTAGTCATAATGGTTCTTGCACTGGGACAGAATATTGTGACGAATTATATCCATACGCTTTTTTACGCCAGAGCGATTCGGAATGTGGAACGCGATTTGAGGAGCTCTCTCGTGCGGAAGCTGCAGCAGCTTTCCATTACCTATCATACGCAGATGCAGTCCGGCAGGCTGCAGTCCAAGATCATGCGTGACGTGGAGCAGATTGAGACGTTATCCTCCCAGATATTTATTACCGTGTTAAGTATCATTATGAACGTGGTGGTGGCGTTTGGCGTTGTCGTGACCAAAAGTCTGACGGTTTTTCTTTTTTTCCTTGGGACGATACCGGTTGCGGTCTGCATTATGGCGGCTTTCAAAAGCAAGATCAAAAGCTATAATAAAGAATTCAGGCGGGATATGGAAGAGACCTCCGTGCATGTCATGGAGATGATCGAGATGATCCCGGTCACAAGAGCGCATGCGTTGGAGAAGAAAGAAACCGATAAGATGGACAGACAGCTCCATCGTGTGGCGAAATCGGGACTTCGTCTGGATATGGTGCAGGCCTATTTTTCTGCCATAAGCTGGGTTGCTTTTCAGATTTTCCAGGTGCTGTGTCTTGGATTTACCGGCTATCTGGCAAGCAAGGGGAAGATCAGTGTCGGAGAGGTCGTTATGTACCAGACCTATTTTTCCTCCATTGTGGCACAGATTTCCAGTGTGATCACATTACTGCCGACGATCGCCAAAGGACTGGAATCCGTGGATTCCATCGGAGATGTTATGCTCTGCCATGATGTCGAAGACTATCATAATAAGAAGAAACTGCCCGCACTGCAGGGGGATATCCGTTTTGAGAACACGGCTTTTTGTTACCAAGATGGGGTCAAACCGGTATTCAGGGATCTGGATCTGCAGATCCACAAGGGGGAAACGGTTGCCTTCGTCGGCGAATCCGGGGCCGGGAAAACGACGATACTCAATATGGTGATCGGATTTCTGCATGCCACGGAGGGGAAAGTTTTCATTGACGGATATAATATGGAAGAAATCGATCTGCGCAGTTACCGTTCTCACATAGCCGTCGTGCCGCAGACGCCGATTCTTTTTTCGGGGACGATACGGGAGAACATTACTTATGGCAGAGAAGATATTTCCGAGGAGAAACTCATGGAGGTGATCCGGGCGGCCAATTTAGAGGAATTGATAGAACAAATGCCGGATGGCGTGGATACGTTGGTAACGGAGCGGGGCGGCAATCTTTCGGGCGGCCAGCGTCAGAGAATTTCCATTGCGAGAGCGTTTATCAGAAATCCCAAAATACTGATCTTAGACGAGGCGACTTCGGCGCTTGACAGTATTTCGGAAGAAAAAATACGGGTCGCTACAGATCATCTGATACAGAACCGGACAACGCTCATTGTGGCGCACAGGCTTTCTACGATTAAAAATGCCGATCATATCGCGGTGATCGGTAAAGGGGGATTGAAAGAGTACGGTACATATGAAGAATTGCTGGAGAAAAAGGGAGTGTTTTATAAACTGCGGCAGATGCAGATGTAGCGGAAGCGGCAATCCCGGAAATTGAAAATAAGCTACGATATTGCAAGGCAGAGCCATACAGCGGCTCTGCCTTATTTTTGATCACCCTGCTTTTTCCGGGATATCGGATAGCCGTTTCCCTGTATATCGGTAGTGATATCGTTGAGATGTTCTTTTCCCGAGGGCTGCTCCTTTTTATTAAGCGTGCCGCTTTCCCAGGCGCTTTCCGGAACGGTGGGAATGTGCTTATCTTTATAGGCTGCTTTCATTGTGGCCTCCTGCATTTTGATAAAATTGATAAAATTAGTATAACCGGAAAATGAAGAAATATGAGAAAATCTGAATATATTGTCTGAATGCATGATGTGAGAAGGTTGAATAAATTCTCTGATGAGCAATTTATTCAGCACAAAGCGCTTTAGAATGGAGGAAAAAATGAAGCAGCCTGTCAAAGGGCGGAAATGAGTGGATAGAGCCGGCGCTCCTACAGGAATGTTTTGGGGATCGTCCAGACATTCTCAACTTTATGGTAAATAAGGATTAACGGTTTCAGGCAGTCATGATCGATCACTTTGCATTGAAATTCCATGAGTCCCTGAAAAGAAGGCTTTAGCCACGAGGAATGTATTTTGAGTGTATCCTCGTGAATTCTTGCATACAGAGGCTTTACGCGGCCATCGGTATCAAAAGACGCAATAACAGAGACGATATCGGCATTGGAGTGATCGTATGATGTGTTTGACACAAATCCCGGCATGAACGGCACCTCCTCCATAAATTTAGTAAAAACATTATACAAAACAAATGTTCGAAAAGTAAAGAGGTAAATTGTGGTTAAAATGTAGCGTACCGGTGATAGACAATGATCGGAATGTTCGAAAATAAAGATAACTTTCTTTTGTAATTTTAAGGATTTTTTAATAATTCCTGTCTTATAATACTCCTGTACACCAAAACAAAGACAAAAAGGAGAAAGATCATGCTGTTACATATATTGCGGAAAGATTTAAAAAGAAAGCGTACGATGAACATTATTTTGTTTTTATTTATTCTGCTGGCAACGACTTTTCTGGCGGCAAGCGTGAACAATTTTGTCACCATTACCGGCGCAGTGGACAATTTTTTTGAAGTCGCCAAAGTTCCTGACTGCGTCATGATGGTTTTAAGCGAGACAAAGAGCAGTCCGTTAGATGCGTTTCTTGAGGACTGCTCTTACGTGACGGAGTACGAAGTACAGGATATGTATACGCTTGTAGAGGCTGAAATAGAGATTGTTTCCTGTGCGGATGATCCGGATAAACATGTTTATGAAAAAGGCAATCTGCTCATGATAGAGGCTGTTCCGGAGATTTTTTCAAAGGTTTTTGATGAAAAGGACCGGCCCCTTGCCTTAAATCCCGGTGAAATAGCGCTTCCCAGGCAGCAGGCGGAGCTGAACGGTCTGAAAAAGGGCGACCGCATACAGATAAGCGGCCCGGGAAAAACTATGGAATTTACGATCGCGTCCATTATGAAGGATGCGGTCTTAGGAGCGGAAATGATCGGGGCGAAGCGCCTGATCATAGGGAAAGAAGATTATGAGATACTGATGGGGGAGCAGGCAAGATATCATACATTATATTATCAAATTAACTGTTCGGATGCAGAGAGTTTCTTAAAAGAATTAAAGAAACAAAATATAGAGAACATTATGACCGTTGAAAAATCGATACTGAAGATGTGTTATTTTTTCGATATGCTGATGGCCGGGATTCTGGTCGTGGCCGGTATCTGTATGATCCTGATCTCTTTTTTGATACTGCGGTTTACGATCGTATTTACCCTACAGGAAGACTATAAGGAGATCGGTATCATGAAGGCGATCGGTATCCGGGATATCCGGATCAAGGGAATTTATCTGTTAAAATATTTTGCAATTGCGCTTGTCGGTGCAGCAGCGGGGACGGCACTCAGTATTCCGTTTGGAGATTTATTGCTTTCCCGCGTGATGGAACGGTTTGTGGCATTACAGGATGGAAGCGGAATGATCATTAATTTAGCCTGTTCGGGACTGATTGTTCTGATCGTAGTCGGTTTTTGCTACAGCTGTACGGGGAAAATCAAAAAATATACGGCGATCGAAGCGATCCGTAACGGCGGGAACGGGGAACGATACAATACAGGCGGAAAACTCAGTCTTCATAAGCAAAAATGGATGTGCCCAAGCGTTTATTTAGCCTGTAATGATGTTGCCGCTCATATGAGGCGGTATCTGGTATTGGCAGTTATATTCTGTATCGGCACACTGGAAATATTGCTGCCGCTGACTGCGGTGCATACGTTAAAAGATGAAAATATCGTGCGTAATTTCAGTGTGCAGCCGTCTTCTTTCTATATTGATACCGGACACGCGGAAGCGTATATAGCACAAAAGGATGATACGCTTATAAAGGCCGAAATGCAGGAAATCAGGGAAAAGCTGGAAGATGAAGGAATCAGGGCGGAGGTATGGGTAGAATTGTGGTATACACTGCCCTGTTATGGGACCGATATAGAAAAGCAGATGTCAAATACGACTTATACAATGCAGCAGATCGGTAAAAGTGAAGATGATTATGATGTTTTAGAGGGGAGTCTTCCCATTCTGGACAATGAGGTCATGGTAACCGAGAAAACGGCGGAAGATCTGGGGGTTTCCATTGGGGATTCCCTGTATTATCAGTTTCCGGAGGGAGAAAAGGAATTTATCATCACGGGAACGTATCAGAGTATGATGAATATGGGATACGGCATACGGGTCGGCAGGGCGGCGAAGATGCCTTACCAGATAGGCGGCACACTTGCATTTCAGGTATTGCTGGAGGAAGAGCGGGAGATGGAAAAAATGCAGGAACGTCTGCAGGGCATTTTTCCGGATTATAAGATCAAAACTTCCGGAGAGTGGATGAACTCCATGGTAGGTATTATGGAGCAGCTGGATACGCTGCAGTTGTTTATCACGGTGATAGTGCTTTTCCTGAATATACTGATCACGGTTTTAATGGTAAAGACACTGATCGCGAGAGAACATGGAGAAATTGCCATGTTAAAGAGTATCGGATTTGCCGATCGGACGATCAGAGGATGGCAGAGCATACGGATCGTTATTGTTTTAGTCATTTCCATATTGGCAGGGACGCTTTTGACAGGCATACTGGACTCTGTCCTGATCGGAGCAGTTTTTTCCGTCATGGGCGCTACCAAGATAGCGTTAGTGAGAAATCCGCTCGAATCATATCTGATCTATCCGCTTATCCTGATCATGGCAACGGGAGCTGCGTCATATCTTTGTGCGGCGGAGGTGAAGAAAGTGGATCTAAAGGAGATCAATACAATTGAATAGAAAACTGCCGGTTTGCACGGCGGGGACAGCATAAAATGCAGATTATGGGAGAAACATCTGCTATGGAAAAGGAGAATTGCAAATGAACGGACTGGAAGTAAAGGACTTGTGTAAGACGTATATTGTAAATAAGCGGCCGAACAATGTGCTGCGGAATGTGAATCTGACAGTGAAAGAGGGAGAAATGGTAGCGGTCATGGGGCCTTCGGGTTCCGGAAAATCTACGCTGCTGTATACAGTCAGCGGTATGGATAAGGCCAGCGCCGGAAAAGTGGAGTTTTTCGGTCAGGAGATCGGACAGTTATCCGCCAGAGAAATGAGCAGGGTGCGCCTGACACAGATGGGTTTCATTTTTCAGCAGATGTATCTGTTAAAAAATCTGACGATTTATGATAATATTATTTTACCGGCCTATCAGGCGAATGAAGGGGCAGGAAAAAGAAGCCGCGCCCAGATCAATGAGCAGGCCGGAGAGCTGATGCGGAAATTGAATATTCTGGATATAGCGGAGAATGACGTTACGGAAGTGTCCGGCGGAGAGGCGCAGCGCGCCTGCATTTGCAGGAGTCTCATCAATGAACCGAAAATGATTTTTGCCGATGAGCCGACAGGCGCCCTGAACCAGCAGAATTCCAGGGAAGTCATGCGGGAGCTGAACCGTATCAACGCAGAGGGAACAACGGTCATGCTGGTAACGCATGATGCAAAGGTGGCGGCAAAGAGCGACAGAGTGCTTTATATAGAAGACGGCAATATCAAAGGTGAGATGGCGCTTGGAAAATTTACAGAAGGAAGCGAAGTCAGGGACAGGGAAAGAAAATTGTCGGGGTGGCTTTTGGAAATGGGATGGTAGGCAGGGAATGACAGATATTTTACTGGTAGAAGATCATGTAGAACTGGCGGAGCTGATTGCAGCTTTTTTAAAGCGTGCAGGGTATCAGGTCGTGAAGAAGACAAGCGGAGAAGAGGCGCTTGACTTTCTGGAAAAGGACAGGACGAAGCTGATCCTGTTGGATATCATGCTGCCGGGAATAGATGGGTTTGCCTTTTGTGCGGCGGTCCGCAAAAAGAGCAACGTACCGGTTCTGATCATGAGCGCCCGTGCGGATAAGGAAGATAAGATGAACGGATTTGCGCTGGGGGCGGATGATTATATGGAAAAATCTGTCGATATGGATATCCTTTTAGCCAAGATCAATGCCCTGATGCGGAGGAATTATGATCTGAAAAGGGAAAATGTGCTGCTCGTATCCGGCGCGCTTTCTATTGACAAAGAGGCGCAACGGGTATATCTGCACGAAAAAGAGGTCGTAGTGACGGGAAAGGAATATGAGCTTTTGCTTGTGCTCGTGGAGAATCCGGGCAGGACGCTGAATAAGGAATATCTGTTTGACAGGATCTGGGGGGCGGACAGTTTCAGTGAGAGTCAGACGCTTACGGTGCATATTAAGATGCTGCGGGATAAGATCGAAGACAATCCGGCGAAACCGGAACGGATCAAAACGGTATGGGGCGTAGGTTACAGATATGAAGAAAATTAACGGGATCATGGCAGGCGTCTGCATTTTCTGGCTTTTGCTGCTTCTTACGGCGGAATTTCTGTGGAGCAGGCAGGAGAACGAAGCGGGCAGGGCGTATCTGGTAGAAGTGAACAGGATGATGAGAGGCATGGAAGAAAAGCAGGGTTTTTCCATGCCTGATCTGCAGGAAGAAGGGCAGATCAGAGAGGTTTCATTTCTGCCGTATGAAAAGCTTGGAGATGCCGGCGCGGCGGCAGATTTTCTGCGGCATCATAACGGTTCATCGGTTCATATCGAGCCGCTTATGGCGGATCAAACCGTTTTGGGACTGGTGCGGTTTGACTATGGCAGTCTGCCAAAAAATAAAGAGTTTCTGCGGATTATGGAAGGACTGCTCACAGCGGTCGTTCTTTTTGTATTGACTATATTAGTCTATATAAGAAACCGCATATTGAAGCCGTTTGCGGCGCTGAGCAGTCTGCCGTATGATCTTGCCAAAGGGCATATACAGATGGAGATAGAAGAAAATAGAAACCGTTTTTTCGGGAAATTTATCTGGGGCATTTCCATGCTGCGGGATCATTTGCAGGCGTCGAGAAAGAAGACGCTGCAGCTCGAACGGGAAAAGAAAATGCTGCTTTTATCCGTTTCCCATGATATCAAGACGCCGCTTAACAGTATCAAACTCTATGCGAGGGCCCTGGAAGAGGATCTGTATGACAGCAGAGAAGAGAAACGCCATGCCGTTATGCAGATAAGGCGGCTTTCGGAAGAAATAGAGGAGTTTGTGAAAAAAATCGTGCAGACATCGAGCGAAGAGATCGTTCCTATCGAAGTGGAGAATGCGGAATTTTATTTAGAAGACCTCGTTTCCATGATAAAAGAATATTATGTGCCAAGATGCAGGCTGCTGATGATTAAGTTCACGGTTGCACCCTTTGAAAACAAACTGATTTCCGGCGACATGGATAGAGCTTTTGAGGCAGTGGAAAATATTATGGAGAATGCGATTAAATACGGCGATGGGAAGTCGGTTGACATAACTGTTACAGAGGAAGAAGACTGCCAGCTCATACGGATCAAAAATAGCGGAAATCCTGTCAAAACGGAAGAATTACCGCATCTTTTCGACAGCTTCTACCGCGGAAGCAACGCCGGGACACAGGAAGGAAACGGCCTGGGACTCTACATCTGCCGCGAGATCATGTTAAAGATGCACGGTGAGATCTTCGCACAGCCGGAAGAGGACGGCATGTGCTTTGTACTGGTCTTTTCCACATAGCATAACAATACGGAAGCCGGCAGCGTGGAGCCGGGAGAACGGTATACAATTCCTGCGAAGGCCGGCTCCACGCTGTCGGTCAACATTTTTTTAAATATCGACTCTGCCTGTTGACAATTTCGCGGATTACTTTATAATTTAAGTTAAGTGATTAAAATGTAAACACCAGGTAGCTGCACCCCTGAAAAAAACGGGTAGAAGCTTTGTTCCGCGCTCCGTTTTTTCAGGGGTGCGATTGTCTGGCGTTAAACAGGAGACAGAGGTCGTGACATGGCAAAAGCGGTAAAAATGGCAGATATAGCGAAAGTAATAGGAGTCAGCACGGTTACGGTATCCAAGGCGCTGTCCAATCAAAAAGGGGTCAGTGAAGAACTGCGTGCCAGGATCAAAAAACAGGCGGAAGAGATGGGGTACAAGACCAATTCGGCCATCTATCAGGAACGTGTCAAAACGGACATCAGCTATGATATCGGTGTCGTGATATCCAGCCGTTTTCTGGATAAGTATAATTCCTTTTATTGGGAATTGTATCAGGAAGTGGCGAAGGCAGCAGTGCAAAAAGGCTGTTTTACCATGCTGGAGGTACTGGAAGCGGAAGATGAGCGTAACTGCGTCATGCCCAAGCTTTTACAGGAAAAAAGAGCGGACGGACTGATCATTCTGGGTCTTTTGGAGGAGGAATATCTGCTCCGCCTGCATGAATATGCATCGCTGCCGTTTATTTATCTGGATTTTTATGATAAGAACGGAACGTGTGACGCAGTCATTTCCAACAGTTATTTCGGGATGTATAAGATGACCAATTATCTGTTTGGAATGGGACATAAAGATATCGCCTTTGTCGGGAACCTGTTATATACGGGAAGCATTACGGACAGATATTTCGGTTATGCCAGATCATTGTTGGAGCATGGTGTGGACATCAGAAAGGAATGGATACTGGAGGATCGAGATTCGGAAACCGGGCGGACCGACGGCGGCTTTGAGATAAAACTGCCGGAGGAAATGCCGACGGCGTTTGTCTGCAACTGTGATGTGGCGGCGGCTCTGCTGATCAATAAGTTGGAAGAAAAAGGATACCGCGTGCCGGAGGATGTTTCCGTGGTCGGTTACGATAATTACCAGCCGCCGGGATTATGTGACATCCGCATTACGAGTTACGAGGTGGATATGACGGAAATGGCCAGGAAGACGGTCCGCAATATCATCCGTAAAATATCCGGAGAGCATTACAAACAGGGCGTTCTGATCGTGGAAGGCCGGATCGAGTATAAAGACAGCGTGGCAAAGTGCAGGAAATAGCGTCTGCGTCTTAAAACATATTTCGATAGACCAAAGGAGTCAATCCTGTTTCTTTCTTAAATAAGTTAATAAAGTGGTTCGTGTTTTCATAACCGACATCCGCCGCAATTTCATGGATGCGCTTATCGCCGGACAGAAGCAGGTTTTGAGCCGCTTCTATCCGGCGTTTGTTCAGGTATTTTAACGGCGGCAGGCCGAAAGCTGCCGAAAATTCCCGGCAGATCCGGTATTTACTGATATGATACTGCTCTTCCAGTTCTTCCAAACTGAACGGATCCATGAAAAATGTATCTAACGACTGTCTGATCTCCAATAACCAGGAAGGGTGCCTTTCTTCCGGTGTCTTCAGATGAAATCCCTCTATCCATAAATTCGTAAGGATGCTGTGCAGGATCTCGGAATCCGTCAGTTTGCTGCGTAAAACGGTTCCGTTTCCGTGCTGCAGCAGCTTTTCCAAACCGGCTAAGGTGACGGAATAGGGAGCAGGGGTGAAAAGGAACGCATGGGAAAAAGACGTCAGTCTTTCATAAGCGGAAAGTGCGTCTCCTTGTATGAAAAATACCGTATACTGCCAGATCGGGCCGGAAATCTCAAAATGCAGAGAGGAGGGGGACGTACAGTTCAGATAAAGAAGCGTGCCTTCCTGCAGATGGTATGTTTTGTTTGGAATACGCAGGGCGCCGCTGCCGCGTTTGGTGTAAAGAAGCATCCGGCAGTCAAACGGAAAGAGGGAAAATGTGTATTTATCCCGGGCTTCTATTGTCCCTCCGGATAAGATGGTCAAAAAAGCATGCGATGTTTCTTCTATAACAGTATAGGGAGAACCCAGGAAGACGAGCGGTGAGATGCCCTTTGGCAGCAGCGGCTCGTTTTGTATTGCCTGTAAAAAAGAAGCTGAAAAGTCCATATGGAATCCTCCTGTGCAACTCATTCTACAATAATGTGGGTTAGAATGCAAGAATGTTCTATATTTCTGCAGGATTTTCATCAGGATGGAATATAATACCACAAAAAGGTCATCATAAAGAAAGTACGAGAAAAGGATTAGCTAATAATTAAGGTAAATTATGTCGAATTTAGCTTGTTTTTTGTTGTTTACCTAATGGTTTCTAAATAAACTGTAGGAGAGGTTTGTTAATTATGCCCAAAAACCATATATAAAAATTAGTAAAATAGAAGAAAATGGCAAAAATGACAAGAATGATATATTAATAACAAGAAAGATTGATGATTAAAAAATAAAGTAATGTATACTTAAATTAAAGTTAAATATTGAAAGAAATTGAAAGTAAAAATACTTCAATGAAATATTTATTTAACTGAAACCCGTAACGAAAAAGGAGGATATTTATTATGAAACTGAAAAAAGTTTTGGCGCTCAGCTTAGCAGCAGCAATGACATTTTCATTGATCGGCTGTGGTTCCGATGACGGTGCGGCAAATGACACACCGGCAGCAGACAATACGACAACCGAAGACAGCACACCGGCAGCAGATGACACAGCGGCGGATGACACAACAGATACTGCAGCAGACGATGCGGCAGATGATGGCGCTTCTACGGAAGCCACAGGTGTTCCGACGTACTCACAGCTGAACGTTGGTACGGATTATACGGATTTAACGGCATCCATTAAGTGGATCCACCACAAAACAGACCGTGAAGAAGACGGTACGATCGCAGCAATGGTTGAAGCATTTAATCAGGTATATCCTAACATTACTGTAGAAACAGAAGGTGTAACGGATTATGCGGAAGATTCTCTGCTTCGTCTTTCTACAGGCGACTGGGGCGACATCATGTTCATCCCTGCAGTAGACAAGTCCGATCTGGCAACATACTTCCAGCCAATGGATTCTTTGGAGAATATGTCAAACGAGATCAACTTTGCTGATCAGTGGGAGTTTGGCGGCACAAGCTACGGTGTTCCTTATATGGCAAACGCACAGGGCGTTCTTTACAACAAGGCAGTTTTTGAAGCAGCAGGCATTACAGAGCTTCCTACCACGCCTACAGAGTTCCTGGACTGCTTACAGAAGATCAAAGACAATACAGAAGCTATTCCGCTTTACACAAACTATGCGGCAGGCTGGACAATGGGCGCATGGGATGCGTACCTTGGTACGGTAGCAAATGGTGATGCTGCATACCAGAACCAGAAGTTCGTTCATACGGCCAATCCGTTTGACGATCCGGGTGATGACACAGGTATCTACAACCTTTACAGAATTCTTTATGATGCAGTGGCAAACGGCCTGACAGAAGACGACTATACAACGACTGACTGGGAAGGCTGTAAAGCAATGATCAACAACGGTGAGATCGGAACTATGGTACTTGGTTCCTGGGCATATGCACAGATGGTAGAAGCAGGCGAGCATGGCGATGATATCGGTTACATGCCTTTCCCGATTACCGTTGGCGGAACACAGTATGTTGCAGCAGGCGGTGATTACAACTTCGCTATCAATGTAAACTCTTCTGATGAAAACAAGACGGCAGCTATGGTATTCATTAAATGGATGACGGAAGAATCCGGATGGTGCTTTAACGAAGGCGGTTACACAGTTGACAAAAACGGACAGAATCCCGATATGTATTCTGCATTCGACGGATGTACGGTAGTAGCTGACCAGCCGGCAGTTGCAGGTGAGGAGACACTGTTGAATGATATGAACAGTGAATCGGAACTTTCCTTCAACGCAGGCGGAGACGCTAAGGTTCAGGAAATCGTTGAAGCGGCAGCTACAGGCTCCAAAACATTCGACGACCTTATGGCTGAGTGGACACAGAAATGGAACGATGCACAGGATTATCTGGAGATCGAAGTAAATAACTAAGATAAGCCTGACATGAAAATAGTGATTGACGTTTGATCAATATTTGAGCCGGGGGGAGGTCTCTCCCCGGCTCAATCTATCAGAAGGAGGGAATGTATGGCAGCAATGACGCAAACGGTAAATAATTCCGGAAGACATAAGAAGAGAACATTTGGGGAATGGGCGAGAAGCAGAGACGGACAGAAGGTATTTGTCATGGTTGCGTTCATGATCATACCGCTTGTCCTGCTGTTTGTCTTCACATACCTGCCTTTTGCCGAGATGTTCGGATTCAGCTTCTATAATATGAAGTATACCGGAGATAGGAAATTTGTCGGTCTGAAAAACTATATAAGGGTATTCCAGAGAAGCGACTGCTTCGGCGCTTTAAAGCTCAGCCTGTACTATATGGGCGGTTCTATCGTTCAGCTTGCGCTGTCGTTATATCTGGCGACGGTTCTCAGCTTTAAAGTAAAAGGCGGCAGTGTTTTTAAGGGGTTCATGTTTTTTCCTTATTTGATAAATGGTATTGCGATTGGTTTTATTTTTAAATTTTTCTATACGAGAGGGTTCGTATTCGATACCGTACTGCAGTGGTGCGGTTTCTCACTTGACAATCTTCCGTACTGGTTAAAAGACCAGAGTATTAATAATATATCGCTTGTCGGAACTTCCGTATGGCGTTATTTCGGACAGAATATGGTGCTTTTTATCGGCGCTATCATGTCTGTGGATGCGGAACTGTATGAAGCGGCCATGTTAGACGGCGCAGGCAGATTCCAGCAGTTTAAGTACATCATTCTACCGAGTATTAAGACAATCATTACACTGAACGTTATTTTATCGATCACAGGTTCCCTGAGCGCGTTTGAGCCTCCTTACGTTATCACGGACGGCGCCAACGGCACGGGTACTTACTTCGTGGTTATGCATGAGATATCACATACGCAGCAGAAGGTAGGTCTTGCTTCCGCGATGGCGATCATTCTGCTCATGATCATATTTGCAGCGACGATCTTACAGAAGGTATTCTTTAAATATGTATTTAAGAGCGCCGAGGATGAGGATCTGAATGCGACCGCAAAACGTGATAAGAAGCTTGCTAAATTAGCGCAGAGAAAGGCGGGGAGATAGATGAACAGTAACGGATCAAATAAAGGTTTTCGATATTTTATAACTTTTTTGAAATATTTATCGTTGGTATTCTTTTCTTTTGTAGCGGTACTGCCGATCATATCCTGTGTCATTACGGCGTTTAAAACGGATACGGAATATCAGCAGACGAACGTTATGGTACCGCCGGAAAGCTGGTTTAACTTTACTAATTTTACACAGGCATTCCAGAGAGCAAACATGGGAAGAGCTTTCTTAAATTCCACGATTATCCTGATTTGCGTATTGGTTGCATCGGTTTTGATCGGCACACAGCTTGCCTATGTGTTAAACCGCTTTAAATTTCCCGGCAACGGACTGATCAGAAATCTGTTCTTATTTGCGACCCTGCTTCCCGGGGTAGCGATGCAGATTTCCGTTTATGAGATTATGTTCAAATTACACTTTATTAATTCTCTTCCGGGGTATATTATTATGATGTGCGGTACGGATGTTATTGCCATTTATATCTACATCCAGTTTTTTGAGAATATATCTTATTCGGTTGACGAGTCGGCGATCATGGATGGCGCTTCCTATTTTACGATCTTTTACAGGATCCTGCTGCCTCTGTTAAAACCGGCAATTGTCACTTCCTGTATTTTAAAGGGTGTAGGAACATATAACGAATATTATTGTGCGAATCTGTATTTACAGGATAAAAAGAAATATCCTACGGTAGCGACCTCACTTTATACTTTCGTAGGACCTCTGGGAAGTAAGTATAACCTGATCTGTGCGGGTGTTATTATTTCCCTTCTGCCGGCGCTTATTTTATTCATATTCTGTCAGAAACAGATCTACAGCGGCCTTACGGCCGGAGCGGTCAAAGGTTAAAGCTGCGGTTTCCTGACCGGAAACAGCGACTGTAAGAACATCCCGGGAGCCGCCTGTATGAAACGGTTTCCGGGATGTCTTTATATACTGCGGAAAGTGCTGTTATCGGGGTGATACGGAAATATTTAAAAAAAGGACATTTTATAGTATCATATATTAAAAAAACGACATATTGTCATGTTTGGACAAGAAGGGGGCGGAGCGAATGGTTGAGGAAATAAGGGCACACCTGACAGAGGGCATCATACCTTTTTGGAAAGCGCTGCGAGATGATGAAAACGGCGGTTACTACGGGTATATGAATCACGATCTGCAGGTGGACAAAGAAGCGGTCAAAGGCTGTATCTTAAACAGCCGGATCACATGGTTTTTTGCAAATGCCTACATGCTTTTGAAAGACGAAAGCCTTTTGGAAGAAGCCAGGCACGGTTACGAGTTTATGCAGAAATACTGTGTGGATAAGGAAAAGGGCGGCGTTTACTGGTCGGTAAAGTATGACGGTACGCCGGAAGACACGACAAAGCACACCTATAATCAGGCATTTTCCATATACGCTTTAGCGTCTTATTATGATGCGTCCGGCGATAAAACCGCACTTGATACGGCTATGCGGCTTTTTGAGATCATAGAGGACCGCTGCATGGACGAGGTCGGTTATAAGGAAGCCTTTGACAGAGATTTTACGGAGATCGAGAACGATAAACTTTCTGAAAACGGCGTGATTGCCGATAAGACGATGAACACGCTGCTTCATGTTTTCGAGGCTTATACGGAGCTTTATCGTGTCGGGCGAAACGATAAGGTAAAGGCAAGGCTTGCATGGATCCTGGATACGTTTGCCGGTAAGGTCTATAATCCGAAACTGCATCGTCAGGAAGTCTTTTTTGACAGAGAAATGAACTCGATCCTGGATCTGCACTCTTACGGGCATGATATCGAGACGGCCTGGCTGATTGAAAGAGGCGTGGAGACGCTTGGAGAAAAGAAATATCAGGATAAAATGCTGCCGATTATCCTGGATCTGACAGATCAGATTTACCGGACGGCGTTTGACGGCCGCTCCCTTGCCAATGAATGTGAAAAAGGCGTGGTAGATGCGAACCGCATCTGGTGGGTACAGGCTGAGACGATCGTGGGATTCTTAAACGGTTATCAACTGGCGCCGGAGAAAAAGGAATATCTGGAAGCGGCGAAGGCGGAATGGGAGTTCATCAAAGAGCATGTTATCGATAAAAGGCAGGGTTCCGAGTGGTTCTGGGATGTGACGGCAGAGGGGGAATCCGTAAGCGGCAAACCGATTGTGGAGCCATGGAAATGCCCGTATCATAACGGCAGAATGTGTATGGAAGTGATAAGGAGGAGCAGTGATGTTGCATAGCAGATATTATGAGGAACTGGCAAAGTATCATAAACTTGTTTCCAGGAAAAATATCAAATCAGATTTTTATAATGGGATCTATGACAGATATGAATATCCCGTTTTGACAAGAGAACATATCCCGCTTACATGGAAATATGACTTAAACCCGGAGACAAATCCGTACTTTATGGAGCGTTTGGGGATCAATGCGGTCATGAATTCCGGTGCAATTCTCTTGGATGGTAAATTTTATCTGGTAGCCCGTATTGAAGGAAACGACAGGAAATCGTTCTTCGGCGTGGCGGAGAGCGATAACGGCGTGGACGGCTTCCGTTTCTGGGATTATCCGATCTTATTGCCGGACACTTGCCCCGAGGAGACCAACGTATATGATATGCGTCTGACGAAGCATGAAGATGGCTACATTTACGGTGTTTTCTGTTCCGAAAGTAAAGATACATCCGTAAACGATCTTTCCGCGGCGGTCGCGGCGGCGGGCATCGTCAGGACGAAAGACTTAAAGAACTGGGAAAGACTGCCCAATCTGATCACGAAAAATTCTCCGCAGCAAAGAAACGTAGTGCTGCATCCGGAATTTGTAGATGGCAGATATGCTTTTTATACAAGGCCGATGGATGACTTTATTGAGACAGGTTCCGGCGGCGGTATCGGTTTCGGATTGTGCGACGACATTACGAATGCGGTTATTGACGAAGAGAAGATGACGAGTCTTCGTAAATACCATACGATCACGGAAGCGAAAAACGGTGCGGGCGCGGTGCCGATCAGAACCGAGAAAGGCTGGATCCACATTGCGCATGGCGTCAGAAATACGGCGGCAGGTCTTCGTTATGTCATCTATGCATTTGCGACCGATCTAAAGGACCCTTCCAAAGTGATTGCGGAGCCTTCGGGACTTTTGATCGGGCCGAGGGAATGGGAACGCGTGGGGGATGTTTCCAACGTTGTCTTTACAAATGGTGCGATCGCGACACCGGACGGGGAAGTTTATATTTACTATGCGTCCAGCGATACCAGAATGCACGTGGCGACGACTACGATCGACAAACTGATCGATTTTGTCTTCAACACACCGTCGGATCCGTTACGGTCCGTTGAGTGCGTGGCGCAAAGATGTAATCTGATCAGAAATAATCTGAAATTTTTGGATGGACAAAAAGACTGCATACGCTAAATGGCGGACAGGAAATTTATGAAGGAGGATACTATGAGCGAAATTAAAATGATCAGTCCTGCAGTGAAAAATGTTCCCTGGCAGGAAAAACCGGAAGGATTAAAAGGAGCGCCGATCTGGAGATACAGCGAGAATCCGATTATCGGCAGAAATCCTGTAGAAGGAGTGGCAAGAATCTTTAACAGTGCAGTAATGCCTTACGGAGATGAATTTATCGGTGTGTTCAGAGGCGAACAGACAAACGGTATACCGTATATTTATCTGGGCCACAGTAAAGATGCGATTCATTGGGAGTTTGAACCCGATAAGATTCCTTTTAAAGATGAGAACGGGAATGATTTTATGCCGAAATATGCATATGATCCCCGTCTGGTAAAGGTAGAGGATACTTACTATATTATGTGGTGTCAGGATTTCTACGGTGCATCGATCGGTATGGCAAAGACGACAGACTTTAAGACTTTTGTGAGAATCGAGAACCCGTTTATTCCTTTCAACAGAAATGCGGTACTGTTCCCGAGAAAGATTAACGGTAACTATATGCTTCTCAGCCGTCCTTCGGATTCAGGCCATACGCCTTTTGGAGATATCTTCCTAAGCGAGAGTCCGGATATGGTATATTGGGGAAGACACAGACATGTTATGGGAAATAGTTCTTCCTGGTGGGAGAATGTAAAGATCGGGGGCGGTGCGGCGCCCATTGAAACAACGGAAGGCTGGCTGTTATTCTATCATGGGGTAAGCGGAACCTGCAACGGCTTCGTATACAGCATCGGCGGCGCGATCCTGGATATCGACAACCCGTCCAAAGTGCTTTACAGATGTGAGACTTTCCTGCTGACACCGGAAGAGTGGTATGAAGAGAGAGGTTTCGTTCCGAACGTATGCTTCCCGTGTGCGACGATCCATGATTCGGAAAGCGGAAAGATCGCTCTGTACTATGGCTGCGCAGACAGTTATGTGGGTCTTGCGTTCACCAAACTGGATGAAATCGTGGACTATATCAAAAAGAACAGCCGCCTGTCGGAGACAGATACGGAGATCGGCGTACGGTAACAAAGGTTTTCGCATGAGTGGGATAAGGGAGTGTTAACAGATAAAAGGGCGGCCGCAGACAGGTAAGTCTGACGGCTGCTTTTGTATAACTGCGGGAATCCGGGGCGGACGGGAGGAGGAAAAAGTTTCTGCTTCAGGCGCGCTCCCGCTCCGTTAACAACGTAGCGGTACTAAGGATTTTTTGCTGCAGGCAGCGCAAAATCCAAGTGCCGACGTTGTTAAAGGGCCTTACAGCAGAAATCTTTTTCCTCCTCCCGTCCGCCCCGGATTTCCGCAGTTTTTTGAACAGACATCAGGAAAGGAATGTGATGAGTATGATCGTTTTACCGGATTCGCCGTATTTGCAGTACAGCGGCAGAATTGATTTTGAAGACCCGAAAGCGCCGGAGTTTGTGTATCCGTGCAGTTATGTCAGATTGTGCTTTACCGGAAATTTTATCAATATAATCGTAGAGAATCATGCGGCCTATTGGAGCAATTATCTCGGATTTATCCTGGATGGAAGACAGGGAAAGATCAGGCTGCCAAAAGAGGGAAAAGTGACGCTGCAGATCGCCTCTGACCTGGATAACGGGATGAACGAACCGGCGGGGCAGGAACTGGAAATGAAAAAGCATGAAATGCTAAAGCATGAAATGCTAAAGCATGAAATGCTTTTGTTTAAGAGAATGGATTCCTGTCATACGTTCCGCTTTTACGGATTTGAAGTGGAAGATGGAGCCGTTCTCTTAGAAGCGCCGCCGGAACCGGATCGCAGAATAGAGGTTTATGGAGACAGTGTATCGGCCGGGGAAGTTTCGGAGGCTGTTGACTATGTAGGTCAAGCTGATCCCGAACACGATGGCGAGTTTTCCAACAGTTATTATTCTTATGCATGGATGACGGCGAGAAAACTGGATGCCCGGCTGCATGACATTGCACAGGGCGGAATTCCCCTTTTACGGCATACAGGCTGGTTTGCGGCGCCGGAATATATCGGTATGGAAGATATTTATGATAAGATCCAGTACAATCCCGAACTGGGAGATGCCAAGCCATGGGATTTCACGAAATACCGCCCGCATGTTGTGATTGTCGCGATCGGTCAAAATGACAGCAACCCCGAAGACTATATGGCTGAAGATTACGAAGGAGCCAAAGCGGCGCACTGGAGAGCGCAGTATAAGGCATTTATCAAAAAACTCCGCGGTATTTACCCCCAGGCGGTCATCATCCTGGCAACGACAATTCTGGAGCACCATGCAAATTGGGACAAGGCGATTGACCAAGTAAGTCATGAACTGGATGACAGCAAGATACACCATTTCCTGTATTCCAATAACGGATGCGGAACGCCCGGACATATCAGAATCCCGGAGGCGGAGAAAATGTCGGATGAACTGGCCGCATTCATACGTTCTCTCGGGGAAGAGATCTGGCAGGCCGAGTAAACAAAGAACGCCATGCCTGGCGTTGATAAAGAAATAATTTCAAATTGGGCGGTATAGTCAGAATTGCAGGGACTGTACCGTCTTTTTCTGCATTGATTTATATTTTTAATAGCGTTAAAATTCCACATGGAAGGCCGTCGGCAAAAATGCCGTTGACTTTACCCTTACGGCAATGTGTATCATGTAGGAAAGAAAAGGTGGTGATGATCGGTGCTGTCTATTGGTGAGTTTTCAAAAATATGCAGAGTGTCTGCCAAAACGCTCAGATATTACGCAGAAATAGGACTTATTCTGCCGGGTGAAATCAACCCGGAAAACGGATATAGATACTATGCTATTGAACAGTTGGAAACGATGCTGCTGATTATCCGTCTGAAATCCTACAATTTCTCATTGGAGGAAATAAAGCGGATCATAGGATCGGGAGAACCGGGCGAAGAAAAGTTATATTCTGCCCTGATCCAAAAAAAGGAGGAGATGAAAAAACAGCTGCATGAACAGGAAAAGAGCCTGTATCAACTGGAATGCGATATATCAAACCTGAAAAACGGGAAGCCCATTATGTCATATTTAGATGATATCGGCGTAGAACTTGTGGAAGTTCCAATGATGTGTCTGCTTTCTGTCCGCAAAATGGTTCAAGCAGATCGTTTTTCCGATGAATACGGCATTTGTTTTGGGAAGTTACTCGGCAGGATAAGAAAAGAAAATTTGACCATGGCTAATCCGCCAATGGTCCTGTTCCACAGCAGCGAGTTCAGTCCGTTTGGCTTCGATACGGAGTTTGCGGTCCCCGTCAGGGAATATGTAACCGGAACAAGAGATTTTAAGGCAGGACTATGTCTGAAAACCGTCATAAAGGGAAGCTATTCCATGTTATCTTCCGTATATGCAAAGCAGACAGAATGGGCGGAGCAGAACGGGTATGAATGTACCGGTGCCTTGTTTGAGGTGTATGTAACAGATCCCTCCCAGGTTGCGGAGGAAGATGAATTGATTACGGAAGTCTATTATCCAGTTAGAAAGATATGAAACGGAGGCTGATCAAATAACATGAAACAGGGACAAATAATATCTTTAGAAAACAAAGTAAAAAATGAATATGGCAATATAGCCGGAATAGTCGTATTCAAGGATGATCATTGTGTTTACGAAAACTATTTTAATCAGTGTTCGGAAAAGGAACCTGTCCATATCTTTTCGGTGACAAAAAGTGTCATTTCCATGTTACTCGGAATTGCCTTGGATAAAGGCTGTATCAAAAACATTGACGAGAAGGTAATTGATTTTTTTCCGAATTATCAAATCGGGAAAAGGGAAAAAACAATACAGCATATTACAATCCGGAATCTGCTTACAATGACCGCCCCCTATAAGTATAAATTGAACCCTTATCCCAAATTTTTTTCCAGTGAGGATTGGGTACTATCCTCTCTTGATTTTTTGGGCGGGAGGGGAAAAATTGGAAATTTCAGATATGCGCCCATAATCGGAATGGATATTTTGTCGGGTATCCTTATCAATACTACGGGGCAGTCCGTTTTAAAATTTGCACAGGACAATCTTTTTTCTCCGCTCGAAATTTCCGTTGATAAAAATATATATTTTCAAAGCAAAGAAGAACAGATGGATTTTTATCGATCGAAAGGTGCAAACGGCTGGGTTGCCGATTCAAACGGAACGAATACGGCGGGATGGGGATTGTCCCTTACCACTATGGATATGGCTAAATTAGGGCAGTTATATTTGAACGGGGGATGCTGGAACGGCAGACGGATAATTTCCGGGAAATGGATTGCCGAGAGCACACAGGTACAAAGCGTCTGGAAAGCACGCGATTTAAAATACGGATATTTGTGGTGGATTATAGATGAAGCAGAACATTCTTTTGCCGCTTTAGGCGACGGCGGAAATGCGATATATGTCAATCCTGAAAACAGAACAGTGGCTGCTGTTTCTTCTTTATTTGTAAAAAGAGCTAAGGACAGGGTAGATTTCATAAGAGACGAAATGGAACCTTTATTTCGGTAAAGCGGAGTATATGGCAGAAAGTAAAAGAAGTTCCTATCATCGGATTTTTAATACAGCTGACCTGACGGCGGTTTTGAAATAACAATCAAAGCCGCCGTTTTTTGTGACAGGACAGCAGGGCGGCGGATGGCGGATGACGTAACGGAATTTGGCAAAATGATGCAGGTAGGGTCTTGCAATCGTAAATAAGGATGTGTAAAATAATAGCATTAAGATTGGCATAAAAAAATAAGCAACGGGGAGGCGAGTGCTTTGGCCGGTCAGGGACCGGCAGGCGTAACAATGAAGAAAATACAAACGAAAATCATTCTTTTAGTCATGGCAGCAGCAGTCGGTATCTCTATTCTGAGTTGTATGCAGAGTGTGATCATTACCCGCAGTTCAACGACGTCGGCAATCGACAGGAATCTCATGGAAACGACGGAACTGGCGGCACTGGCGGCGCAGAATATGATCTCTACTTATACGTTGGTAGTCTCGGAGGTCGCAACCAATCCGATCCTTACAGATGATACGGCGGCACCGGAAGAAAAGCAGGAATTTCTGCAGACGAAAGTAGACGCTTATTATATGCGTTTCGGCGGTATGGCGGATACGTCGGGGATCGATGAAGTGCACGGTTTGGATATCTCCATGACGCCGTTTTTTCAGGCATCCATGAGAGGGGAAAAATATATGTCGGTTCCTTATTTTGACCAGGAGGAACCGTATCTTGTCGTATCTTCCCCCGTTATGAAAGATGATACGGTGCAGGGCGTGATCTATTTTTACTGCGATTCGAATATATTGCAGTCTATCGTTGAGGGGATCCAGATCGGCGAAGAAGGGGAGTCCTATATTCTGGATAAAGAAGGAACAACGATTGCCTGCGGGGATATCGATGCCGTCCTGGAACAGGAAAATGTGATCCGTGCTGCCGCACAGGCCCCCGATGATAAAGACATGCAGGTTTTAGCAGCGGTGGAAAGCAAGATGGTGGCAGGAGAAAGCGGTATCGAGCGGTATACATATGAGGCGGATGATTCGAAAAATATTCAGGGATATACGCCTATTCCCGGAACGGATGGCTGGAGTGTGGCCGTGACGCTGGACGAAGACGAATTTATGCAGTCTGCCTATGACGGGAACAGGATGCAGGTGATTCTTTCGGCGCTGCTGTGTGTGTTCGTTATTTTGGTTTCGGCGGCTGTCAGCCGTTCTATTGCCGGTCCTATCGTGAAATGTACGAAAAGGCTGACCCTGCTTTCAAAGGGGGATTTAAGCAGTCCCGTACCGAACGTAAAAAGCCGGGATGAAGTTCGTATTCTGGCAGATTCCACGACACAGCTGGTACAGAATTTCAAGAAGATCGTCGATGAGATTGGTAAAGTGCTTGGCAGTATAGCCGGCGGTGATCTTACGCAGGATATCGTCAGTGAAAATTATCCCGGTGATTTTCAGGAATTACAGAATTATCTGGAAACGATCAACCGGAAATTAAACGATACGCTGCGCGGTATTGTAGAGTCGGCAATGTATGTGTCAGACGATTCCGACAAAATGGCGCAGACCAGCGCGGAGCTGTCCAAAGGCGCAGTGGCGCAGTCGAGTGCGATAGAACAGTTGTCCGTGACAATTGCGGATATGGACCGTGACGCGAAGCAGACGGCCGATATGGCGGAGCAGACCAAAAATGCGGTAAATAGTGCAAAAGAGCAGCTGCAGGAAAGCAGCAGACATATTGACGGCTTAAATGAGGCGATGAAAGAGATTACGGCTTCATCCAACGAGATCGGCCGTATTATCGAAGCAATCGAGAATATCGCTTTCCAGACGAATATTCTCGCTTTAAACGCCTCTGTGGAGGCGGCGCGTGCCGGATCGGCAGGGAAAGGCTTCGCAGTTGTGGCCGGTGAGGTAAGAGAGCTGGCTTCCAAATCGGATCAGGCGGCCAAGGCGACCAAAGATCTGATCCAGAGATCCATTACAGCGGTGGGAAGCGGCAGCGAAGTTGCACAGAAAGTTACGCAGTCCGTGACAAATGTTGTAGAATTGTCCGCACAGGCGGCGGAGCAGATGGACACGGTAGCGGAAGCGGTGGAACGGCAAATGGGTTCGATCGGACAGGTGACAGAAGCCATCGGACAGATTTCCAATGTCGTGCAGTCCAATTCCACAACGGCGCAGGAAAGCGCTTCCACAAGCAATGAGCTTTCCGTACAGGCAAGCGCATTGACCGAATTGGTTAATACATTTACTTTACGAAGACGATAAACACGTAAGACAGGGCGTGGGAAAAGCGTAAGAAAAATTAGGAGAAGGCTGTTGCAGGAACAGATCAACGATCTGCTTCGCAGCGGCCTTTTTGCTTGATAGAAAGGCAGGAGGAGAGTCGCTCTTAACAGATTAAAATTTTTTTATAATATATATTGACAGATAATATTATATGGCGTATAGTATCAATAACAACAATATTATACGTCATATAATATTATGCATTTTTCAATATTATGTTTGTTTATCATATTATGAAAGAGTACAGTAAGAGATATGACGTTCATAAAGCTCTAATATAAAACGAAGCTTGAAAGCAGGGTTGTCTATGAAATATGTAAAAAGAGGGAGAGGAGGATATAAAATGGTTTTTAATACGGGCGCTGCATTATTGGATGCAATCGTTCTTGCCGTTGTGTCAAATGAGATGGAAGGCACCTACGGATATAAGATTACACAGGTAGTACGGCAGGTCATAGAGATTTCCGAATCTACATTATACCCGGTGCTTCGCAGGCTGCAAAAGGATGAATGTCTGGAAGTATATGACATGGAATGTGCAGGAAGAAACAGGCGTTACTATAAAGTGACGGAAAAGGGACGTGCGCAGCTCAATTTGTACATCAGCGAGTGGTATCGCTATTCTGCGAAGTTAAACAGTATTTTTGAGGGAGGATTGAAGCAATGAACAGAGCAGATTTTATGAAGAATCTGGCGGAATTGTTAGCAGATATGTCACCGTCGGAAAGAGAAGAGGCTATACAATACTATAATGATTATTTTGATGACGCGGGAGCGGAAAATGAGCAGAGCGTGATCGCGTCTCTCGGTACGCCGCAGCAGCTTGCAAGAACGATCAAAGCCGGACTCTCCGGCAGTGAAATGGTTGGGGAATTTACGGAAAAAGGATTTTCGGGATATGAACAAAAGAAAAGCAACGAAGTTTTGAATCCGAACCAGCCGCAGCCGGAAACAGGAGACGGCGGAACCTGGCAGCAGAATAGCGCAAACGGAACATGGGAGCAAAACGGCCGTGCATACCAGACGGCAGGCAGCGGCCGGATGGAAAACGGAAGCACAGGAGAATACTACCGGTCGGGAAACGGATATCAAACGTATCGGGATCCGTATAACGGGCAGAATACTTATCAGGATTCTTATGCCGGAAAAGATGGCGCGTCAGGTAAAGACGGTAAAAAGCCGAAGTCGGCCGGCTCCGTTATTCTGCTTATTATATTGTGCATTTGCGCTTCACCGATCGTTCTTGGTATAGGCGGCGGTATTCTTGGCGGAGGCCTTGGAGTGCTTGGCGGATTGTTCGGCTGTATTGTAGGATTCGGCGCGGCAGCAGTGGCGCTGATTATTGTAGGGATATGCCTTTTTGTATACGGTATCGGATTGCTGTTCAGCGTGCCGTTAGGCGGATTGTGTATGATGGGCGCTGCGATGATCTGCATGGCCCTGGGACTTTTTTTTGCATGGATTATCGTAATGATCTGCGCCAAAGTGATTCCGGCGCTGATCAGAGGAGTTGTCAGACTGATTCAAAATATTTTTCATAAAGGAGGGGCAGCGGCATGAAAAAGTTTACAAAAGGTTGTTTGATTACAGCACTGACGCTGTTTATATTTGGAGCCGCCTTTTACGGTATCTGCGGGTTTATGGGCGGTTTCAGCCAGCTAAGGGAGCGGGGCATTATGCGCGGCAACGGCATGTTTTCCATAGGGATACCGGGATATGAGTGGGGGATTAACAGTCAGCTTTTTTCATTCTGGGACTGGGGTGATGACTGGGACTGGAGCGATGACTGGGATGACAGATGGGATGACTGGAGTAACGACGCGTATCGTGAGCTGCATCTGTTAAAAGACGGAGAGAGCGGGCAGACAGAGTATACCGCATCCGACATCACGGGAATCGACATTGAACTGGGCGGGTGCAGTCTTGTCATTGCTGAATCGGAAGATTCCTATATCCGGATCGAAAATCTTACCGATAAGCAAAAAGTAAAATACGGTGTGAAAAACGGCATCTTTAAATTGTACAGCACAGCGACATATCGCTTTTGGGGAAGCGTTTCCCGGGGAACCGTTTACCTGTATCTGCCGCAGGACATGAATTTGAATATGATCGATATCGAGTTGGGAGCCGGAAATCTCGAGAGCATTGACCTTTCGGCGAATGAGATCGATCTGGAGGCCGGAGCGGGCGGCGTTATCGCAGAAGGGCTCTACGGCAGTGAGATAGATGTTATGATCGGCGCCGGTAAAGCGGAAGTCGGCACGATCACGGCCAATATGCTTAGTATAGAGGCCGGGGCAGGCGGTATTATCATAGGAAATGCCGATGTAAAGGAACTGGATCTGGAAGCGGCAGCGGGAATGATAGAATTGACTGGAACAGTCAGAGGAAATATCGGTGCAGAATGCTCTGCAGGAAACATCGGCCTGACATTGTATGCGTCGGAAAATGATTACGATTATGAGATAGAGTGCTCAGTCGGCGCTATAACGATCAACGGCTATGAGTACAACGGACTGGCGGCAGAGAAAAGCATCCGGAACGGCGCAGGGAAAGAAATGGATCTTGAGTGCGCGGCAGGCAGCATTACGGTGGAGTTTGTCAGATAGTCCCGCCCGATGCGGGATGACGCAGGAATGAGATTACGGAAAGCAGGATATGGTGATGCGATTGGAACAGAAACGGAAAAGAACTGTTCCGGAAAGGAGTAACTATGGGTAATGATTACAGGAAATTGACACGTTCAAGAGCTAACAGGATGATATGCGGTGTATGCGGCGGTTTGGGAGAGTATCTGAACATCGATCCGACGATCGTCAGGATCATATGGATCTTCTGCGCACTGGCAGGCTGCGGTACGGGCGCGCTTGTTTATCTGATCGCGGCAATCATTATACCGGAAGAAGGGTAGGAGCTGTGTAAGGCGAAAAGAAGGACGGATGGGAGAGACCTCTGCATTATGCATAGAGAGAGCCGTCATGCCGGAGATATTCCGGCATGACGGCTTTTGCCATGATACGGCTTCTTCATCATATGATATCCGTTTAAATAGACAGGTCTTTTCTTTCAAAAACCATAATTCCCGCTGCATACAATATAACGGCGCCTGCCAGAAGGATAAAAATACCGGCGATGGCGCTGTTTTCCCCGGCAATAAGACCTTCCGGATGAAACAGGGTGAAAAATGTAAAATACTTTGCCCATTCCGCCTTTTCCCCGGCATTCGCAAGCATCTGCAGGACATACATAAGCGCCGGAATCCCTGCACCGAGCGCAACGCTGTATCTGGTATCGGAAAAGACGCATGAAGAAAGAAAACAGATGCCTCCGATAAACAAATGCAGGCACAGCAGTCCGCCGTTTAAGATCAGTAATGCCGTTATATTCAATTCTCCCTGAAAACTGCTTCCGGCACAGATTAATTCTACGATGGTACTGTAAAAAACAAGCAGTATGATTCCGCTTACGAGTACATTCATCTGGGTAAATGCAATGGTCCGCCGCTTTATGGGCGTGGCAGTAAGCGAAACCATGGAGCCTTTGTCCACATACTTTGCGATCAGGGCATTTCCGCGCAGTATGCAGAACAGCATCGGAAAGATCAACAGGATAAATCCATAGAGATAAGATACCATAAAGCCCAAAAGACTGGCAGCACTTGTTTTCATGCCGACAGCTGCCATAAGCTCCGGCATAGCTTCCACAAAACCGTCCAGCATTTTCATCATCTGAGGGTCATACATCGTGATGATAATGGAAACATACATGGTAATGACCGCGCCGAAAATGATAAGCAGTTTGATACTTCCCTTCATTTCACGTTTATATAGTGCCGTGTTGATCATTTTCTTCACCTCCGTAATAGTTCATGAAGATTTCTTCCAGACTTTGCTTTGTTGTAACGGTAACCTTGGTCCCGCTGCATATGCCGTCAAAATCTGCGGCAAATGCTTCCGCGGCAGTTTCGTTTTCAAGGGTTACCGTGTAACTGCGGGTATGGCGTTCATGCAGCGCTGCAGCAGAATCTACGGCGATCATCCGGCCCTTGCGTATAATACCGATACGGTCGCAGGTTCGTTCCACTTCTTCAAACATATGACTTGACATCAGAACCGTTTTGCCATGTTTCTTTTCTTCTGCAACGAAACTGACGAATCTGCTTTGCATTAACGGGTCGAGACCGCTGGTTGGTTCATCGAGGATCAGAATATCGGGGTCGTGCATAAATGCGGCGACGATGCCGAGTTTTTGTTTGGTTCCCTTGCTCATTTTTTTGATCTTGCTTTTGGGATCGAGTTCAAAGCGTTCCAGCAATTCTTCCTTACGGCTCTGTGTGCTGATTTTACGGTATTGTGCAATGAATTTCAAAAACTCCGTACCCGTCATATCGTCAAAAAAGCTGATTTCACCGGGAATATAGCCGAGTCTTGCCTGCACTTTTTCCCTTTCGCGCCAGCAATCCAGTCCATCAATGGTACATTTTCCGGCTTTTGGTTTTAAAAATCCCATCAAATGGCGTATAGTCGTTGTTTTGCCCGCCCCGTTAGGCCCCAAAAAACCAAAAGCTTCGCCCTGATCTACATGGAAAGATATATCAAATACTCCTTTCCCGTCCCCATAGTCACGTACAAGGTTCTCGATTTCAATGACGCTCATAAATACTCCTCCTTATGTGAGATTTGTGTAAACGTTTCAGGCCAATTTATTCTCATAATCTAAATATACCTGTTTGACGCAAATTTACAAGACCTTCTTTATGAAAATAAAACAGGAAAAAGCGGCAGAGGAATTCGGAGGGCAAAGATGCAAAACTGCCTCTTGACAGGATCTTCCAAAGCGCAGTATAATCGTTAACAGGTTAATAATTAACGCGTTAACTATCAATCTGTTAACAATTAACCTGTTAATGGATAGATGGAGCAATGAAAAAATGCTGCAAATTGAGAGAAAGGCACGGTATTCCCATGAAAGAACAATATATGGCCGCATCAGAGCTTTTCCGCAGGACCGACGGTATGCTGCGGCGGTGCATTGAGAAGAAATTAAGAACGTTAGAGGAAGAAATTTATAGAAGCCAGCACAGGCTCCTGATGATGCTTGACAAAAATCCCAACTGTTCGCAGAACGAGCTGGCGGCGATCCTGGAAATATCGCCTGCCGCAGTTGCCGTTTCGCTCGGCAAGCTGGAAAAGAGCGGTTATATTGCCAGAGAGATCAATACGGATGATCACAGGAGTAATCAGGTCGCGATTACGAAAAAGGGCGATCATGTCATCCAGAAAAGCATCAGGCTTTTTGAAGAAGTGGAATGTAAGATGTTTGAGGGGTTTGACGAGGAAGAGATGAAGCGGTTTTGTGCATCTTTACAAAAAGCCTGTGGAAATCTGGAACGCATGCAGCAGATGGACAGTATGAAAACAACGTCACAGGCGGAAGAACAGGGAACGGTGAAACAGGCGGCAGATCGGAGAGGAGAGAATGAAGAATCATGAAACGTTATTTTAAGTATGTAAAACCATATCTGGCGGCGTTTATTCTGGGGCCGCTCATGATGATCGTGGAAGTCATAGGGGAAGTACTGCTGCCTTCCATGATGGCGGATATTATCAATATAGGAGCCGCGGATCATAATATTTCCTATATTGTTTCGAAGGGCGTTATGATGATCCTGACAGCGTTTATCATGATGGCAGGTGGAATCGGGGGAGCTTATTTTGCAGCCAGGGCGGCCATGCATTTTGGCAGGGATCTGCGTAAGGACCTGTTTCAGAAAGTTCAGCGGTTTTCTTTTGCCAATATCGACAGCTTCAGTACCGGATCGCTGGTGACGAGGCTGACGAACGATATCACGCAGATGCAGAATGTGATCATGATGGGACTGCGCATGATGTTGCGCGCGCCGGGTATGCTGATCGGCGCTGTCATTATGGCGTTTATGATGAATGCGTCCCTGGCGGTCATTATCCTGGTCGCCTCGCCGCTTCTGGCAGCCGCGATCGCTGCGATTATCCGCATCGCATTTCCGCGTTTTGAGCTGATGCAGAAGAAACTGGACCGGTTAAATTCCAATATCCAGGAGACATTGACGAATGTCAGGGTCATCAAGTCTTTCGTGCGGGGAGAATATGAGGAGGAGCGGTTTTCAAAGTCCAATGAAGAATTGAAAAATTCCGGCTTAAACGCTTTTAAAGTGGTGATTATCCAGATGCCGATCATGACATTTGCCATGAATGTAACGATTATGGCGGTGGTGTGGTTCGGCGGCAATCAAATTCTTGGCGGGACGATGCCGGTCGGTGACCTGACGGCTTTTACGACTTATGTGACACAGATCCTGATGTCGCTCATGATGCTTGCCATGGTGCTTTTGCAGAGTTCGAGAGCGGTGGCATCGGCCAGGCGTATCGGTGAAGTGCTGGATACGCAGATCGATCTGACGGATGAAGAGGCGTCACAGAAGGAACGAAGCGTAGAAGAGGGCAAAATAGAATTTAAACATGTTTCGTTCCGGTATTATAAAAACAGTAAGGAAAAGGTCTTAAACGATATCGATCTCACGATCGAAGCCGGGCAGACTGTAGGAATCATCGGTTCCACAGGTTCGGGAAAAACGACGCTGGTACAGATGATCCCCAGACTTTATGATGCAGACGAAGGGGAAGTACTGGTAGATGGCGTTAATGTCAGGGATTATGCATTACATCATCTTAGAAACGGCGTCGGCATGGTATTACAGAAAAATGTGCTTTTTTCAGGAACGATCCTGGAGAATCTGCAGTGGGGAGATGAAAACGCCACAAACGAGGAAGTGGGCAGGGCAGCGTCTTTCGCACAGGCGGATGCTTTTATACGGAATTTTCCGGCCGGTTATGAGACGGAGCTTGGACAGGGCGGCGTGAATGTCTCCGGCGGGCAGAAACAGCGGCTTTGTATTGCCAGAGCGCTTTTGAAAAAGCCGAAGATCCTGATCCTGGACGACAGCACGAGTGCGGTCGATACGGCGACGGAAGCCAGAATAAGAGAATGTTTCCGGACAACGTTAAAAGATACGACAAAACTTATTATTGCGCAGCGCATCAGTTCCGTTATGGATGCGGATCTGATCCTGGTTATGGAAGAAGGACGGATCACCGGAATGGGCCGGCATGAAGAGCTGCTGACATCCTGCAGCGCTTATCAGGAGATATATGAATCTCAGATGGACAGAAAGGCGGGGGCGTGATGGAACAGGCGAGAATAGAACGTTTGGAGAAAAAATATAAAAGAGATATGGATGCAATGCCTCCGGCAGGCAGAGGGACCGGGCCGGGCAGAGGACCTCACGGCAGAGGGATGGGCGGTGCGCCCGGTGCAAAACCGCAAAATGTTGCGAAGACGGTAGGCCGTTTATTTTCTTATGTGGGAAAGGACAAATGGAAGCTGTTTGTCTGTGTTTTCTGCATCGTGCTCTATACGGCAGCCAGTCTGGCCGGTTCCTATATGCTGCGGCCGGTCATCAACGGACTGGTTTCGGAAGGCGGGAGCAGCCGGATGCTGCGGCAGTCTCTTGTCGTAATGGGGAGTATTTTCGCGGTCGGTATTATCGCACAGTATCTGCAGTCCCGCATCATGATCGCGGTGTCCCAGAATGCCTTGAAAAAGCTGCGGGACGATCTGTTTTGTAAAATAGGCAGACTGCCTGTCAGATTTTATGATACGAATAACCACGGAGATATCATGAGCCGCTTTACGAATGATGTGGACGCCGTGGGAGAAATGATGAATAATACGATGACACAGCTGATATCCGGAGCCATTAATATCGCAGGGACTCTTGCGCTCATGATCTATACCAATATTTATCTGACAATCATTACGCTTGTGATGGCGCCGCTCATGATACGTGCCGGAAAGGCGCTGGCCGGCAGGAGCCGCAGATATTATAAACAGCAGCAGGCGGCGCTCGGCACTTTAAACGGTTATATAGAAGAGACGATTACCGGACAGAAGGTTGTCAAAGTCTTTTCTCATGAGCAGATTGCGGAAGAAGAATTTTGTTATTTAAATGACGATCTGTGCCGGAAACAGATAAACGCGCAGTTTTTCGGGGGTATTATGGGACCCGTGATGGGAAATCTAAGTCAGGTCAGTTATTCCCTGACGGCCTGTATCGGCGGTATTTTATGTGTTTTGAAAGGATTTGACCTGGGCGGTCTGACGATCTTTGTCAATTATTCCAGACAGTTTTCCAGGCCGATCAATGAGATTTCCATGCAGGTCAATACGATTTTTTCCGCACTTGCGGGCGCGGAGCGCGTGTTTGATATTATGGACAGAGAGCCGGAAAAAGAAGACGCCGAAGATGCGGTGGCGATTGTGGAAAAAGAAGATGGATTTTATTATCAGAAGGGAAGGAAAGACGAAGGGCAGATGATGGGCGGCGTGACGCTGGAACACGTTACATTCGGCTATGTGCCGGAAAAAACGATCCTTAAAGATGTGTCTTTGTATGCGAAACCGGGACAGAAGATTGCGTTCGTCGGTTCTACAGGTGCAGGCAAGACAACGATCACCAACCTGATCAACCGTTTTTATGACATCGACGAAGGCCGGATTCTGATAGACGGCATCGACATTCATGATATCAGGAGAGACGATCTGCGTAAATGTATAGCCATGGTATTACAGGATACACACCTGTTTACCGGAACGGTCAGAGAGAATATCCGGTACGGCAGACTGGACGCTACGGACGAAGAGGTGGAGGCGGCAGCGAAAACGGCAAGCGCGCATTCCTTTATCATGCGTCTCGAGAACGGATACGATACGATGTTAGAGGGAGACGGCGCAAATTTAAGTCAGGGACAGCGGCAGCTTTTAAACATTGCAAGAGCGGCTGTTTCCAAGGCGCCGATCCTGATTCTGGACGAGGCGACAAGCTCCGTTGATACAAGGACGGAGAAACATATCGAGCACGGCATGGACAGACTGATGGCACACCGCACGACGCTTGTCATTGCACACAGGCTTTCTACCGTACGGAACGCGAATGCGATCATGGTCTTAGAGAACGGAGAGATCATAGAGCGCGGGGATCATGACGATCTGCTTGCAATGCACGGCAGATATTACGATCTGTATACGGGACTGCGGGAACTGGAATGATCGTCGGGAATAAAAAGACGTCCGGCTCCGGATACAGACAGCGACTTTCGGCGTACCGGAAACGATAGGGATATTTTTTATAAAACCGGAAAAAATAGCAGATATGAAGAAAAGAATCTCATTTGATTATTATATACTGCTGTTTTTTTCGGTTTCTTTTTTTGGGTGGCTGTGGGAAGTGTGCATCTATCTGGTGCGGGAGAGAAAATTTGTCAACCGCGGTATCCTGACCGGTCCGTGGCTGCCTGTCTATGGGGCGGGGGCGCTGTTTCTGTATTTTTTTCTATATAAGCTTCTGTTATCGGACAAAAAGCTTTTTGACCGTAAAAAGTATGTAAAACCGTTTGCCGTCTTTCTTATTTCCATGACAGTCTGCTCAGCATTAGAGTATGCAACGGGTTATGTTCTGATGAAAATGTGGGGTGTCAGGTGGTGGGATTACAGCGGCATGTTTTTAGATCTGGATGGTCATATCTGTCTGATGAGCTGCCTGATGTTCGGCTTCGGCGGCGTTTTTCTGATATTCTTTGTATTTCCTGTGTATACGGCTCTTTATGTGAAAATACCGGTAAAAACAAGAACGATCCTTGCTTTTACACTGCTTCTGCTTTTCGTAATGGACGCGGCTTACAGCGCTGATTTTCCGAATGCGGGAAGAGGGATTACCTACCGCGGTTAATCGCCCGGGAAAAGGGAGTCTGAAATAAAAACAAAATTTTTCATTTGCACTATCCAATCCCGCGTAAGGAACGTTATACTAATTAGAAAGTACTTTCTATGGCCGGAAGATTATGGAAGAGAGGAGGTTTTCATGCAGCAGGATACTCTTTTGGTGCGAAAAATGCAAAACGGCGACGAAGAGGCAATGGCGGTTTTCGTGCAAAAGTATTATCCGCGGATCCTGCAGTACTGCCGTTACCATTGTACGGACAGGGAGTCGGCACAGGATCTGACGCAGGAGACATTTGAGAAATTCTTCAGAAATCTTGCGGCTTATCATCACAGCGGGAAAATTTTGAATTATCTGTATACGATCGCCAGAAATCTGTGCATTGACTGGGGACGTAAAAACAAAGAGGTGTACATAGGGGATTACAGTAAAGAGCGCAGAGCAGGAGACGGCCGCTATGGAGAAGCGGGATGCGGGAATCCGGGAGAAACCGGTACGGAGGATCGGACCGACGGCATTGAAGATAAAGTATTGATAGAAGAAGCGCTGGGAAAACTGGCGGAGGATCTGCGGGAAGTCGTGATCCTGCATTATTTTCAGGAGCTTAGCTTAAGAGAGACGGCAGCGGTGCTGCAGGTCGGACTGCCGTTAGTCAAGTATCGTATCGGGAAAGCAAAAGAAAAGTTAAAGGAGGTATTGTCATGCGTTCCATAGAAGAGCGATTAAGAACATACGGAAAGTCGGCTGTATGCAGACCGGATGAGTCAAAAATAAAAGACACAATAGTCATTTCCAGAAAATCTTTTTATGAAGGCGCGGAGCAGAGCGAGCCGCATTATTTCGCATTTCTCTATGAGCAAATGGGTTACATCCGCAAACGATGGTGGCTTTTACAGTTCCTGGTACTCTTTCTGACAGGATGGTCGGTCCATGATCTGGAAAGTGGATTTTATATGCAGAGAATACTGGGAATAGAGGCAGCCTTGTTTGTCATTATGATAATACCGGAGATGTGGAAGAGCCGGAGCTCCTATTCGTTAGAAGTGGAAGGAGCCGCCTATTATTCCCTGCGGCAGATCTATGCGGCGAGAATGCTCCTGTTTGCGTTTGTGGATGGATTGCTGTTAGCCTCTTTTACCGGGATCCTTTCTTTGACCTCATCAGTCGATATGATGGAGATCGTCATTCACTTCTTTCTGCCGATGATCGTGACATGCTGTATCTGTTTTCGGACGTTTGGCAGCCGGTACGCCGCATCGGAATATATGGCGTGTTTTTTCGTGATGCTGTGGAGCGCCGTATGGTTTTTCATTGTCTTAAACGATCGTGTATACGGCGCTGTATCACGGCCTGTCTGGATAGGAGTCCTCAGTGCGGCCGTGCTATATTTGACTTATGCGGTCAGAAGAGTGATGCGGATGCATGTGGAAGAACTGGGGGAGCGCGGGGAATGGTAATGGGAGAAAAATATGGCGGGTATCTCCGGACGGAAGGAACGGATACCTGCGGAAACGAAAAGGAAAAGGAGAAAAAATGGAACTGCTCATAGATGGTTTGACAAAAACGTTTCAGGGCGCTGCGGCGGTCGATCATGTTACATACACTATGAAAAACGGCGTATACGGTCTGCTTGGCTTAAACGGCGCGGGAAAGACGACGCTGATGCGGATGTTGTGTACCCTGTTAAAGCCGTCGGATGGACGGATCGTGTGCAACGGGGAAGATATTTTTGCCATGGGGGCGCAGTACCGGAAGCTGCTCGGATATCTGCCGCAGGATTTCGGATTTTATCCGGATCTTACGGTGAAAGAGTATCTGTTGTATATTGCGTCGATCAAAGGGGTACATAAGGCCGTGGCCAGGAAAAGAGTGAACGAGCTGCTCTTAAAGGTCGGTCTTTCCAAAGTACAGGAGAAGAAAATGAAAAAACTGTCAGGGGGGATGAAGCGCCGGGCAGGAATTGCGCAGGCCATGCTCAACCACCCGCAGATCCTGATCCTGGATGAACCGACGGCGGGACTGGATCCGAATGAGAGGATCCGCTTCCGGAATCTGATCAGCGAGCTGGCTGCAGACCGGCTGGTGCTGCTTTCGACGCACATCGTTTCTGATGTGGAGTATATCGCGGGCGAGATCCTTCTGATGAAAGACGGACAGTTTCTGCATACGGGAACACCGAAGGAAGTGGCGGCGGCCATGTCCGATAAGGTATGGAGCCTGGAAGTTCCCGCGGATGAGGTGTCAAAATATAACAGGGAGTATAAGGTGGCAAACAGCCGCGTGAATCCGGGCGGCATGCTGCTTCGGATTCTTTCACAGACTAAGCCGCATCCGGATGCATGGGAGGAAACGCCCTCTCTGGAAGATGTATTTTTATCCTGTATGGGAGAGAAAGCGGGGGAAGAAGATGCTTTATTATGAGTGGAAGAAGATCTGGGTGAGACCGGGAACGAAGACTGCCATGTTGATACTGGGGTGTCTGCTTGCGTTAGTCTGTTTCTTTGCGGTACGCAACGTATATTATGTCAATGAAAACGGTGATTCCGAGTATGGCATAGAGGCGGTCGGGAAGCTGAAAGCGGCTAAAAAAGAATGGAGCGGTGTATTGACCGAAGAAGTCATTGCAGAGGTGATCAGCGAAAACAGAAGAATCAAGGCAACGGAAGAAGGACAGTCCGACGATATCCGTCAAAGCAACATTGCCTATGGCTGGGGGCAGGGATTCCATGATATCCGCTGGATGCTCATGTATTCTTTCTGCAGATTCCGGGAAGGGGATTACTTTAAACCTGACCGTCTGGTGCCGGAAGATGCAGCTTCCTTTTATGGGAATCGACTTATGCGTTTGCAGGAATGGCTGGAAGAGGATGAACAGGAGTATCGGTTCAGCGAAGCGGAGAGAGCCTTTTTGATAGAACGATATGCGGCGCTGCAGACGCCTTTTGTATATGATTATGCAGATGGGTGGAAACAGATCTTTGAACAGTCGTCTACGATTATTATGATCATGATGTTGGTTCTTGGCTTCACGGCAGCGGGTATTTTTGCAGGAGAATTCAGTTATAAAGCCGACGCGGTCTTTTACGCTTCCTATCATGGAAGAGGAAGGGCTGCAGCGGCGAAAATAGGAGCAGGTTTTCTTTTTATAACGGCGGTCTATTTTGCAGTCATGTTTCTGTACACGGTCATCCTGCTGACGATCCTGGGGGCAGATGGAGCCGGTCTGGTCATTCAGACGAATCTAAGCGGATGGAAAAGCTTTTATCTGTTGACCAATATCCAGGAGTACTGGCTGATCTTATTTGGCGGATATATCGGAACCTTGTTCTGCATGCTGTTGACTATGCTGGTCTCTGCAATAACAAAGACAAAGACTCTGGCGGCCGCAGTGCCCTTTGTGTTATTGTTCCTGCCGGGTTTCCTGAACCGGGGAGCGGGCAGGCTTATGACGAAGATCATAGGTCTGCTGCCGGACCGTTTACTGGATGTGGCAGATGAAGTTTCTATTTTTGATCTGTATCAGACCGGCGGCAAAGTTGTGGGGGCGCTTCCCGTTATTTTTGTACTGTATGCAGCGCTGTCGGCGGCATTATGCCCTTTGCTGTATCAGGTGTACCGAAAGAAAGAGGCGGGTTAGTGTGAGAAATAAATAGGATAACGGAACATTCTTTAATCAATATGTCAGGATGCCGCGCAGGACGGAGAAAGAATTTCGGTCTGCGCTTTTTCCTGTGTATCCTGATATTGGCAAAATTTTGCGGGAACCTTTTTATCCTGTAAACTGTCATAATAAGCAGAAGCCGGCAAACTGATAAGGAGGTGGAAGGCATGTCTGCAATAGATACGGAGAGATTCGTAGATCTGATCCGGGAATATACGCCTAATTTATACAGGCTCGCATATGGGATCCTGCATAATCGGGATGATGCCGAGGATGCGGTCTGCGAAACAATTCTGAAAGCATATGAGAAGCTTCATACGCTGCGGAAAGCGGAATGCTTCAGGGCCTGGATCATGCAGATCGCTGCAAATGAAGCGAAACGGATCTACGCCCGGAATAAGAAAAATACATCGGTGGAAAACATGGAGGACTATATGCCTGCATTTACGGACGATTACCATGAATTATGGGATATCGTAATGGAAATGGACCTGGTATACAGGGAAGTGGTCATTCTGTATTTCTACGAGCAGCTTTCCATAAAGGAAATTGCCAAAGCGCTCCGGATACCGGAAGGTACCGTGAAGTCGCGGCTTTCCCGGGGAAAATCACAGTTAAAGGCGTATCTGGAAAAATGATGGAAAGCGCATATCTGTTCGGACACAGAACACGTAACGTTTGATGAAAACAGGAGCATAGGAATAGGGTTCAAGTCAGGGAAAGGAGCAGGCTTATGAGTAAGAAAAAAAATAAGGCGGAGCAGACGCTGTTTCAGATGGCGAAGCAGGAACAGATCATCATACCGGTTTCGTTGCAGGAACGGGTAGAAGACATTCTGGATGGTCTGCCGAAAAAAGGCAGGGTTTTCAGGATGACATGGAAAAAGTCTGTCGTTCTTGCGGCGGCATTGATCTGTATGTTTTCCATTACAGTGACTGCAGCAGTCAATACATGGCGGCAGCGCATGGAAGCAATGAATGAAAAAGAAATGGAAGCATATTTTGTACAGCTCTATACAACACGGATCGGCGCCGACAACTACAACCGTCCCTATACGGAAACGGAAAAGGCACGTATGGAAGAACTGAAAAAGGATTACGAGGAAGCGGCGTTGTTTCCGGAAGCAGCGCTTAAAATGATTGCCGGGCCGGACGAATATAAAGGAAAGGGCGTGGGATTTTACGGCGCTTCGACGACATTTTTCTTCCCGGAGAATGAGATGAGCGACGAGGAACTTTTACAGATCATTGATTTTCTGCATAAAAGAGATTACAGCATACAGGCCATGAACGAAAAGATCGGGGCAGGGGAGATCGATTTTCCGGAAGATGAGATTGCCGGCAAAGAGCAGGAGATCGAAGCAACCGATGAGAATATCCTGCAAGGCAGCGCCGTATATGAACCGGAACAGGAACTGACGATTCCCTATACCGGAGAGCTGTCCATCAGAAATATGGCAATGGGGCAAAACTGCATTTTCCTGACAGGATGGAATGCGATCCATACGATGGAGATCGGCAGCAGTGATTCTAAGCTGTTTTTCGATGATTTTGATACGAAGACCGATGTGACGGCGCTGTATCAGGATAAAAAAGGAGATATTTATATCGCGCTTATGGAATTAACGGAAGGGGAAGAACACTGCGCGATCGTAAACGGTGAAAAGTACAAAAAGTCGCTCTGGATATTGAGTGCAGAGGGAGAGCTCAAACGAAAGATCGATCTGTCGTTCTGTCAGGATGAGGAGTATGGCACGAAGGATAAGATTTATGGTATCATAAGCAGAATGGTGGTTGACGAGGAAGGATACATTTATCTGCGCGGGAGCGGTATGAGGGATCTTTTGCTGGTACTGGATCCTGTGGGAAATTTTGTAAAAAGCATTACGTCCGGCCTGGAAAGTCCTTATATGCCGCATGCATCGGCAGGACTTGGAATCGGACGGGACGGGAAAGTGTATACGCAGGTGGAAGCAGGAGATACAGAGGATTATAAAATGGGAATTGCGTCCGTCGATCTTGAGAAAGGCACGATAAAAGATGTTTATTTGGGAATCGTGCCGGAGGGAACAATCATGCTCGATATGATCGCACCCGGGACCGATACGGATTTTGTATTCTGGGGATATGACGGGATTTTCACTTATAATTTGGGAGAAGAGAGTGCGGTCAATGTCCTGCCGGCCTACGAAGCGCCCTGCACATGGGAAGGATGCGAATACTGTGCGCTTCCCGATGGCAGAATTGTCTTTCTGGACTGCACGGAATATGACGATGCATATGAGCGGATTCCCGAAAAGTCATGCTTCTATTACAAATCGGGGCTGCGGAATCCGTAAAAATGTAACAGGCTCCGGATACCCTCTTCTTGGCATCCGGAGCTATCCGATTTACAACGCTTATTCCGGGAAAAGAAGGGCGCCTTCCGTATCCTGGATGATAATATTGTCCGTCGACGCATTGCCGATAGCTGTAGCCAGAAGATCGGCAAGCTCGGGGGCAGTGCAGGATGTAAGTTCGTCTGAAAGTTCCAGAATAACAGCGACATGCAGTTCACCGCCGTCTTTGTCCGCTGCTCCGGCATCCGTATTGCCGGACAATGTTACGGTGGCATTTGTAACATCCGGTAAATTCTCCAAGAGATCCTCCTCCAGGTATTCTTCCAAATAGGCCAGATATTTCCGCTGCTTGTCTTCCTGCGTCATGTCGGAAGAGTCCATAAAGTTGTCTATGGAAATACTTTCTGCCGTGCCGCCGGCATTTCCGCATGCAGTCAGCAAGATGCCGCTCATTCCGGCCAAAAGCCAGATCTGCAGTTTTGTTCTCTTCATATTTGTTTCTCTCCTTTTTAAGCCGGATGTCAGTTTTCCGGTACAAATGTCTTTTCCGTCTCTGCATTCCGGTATTCATGTTTCTCGTAATATCCGATCACTTCTTCGGATGCACCGCGCAGGGCAACCATATATACGTCTTTATTATCCTTTTCATTCCGGTAGGTATACATGATATTATGCGCCGGACTTTCCAGAAACCATGCCAGAACCTGTTCGATAATCTTTTTTGAATGCGCGTTATGACAGTCAAAAATACTTTGTCCGATTAAGCCGGCGCCTCCGCGTTTGTCATACCGTGACACGGCCGCCGGATTCATATAGATGATATCGTGTTCCGTATTGCAGATCACGATGGGACATCGATCCTGCTCCACGATACTTTGAAAATATGCCGCCATTTCCATAACGAAAAAGTTCCTTTCTAAATTAAAATTAAAGTAATATCTGATGAAAATATGATCTGGCAAATACGATTCCTTAAATATAATTCACCACGATCTCCGGATACTCCTTATACCCTTTATGCAGCTTTGTGATTTCTAGATTTCTTGTGCCATCGGTGCGGAACAGGTATTCGTTGTATGCGCCGCTTCTGTAGGCGAAATCTTCTCCGTTATCCTGATAATGCTTATAAGAACCGGTTCCCGGATATACGTCCAGGATTAACGCCGGATCCTCGATCTCTCCCACATACATCTGGGCGGGCGCCTTCGGCAGGATGGTCCCGGCTTTGACGAAAATCGGACAGGTATCTAACGGCGCATCCACAATGTGATATTGTGAACCCTGATATTCTTCATGCGTCCAGTAATCATACCAGGTGCCCTCCGGCAGATAGACCATGCGCTTTACGGCGCCCTGCTCGATAACCGGTGCGACGAGGAGATGTTCGCCTGCCAGGAATTCATCGTTTAAGTTTCTGACATTAGTGTCGTCTTCGTAATGCAGGACAAGCGGCCTGATCAACGGCAGACCGGTCAATTCACATTCACGGCACAGGTCATAGAAATAAGGAAGCAGGGAATAGCGCAGTTCCACATATTTTCTGTAGATGGCAAGCGTTTCTTCTCCGAACAGCCAGGGTTCCTGATTCATGCAGCCCTTCGCGCAGTGGTTACGAAACAGCGGCGAGAAACAGCCGGCTTCTATCCAGCGTGTCAGAAGCTCGGGTGTGGTATCGGCTCCGAAACCGCCGATATCAGCGCCGATAAATGCTATGCCGCTCAACCCTAAGTTACATTGCTGCGGGATTGCCATGCGCAGATGCGTCCAGAGGCTCTGGTTGTCGCCGGTCCATACCGTCGTATATTTTTGGGAACCGCTGTAGCAGGCTCTTGTAATGACAAAAGGTCTTTTGCCTGTCAGATTCTGCCAGCCTTCATAAGCTGCCCTGGCCATATTGTGGCCGTAGACATTGTGCATTTCGGCATGTGTGGAAGGACGGCCTTCATCCGTAAAGACAATATCGTCCGGGAGCGGTCCGTTGAAACTGGCCGGTTCATTCATATCGTTCCAGATACCGCCTACACCCAGATCCGTGTAGAACCGAAGATGTTCTCCCCACCATTTTCGTACGTTTGGGCTGCCAAAATCGGGATATACTGCGTCTCCCGGCCAGACGGCATTGACGTAAACGCGTCCATCGGGTGATTTGGCATAATAATCGTTTGCGATGCCCTCTTCGTAGATCGGGTAATCTTTCTCTACCTTAACGCCGGGGTCCAGAATGGTGACCGCCTTGAATCCCTGCTTTTTCAGATCGGAGAGCAGGGTGCGGGCATCCGAAAACCGTTCTTTGTTCCAGGTAAAGACTTTGTAGTGGTCCATATAGTCGATGTCGAAATGAAGCGCGTCGCAGGGAATACGGTGTTTTCTGAAGCTGTCGGCGAGGCCGCGGAAAGTTTCTTCACTGTCATATCCCCAGCGCGACTGATGGTAACCCAGTGCCCATTTCTGCGGAAGCGGCATACGCCCTGTCAGGTACGTATAGTTTTGTACGACCTCCGGCATATCCTTTCCGCCGATAAAATAGTAATCGAGGTTGCCGTCATCACTGCCGAAGCAGTAGTAGCCGTCGTTTTCTTTTCCGAAATTAAAGTAGCTTTTGAAGGTATTGTCATAAAAGATTCCGTAAACGCCGTTTTCTTTTAAGGTAATAAAGAAAGGCACGCTTTTATAAAGCGATTTGAAACTGTCTTCATGAGGGTCCGGTATATCGCTGTTCCAGTTTTCGTATTCGTAACAGCGCTTATTGAGAACGCCGGTCTTATCGCCCAGGCCGTAGATGCAGTCATGCGCATCCAGTTTTTTCACGCATTGAACAGGATAATTCCCATTTCCGGCCATATTAATGTCATGTCCTTCTTTTTTGAGAAGTTCCAGAGCAGATTCATCGAGCTGGAAACGGGGGGTGCGTTGACCACGATAGTCAGCACAGAGTAAGACACCGTCCCGGTCGTAGAAGTCTATGACGAAGTTGTCGTAAATTTTGCAGATCAGGGATTCGGTTGTTAAGATCAGGCATCCGGAGCCTTTAGCCAGGGTAAATGAAACAGGGAGCTGCTTATCGCCCTCAATGGCTTTCGAACGGTGATCCTTTGAGACAAACGGTACAAAAACATTAATGACTTTGTCGGTCACTACCTGGATAATGGCAGTCCGTTCTTCATATCCAAGAATAATCGACTGTTCTTTCTGTTCATACTGTAAAAGAGGTCCAAACATAATTTTATGTCCTTTCTGCAATGTTTTCTGTTAGGCGATTGCGAAACGCCGAGGCAGGCGGGCAGAACGAAAAAGTTTCTGCTTCGAGGCGCGCTTTCGCTCCGTTAAAAACGCAACGGTACTAAGAATTTTGAACCGCAGGCGGTCCAAAATCCAAGTGCCGGCGTTTTTAGAGGGCCCTTCAGCAGAAAGCTTTTTCGTTCTGCCTGTCTGCCTCGGCGTTTCGCAATCGCCTAATGTTTTCTGTCATTATTGTAGTAGAAAAGTTCTGCGAGTACAAGAACAACTTGACGGACGTGAAGAAAATGTATCATACTTGCATTTAGAGAATTGAGATTATGGCAAGATAGTGTTATAATAGCAATATCAATATTTTTCCATGAGGATATTGCAGGGTGCATATCCACAAGATATTGGGGGAGGTTTTCAAAAATGAGCTTTGATTTGAAAAAGGACGGAAAGAGGATTATAGTTATATGTATCGCCTCTGTGATCATGGCGGTCAATACGAAAACTTTTGTCCGGACAGGCGGGTTGTACCCGGGCGGCGTAATGGGAGTGACGATATTGATCCAGGGAATCTTTGAGAAGTTTTTTCATATGGAAATTCCCTATACGATCGTCAATCTGCTGTTAAATATGATTCCCATTTATATCGGGTTTCGCTACATCGGCAAAAAATTTACGCTGTATTCCTGTCTGATGATCGTATTGAGCAGTGTACTCACGGATATGATTCCCGGGCATGTCATCACATATGATACGCTTTTAATCAGTATATTCGGAGGCATTATCTGCGGATTTGTCATCAGTCTGTGTCTGTTGATGAATGCAACGACCGGCGGTACGGATTTTATCGCAATCTTTCTTTCCGAAAGAAAGGGCGTGGATTCCTGGAATCTGATCATGGGGGTCAATGTGATCATCATTTTGGCGGCGGGCGTATTGTTCGGCTGGGACAAAGCTTTGTACTCTATTATTTTCCAATATGCTTCCACACAGATTCTGCACATGCTGTACAAAAAATATCAGAAGCAGACGTTGTTCATCGTTACCAACAAACCCAAAGAGGTATGTAATGCGATCAATGTCGTGAGTATGCACGGGGCGACGATCCTGCGGGGAGAAGGGTCTTATGAGCATTGTGAAAGAGATATCGTATATTCCGTAGTTTCCAAAGAAGAGAGTAAGGAGGTTGTCCGTGCGGTCAAGGATGCGGATAACGGCGCTTTCGTAAATGCCATAAGAACGGAAGAACTGTTTGGAAGGTTTTATCAAAGACCGACAGAATGATAGGACAAGCGGACGTTTGTCTGTTACATATTTTATTTGATATTTTGATATTATTGTAACGGGGGAACTTGTATATGGAAAGGATAACGAATGAGGAAATAGAAGCGGCCTGGAAGGTATATCATAAAGCTTTTCTGGAAATGCCGTATACCGGGCCGAGAAAATACATAAAAAGCTGTGAGCACAGTATCAGGCAGTTAGAGAGAAGGATTGCAAGGAAAAAGACATTAGAGGCGCATCAGATTTTAAACGATATGGAGGATCTGCATAAAAAGACGGCCATCATCGGTTACACGGTCATTAACAGGGACCGCAGGCTTTTAGGCAAATTTAAACATGCCCTGCGCAGAATGATACAGCTCGATATTTCTTTTTTACACAGGATGGCGCCTTCGTCGTCTTACACGGAAATATTGAAGATGGACGGAATCTGTGAACTGTTGCGGGAAAAGTCCTTATATGAGATCTATAAAGACGACTATATGCAGTTCATGATCGGCCAGCGGATCGAAGAGCTGATGGAAGCGGAACCGGAGAAGCAGTATCCGGAGGCGCGCAGCATGCGGCGGCATTTCATTCTGCACATCGGGCCGACCAACAGCGGTAAGACATATCAGGCCCTGCAGCGCCTCAAACAGGCGTATCAGGGGATTTATCTCGGGCCTCTGCGGCTTTTGGCGCTGGAGGTTTACGACACGATGACGGCAGCGGGCATTCCCTGCAATATGATCACGGGAGAAGAGCGGATACAGACGCCGGGAGCTTTCTGTCAGGCTTCTACCGTCGAGATTCTGAATCTGAAAGAGATTTATGATATTGCAGTGATTGACGAAGCGCAGATGATAAATGACGAGAACAGGGGAAGCTATTGGACGAGAGCCATTCTCGGCGTACGGGCGGAAGAAATCCATATATGCGCTTCTCCGGTTGCGGAACAACTGCTTTTGGAGATGATTACGCGCTGTAATGATACGTATGATATTATTTATCATGAACGAAATACGAAGTTGGAGTTTATTCCGGATAAGTATGATATGAGCAGGCATGTGGAAAAAGGAGATGCCCTGATCACTTTTTCCAAGAAAAACGTGCTGGCCATTGCCGCCGCATTGGAAGCGAGAGGGATCAAGGCAAGTGTGATATACGGGAATCTGCCGCCCAAGACAAGGCGGGAGCAGGTGATGCTCTTTACACAGGGGATCAATGAAGTTGTGGTTGCAACCGATGCGATCGGGATGGGGATCAATCTGCCGATCCGCAGGATCGTTTTTATGAATACCGTAAAATTCGATGGTACGTCCAAACGCCGTCTCTATGCCGAAGAGATACGCCAAATTGCCGGCAGGGCAGGACGCTATGGTTTCTACGAGACCGGTTATGTGCAGTCTACATGGGATATGGGCTATATCGGGAAAAAACTGACGGAAGACTATAAACCGCTGAAAAAGGCGAGAATCGGATTCCCGGAAGTCCTTTTGGACATCAATATGGAACTTGACGAGATCATCGAAATCTGGGAAAGCGCGGGCGGCACGGAGCTGTATGATAAGATTTCCATGGCGGAGAGCGTCAAAAAATACCGTTACCTGAGAAATTACAAGCAGGCGAAGGCGAGCATGGACGATAAAAAGCTTCTTTTGTCGCTGATTACCTGTCCGTTTGACGTGGGAGACAGGGATGTCATCAGGCTGTGGCTTACTTATTGTGAGGAACCTTATTCCGCACAGGACTGTCCGCCGTATCCTATGGCTTCTTCACTGGAAGAACTGGAGTCTTATTACAAGAAGCTTGACCTGTATAGTCAATTTGCCGGCAGGCTGGGATGGCCGGTCGACAGGGATGTACTCGATGCCAACAGGGAAGCGGCGCAGCAGGCGATCGGCATGCTTTTGAAGGAAGACAAGAAGCAGTTTGAGAAAAAGTGCCGGGTATGCGGAAAACCGCTTTTGTGGGATTATCCGTATCAGATCTGTGAAGACTGTTTTATGGAATAGCGAAGGGTGTGGAATGCGGCGATGATAAAAACCTATATTATGGACTGCAGGCTGTTTGAGGATCAGGCTGTTTTTTCACAGGCGTTGGAACTTATCTCGCCTTACAGAAGACAGAAAGCCGCACTCCTGCGGCATGAAAATGATAAAAAAAGGAGTCTGGCTGCTTCTTTTGCATTAAACGCCGCTTTAAAGGCATATGATCTGGAAGAGAGAATGATGGAATATGACATCGGAAAACAGGGAAAACCATTTTTCCGGGATTATCCCGACATCTGTTTTTCCCTGTCCCATTCCGGAGATTATGCCATATGCAGTATCGGAGATCAGGACATCGGCAATGATATCGAGCGTATACGGGAAGGCAAAGAGCAGGTGGCGGAGCGTTTTTTTACCGGAGAAGAGTTGTCCTGGATTGCGGATGCCGGAACGGTTCGGGAAAGAGATGAGAGAATATTCCGGGTCTGGACGATGAAGGAGAGTTTTCTGAAAGTGACGGGATTCGGTATGGCGCTGCCGTTAACGGACTTTGCAGTGATCACGCAGACGGGCGCCGTAAGAAGCGTCAGACAGCAGGTCAATGATAAGACGTATTATCTCAGGGAATATGACATGCCGGCATCCTTTCGGGAAGCGAATGAGTATAAGATCTCTTTATGCAGTGAAAGTAAAGAGTTTGCGGAAGCACTGATCGTTTCTGTCCTGCCGCCGGGATAGAAATATGAAAAGGGCAGTATGAGGTTCACACTGCCCTTTGTGCTGCTATGTAGTAGGTTTTAGGATTCGGAACTCAGTACGCCTGATAATTTATCCATACCGTTTTGGACAATGTCCATGGCTTTCAGGATGCTTTCGATGCCGGAAGCCTGTTCTTCTGTTGAGGCATTGATCTCCATGGTGCTTTCTACCGATTTCTGTGAGATATTTTCCACGGATTCCATAGAAGAAGACAGATGCTCTTTGATATTGACAATATTGGAGAGCTCTTCTTTTAACAGGTCGGCCGTATGAATAACTTCTTCCGAGGAATGCAGCATTGCCTCAAAGATTTTGATCGTATCGTCCAGCTGTGTATTGGCTTCGTTTACGGTGGCGTTATTTCCCTCCATGACTTTCGTGATCTGTGTTACGGTTGTGATGATATCCTGCAAAATGGCATCGATCTTTTTCGTTGCGGAAGCGGATTCCGAGGACAGCGCGTTGATCTCGTCTGCGACAACGGCGAATCCTTTCCCGGCCTCCCCGGCTCTTGCCGCCTCGATCGCTGCATTTAATGCGAGCAGATTCGTCTGTTTGGCAATCTGGCTGATGCTTTCAATGATCTCGCCGATCGAGCTGGATTTCTGTGCAAGCAGTGTAACGCCTTCGGACGCTACTTTGGTGGACTCGATATTTTTGCTGAATTTCTGTGAGAGTTCTGTGATCGCGGAGATGCCCTGGTCATTCTTTTCTTTTAAATGCGTCATGTTTTCGACTGTCTCGGCGACGCGTTCTTCGGAGCTGAGGATTTTTTCGTTCAGATCGTTAAATATTTCCAGACTGCCTCTTACCTGTTTGATCTGTGAGTCTGCGCTGTTGGTGATCTCTTCAGTGGATGCGGCGATCTCTGCCGCGTTTGCCTCAAAGTCATGCAGAGAGTCATAAATATGAACGGAAGACTGCTTTACCGATTCAAAAACTTCCCTGACATTGGTAAGAAGATTTTCCGCCTTAGACTCTTTGTCCGCCACTTCGTTGAATAATGTATGCGCCCTGGTAATGATCATGACCGAAGCGAGGATCGCAAGGACATATACCATGACGATGAAGATCCATATGGGAAAAGTGTACATGGCAAAGAAAGCCTGCGGAAAGAGTACCATACCGACACCGTTGGAGATAAGCAGCACGGCGGTATAAACTTTGATGACTGACAGATCGTAATAGGCAACCGACAGAAACAGGATCAGAAAGTAGGCTTCTACCATGGCGCCAAAGCCTGCGGGAGTACCTACGATGATCGTTACGGCGCCGATAACCGGTAAAATGGAAACATACAGGTATTTGGCATATCTGCCGAGCGGTTTTTCGAATATCTTCACCAGTACGCCGATCAGCACCATGATCAGAGCGATGCTGTCACGCATAGAGCCGCCGTTGAAAAAGAGGACATATAAGAATGCTACAAGCGGTATGGCGGCGTAAAATAGGAACATGATAAAGTTCATTCGTTTTTCTTCGTTTTTTAGAATTTCCGGGTTCATAGCAACATTCTCCTTTGCACATTATAATTGTTTTTTTACATTAATATAGTACAATAAGACGGACAAAAAGGCAATATTTTCCTGGCGCATATTTTCCCTGTATCTGCGCATACTGATGAAAAAAAGGAGTGCTGACAGATGTTGGGAAAACAAAGTATTCGGTTTGAAAATCCGCCGTATATCATTAACAGCGGATCGATCGTCGGAAGCAAGGAAGGACAGGGGCCTTTGGGGAAACTTTTCGATAAGGTGGGAACGGACGATATGTTCGGTGCACAGACCTGGGAAGAGGCCGAAAGCGCCCTGCAGAAAGAGGCGCTGCAGATCGCTCTCAATAAAGAAAATATGAAAAAGGAAGAGATACAGCTTATTTTTGCGGGTGACTTACTTGGTCAATCGATTGCGAGCAGTTTCGGTCTGGCTTCCTTTCATACACCGCATGTCGGACTCTACGGCGCCTGTTCCACATGCGGACTTTCCATTGCGGTCGGCAGCATTACCGTAGCCGGTGGGTTTGCCGATAAGGCGGCCTGCGTTACATCGAGTCATTTTGCCAGTGCGGAGAAAGAATTCCGTTTTCCGCTTGCATACGGGAACCAGCGGCCTATGTCTTCTACCTGGACGGTAACGGGAAGCGCCGCATTTATTCTGGCCTCCCAGGCCGGAAAAAGGGCGTGCGCACAGGTGGCCGGCGTGACTTTCGGCAAGATCATGGATTACGGGATCAAAGATTCCATGAATATGGGAGCCTGTATGGCGCCTGCCGCGGCGGATACGATCAGGCAGAATCTGGAAGACTTCGGCAGGACGCCGGGAGATTATGACAAGATCATCACAGGCGATCTGGGCAAAGTGGGACAGAAACTGCTGTTTGAGCTGCTTGGCGAAAAAGGGATCGATATTAAGAAACAGCATATGGACTGCGGCATCGAGATCTTTGACAGTGAGAAACAGAATACGAACGCCGGCGGTTCCGGCTGCGGCTGCGCGGCGGTTACTTTGTCCGCTTATATTCTGAAAAAGATAGAGGAAGGTGTCTGGAGGCGCGTTCTTTTCCTGCCGACGGGCGCGCTGCTCAGTAAGACAAGCTTTAACGAGGGACAGACGATTCCGGGCATCGCGCACGGACTTGTGCTGGAAACCTGCGGGTAACCGGGAACGGAAAGGCCATATGCCGCTTTGACAGGGGCTGCGTATAGACGTAAGCAGAGAGGCAGGGGCGCTTTTCCGGTGCCGGTTGACAGTATTTGAAAGCGTGGATTACAATATGGGTAGACAGATAAACGCAGAGGGTAGATAGTCTTATCATACTGCCATATAAAGGAGAACGCATGGAGCAATTGTATACACGTTGGGGAAGAGAACTTGAGAGCGATCACGTTTTGCAGGAATACCCGCGCCCGCTTTTACGAAGGGAAAGTTATGTAAACTTGAATGGCTATTGGGAGTATGCATTTACGAAGAAATTCCAAAGACCGGAGCGATACGATGGCAGGATCTTAGTGCCTTTCTCGCCGGAAAGTGTGCTTTCTGGCGTCGGCAGACAGCTAAAGCCGGACGAATACCTGTGGTATCGGCGTTTCCTGCCGGTTGAACAGGAGCAGCTGCAGAAAGGTTTCCGTTTGCTCCTGCATTTCGGAGCGGTGGATCAGGCATGCAGAGTCTATGTGAACGGAAAAGAGGCCGCAAGGCATACGGGCGGCTATCTTCCCTTTTCAGCGGATATTACGCAGTATTGCTGCAAAAAGGATTCGGATACGGAGAACGAAACGAAAGCGGCATTCGAGAGCCGGTCCGGAGAGACGGATGGAAAAGGCGTCGAACTTGTCGTTGCCGTACGGGATCTGAGCGATACGTCATATCACGCAAGGGGGAAACAGAAACTAAAACGCGGCGGCATGTTCTACACGGCGCAGAGCGGGATCTGGCAGACAGTCTTTGCGGAATATGTGCCGCCTGTTTTCATAGAAAAGCTGGTATCGGAACCGGATCTGAACGCAGGGGCGGTGCGTATCCGGGTCAATGCCAAAAAAGACATACCTGTCAGAATATGTGTGAAAGAACCGGCATTGTATCACAGGCAGGAACCATGCGGAAAGTCTGCGCAGAACAGGGATGCGGGGCCATATCAAAAGAATGTGCCATCGCAGGATATTCCGGAGCATGATAAAGAATATGACACATATATCGGAAATAACAATATAAATGACATAGATGTCATAGCGGAAAAAGAAGGCCTGGCGAATCACGAAATAGAGATTCCGCTGCCCATAGTCCGTCCGTGGACGTGTGAGACACCATATCTGTACTTTTATACGGTGAAGATGGGGGAGGATGAGGCAGAGAGTTATTTTGCGCTGCGCACGTTTTCAATAGAGAAGGACCGCAGAGGCATTCCCCGCATCTGCCTGAACGGACAGGTACAGTTTCAAAACGGCGTACTGGATCAGGGATACTGGCCGGATGGCCTGTATACTGCACCTTCTGACGAGGCTTTTATATTCGACATCCTGGAAATGAAGAAACTCGGATTTAACATGCTCAGAAAGCATATTAAGATAGAACCGCAGCGTTTTTATTATCATTGCGACAGGCTCGGCATGGTCGTGTGGCAGGATATGGTAAACGGCGGGACGCATTATAAACACTGGTTTGTGACCTATGCAGCCACACTGATTTCCAGGAAGCGGTTCAGAATGCGGGATATCTGCCTGCCGCTTTTGGCCCGTACGCATAAAGCAGGAAGGTATGAGTTCGTACGGGAGATGAAAGAGACGATAGCGCTCTTAAAGGGCCATCCGTGCATCGCCGCATGGGTGATCTTCAATGAAGGGTGGGGACAGTTTCAGGCGGAAGAGATGACAAGGATTGCCAGAAGCTGCGACCCAGGCCGTCTGATCGACCAGGCAAGCGGCTGGTTTGACCAAAATGGCGGAGACATGCAGAGCATTCACCATTATTTCTTTTCCCTGCAGTTTGCTCCGGAGAAAGAGCGGGTGACCGTGTTGTCGGAATTTGGCGGATATTCCCTGCGGGTGCCGAGGCACAGCGCATATAAGAAGCTGTACGGATACGGGATACATAAGGATGTAAAAAGCCTGAACGCCGCATTTTATGAACGGATGCAGAGAATAGGCGGGAACATTCCGGACGGACTGTGTGCAAGCGTTTACACACAGCTGTCCGATGTGGAAGAAGAAGTGAACGGTATCTTCACCTGCGACAGAGAAGTCCGTAAGATCGACAGGCTGCCGGATTTACCAGATTCCAAGGAAATGCTGCATTGCAAGGCTGACGCCGGTAATGCCGATCCAGCAGCAGAACCCCATAATGATCGGTCTGCCTCCGGTTTTGATCAATTTGACGATGTCGGTATTTAAGCCAATAGCGGCCATGGCAAGGACGATAAAGAATTTGCTGAGTTCTTTCACCGGCGTAAATATGCCTGCGTCAATGCCTGCGGCGATCATTACGGTCGTGATTACGGACGCCGCGATAAAATAGAGAATAAAGAACGGAAAGATTTGCTTCAGGCTTACTTTTTTGCCTGCTTCTCCGTTCTTTTTTTCGTTCCTTGTGCGCAGCAGGGCAAGAACAAGCGTGATGGGGATGATGGCAAGCGTTCTCGTGAGCTTGACTGTGACTGCCGTATCCAACGTCGCGCTCCCTAAGTTCCACATACTGTCCCATGTGGAAGCGGCTGCCGTAACGGAAGACGTGTCATTGACGGCGGTTCCGGCAAAGATTCCGAAAGCCTCTCCCGTATCGGCCGCAAATCCGACCAGCTTGCCGAAAGCAGGGAAAATCAGGGCAGCCAGTACATTAAAGAAGAAAATGACGGAAATCGCCTGTGCGACTTCCTCGTCGTCCGCATCGATGACCGGCGCTGTGGCGGCGATGGCCGAGCCGCCGCAGATAGAAGAACCGACGCCGACCAGAGTGGAGATCCGTCCCGGAATATGCAGCGCCTTATGCAGAATATAGGCGATCAGCAAAGATACGGTGATCGTGCTGACAATGATCGGAAGAGACTGTTTTCCCGTTTGTAAAATGACGGTCAGATTCATGCCGAAACCAAGTAAGATGACAGCCCATTGGAGGACCTTTTTGGAAGTAAATTTGATGCCGCTTTCAAAAGGCTCTTTGTTCCTTAGAAACAGGGTGACGATCATGCCTGCAATAATGGCAATGACCGCGCCGCCGATGATGGGGAAGCGCTTGCCCAAAAGCCATGACGGGACTGCAATGAACAGGCATAACAGAATGCCTTTCCAGTTTTTGGTTATAAAATTTATCATGTTGGTGATCCTTTCTGAAGGCCTGCGGATACGGCCTTTTTAAATTGGTTGGCTCCGGGGGACGATAAGGCGTCTTTTGACACCCGGATTCCGGAGTTTATTATAAAAGCTGCGTGCCGGTTTGTCTATCGGAAAACGAAAATTTCCGCGCAGATTTTACGGATCTGGACGGGAACCTGTTCTAAACGATATTACAATAATAGACATTTGCAGCCGGAGGTGTTATAGTGTTGATAATGGGACCGGGAAAAGCTATGATTATGGATCAGGAAACAAAAATGATGTTTCATGCCGTCCCGGATGAAAACGGCAGAAGATGGCAGAGCAGATTAAGAAGGGGAAACAGACAGCGGAATGCGTGAAATGGAATTTAAGATGGAGCGTCCGGGACTTTTAAAGGAGGGCGACCATGTGACGGTAACGGAAGGCGTTCTGCCGAGCAATTATTATTATACGATCGATCCGTCTCTTGCAATGTCCGGCAATTATCCTTTTCGGGAGCGCATGTTGGAGCGCGAAGGAGAAGTGCTTGCGGTGATTGAGAACGAGAGAGGATTTTATGTGAAAGTCAGGTTTACATAACACAACTTTTAGAGAGGAATGGTACAAGATATGTTGAAAAAAGTAGCGACAGACAAAGCGCCTGCAGCGATCGGGCCGTATTCACAGGGAATTATCGCAGATAAAATGCTGTTTGCATCCGGACAGATTCCGATCGATCCCGCGACAGGGGAGATCACCGGAGCGGATATTACGCAGCAGGCCGTGCAGGTGATGAAAAATGTAGGCGCCATTTTGGAAGCGGCCGGGACGGATTACGGGAGTGTTGTAAAAACAACCTGTTTTCTTGCGGAAATGGCTGATTTTGCGGCTTTTAATGCGGTATATGAGAAGTATTTCAGCGAGAAACCGGCAAGAAGCTGTGTGGCGGTGAAACAGCTTCCCAAAGACGTATTGTGCGAGGTAGAAGTCATTGCTTACCTCGGATGATCAAAAGGACATGCAAAATAAGAATAATATTGTGCTGATCGGTATGCCGGGCGCAGGAAAGAGTACGGTCGGCGTCGTGCTGGCCAAAAGACTCGGCCTTGTTTTTCTGGATTCCGATCTTGTGATCCAGGAAAAGCAGGGAATGCTGCTTCATGAGATCATTGAAGGAAAAGGGCTGGATGCTTTTTTGCGGATAGAGGAAGATGTTAACGCGTCTTTGTCGGCATCCGGCGCAGTCATTGCCACCGGAGGCAGCGCTGTTTACGGGGAAAAGGCGATGGTGCACCTGAAGCGGATCGGCACGGTCGTCTATCTGCAGCTGTCGTTTACCACGATTGCCGAAAGACTCGGCGATTTAAATGAGCGCGGCGTTGCCATGCGGGACGGACAGGATCTGCATTCTCTTTACGAAGAACGGGTGCCTCTTTATGAAAAATATGCAGATATCATACTGCCCTGTGAAAATAAAATGCTGCGTGAGATCGTTCTGGAAATTGCCGAGCAATTATGAATAACATTCAAAATATTGCAGAAAATAACAGATATCAATATCAAAAGATAGAGATATCTGTTATTTTTTTACAGGAAAGTGAGGTTATGCAAATGGATTATATAAATGCTTTCTGGGTAGGAGGACTGATCTGTGCCCTGGCGCAGATCTTAATGGAAAAGACCAAGATGATGCCGGGGCGGATCATGGTACTGCTTGTCTGCCTGGGCGCCTTGATCAGCTCAATAGGCTGGTATGAACCGTTTATGGAATATGCGGGAGCGGGTGCAAGCGTACCGCTTATGGGATATGGGAATATCCTGATGAAAGGCGTAAAGGATGCCGTGGATCAGGATGGATTCATCGGCCTGTTTAAAGGCGGATTTACAAACGGAGCCGTAGGATGCAGTGCGGCGCTCATTTTTGCATATTTGGCGAGTCTGGTGTTCCGCCCGAAGATGAGAAAGTAGGGGACATCTGCTTTCTTATTTTTCTGCTTCCCGATATAACAGGGTAAAATGATAAGGAATCAGGCAGTCGATCAAACTTAAAAATATATATAAAGATCAAATTGATAAAGATATTGTTTCATGACAGTATGTCTACCATAAAAATCCCATGAGGGAGTAGTGGTGTGTTATCCATATGCTGCGCAATTCTTTCAAATATGTCAATTACAGTGATCTGAAGAAGTTTTCTTCTGACTTTAAAGCCGTGTATCATTCTCCAAATGAGTCATCTGCACTGTCTGAGCTTGAAAAGATCAAGGAGAAATGGGGAAAGAAATACCCCTATGCGGTCAGTAACTGGGAAAATAACTGGGAGGATGTCAGTTCCTTCTTCCAGTTTTCCGATGATATCCGGCGCATCATGTATACTACAAACATCATAGAAGGACTTAACCGCCAGTATCGGAAAGTAACCAAGACAAAAAGCGTATTCCCAAGCGACAGCTCCTTAGAAAAAATGCTGTATCCTGCCAGCGGGAACATAATCAAAAAGTGGACACAGCGATACCGGAATTGGGATCAGGTGCTTAACCAGATGATTGTTCTTTATGGAGACAGGATCACCCGGTACCTTTAAAAAGAAAAAGCCGGGACAGCATATCAGATCAAGAATGTCCCGACCTTATTCCATAGGCATTAGCAGTATTGCCAGAAATATTCAGCCTTATTCCGGAGGCCAGGTGTGGGCAGCGTCCACATAATATTTCCTTTCTGCTGATGCCCGATTGGTGTGCAAAAAATTTGATATATGTGTATAGAAACAGATAAACGGGCAATACTATTATCAGAAAAGAAATTAACAACGTGAAATCATCTTTGCTCGACAACAAATTTTTACATATCTGACTCCTATCAACAAAGATTTTTTACAGCCTCTACCCCTATACAAAATACGACCTCTAATATTGCCAATAATCTAACTTACACATCAGAATTTCAGACACAACACAATTACCGAACCAAACTATCACCCATGTCTCTTCTTTCGAAAACTTAAAGATATACCATTAACTATAAAATGACGTTTCCTAGTTCTAATATAATACTGGCTCATATCATATTTATTACTATACAATTGTTTTAATTTTTCTACTTCACTAATAATTTTTTCTTCATTCCTCCCCTTTAATACCATATCAACTTTTTTCATCTGTTCGGCAATTTCATTATCCGCATATATTAAATATCTCATGTAAAACGAAAAATACGTCTCTTTGTTTTTGTCATAATCGGCAATACACTTACCAATTCCTAACATATATTCATCAAAAAACCAATGAGCTCTCTGCTTTTTTTGTACATATTCAAGTGTTGAAACTTTTAACAATACCCCTCCTGCAATAGTTGCACCAATAATTGTTATTACACCCTCCAACACATTCACATAATCATTCATATTAATTTAACCCCACTAATTTTAATTTGAAATTCTTTCATTATTTTTTCACCATTAGGCTGATTATAAATTCTTTCCAGAAGCTCTACAAGTTGTTTAGCTTTACACACTTCAATCTTATTTTCTAGGTTGTCATCACATAAGCCATTCTCACTTATAATTTCATAAAAAAGCACTATTGCGTCAATTTCATTCTCATGAAAAACTTATGTTAATGATTTATTCTGATATTGTCAATATGTTATGAACCGCGCTATCTTGAAAGTTTGCGGAATATGCAGCCTGTCCATAATGCACACAGACCAACTCCCATAAACATATGTACCGCGGCAAACAGTGAACTGCATGCCCCAAGCGGCACATAATTGCCATACCCCACCGTGCTGAATGTGGTGACACTGAAAAAAATGCAATGCCCGTAATCTCTCATAATCTGAAGGATGCCTGTATCCCCTAATTTTGCTATGTTATAATTGATCACACAACCATTGGCGTCAATGCCGCCGAAGAAATAAAGGACAGCGAAAAATAAGGTTGACACCACGATAGTTAAAAACGTATGTAACGGGCGCTCCCCGTAACCGCACAACGCCCACTTAATCCAGTCAGCAAATTTTTCACCGGACCATTTGGAAAGTGTCCTGTATTCCAGGGATTTTGCCTGGTAATAATATTCCCCTGCATGGTTTGCCAACCCGTTTTTTTCAAAAACAGACGCCACTCCATGCAGTGTAGCCGCTTTATCCCTCAAAAGTTCTAAATAGTCATTCCTCTCCCTTTCATCCAACTTCCCAACACTATGCTTTTTTATACGATAGTCGATAAAGGTTCTTTCACCGACTGTCGAGAGCCTTTGGTCGGAAAACTTAATATTGACTTTCTCAGAATTTACTATACCGAAACCGTCAAGTTCACACTCCATTATACCACAATCAACTATACCACAATGATCCCAAACCGCATTCGTTAAGTTGCATCTTTCAAACCGAGCTTCTATGTAAATATTGGCAATCCTGCTGTTATCCAGCCTGCAGTCCGTAAAGTCTGCTATCAGCATGCACCGATCTTGTTGTAACTCCCGCCAACTGATATCGCAGTTATCCATTATGCAGCCTTCAAAAATTATCATTGTAAAATCAGTATTGATGAAATAACAGTCGCTGAACAAACAGTCTGTAAATGTGCTGTTGGATAACCTGCAGCCATCAAAAATACAGCCGTGAAAAGAAATGCCTTTTATCTCTTTATGTGCCCCAAACGGGTCTGCACCTGCCATTATATTCTCAAACATCAGCCAGGTACAGTCGCTTGGCAGATCCTCCCTGCCACCAATGTCACCCTTATCCCATTTCTTTTTTAATTTCTGATTCTCTTTATGTATTTCTGTAAGACACTGCTGATTTTTACCCATCTGCAGCTGATAATACCTTTGAAAGTTTTTATATGTCCTCATAACAGTTACATCACTTTCTCCACACTTGATATTGTATTGATTATTCTTTTTTACCTAAAGCCAGGAGAACATGTTAATAATAAAAAATAAAAGTTCATTGCATATTTTTTAACTTTTTCTTTTCTTCCAAGATATAAGAATTCCATAATATCATTAAATTCCTGTATCTCCGGTTCATCTTCCTCCAATACCCCGTTTTCTTTATAAATAGGCAATGCACTTTCAAAACCCAAATATAACGGTCCTCTTTGCTCGATCGCGTTCCCTACCGTTTCAACCTTTCTTTATACATAATAGAAAGCCTTATAGGATCTATCTAAGTTCATATTATTGCAAAACATTTAGCGCAGTATAATATTTTACTTTCAAATTAATGTATTCGCATTAAGCTGACTGTCAATATCTCTGCCGGCATACATAACACGGATTATCGTCACAATGCCTGCATCCTTGTCCGGAATATAAAACACCAAATAATTGTCAACAGGCATTACTCTCAACCCTCTGCTGTGCCATGGCTCTGTTTCATATTGTCTGAATTTTTCTGGAAATTCTCCAAGCCCTACAATGTGTTCTTCTAACCGTTCAAGCTGCCCTGCCGCATGATCCGATGAAAGCAGTTCAAAGGCAATATACTCATATATGCCTCTTAAATCGGCATCAGCCTGATCCGTGGTAATTACTTCATAAATCATATGCCATAATCTTTTCGGATATCTGCAAATGCCTGTCCTGCAGGTTTTGTTCTGCTTGCTCTCATGTCCGCATACCCTTTCTCCAATTCTGCATTCAATTCTGCTTCGCTCAGTTTTGACACATTTGCAGGTCTTGCCGTAGGTATTTTTACTTCAAACGGAAGCCCCCTGTTTAAGATAATCTGTTTATAAAACATATTGATTGCATTGGACGCCGGGATGCCAAGCGCGGATAAAATGCTTTCTGCCTGCTCTTTCACATCCGGCTCTATTCTTGCGTACAAATTAGCTGACTTTACTGCCATAAAATGATACTCCTTTCCAAAATCTAAGTGTTTCCATTTATCAAATTCATTATACCAACATGTGCGCACAATAGCAATACACTTTGTTTTTCTTTCTAAGGGACCACAAGCTTTATATAGCTAAAAGCAATGTCATCTTAAGACTCATTCAAAAATGGTGTAGTTATAGTGTCGTAAACGCCTTGTTTTTCTTAAAACCATCGATTTTACTAACTTTTGGGGATTATTTAAAATACTGCCATAGCAGACAAATAAAATTTTTATCATAACGCTATAACTCCCTTATTTCCTGTATTTTCAAGGCTTGTGTAAACTCAAAACTTGAAACTCTCCCACATACACTTTGCAATTTTAATTTCTGCCGCTTTGGGCGCACTTTTTACTACTCTAACACAATTGATTTCCTTTTTTTAAAAAATATGGTTAATTTTTTAGACATGCGTATCACCAAGAAAACATTCAGGATTTAATCCCTCTCCAACAAGAGAAACCATATCATGATGATTAAAGCCAATTATCCATTTGTATTTTTTGGAAACAATATAATAATCTGGCCATCCTAAATTAAAAAAGGCACTTTGCGTTAAAACGGAAAGCGCTTTTGTTAATTCTGAAATTCCACTTTCAAAAATCCAAAATTGCTCACTCTCATACCAGTAACTTCCACCATCTATCAAAAAATATACCATATCATCTTCTGGTACGATTTTAGGCAGTTGATAAAACCATGTTGCATAATCAACAGAATAACATCCCACTAATTTTTTCATACTTTTAGGACTATATCCATTTGTGTTGGCCCAATGTAATCCATTTTTCCATGTCTTGGTTTTATCTGCAAATTTTTCTGTAATTGCCTGATAAACTCCTTTCCACTGACTTCCTCGAACCTTATGAAAACGGTCTTTAGAAATGTTGCATTTTTGAAGCAACTCTCTTTCAACAAAATAGGGGAATGTTTTCTTTAAGCCACTCATAATTGAAAACCCTCTTTTTCGTAAACCTATTCCTAACTTCAATTTTCCATTTTTTATTATATAATGCTAACTTAGCAAATGGAATAGGCTTTCCGAAAAACATATTGAAATGCATTTAGCCTGAATCCCTTCTTAAAACTGCATTTTTCGGATAGCACAATCCAGTACTTTGCCCCAGATTCATGCGGTATTTTTTGATGCTTTCATCATTTTTCAGACATACGAACTGCTTCAACCGCAACACTTCCGCCCCGTACAATCTCAATCCTGTTTGCAAACTTTCTTTTCAGCAAAGCTATCAAATCATCATTCCTGTTTTCTGTCTGGGTACATTCCAAAAGAACAATAGCGCCATCATAGTCAATAATTGTAACTCCGAATACTTTCGAGATTCGAAACAGTTCCGTTATGTCTGCATCTGAACAATGATTCACCTTAACAAATAGGATTTCTTTCATATGAATAGGCGTATCTGCATAATCTACCACTTTGATTACCTCAACACTCCTGGCAAGCTGTTTTTTGATCTGCTCAAAAGTCCTGTCATCGCTTGTTAAACTAATCGTCATTCGTGATATGGTACTGTCCTCAGTAACTCCGACTGTCAGGCTGTCCAGATTATAAGACTTTCCGGAAAACAATCCCGAGATACGGGCGAGTACACCTATTTCATTTTCAACAAGTAAACAAATCCATCTTTTTTTCATTCTCTGTTTTCCCCACTTTCCACAACCACCTCGACTAGCGTCTCGGTGCGTTCATGCGCCTTATGTTGGCTTGCGCAAGCACAATCCACCGCAAGGCTTATTTTATCATGTCATTAAGGGAGTTCCCCGGCGGAACAATCGGCATGACATTGACTTCTCTGTCTATGATAAACTCAATAACCGTAGGTGTTTTTGTATTCTGCTTCGCACTGATCAAGGATGATTTTATATCTTCTGCCTTCGTGACACGGATCCCCTTTGCACCATAGCTTTCTGCCAGTGCAACGAAATCAGGCGTATATTCCGGACAGCAATGATCAGGCTGATTACAGCCTGTCTCACAGCTTCTCCGATAGCGCATACAGGTACTCGAATACCGCCTGTCATAAAACATCTCCTGCCACTGCCGCACGTTTCCCAAATATCCGTTATTCAGTATGCAGATAATGACTGGCAGTTCATAGACAACCGCAGTCGCCATTTCCTGAATATTCATCTGCATACCGCCATCGCCGGATATAACAATGACATCCTTATAGGGATTGCCAAGTTTTGCTCCGATCGCTGCCGGAAAACCATATCCCATTGTTCCCAGACCGCCTGATGTCAGCATTTGCTTATTCTCACCAATATCAAGAAATTGTGTTGTCCACAATTGATTTTGCCCTACATCCGTAGTAACGATAACATCTTTGAACATTTCATTGATGGTTTGAATGATCATTTGCGGCGTCAGACCGTCTTTCCCCATATCAATTGGATATTCTTTTTTCCAACGGTTGATTTCATCCATCCACTCTGGGATATGCAGCGGCTTTGCCTTTTCAAGCAAAGCGCATATCGCCTTTTTCGCATCAGCTACGATAGGAACATCCACATCAATATTCCGGGAAATGGATGCCGCATCCACATCAATATGGATAATCTTTGCATTTACTGCAAATTCTTCTACTTTCCCCGTAATGCGGTCATTGAATCGTGTTCCTATGGAAAAAAGAACATCACAGTTGCTGATTGCTGAATTGGCGGCATAGCTCCCATGAATCCCTATATTCCCAACATATAAGCTGTTCGTTGTAGGGATTGCTCCCTTTCCCATGATCGTCGTAATAACAGGCACGCCTGTCAGCTCTGCAAGCTGCGTCATCTCTTTATTTGCATGGGCAATATTCACTCCGCCTCCTATCAGAAAAACCGGCTTTGCCGCATGGTTCAAGAGCTCCATCGCCTTATTTAACTGTCCCATATGTACAGAAAGTTTCGGCTTATAACCTCTGACCAGAATTTCCTCCTGGTAAAAATCGCTGCCGTAAGCCCTCTGGACATCCTTTGGCAGATCAACTACTACTACCCCCGGTTTTCCTGTTTTTGCAATATAAAAAGCCTTTTTGATTGTTTCTGCCAGATCTTCTCTTTTTCGTACCATCACAGCATATTTACAGATACTTCTTGTGATTCCCACAAAGTCCACTTCCTGAAAGGTATCATTCCCAATAAGGTATGTCGGCACCTGTCCCGTAAAACATACTAACGGAACGCTGTCATAATTCGCAGTAGCAATGCCTGTGACAAGATTCGCAGCTCCCGGCCCGCTTGTTACAAGACAGACACCAACTTTCCCCGTAGAACGTGCATAACCATCCGCCGCATGAATCAAGCCCTGCTCATGGCGAGGAAGGATCACATCTATTTCTTTTTCTCCATACAGAGCGTTAAACAGGTCTATTGCCTGCCCTCCCGGATAAGCGAACAATGTGTCAACTGCTTCTTCTTTTAATGCTTTCACAAACAACTCTGCACCTGTAATCTGTTTCATGGCTTCCTCCATTTTCTAATGCGTGTGCTTGCACGCATATTGTTCATTTTTATAGGAAACGACTTCTGTCGTTTCCTATTGCATTTCTATAAACTATAATTTGCCGCTCTACAGCCAAACTTTACTGACAGATTCCTTTTACAAACATCTGCACGCTTTCTTTAATGTACTCTTCTTTTTCAACATCTGTAAGCTCTTTTCCGAACGATGCATTCAGAAATGTGTAGCCGAATGTTGCCGAAAATACTGTCAGTGCCAGCGTCTTAAAGTCTTTCTCCGGTATTTTCCCCATTGCACACATCTTATTCAGGTAACCGGCAAATGTCTCCAAAAAAGCCTGTGGAACTTTCATAATAAGCTGTTTGGTTTCCTCATAGAGCTGCGGCGCTCTCAGACCGATTGACAGATTGACGAAATCCGGCGTCATCCTGTCAATATATGCTCTCATGAACATTTCCAGGTCTGCCTGCAAATCCCACTCTGCCTTTTCAAAAATCTCCGGTGTGACATTCGCCCGCCAGCCTGCCTGGTTTGCCCCTTGTAAAACAATATCCTTTTTGCTCTCAAACTTGCGGAACAGGGTACACTCGTTTACACCGGCTGCTTTCGCAATTTCTTTCGTAGTTGTTGCGACATATCCTTTATCCCGGACTAATGTCATTGCTGCGTCAATTATTTTCTGACTTGTTTCATCCAAATCTGCTTCCTCCTTGATGCAAGTACACGCTTTCATATTAGCAGATGAATTAGCAAGAGTCAATAGGGAAGTGAATAAGCCGAAAATTGAAAAGGATTCACCGGGATTTCCGGTTATCAATTCTTTTCTATAGGTATCCAGATTTCGCTGTAATTCATATCTTTCGTATACATCTCAATATTGTAATTCCCTGCAAGTTTGTATGCCTTACAGGATGGCAGCCACTCGCTCCATATTTTTGTGTTCACATCCTGTAAAGATTTCGGCAATGCTCCATAACAAGGAAATACTGCCCATGTCCCGGCTGGAATTACCCTTGTTTCCAATCCCTCCGGAACTTCGCTTTCCGGACTGTAATTATCAGCTATCAGGTAATCAAAGTTCTGTCCCTCACCGGCCATGCAGATTCCATACATTCCGCATATGATTTTCCCATTCTCGCTTTTCATATGTTCCTGCCAAAACTCGGGAATTTTTTCATAAGAAGTTTCCGAATTGAATTTACGCGAAACTCCCATAACTGTGAACTGTTCTTTTTCCACAATTTTATACTCCAACATAGTACCACCCTCCAATGTAAGTTTTATTTTCAGCGGAGCAACAGAATTCAGACTGCGGTCCTTTTCTCTTGCCTGTGAAGGCGTTACCCCATGAAACTTGGTGAATGCTTTTGCAAAGCTGTCCGGCGAACTGTATCCATATTTCAGTGCAACATCAAGCACCTTGATATCGGTTGAACAAAGTTCCTGAGCAGCCAGTGTCAGACGGCGATTTTTAATGTACTCTCCAACTGTAAATCCACATAATACATTGAATATTTTTTGAAAGTAGAAACTTGACACAAATGCTTTGCCTGCGACTTCATTTATATCAATATCCTCGGTCAGATGCTCTTCAATGTAATAAATTGCATTACGTATACCGTCATTCCAACTGTTCATGAGTAGTATTCTCCTTCCTGTTCCACTGTAATGATATATTACAGCCAAACACTATATTTTTCCCGATATTTTCTGCTCTCTGGTGCGGGATGGCGCCACGTTCATGTTTCGCCCCTGTCATTCTTCTTGTTTCCAGATCCTGTTTTCATTCACTATATTTCCCTGCCTGTACATGCCACATCTTTGCATACTTTCCGTTTTGTTCTAAAAGCTGTTCATGGGTTCCCTCTTCTATAATTTCACCTTTTTCCAGCATAATAATGCGGTCCGCATCTCTTGTCGTAGACAGCCGGTGGGAAATATAGAATACCGTCTTATTTCGTGCGGCATCCTGCATCGCTTTATTCAAATTATATTCTGCAATAGGATCCAGTGCACTGGAAGGCTCATCCATAACTAAAATGTCTGCCTGTTTGTAGAAGGCTCTGGCAATGGCAACCTTCTGGCTTTCTCCGCCGGACAGATTCACGCCGTTCTCGTCAAACTCCGAGGTTATGGATGTATATAGTCCTTCCGGAAGTGTTTCCAGGCGCTCACCAAAACCGCTGCTGCAAAGAGCCTGTTTTACGGCTTCCTCTTCCCTTTTTACGTTCTCTATGTCATCCAGCACAACATTCTCCAACAGCGTGGCATCGTACATCTTGAAGTCCTGGAACACTACGCCGAAACGTTTATGATACTCACCCAAATCGTACTGCGTTATGTTTTTATCATGATAAAGAATCTTACCGCCTGTGGGGTCATACAGCCTCATCAGCAGTTTAATAAGCGTTGTCTTTCCGGCGCCGTTGTACCCTACAATCGCAATTTTTTCACCGGGATGAACCTGTAATGTAATATCCTTCAGCGTCTCCGGTGAATCCTCCGTATAACGGAAGCTGACATGCTCAAAACGTATTGTGCCCGGCTCTGCCGGTAAGCTGTCTCCCACATTATGCTTAATCTTCGGCTCATTCATAAGAAAACATCTGATCTTGTCGATGTACATGCTGTTTTCGCCTGCCTTGGGCACCACCTCGGCAAATCCCTTCATGCCTTTCCGCAGACTGCCCGTGCGGTTAAACAAAACTACCGCATTACTGTAATCGATGGTATGTAACACTGCCGCCTGAAAAATTAAGTACGTGATATAAAGTCCATCCAAAATAAAATCTCCGGCTAAATACCCCTGTGCAAAATGCAGACCTGTACGCTTCCTGCAGGCCTTTTTCTGCACTTTTATCATTTCCCCGTTAGCCTGCACAAAGTCCTGCTCCAAAAGATCCGCCGTCCGAGGGTATAAACGAAGCTCTTTTGCATAATCACTCAGATAAAAAATGCGGCTTACATAGCTTCGCTTACGTTCCAATGGATTTGTTTTCATCCGCACTTCGTAATTTAACCTGTTCAATACCTTTGCAAACAGAAAATTAAGTACAAAGGAGGCCAAAACGAATAAAATTCCCGCAGCATCCGTAACAAGAAAGAATGCTCCCGTTGTCAGCATAATTGTAATACTTTGTACAAGGGAATTGAGTAATGTAAGAAAACGTTCAATCGAATTCTCAGCTTCGGATACAGACAAAACAAACTCATTATAATAGTCCGGTTCATCATAGCATTCCAAATCAATCTCTGCCGCTTTATGATACATCTGGTCCTTTAACGCCTGATAAAGTTTCGGTTTTGCACGCAGTGATAAATTATGAATATAATACCCATCCGGTATGATTGCCGCCATATATGCTAACAGTACGATGCCCACTACGATAAACGCTTTATAAAATGGTTCTCCATATTCTGCGCATCTTAATACATAACGGACAGCTATCGTATGCTCCAAAAAGATAAGAAGCTGACTTCTGAAAGCATCATATATCGCATATAACATAAATCCCGGCGCTGTACGGAAACAGAGTCTCCAAAGAAACAGATGATTTTCCAATACCTTTTTCATACCATCTCCTCCTTTGTCATGGCAAAGATACCTTTGTCGATTTCTAAAGAGGATACGGCCAGATAATTCTCCGCCTGCTTTTTATACATATCGGCATAGATCCCCTGCCGCTTCATCAGCATGTAATGGGTCCCCTCTTCTTTGATCATTCCGTTTTCCAGCATGAACACCCAGTCCGCATTCTGGACAGAAGATAACCTGTGAGAAATAAACAATACCGTCTTTTCCTTACTGCTTTTCAGCATATTGTCAAATAACTGATATTCCGAAACAGGATCCAATGCACTGGAGGGTTCATCGAATATCTTGACAGGACATTGTCTCACAAAGGCTCTGGCAACACCGATTTTCTGGTACTGACCGCCGGACAGCACCACGCCATCCTCACTGAATTCCTTCGTCAAAACCGTATCCATACCCTTTGGCAGCGACATCACCTTATCATATACCCCGGCCAGCCGTAAGGCTTCTTCTACGCGTTCTCTGTCGCCTTCCTCCGCTTTCTGCATCAGCACGTTCTCCATGACCGACAAAGAAAAAATGCGGCAGTCCTGAAAAGCGGTTGCAAACAACGCTCTGTACTTCTGCAGATTGTACTCTTTAATGTTTCTGCCATTACAGAGAATCTCTCCTTCTGTGGGGTCATAAAAGCGCATCAGCAGCTTAATAATTGTTGACTTACCCGCTCCGTTATGTCCTACCAGGGCATAAGTCTTACCTCCCCGAATTTCAAAGGAAAGGTTATGTAATACTTGTTTGTCCTTATAACAAAAGCTCACATTGCGAAACGCAATGCTTTGAATTTCTTCTCCCGGGTCTTCCCCTTCGTAATCCTCCGGTATCACTTCCTCATACTCCAGAAAGGTACGCAGATTCCACACAAAAAGTCCGTTCTTAAAGCCCTTCATCAGAGATTCCGTAAACCCGATTAATATCCACGTAGTAGATACCATCATACTGGTAATCACCGAAAGCTCCGCCAGCGAAATCGTATGGCTTACCAAAGCTCTGTAAGCTCCGTATATCAATAGTCCCTCAAAAATAAAGCTAAACGTAAATATGACACGCAGCCAGTGGAAAATCATACCCTTTTTCGTATACTTATGGGTACACTGAATAAGCCCCTGTATGGCCTCCCGGTAATTTCTCTGCATTAGTGCAAACGCATTGGTCAGGCGTATTTCCTTTGCATAATCTGTCATGTACATGACGCGGTTTACATACGCTATTTTACGGTTATAGGGAACCATTTCCCTGTTTCGCTCAAAATCAATCTTGCCCAGTACTTTATTGAAGCAAAAATTCCCCACAATAGGAAAGCCTACAAACAGTACCGCATACCTGTCCACTTCTAAAAGAAAAAGAAATGCTGCAACGGACGCCATCACACCAAATACAATTCCCCAGATAACATCCACCGTTTCTATAAGCCGCTCATCCGCCTTTTCCATGGCCAGCGTATATTTGTTATAAAACTCATGATCTTCATAACAGGACAGTTCTACGTTTCTGGACTTTCGGAACAGCTTTTTGCTCAATTCCCTGTTCACAATAATGGTCGTAACAGGTGTCACTGTTCCTTCCACATAGCTGTTATATAAGGAGATGCTTGCAAATACAGCCACTGTAACCCCGACAAATATCATAATCGCAGAAAATTCCCGCCCCATTTCCAATGCCTTAACAACAAAACGCATAAAAAAAGCGCTGTAAAATAACCACTCAAAATATCCTAAGAACCGGGTAACGGCCTTATGCAAAACCTGGCCGGGACATATCTGCCACATTAACCGCAGTGCATATAAATTGTTATGAAATGCCTCTTTTCCTTTATTCACTTATTTCTCACTCCTAATCAAGAATTGGAACTATACTGAATTTCTATTGTCTATGTGCCGGGAGCATCACTGTACGCAGAAGAAATACAAAACATTATGGTTGATTCATGAAATCCCTCAAACCTATCGTCCTCTTTCTATTCTCCAATGATTTCCACGCCATCCGGCAGATCCCGTATAACAAGCGCACATGTATTGGTAAGCCGCACATTATTTTTTAACGGATATGTCATTTTACCGCTTCTTTCTCCCATTATACAATGAACATCCAATTTTGTATCTAAAAACCCCAGGTTATTTTCCAAGTTATTGGTAAAAACCAGACTCCCGGCGCTTACTCCGATTACCAGGCCATTGTCACGAATATACGCCATCAAAGACTTATCAAACCCTACCGCATTGATTCTTTCAAGCAAATAATGTGTATTGCCGCCGCACAGATAAACCACATCATATTGTTTCAGCTTCTTCACATCCATTCCGGCATGTAAATCCCATACGTCGATATTTTTATTTAAGATACCGCATTTTAACAGATCATTCATACATTTGGGCAAAACGCCTATCGCATCTGCATCTATTGCCGCTGTAGGAATGAATAAGGCTTTTACTTCAGCCATATCTTTCCCCGCCATATCCACAAAGCACTCTTTGATTTCTTCCGTTTCTAAACCCGCTGATGTTAATAATACCCTCATGTTTCCTCCTACTCCGGCCAGTTCATCTGCTCATTGGAAATACCCAATTTTCTGCACTCATTGCACACAGATTCTTTTTCATCCTGATTTCCAATCCGATATTTTAAAATCCTGTCTTTAAATACAATGTATTTTTCATTACCTGCCTTAAAATCAACAAACCAATTCCCATTTGTATCGGGATCGGACAGCATGACTTTTGAAATCCGTTCCGGAAAATCTCTTTTATCACATGTAAAAAACAAAACAGTCCAATATTTGGGGTTCCCGTCAGTATTCCACAATTCGATTTTATGAATATGGAGACAGTCAATGATACTGTCATCCGCTATGCTTTCTTTAATTAATACTCCCTCATACAATTCCCGTTTCTTTTTTTGAATCGCATTATTGCCGCAGCTATGAACATCTTTCACCTCACTTAATGTCAATTCATCCTTTAACAAAATATCCATAGATACCTGAAAGGTTTCTCCCAGTATCAATAGTTTTTCCGTCTCCGGTAATGCAATGTCTGCTTCCCATTTCGATATGGATTGTCTGCTGACATTACATATTGAGGCAAGTTCTTCCTGCGTCATTCCGTTTGCTTTTCTTAGTTCTGTAATTTTTTCTGATAATTTCATTGTCATGCCTCCTTTAATTACTTTGTATTATACAAAATAACAGTACGGTTTACCACCAACATCAAAGTGCTTTTCTGCAACTTCCAGTTGCAAACAGAGATCTTTCCCCGGCCTGCCAAAAAGTATTATCCCGCACTTTCAACTTTACATCCTGCACTTTCAAATTGCTTTACATTTTATGACTATGGAATTACAATGAAGACATTCCGGATGACTGCACGACAACTGCATGAAAATATCATCAGAATCCGTAACAGCATCCGCATTACTTCAGGAAAAGGAAGAGAGGAAACATGGAAAAATTAACTTTAGAATCAAAAAGAATCATGGAGGAACGTTTCGGAAAAGATAATATTGTTGCACTGGCAACCATAGACGACGGTATACCGCATGTTCGAAATGTAGACGCTTTTTATGAAGATGGCGCTTTTTATATCATTACTTATGCACTTTCCAATAAAATGAGACAGCTGGCAAAAAATCCTGCCGCAGCGATTGCCGGAGATTGGTTTACAGCGCATGGAAAGGGAATCAACCTTGGTTATTTCGGTAAACCCGAGAACAAGGAGATTGCTGAAAAATTGAAAAAAGCCTTTTGTGCCTGGATTGACAACGGCCATAATAATTTTGATGACGAAAATACTTGTATTTTGTGTATCAGACTTACAGACGGTATTCTCTTTTCCCACGGGACAAGATATGATATCGATTTTACGAAAGACCAATAATCAGACGGAAGGCTGTTTTTCTGCCTTCCGTCCGGCTGTTTTACAAGTTTTCTTCCAACTCTTCCAGAATATGAATCATATCTCTTATGGACTGCCCTTTTTTCAATTTATCCTGCAGCTTTCGCTGTAATTGTAAGTAGCTTATTTTATCGGGTACCAGATCATCGGCTGATCCGGGGTAAAGTTCCTTTATGTTATCCATCATAATCTTCACAATGTGCTTGTTTATCATTGCAGCGTAATTCTTCCGACATTCTTCCGCCGTTCGATCAACTATGATTTTATAAGTATTTTCATCAATGATGTCTATTCTGTCTTCATATAAGATTTTATCATAAGAGAGAATCCTGTATGCTGCCTTCTCTAATGCAATATTATCCTTTAATCTGAGTACAGGCATTAATATACCCGTGCTTTTTACTAATTCGCTTCTTACCGTATTGATATAATCGGTTTCCAGTCCTGAGACAACACATGGAATCATATCTTCTCCGAATTCAAGAACCAGGGGTTCTGCGAACATATTATTTGTAATTTCCAGTTTCATGGTCACATTGTCATTCTCTATGATTTTATTGTCTTCAATTCCCAATAAGGTATTTGCGCTTATATCCAAAGTTCTGCAAATCCCCTCAATTAAAGACACATCCGGCAGTCCGGTCCCACGCTCCCATTTACTGACTGCCTGCGGCGTAACGCCAAGACGTGATGCAAACTCTTCCTGTGTCATTCTTTTATACTTCCTGTATTGACACATGTTCTCACCGATATTTTTATTCATTTCCGCATCTCCTTTACTTATGTTATCGTGAATTCAGTATAACAAGCGTAAAAGGATCTGTAAAACAACGCATTGTTGCATAGATTCTCAACAGATTCCGCCGGCACGTTTCCGCCGCCTCCCCATCCACCAGAAGACACCCACACAAATAACAACTGAAAGTCCCGATCCGGCAGGAGATGCAAGGCCCATCGGAAAAAGCGTATCCGCAAAATATTTAGAAGCAAAATACGCAGCCGGAATGCGGACGCAGATGATTGACAGGGAATTATGAATAAACGAAACGCCGGACAAGCCGTAAGCGCAAAAATAACCGCTGAAACTAAAATGAATGCCTGCAAGGATCGTGTCCCACACATACCCCCGCATATACTGGCTTCCAAGCCGCACGACTTCGGCATTATCCGAAAACAAGCCGATAAAAGGTTCTGTATCCGCCCACATCAAAACGGATACTGCAATTCCCCACACAATCGCAATGGCAGACGCATAGCGCAGTGTAAGCCGTGCCCGTTCATGCTTGCCGGCTCCGATATTTTGTGCCGAAAGCGCGGACACTGTCTGTAACATGGAAGAAGGTACAAGAAACAGGATGCCGATGATCTTTTCCACGATTCCTACCGCTGCGGCATCGTTTAATCCCCGCTTATTGGCAATGATGGTGATGACGATAAAAGCAATTTGGATAAAGCCATCCTGTAATGCAACGGGAATCCCGATTCTAAGCAATCCGGCCATAGTTTCCCGGTGCGGTCTGAAATTCTGCATTGTAAGCGTCATACCGTTTCTTTGTCTTACGATAACGACCATAGAAATACATACGCTAATGGTCTGCGACAGGGTTGTTCCCAGAGCCGCTCCAGTCGGGCCCAGTCCCAGAATGCCGATAAAAAGATAATCCAGTGCAATGTTTGCGGCACAGGCTGCGGCAATAAAATACATCGGACTTTTGGAATCTCCCATTCCGCGAAAAATCGAACTGATAATATTATAAGCCGTAATAAACGGTATTCCGATAAAACAGACCGTCAGGTAGGATACGGTCCCGGGCACTGCTTCGGCAGGCGTAGACATAATGCTTACGATCGATTTAACGGCCAGCAGTAATACGGCCGTTAAAAAGAACGACAGCGCCATAAACAGAGTCACGGTATTGCCGGTCACATCGGATGCCTGTTTCTTTTTTCCCGCGCCGACTGCCTGTCCGATCATAACGGTAGCGCCCATAGCCAGTCCTACGATCATAACCGTCAGCATATGCATAACCTGGCTGCCGATCGAGACTGCAGTTGTACTTTCTACACCGTTAAATTGTCCGATGATAAAAAGATCCGCCATACCATACAGCGTCTGTAAAAAGTACGACAGAAAAAACGGCAGCGAGAAATGCAGAACGGTTTTCCATACACTGCCTGTTGTTAAATTTTTTTCCATATATTTACTCCTCTTCGGGTTTCATCCTATTTTCCGAACAGTTACTATCCTGTTTCGCCCTGTTCCTCTGTCTAAGAAGAGAAACGGCATAGCCATAGCCACGCCGTTTTCTTTATCCATAAAGCATACATATAATCAGATCAGGCCAGCTCCGTGAACTCAACAAGCTGTAACCTTAACGAAGTTGAAAGCGTTCAACGGAAACTTTTAATTCCTCTGCCTGTGTATAGAGTTCTTCTGCGGAAGAAGCTGATTTTTCAGCCATAGTCGCATTTGTCTGCACAACTTCGGAAATCTGTTTCATTCCCGCCGTCAATTGGTGTAATGCCTGTACCTGCTGTCCTGCCGATTCTGCGATCCGCTCGACAAGTTCCGTAGATTTATGCGCACCGGACACGCCTTTTACGAGCGCCTGCTTGGTATCCGAAGACAAAACAGTGCCTTCCTTTACTAAACGGATCGAATTTTCGATCAGCTCGGTAATATCTTTTGCCGCCATAGAGCTCTTGTTGGCAAGACTGCTCACTTCTTCTGCCACCACGGCAAAACCTTTTCCGGCCTCACCCGCATGAGCCGCTTCCACGGCCGCATTCAATGACAGAATATTGGTCTGGAATGAAATATCCTCGATCGTCTTGATAATGCCGCCGATCTGCTGGGATGAACGGGAGATATCATTCATCGCTTCCGTCAGTGCGCCCATCTTTTCACTGCACATCTCAAGCTGCATAGTCGCTTCCGATGTAGATGTTCTGGCATCTTCCGCGTCTTCCGAAGAACGGTCTACCTGCATGGAAAGTTCCTGAATGCTTGCCGACAACTGTTCTACAGCCGAAGCCTGTTTTACCGCACCGCTTGAAAGGACCTGTGCATCGGATGTCATTTTCCTGGATTCATCCGACACCTGTTCCGCTGTTCTGTATATCTGCGAAAGAGCCATGTTCAAAGAATCGAGAATCTGTTTCATGGCCGTTTGGATCGGCAGAAACTCTCCTCTGTATTGTCCTTCAATGAACTGATCCATTTTTCCATCCGCCATCTGTGACAGAATGGTATCAATGTCGTTGATGTATTTCTTCAATTCTCCCTTTGTTTCATGTATAGAAGCTACTAACATACCGATTTCCGAGGTATTGGCCTCTAACGGAAAGTTTGCGGAAAGATTGCCCTGTGAGATTTCGCCCATTTGGTCTCTCACAACGATCATCGGCCGCAGCAATCTGATTCTGACAATGATCATGTTTAAAAGCTGCATCACCGCAACCACAATAAGCGCGGCGATCATATTCATTTTGATCACTTCCGTTTCATGCTGCAGGGAATTCACTTCCGTCGACGTTCTGTTGTCAAGATCAGCCAGAAACTGTTCTTTGATCGCGTTAATCTGGGCTATGGAAGCGCTGTAGTCTTCTCCGTAAACATATTGGACTGCCTCTTCCATATTGCCTTCCTGAACATGGTTCATAGCTTCTTCTTCCAACGGAACCAATGTATTGGACAGTTCCGACATGGCATCGATCATATCCTGTTCTTCATCGGTAATGCCGATCTCCTGCATTGCGGCTACTCCCAGGTCACGGTTTTTTAAATTATTGATCTCGTTCCAATAATTGTCATAATGCTCCTGCAGTCCGGTTGCCGCAAAAGCACGTACTTCATTGGTAAGATATGACGAGCCGTTCATAAAGCGGTTCGCATTATAAGTCAGCGCAAACCGGTCTTCATTTGCTTTATCCAGCTGACTGTTTGCATTGCCGTATTTCGTTAAGGATATCATTAAAAACAGCAGCGAGAGAATGGATACCCCGTTTAAAATAAATGATAAGACTGATTGACTAATGGACTTTTTCACTTCGTATGCTCCTTTCATGTCTGCAAAGTAAAAATCAGAAAGAACCTTTCTTTTCTATTTCCAAAGACCGTTTCATATATCCCGGACATTCTCCGGCCATTGCTTCCGGATAATCGGATCATTCCCTGTAACCTCCTTATACGAAAGGACCGGTCCGGCCTTTATTTGTTCAGATATCCGTCAATGCCCTTTTTGATCTCTTCAGGCGACAACGTTTTCGACAGATATCCTGCCGGTTTTAAGGCGATCACCTTCTGAACGCTCTCTTTATCTACTCTGCCTGTCAGAAAAAATACCGGAATATCCGCAAAGTCTTCTTCCGCCCGGATCATTTCCAATACCTGGCTGCCATCGCAGACCGGCATTTCATAATCGAGCAGAATCAAATCAGGTCTGTCGAGTGTGAGGCATCTGATCGCTGACAATCCCGACTGTGCTACCGATACATCGTAATCTTTCCCGAACAGTTCCATCATGGACTGCCGCACAACGGCGGAATCGTCTACTACGAGTATCTTCTTTTTCTTTTTGCGGTTTGCTTCCCCTTTATCCAGATATTTCTTGATCTCGGACATGGCATTTTCCGCTTTGATCGGCGTTTCTCCTTCGCTGTTCGGGATCAGATGCGGCGCGATCACGCAATATGCAAAATAACCTTCTCCCGTATCAAAAAGCAGACTGAACTGCGGTTTCTGCCGCTCGAATATTCTGTAAAACTGTTCGTATGTAAGCAGGTTTTCCTCCGTCATCTCATACAGGCCTTCATCCGGAAAATGTTCTCTGATACGATGCACGAACTGCTGTGCCGTGAACCTCGCAGCATTTACAAGCATAACGCTGACGGCTTCATCCTGCATATCCATCATGCTTCCGATCGTATTTAAGATCAGCTTCTCTTCAAAAACAAGGATGATTTCCCACTTTTTATTCTTATCGGCGCCATAGACAAGCCTGTAATAGATGCCCTGCCCGAACTTCTCTCCGCCGTAACTTTCGCTGAGCAGTTTGGTATTGAGCTGAAACATATCCTGCAGGAGCTGTATAATGATCTGTTTCATAATGAACTGTTCTTCTTCCGGTAAAAGGGATCCCCACTTACTGACGCCTTTTCCCGTAATCGCTCTGTCTTCCGTCAATGTATGTCCAATCAGCCAGCCGGCACAGACTCCCAGGAAATGATTGATAGCCGCCGGTGAATAAAGTGTCTGGTTCAATTCCTTTTCAAGCGCCGGAATCGTTTTTTGCCGGAAATCATTATGAAGCCGTCTGTGCGTTTCAAACCCCGGATAGTTAATCGACACCATATAAGCTTCTTCTTCCGTAAAATGCTTCATTGCATGATCTTTGAAATATTTGATTCCTTCCTGGCAAACCCATTGACTCTTCGTTTCATCTTTACTGTTTGCAAACAATCTGTTCAAAATACTGAAAAGCTTCTTATGTTCCCTGTCAATAAAATTCACTCCTATATTAAAACGATCCTGCCATTCTAACTGATCACCCATGACCTCTCCTTCTCTTTCATAATATTTGAACCATTTATGTCATTATACAGCATTTATGATAAAAACAAAACTATAATTTGTAGCTTTTGGTACTTTTATTTTACTTTCTGACTTGTATCATCGTATTACGTTTTCGGGCAGATTTCCGAAAATAAAACTGACCTCCAGTCATTAGATGTCAGGTCTAACTTTGGGAGGTCAGTTCATTTGAAATATTTCTTCTCCTTATCATCCAGCCAGCTTGATTCAATCGCCTTTACAGCATCGTATCATCCTTTAAAACCTCTGCAAGGCTGATCTGTCGAACGCTTCGCCAGGCCAAATAGTAAGCGGCTGCCACAGAACCCGCAATTGCCGCCGTGAAAATGAATAGAGGAATAAACGACGTCTGTTCCAGAAATTCTCCGACTGCAATATAACTCATTTTCAGCATATACCCTACGGCAGTCACTGCCGGCAGAAACGTAATACAAATCGGACGTCCCGCCAGAACCAACGCCTCGATACAGAACATCTTCCTGATCTCATTCGGCGTCAGACCGACCGACATATATCTTGCAAACTCTCTTTTCCTCTGTCGTGCAAATCCCAGCGTATTGGAAAACACATTACCGATCCCGATTACTGCAAGCAGAACGCAGAAACCGCTGAAAATCATCTTCATGCCCTGTATCTGTCTGTCATTTATTTCATATTCCTGAATGCGGTTCTCACATTCTACGGTATATTCCCGTCCGATCAGCTGACCGATTTCACTCTGTAATGCATTCAGCTCATCCAATGCTGCATTTTCACCGCCAAGAATTCGAATATAAATATCTTCCTCCACTCCTCCGATCTGTGTTTTCACCTGTTCCCATAATGATACCGGCATAAAATGCACCAGCTCATAATGATCAAGCGCCGCATATTCTTCTCTCAAAACAGGAACTTCCTCTGTATAGGACAGAACCGGAATCTTTGCCGTCATTTCTTCCTTTCCCGACTGTTTTAAAACACTGACGTCATTTTCTCCGGCATCATGCGTTCTTAAATAAGGCATCATGTCAGGGTGCCTGAAATCAGGATTTGTTACATCCCGGATCCGGTTCCATATCACTGCCCCGTCAAGCCGCGGCGTTATGCCGATCTGCTCACAATATGCCTCAAAACTGTTATCATCCAATATCATGATCAGCGCGTTTACCAGCCAGCCGCCATCGACTTTGTTTACATAACGATCGGACGCATGAGTAAATCCACCGAAAGATTTCATTTCATCGCTTATTTCTTCTTCTGTAATCATTCTTTTGGCCATAGCTTTTTGATATACGATGGCGCTGTCCACCCCGTTAAGTCCCTGAATTGAGTCTGTCTGTTCAAAAAACTCTGTCCCGGCATCCTTCACAGTAACCATAATATCCCATGCGTTCCGATATCGCTCGAAATAAGTCTCTTTTGTACTGATCACCGAAAGGGACACGAAACACTGCATGAGCGTAAATGCCATAAACGAAAGAATAAGCGATAAGGACGCCGTCCGTAAGGCTTTCCGCTGCGCCTTTAACGCATTGCCCGCCAGTTCTCCTTCCACACCAAATAAAAGTGTAAGCAAATAAGCATTCTTCTTTCGCTTTAATTGCAGTTCTCCTGTATTTCTGATAGCTTCAAGCGGGGTCAGTCTGCTTAATTTACAGGCCGGCAGCCATGCGGAGATCCATATCGTTATCACTGTCACCAGAAACGCCAGCAGAAGGAACAGCGGGTGATAACCGGGAACCGCTTCGTGCCGTCCCGGAATATCGCTTCCTAACAGCACATTGGACAATACCAGCAGTCCCATACTGCCGGCAGTCCCCGTTACATTGCCGACCAGAACCGGCACAGCGCATAAAACGGCTGCCTCCTGTAAAAGACATGTCCGAATCTGTTTCGGTGTCGCACCGATACTTGAGAAAATACCGAACTGATGGATTCTCGCGTTCATGGATACCGCGAAGGCATTGTGTATGATCATGACTAACGACAGCGACGCCAATACCGTTATCACAATAAACAGCGGAAATATCAATCTTGGCGCAGTATCTTTTTCGTCGCGGATCAGATACATTGCCAGAAGTTCATAGTGATATACGGTCTTTTCCGGTAAAACCCCGACCAATCCGGCAATACGGGGAGTATCTGAAAAAACCGCGTCCATATCGTAAAAATAAATATCCGCCCTCTCTCCGGACAAGGCATCCTCCGTTATCACCACATTTTTTACACTAGCGAAGTTTTTTATGGCTTCTATATCTTCTTGATCAAATTCTCCGATCAGCCGGCTCTGCCAGGCGCCTTCTTCCAATTCGATTCTCTCGACCTCATATTTCCATGCATTATAAAACAACCCGCACAATAATGATAAAAGCAGAGCGGCAATAAATGCCGAGAGCCTGATGGATAATCCCGAAGAACGGTTATTTTTAATATAGTCTGCTGAATAATCTTTCCACATATCTAACGGGCCGCCCCTGCCTCCTTTCGCACATCGCTTATAATACGTCCATCTTCGATGGTTATAATGCGTTCCGCTTCCAAAGCGACATTTTCATCATGAGTAATCAGAATGACCGTCTGTTCCAGATTGCGGTTGGAAAGTTTTAACATATCTATGATCTCTTTGGAATTTTTCTGATCCAGATTTCCGGTCGGCTCATCCGCCAGGAGCAGCGCCGGACGATAGATCAATGAACGGGCGATCGCAACCCTTTGCTGCTGACCGCCTGATAACTGGCCCGGCAGTGACTCAAGCCTGTCGGCAATCCCAAGAGAAGCAACCACCTTTTCAAAATACTCTTTATTCGGCTTTTTTCTATCAAGCGCAAGCGGCATGAGTATATTTTTCCGCACTGTGAGGGTCGGAATCAGATTATAGAACTGATACACCAATCCCACTTTCCTGCGCCGGAAAACCGCCGCCTGCGTCCGGTTCAGCAAGGACAGATCGGTTCCCGCTATCGTCACTTTCCCTTCCGTGGGTTTGTCTACACTGCCGAGAATATGCAGCAAAGTGGATTTACCTGAACCGGATGTCCCGACGATCGCTGTAAATTCCCCCTTATGTACTGACAGATCGATCCCATCCAGAGCTACTACCCGATTGTTTTCGGAATGATATACCTTTCTTACTCCCTCACATTTTAAAATCTCCATTTTCTTCTCCTTTTCTACGGTTCATAAAGCTTTCCTCTTATCATTTTTACAATTAATATCTTAGCAGGTGAAAGTTACAACTCAGTGACTGTAGAAATGAATTTCAAAAAGTGCGCCGCCGCCCGCTTTATTTTTTGCCCGTATCGTTCCGTTCTGACGCTCAATGATTTCTTTTGCCAAAGCCAAACCGATTCCAATACCGCCCCCGCAGGCATTCCTTCCCCGGTAAAATCGTTCAAAAAGATGCGGGATATCCTCTTTGACAAATCCTTCCCCCTCGTCCCAGATCAGAATCTCCGTATACAGTGGATTCTGCGCATAAGAACAGTGGACCGTTCCGCCAGGGTTATGCTCCATACAGTTTTTCATCAGGTTCATGACCGCCTCCATCGTCCAGTCCGGATCGACAGCGACCCGCATCTCCCCGGATTCCGGTATATCAATGCCCGTTCCGGAGCCTGCAAATAATTCCTGTAAATTATCCGCCGCAAGGACAAGTAAAGTAAAAACATCCTCTTCCTTTTTTTGTAAAAACAATGTGCCGGCATCGATCCGGGATATTATAAGCAGGGCCTCTTCCAAATGTGTAAGCCGCAAAAGCTGTTTTTCCACCTGTTCCAGATGATCCGGGATCCTGTTGGATGAACAGCGTAAAGGCCAGGCGGCAAAATCCTGTCTGATCATCTGTACGGATAATGATATGGCGGTAATGGGCGTTTTGATCTGATGAGCGATGTTGGAAAGATTTTCCGCAAAATTATTCTTTGTCTGTACCGCTGTTTCTTTTGTCTGATAAAGAAAGGTCACCGTTTTGTATATTTCATCTTCCAGTTTAGAAAAATCATCCTCCCCGGTGGCGGAGAGGATGACTGCTTTGCCTGTATTAACCTGTTCCAGATATTCCGCTAAAGCCTGGATCCGCATGGCCTCTTTTCTATTCCGGCAGGAAAAAGCAGCGATAAAAAGAGAAAGTCCTGTCAAAAATCCTATCACCGCAAACAACACACTGCCGCCTGTAAGCGCGACAGCAAAGGCGGCTGTGATCAATCCGCCGGATGCTGCAAATCCCAAAATAACCAGACTATTTTTCCTTCCGCTCATATCGTATCCTCCATACGGTACCCGACACTCCTGACCGTTTTCAGACAGGCCGGCTGGTCAAGTTTATCCCGCAGCCGCTTCATCGTAACTGTCAGGGTATTATTATTCACATAGTTACCGTTTACATCCCATATCTGCTCCAGGATTTTTTCTCTGGTAACAGTCTTTCCTTTATTCTGCATCAAATACAAAAGCAGCTGGTATTCCGCTGCACTTAATCCCACTTCCTCCGTGCGGCAAAAAACCGTCCGGCGGTTCAGATCCATCATAATTTCATCACAGGAAAGATACTGATTTGCCACATTGCCGCTCCTGCGCAGCAGCGCCCGGATGCGTGAATACAATACTTCTAATTCAAACGGCTTTACTACATAATCATCTGCACCGTTCCTGAAACCTGAAACGATATCCGAAGAGTCTCCGCGAACTGTCAGAAAAATAACCGGCAGTTCTTTCCAGTTACTGCGAATCCACTGACACATACTGTCTCCACGTCCATCCGGCATATTCCAGTCCAATAATACAAGCGAAGGAACCCTCGCCTGCAAAGCCAGTCTCGCCCCGGCAAACGTATTGCATATCGTTACTTTAAAATCTTTTCGTTCCAGATATTCTTTTACGGCATATGCTATATCCGGATCATCTTCAATATAGTATAAATCAATCATAATCGGCCCTGCCTCTTTCTACCAGTCTTTAAAATAATTATAACATATGAAAGTTACAATTTCGTGACCGCTCCGCGCATGCGCCGGAAAAATGGCAAAACAACACGCAAAATGCCGCGGAAACTGTATTTTTACAGCACCGCGGCATTTCATGCTTACTAATTTGGCAGTCTTATTGAAAATATGTATTCATCAATCTTGTGTGTACGTTACATTTTTAACAAGTCCGAAAGCTTTCTGCGCGAAACCTTTTACAAGCGGCAGATCCGCATCCTGTTCTTTTGCCGTTTTGGCGATTCCCATAATCGCCATAACCAGGATGATCAGTGAAATGACAGACGTTACGATGCCGAAAAATCCGGATATTAATGCACCCAGGATCGGAATCGCATAGATCGGACTGATAATACCAATCAGCGTAGATACAACGCCCGAAATGATAGACAGGAAAAAAGCCTGCATCACCTGCATGGTAAGCCACTGGTCTTTGTGTACAACAATTACAAATCCAAGAAGCAGCAGCGCCAGTGTCGTGTGTCCCAACAGGGCAAGAACGAACCCGAGCACCGCATAAAAGTTTAAACATATTCCAAAATTATCTTTTCTCATTCTGTTTTTTCCTCCGATTTTCATAAGACTTTTATCATTATAACATATCGGAAAAAGGCCTCGCAACATATATAAACAAAATATCGTATCTATAGAATCAAGTTCACAATAACAGACAACAATCAGCAAACTTTGGCAATTCTTTTTACAGCAGCGGCGCCGCTGCCTTCATCAAATGCCCCGTTAATTTCATATACCATTTTTCCCTGCGGACAGATTCTCTTGTAACCTGTCTGCACTTTGCAAGTGTAGCCTGAAAGTCAGCTTCGATATCCTGAATGCAGTCGGTGCGGCATAAATAAGCAGCGCATTCAAAGTGATGGTACAGACTGCGGTAATCCAGATTGATCGTGCCTACTACCGCTTCTGCCGAATCGCAGACACAGGTTTTCGCATGAACGAATCCCGGTGTATACTCATATATTTTCACTCCGGATTCCAATAACGACGCATAATGCGTTTTCGCTAACGCATACGGTATGATTTTATCCGGTATGCCTGGTAACAGCAGAATCACTTCCACGCCTCTTTCGGCCGCAAATTTCAAAGCCGTCTCCATTTCACCATCCAGGATCAGATATGGCGTCATTATGTGTACATAGGATAACGACCTGTTCAGGATATCCATGTATACCCGTTCTCCGAGTTTATCATCATCAAGCGGACAGTCGCCGTAAGGAATCACATAGCCGCCCGCTTCTTTTACCGGCATCGGATCATAAGCCAAAAACCGTGCAAATTCATTTTCCTTCTCCGTAATTCCCCACATCTGCAGGAACATCAGCGTAAAGCTCCTGACTGCCTCACCTTTTAACATGACAGCCGTATCTTTCCAATGCCCGAATTTCACATTCCTGTTAATATATTCATCCGAAAGGTTTACGCCTCCGTTAAAGGCCGTATGTCCGTCAATCACCAGGATCTTTCTGTGATCTCTGTAGTTATAGTGCGTCGAAATAAAGGGCGAAACGGGCGAAAATACTTTACATTTGATACCAAGCGCTCTAAGACGCTTCGGATAATCCCGCGGCAGAAGCACAAATTCACAGGTCCCATCATACATGACGCGGACATCTACGCCCTCTGCGGCCTTTTTAGCAAGTATTTCCAATATCCTGCCCCACATCATGCCTTCATCCACAATAAAATATTCCATAAAAATAAAATGCTTTGCTTTGTCAAGCTGTCTCAGCATTTCCTCAAACTTGTCTTCTCCCAGCGGGAAATAGGTAACGGCCGTATTTTCATATACCGGATGGCATCCGCTCCTATGAATATAATGTGCCAAAGACGCCGCGCCGGGATCATCTTTCTTAAAACGTTCCATCACCTCGCCGGACTGCGGTATGCTCTCCTTCGTTTCGCTTATGATCTGGTTCGTACGGGCTTTCAGGGCTCTATGTCCGATATCGCTTCGCGTATACAGAAACAAAAGCACACCGAAAACCGGCAGAAGCATGATCGCGATCAGCCACGTGATCTTCGCCGTCGGATTAATCCTGCTGTTTAAAAGATAGACCACCATAATAAACGTAAATAAAATCGTTCCGCCGAAAATATGCGGCAAGAATTCCTCAAACCACTGAAAAATACTTAACAAAATAAGCGCCTGCACGACAAGCAGCACCAAAAACAGTCCAAAACGGCTGAAAATCGCATGAAGCAGTCCTTTTTGCCCCTTTTTCAAAAGCAGCAGTCCCTTATTTTTATAATCCGTCTCCATGGTATTACCTCTTTTTCATTTGTTTGCTTTTTAGTATAAACCATCCAGTAACAGTACAGTCAAGCATTTTATGTACCCGTCACCTGATCTCCGTTTCTACTATCCCTATCCTGCCTCTGCAATTTTTCCTGCTTTTTTCATCACTGCAAAATAACTGGCGATCAGGATCACGTCTGCACCTGCCCACGCCATGATTTCCGCATAAAAAATACCGGTTTCACCGATGAGCATGGGAAGCAGGATCGCACTTGCCGCTCTCATAATAAACTCCGCAATGCCGGAAATCATGGGAAGTACGGTGTTTCCCATACCCTGAATCGTCGAACGCACCGCATGCAGAACATATAGAACCGGCAAAAATACGCTCATCACCGCAAGATAATAATATGCAACCTGTAACGTCTGTTCAAACTCCTGCGGCGTTCCCGAAATAAAACAGCTTAAAATTGCCTTACCGCCCAAAAGCATGACTGCCGCAATAAGCGCTGATGTCGCCAGAGAAATAAGCAGCGCCGCACGGATCCCCTGCCGGATGCGGTCCACCCTGCCGGCCCCCAGATTCTGCCCTGCATAAGTAACCATGGAATACCCATAAGAAGTAGCTGCCACTTCCAATACACCATACAGTTTATTGGTAGCGGTAAAGCCGGCAATAAAAATGACACCGAAACCGTTCACGACCGACTGTACGATCATTCCGCCGACCGATATAACCGCATTCTGAAATGCCATGGGAGCTCCTAACAGAAACAGTTTAAACGGCCGGTGTTCCCGTAACGTAAAATCCGATGCAGTTAACGTTAATATCTCTATTCTGCGAATATGATAAAAACAGAAAATGCCGGAAATAATCTGTGCGATCAAAGTTGCCGCGGCCGCACCGCCGATTCCGAATCCCATGACCGGTACGAAAAGAATATCCAGCGCAATATTGACGGCGGCTGCAACGATCATGGCATAAAGCGGCGTCCTGCCATCTCCTAACGATCTAAGAATCGTTGCAAGCAAATTATAAGACATGACAACCGGCACGCCCAGATACATAATGCGCAGATACAGCAATGCATTGCCGATTATTTCAGCAGGTGTCTGCAAAAGTTCCAATATGGGCCGCGCGATCAACTGTCCCATGCACAAAAGCGCTGCAGAGGATAATAATGACAGTGCAGCGGAACAGCCGATCGTCTTACGAAGATCCTCATATTTACCCGCACCGAATTCCTGCGCCATCAGAATCCCGAATCCCTGTGTAATCCCCTGGATAATGCCGAGCATCAGCCAGTTCATCCAATCTGCCGCGCCTACGGCGGCAAGCGCGGTCACGCCAAGCGCTTTCCCCACTACCATCGTGTCCACGACCGTATAAAGCTGTTGAAAAACATTGCCGATCATTAACGGCATTGCAAAAGTCAATATCAGTGACGCCGGCCTGCCGTCCGTCATATTTTTAATACGCGATGTCATATTACAAATCATGCCTTTCTCTTTTTGTTCACCAAATCTCATGGTCGCATCAGTAAAATAAACTCACTGACAGGCCGGTAAAAGAACGAGAAAATAATACTTGCTATCACAAATTCAGAGCCGATCAGCATAAAGAACGCACCCGCTTTGTAACGGATAATATTTCTATATATCATCATCGTGCAGTGGAAAACGGATAAAATACTCTTCTGCTCGACACTTTTCATGCAAAAGACCATACCTGACAAATGTCTGCCAAAGCCGGTCATTTTTATAATACCGGCCAGAATGGGCAGATCGTAAAAATCGGCCGTACACGTAGGAAGCGCTATCGCCAGCAAATGGTCAGCGCTTTGGAACGTGATCCGCGGATTTTTTAATATGTAATAATCAAACTTCCACAATCCCGTTTTTTCCATATCATATCTTTTAAAAAACGGCCAGCGTTTCCAGGCAGACAGCTCCGGTATCTGTTCATGCAGGGCGGAAAGGTTCTCCAGAAAAGAATCTTTCTGTTTGTTGCAATAAAGCGAAAGCACCGAAATGACCGCCGACCCGAACGTGGCAAATATGGACCCCAGCGGAATGCAGTTTCCAAGCGTTGCCTCCGTGATACATTCCCGGAAAATGACATAAGTCAGGTACATGGTCATTCCAAATGTCAGGACCAGTGCCAGAAATCTCAAAAAGCGCAGCAAAAACATTGTATAAACTGCCATGATGTTTTCTTTGCTGTTGTTTTGAAGTAATTCTCCATCCTGTATGGTGTAGGTGCATTCCATTGACTGTTTTCTCCTTTCGGCAGTATATGGGTATTAAGCGGTGCTCTCTAAATTTCAGTTCTCGTTATATTCTCTATAAATAATACATTTATACTGAAAATGCCATACTCTGTCAAGAAATTTTTTCACACGCCTCTTATGATTGACACCGTCTGATATCTGTCGTATAATTGGGAACATAAATTATCCTATCAGGAATTAACAGATGAAAAAGGAAACTATCATGAACATTCATTTATCTGACAGACTTACACGAAAACTGATCTCTGTACAATCTATCCCGATGAAACATTGTACAGAGTATAGCGCATAAACGGCGCAGTTAGATTTCATCGGAAAATAAGCGCAATAAAACTACCCCGCAGATCGGTATGTTTATTGCTTATTTTCCGTGTGCAGATCAGGCGTATGTAAGGCTATGGACAATGTTTTATCCATAGCCTTTTGTTATGCGCTTTTTACTGCAAAGGCAGAAGGCAGACAGTACACAGATTCAGATGTGTATGAACACCTTCTGCCTTTTTTTGTTATTTTTTGCTATGAAAATAAAGGAAAGGAATCTGACAACATGAGCTTATTGGAAATTGAAAACTTAACACACACTTTTGGCGATCAGCAGCTTTATAAAAATGCAAGTCTGACACTGAACAAAGGAGAACACATCGGTATTGTCGGCCAAAACGGTACCGGCAAAAGCACCCTGATCAAACTCTGTACAAGACAGATCATGCCCGATACAGGACGCGTTATCTGGCAGCCCAAAATAACGGTCGGCTATCTCGACCAATATGCCGAAATAGACGTAAATCTTTCGATGCAGGATTTTTTAAAATCAGCATTCAGGGATTTATACCAGTTGGAACAGGAAATGACGAAGCTCTATGAAAGGGCCGCCGGCGGACATACACAATGCCTCTCTCTGGCCGCCAAATATCAGGAACAGCTTGAGATCCATGATTTTTATTCGATCGATACACAAATCGAACAGACAGCTGTCGGCCTGGGCCTTCTCTCTATAGGGCTGGACCGCCCTATCATGGAGATGAGCGGCGGGCAAAGAGCCAAAGTTATTTTAGCCAAACTGCTATTGACCAAACCGGACGTTCTTTTGCTGGATGAACCGACCAATTTTCTGGATAAGGAGCATATTGCATGGTTTGCCGACTATCTGGCAAATCTCGATAATGCTTTTATGGTCGTATCACATGATCATGCTTTTCTGGAAAAAACCGCAAACCGTATCTGCGATATTGACAACCACTTTATAACAAAATATTATGGAACCTATTCCGAATTCCTGAAAAAAAAGACCTTTATGCGGGAAGATTATATCCGTCAATATTCTGCCCAGCAAAGAGAGATCAAAAAGACAGAGGAATTCATTCGTAAAAATATCGCCGGCAGAAAATCAAAAATGGCAAAGGGACGCAGAAAGCAATTGGAACGCATGGACAAAATAGAAGCGATCGCTTTCAAAGAAATAGTTCCTCGTTTCCGATTTCCGTATCTTCCGTTTTCCGGTACGGAACATTTGATCGTAAAACGTTTGTCGGTAGGTTATCACTATCCGATTTTATCCAATATTGATTTTTTGATGAAGGGCGGTCAAAAAGTTGTTATTACGGGATTCAACGGAATCGGAAAATCTACTTTGCTCAAAACACTGGTGGGACAGATTCCGGCCATGACCGGGATCTATCAGTTTTCAGAACAGACCGCAATCGGCTACTTTGCACAGGATCTTATTTGGAGAGATCTCTCACAAACACCGATACAGATCGTTTCCGACACTTATCCTGATATACCGGCAAAGGAAATCAGAAAAGCGCTTGCGCGGTGCGGGATTACAGGCGAACATGCCATGCAGGCAGTCGGCACATTAAGCGGCGGCGAACAGGCCAAATTAAAAATGTGTCTGTTAATGCATAAACCCTGCAATTTTCTCATCCTGGATGAACCGACAAACCATTTGGATGTACAGGCAAAGGAGGCTCTGAAAACGGCCTTACAGGAATTTCCCGGAACGGTCCTTCTTGTTTCACACGAAGCGGCTTTCTACAAAGAATGGGCAGGGCGAGTCATCGACGTAAGTTCACACTAAGGGATCAGGCTCCTCAGCCTGACCCTTTGTTTTAAAAAGCCGCCTGATATTTTAGTACCCGTATCGCTTTCTGTATTTTGCAAACATAAATGCAGACAATATTAGCGCCATAAGCTCCGCTGCCGGCGTTGCCAGCCAGATACCGTTTACGCCAAGCAGCAGCGGGAGCACGATCATCATGATCAGCATGAATACAAACGACCGTGAAAACGCAAGAACCGCGGAAACAACGCCGTTTGACAGCGCCGTAAACATCCCGCTGGCAAAAATATTAAAACCGATAAAGAAAAGGGCGATCGTACAGATCCTGTTTCCGGTCACTGCCAGATCGTACACCGGATTATCCGGACGGGCAAAGACGGATACCAGCGGCTTTGTAAATAAAAAGGAAGCTGCAACCGTTACCACGCAGATCAATGCGATTACCTTTAAACTGACTGCCACCAGTTTCCTTAGCTTTTCATGATTCTGTTCTCCATAATAGAAGCTTAACATAGGCGCCACTCCATAGGAATACCCCGTATATAAAGAACTGGCAAGCATCAATACATACATGATGATCGTAACAGCCGCAATCCCCTCTTCTCCCACATAATGAAGCATCGTCCAGTTAAACATCATCGTGATGATGCCGGTAACAAGCGCAGTCGCCATCTCCGAACAGCCATTTGCCGCCGCATTTACAAGAACTCTAAAGCGAAATACAGGCTTCTTAAAATGTAAGAGACTTCTCTTTTGGCTAAATACAAATAGTCCCACGACCGCCGTTACGGAATATCCAAGCCCCGTTGCGATCGCTGCGCCGCTGATTCCCATATGGAGGACCGCAATAAATAAATAATCGAGCGCCATATTCAGAATACCGCCTGAAACGGAACTGACGAGAGAAAGCGCAGCTTTTCCGGCGGCGATCATATAAAGCGTAAAATTATTCATCAGAAGAATCGGTACCGTAAACACCAGATAACGGCTTAAATACGCCACGCAATATCCTTCCACATCCGCAGAAAGATCCATTCCGGCAAAAATACGATCCATTACCAGATATCCAAACGCACACATCACGACGCCCACAAATACGTTTATCAAAATCAGAAATGTAAAGTCTTCTTTTGCTTCCCCGTTTTTATGCTGTCCCATCTTCTTCATAATAACCGCACTGCCGCCGGTGGCAAGCATCGTAGAAATGGCCGTAACCAGCTGGATTATAGGCGCAGTCAGATTAATTGCGGAAAGTGCGTCCGTTCCGATCAGATTGGATACAAACAGACCATCAACCATCGTGTAAAAAGACATGAACATGGTCATGGCAATGGTCGGAACCGCAAATTTCAAAATATTTCTTAATGTCACAGGTTTCAAATATACGTTTTGATCTTTCATATCATCATGCTCCTTGCATTTATTTACTTTATACAGTATCATAAATCATACAGTTACTGTACGGTCAATAGAGAAAATGCAGCATGTTGAGAAAGGTATGAGAACAGTCAATGGAAGAAAAAAGAAAACTGCTTACGATCGGTCAATTTGCCGCCCTGCACGGCATCAACAAAAAAACGCTGATGTGGTATGACGAGATTGGTTTGTTCAAACCTGCCTCCATCGATCCCGAAAACGGATACCGCTATTATCATTATCAGCAAAGTCCTATACTGGAAACGATCCTTCTGCTGCGGGAACTGGATGTATCCATACCGGAAATCCAGGATTTTATGAAAAACCGCTCCGCCGGGAATATGAAATGTCTTCTGGACGAAAAGATAGCCGGCCTGGATCTACAGATCATGCACTTACAGGCAGTCCGAAAAACTTTATGCAACCACCGTCAGAATATGGATACCCTGTTGACCATAGACTTATCGGAAATTCGTATGATTGAAAAAGAAGAACGATGTCTTGTAACGGTAGATATCGATAAAAACACTTCCTTTGAAAAAGAAGTGGAACTGATTACGGCAGAAACAACCAGGTATAAGCTCGGCCGCCTGCACGATGCCTCTTACGGCTCCATGATCCCTGTCTCCAGTCTGTTGGCGGGACGTTTTGATGATTACACCAGGCTGTTTATCGAAATTCCCTTTCTGGACCGGAACTCAGAGCTGCACATACAGCCAAAAGGGACCTATTTAAGGACGTTCTATAAAGGAAACTGGGACGGCCTTCCGGGACGGTATCAGGAAATCATAGAATATGCCGGAAATCATGGCCTGACACTGTCCGGTTTTTCCTATGAAAAAGGAATCAATGAAACGGTCGTTGAACGGATCGAAGATTATATTGTGCAGATTGAGATACCTGTACTTTAAACTCCTGCGTCTTACGTTTCATCCCGCTTTTTCATTGCGCCTCTGCTTATCCTCTTTCACATACAGCGGGTTCCACACGCCCTGTATGTAACAGATCAAAAACAATACAAACAACAGCAGATTATGGGCGATCATACAGCCCCATGCAGATACAAGTCCCAAACCGAAAATCTGTGTGCAGATAAAAGTCCCTGTAATACGGACGATCCACATACCGATCATATTATACACAAAGGGCGCCTTTGTCTTTCCCACGCCCATCATAAAACCTTCAATAATGATCGAAAATCCAAAAAAAGGTTCCGATACCGCCACCATACGCAGAACAGACGCTCCAAGTGCGATGACTGCTTCCTGAACGGAAAAAAGCCTCATCAGAGCCGGCGCTGCCCAAAAAAGACCTGCCCCGGAACCTGCCATCAGAACCATTTCCAACGGTATAAAAATAGACGCAAGCTGCTTCATCCGCTTTCCATCATCAGCCCCGTAAGCATTGCCTGCCAACGTGGCCGCCGCTGTCTGCATTCCGTATCCCGGAATATAAAAAGCCGATTCCACCGTATTGGCAATGGTATGAGCCGCCGTAGATACTTCTCCGAGGGAATTGATCATTGCCGCAAATGCCACATATCCAAGGGAAGTGCCGAAACGCTGCAGCATATTCGGCAATGCCACACTCATACACGGCTTTAAAATCTGCATATCCGGCATAAATCTCTGACCGCGCGGTGAGATCGTTTTGTGTTTCCAAAGAACCATGGTTATGCAGATTCCGCCTATCGTAAAAGCGGCAGCGCTGGCGATCGCCGCACCGATCACCCCAAATCCTGCTCCCCATATGGTAACAGTCCCGGAAAACAACATAACCTGACGGGACGGATAGATCAAAAGAAAGTTCAGCGCTACATTAACCAGATTCACCAACAGTCCGATCTTCATCGGCGATTTCGTATCCCCCGCCGAGCGCAGCACCGTTCCGAAAATAATGCTTGCCGTTCTTGGCAGCATCGGCAGATACAGGATCATGAAATACATGGAAGCCATCTCCTGTATCCCCTCCTCCACCTGCATCCATACAGGTATCATGCCGCTCAGAGATACCGTCAGTACCGTGAAAAAAACACCCAGAACACACGTAAGCAGGACCGCCTGTGCAACTGCACGTTTTGCGGCGGCCTGATCATTTGCTCCATATGATTTTGCTATGTAAGAAAGAAATCCTACGCCCACCGCAGAGATCGTGCTGCCGATGAGCCAGTTAATGGTCCCTGTCGAACCTACTGCCGCAGTTGCCTGCGTTCCCAACGATCCAACCATCGCCGTATCGATATACTGGACGGCTGTCTGCATAAACTGTTCTAACATCGTCGGCCATGCAAGAGCCAGAATCGTCAAAAGCATCCCGCGGTCGGATATCTGATCGGTCTTCTTTTCACTCATCTGTATTTCCTCACTTCACAAGCCTCCCGTGATGTTCTTCCATATATCCCCCATCCTTCGCATTCTTGTACCCAAGTTTCTTAAACTTTTTCACGACAGCTCCGGGTTTTTGCATATAATTGCCGATCACATAAATAATAGAGGTCTTATCCGGGAATCTACGGGTTACGCGGTCCGGGGTCATTTTATCGATCGTCCAGTTCACCGCACCGGAAACATGGCCGGCCGCATATTCTGTCTTCTCCCTGCAGTCGATCAAATACGCATTTTCCGACGTGCGTACAATGTTGATTGCCGTATTTACCGTGATCTTTCTTTCAAATAATCCCATATATATCTCCTGTTTCATTTTCGTTATTCTGCCTATCTTCATAAGAATTGCATCCCGGCTTTTTCCTGCCGGATCTATGACGGTTTCATCATATCATATTTTCCCCCGGATATATAGTCTTATATGTAAAAATGGGATTGCTCTCAACCGAATTTAGTCGTAATTGGAAAAGAAAAACGAAAGATTTGTCGGCATATTTTACCTGTCCGCAGACAGGTAAAATATATAAGGTGTTTCCGGCCGGTAAAGCCGTGTCAGAAATTATGTAAACTAATTTGGACAGCTTACTCCTGTTCCAAAACCAATGCCATTTTAGGACAAAACGAGGAACATTTTCCGCATTTGATACATTTTTCCGTATCAACTACCGGCGCGTGAAATCCCTCCTGTGTCAAGGCGCCCACAGGGCAGATCTTAACGGATGGACAGGGATGGTTCTGCGGACAGTTTTCAACAATTACTTTTAATATTTTTCCCATAGCTTATACTCCTTTATATCAACATCTGTCAGTGACATCACTGGCTTATTTATATGTTCATCTTAACGAAAACAGACCAGACTGTCAATGAAATGCAGAATAAAACATTGTATTTTCATGAGATAATTTTTTCCTTTGCACTTTTGGGAAAAACAATGATCAGCGTTCCTGTTTTAACGGATATTATACTTTTTTCATTGATAAATTCATTGCTTGTTCCGATAGGAAAGGTATTGGTTAATACCGCATGGTCAAGTTCGTATTTCAATCCGCATAAAGTTACGTCTTCACATTTTGGAGAATATGAAAATACAGAAACATAGCCACACGGGATTTTCTCAAAACAAAGTCTTTTATCAGTAATTGCGGTAACAATGTTATCCCTGTCAAATAAAAATCCGCGCATATTGTTTTCGGACAGGTATGCAAGCATCTGCAAATTGGCAAGCGTATGATCTATGCGCCCTCCCGTTCCGCAATAAATGTGAAAATCCGTATACCCTCTTTGAATGCCCTGCCGAACGGCCTCAAACATATCCGTATCGTCTTTTTCCGCGCTTAACACAATGACATTGGAATGCTGCGGGACATATTGCAGGGTATCAAAATCTCCGATAACAAGGTCCGTCCTGATGTCTGCCTTTTCCGCATAACATAATCCGGCATCAGCAGCTATTACGAAATCCTCCGCGGTCGGTGTAAAATCCAGGCCGTGATTTTCACCCGCGCCTATTACATAACAAATTCCATTGTGCATTTATTTTCACTCCGATCTGCCGTCTCCCCAATAAGAAATCACTTCTCATAGTATAGGCAATATCCGTGTGAAAGTCAATGAATGCTTGCTTTGGGGCGTACCGGCAGACCGGTTTGTAAGATACTTTCTATGCCCGCATGTCAAAACCATCCTGTGCTGCCTTTTTGCCTGAAAGAGACAGGATTTCTTTTGTAAGAGGTATCACCCTTCCATTTTCGACTGCATAGTCCAACAAAATCTGCATCGCCTTCAAATCCGGCTGGTCTAACAATTTCCCCGTTTTATTGTATGTGTTGTCATTCAGTCCTGCAATAATTTCTTCCGTACGCGCCATCTCCGCCTGCCATTTCTCATATCCCGCCGGAATATCTTTTTCCCTGCGCAGCGTTTCTTCCCGTTCCTTTTGATAATTCTCCCAGAACTGCCGATGCCTTTCTTTTGATTTATAAAACCACTCTCTCTGCCCGGGGCCATACCCGTAATCTGTATCAAGGTCATATAGGCTGCCGTCTTTATATCCGACAGTAAGTCCGCGCTCATCTTCCTGATCCCATCCTTCTTTTACATAGACCTGATACACATCATACAAAGATGACATGGGCAAAGCGCTTATCTCTCCTTTTTCCAGTTTTTCTTTGTACCCCTCTTTCACGGCATCCCAAAGATTCCGCCCATCCGGTGTATAGATGATTCCATCCCTGTTTTCCAGCTTTCTCATATCCAACCCCGTCATATCATTCACAAAATGCCACATGACTGCTTTTTCCTGATAAGCTGTGTCATACAGATACTGCTCCGGCTGTTCATATCCATGATCTGCAGGATTGCACTGGCGCAGATGTCCGTACAAATACTTCCCGTTATTCCCTTTGTTAAGCACTTCTTCAATCCGCCTTGCCAACGCCTCGTCCACGCCATCTGCAATGATCCTATATTCATATGGGTCCACCTTTAACCGCAGCTCGGCATCCTCAGGTATAACGATCCCGTTTTCTTCAAAAATCCGGTTGATGGAATCGTTTATACCGCTGCGCACCTCGTCATTCCATTCCTCTTCGCTCATAATCCCGCCTCCGAAGGCTTTCTGTATAACCGGGTCATAGCTGCTAACCGGAGCCGGAAAGCCATCCAGGACACGCAGCTCCGCATCCTCACATATTTGACGCTCCTTATTCGTCAGTCCTCTTACAAAATAGGGGGATTGCGGATTATGATATTTATCCCATATATGCTGCTGAGGATTATCAAATCTTTTATTTTCTTCATTTACTTTTGCATAATGCTCATTGAGCAGTTTCGTATATTTTATTAATCTGCAAACGCCTGACGGCATGGGAAACGTTGTCCCGATATCCTTATCAGACGCTGTTTTGTTCTGGCACGCCTGCTGCTCTGCATAGACTGCGGCGGAATCCGTTCTCCGGTACTTCCCCGCTGCCCCGCCGGCCCTTACGGGTTCTTTTGCGTCCTCTGATTTTGTGCCGGGCAGTCCCGTCCTGTTAGTATATGCGGCTGCATAGTCCCTTGCTTCATTACGCCCTGTTGCATTAACATTCATCTCTTATCTTCCTCCAAATAACATTTTTTAAAATTCTTTTCAATGCTTCAAATTTGCATAATTATCCCAAATACCATTCAGGACATTCCTCACAGAAGTTGAAATTCCCAGATTCAGACGAACCTGATTCAGGCTGCCCATTTCCTGCTTTAATAATCCCCTGTTTTCTTCATTGACCGCAGACATGAACGCATGATACGCCTGCCCCTTAATATCTGCATTTTGCTTTTTCACAACAGCCGTTTCCTTTTTAGAACCGCCGGAATGATATACCGTCTGTGCCTTAAAATCGCGCAGTTCACTCCATATCTGTGTATTTACCGCCATGAACCTGCTGTGTGTTTCATAGGCTTTATCCAACATTTCCAGTTCTTTTTCTTTTGTAAGCTCCTGTATGCTTCCATCCTGCGCAGTATAATATTCCTTCCTGCCGTCTGATGCCGCATATTTTTCTTCTATACGGTCTTTGAGCAGCTGATAGGCGGAAACCATTTTATTCACATAACTGTCAAAGCTATCTGTCTTTGTTCCTTCCTTTCCTTCAAACCTCTCTTTCAGCGCGTCTACGTCTGCCTGTGAGTAGTCCTTTGTCACAAATTCGTCAGATACGGAACCGCCTCCAAGCTCCGACATAATCTTTTCAAAATCATTCATCATGCCATATGCACCGGAGTTTACGGACGGGAGTTTTCCGATATCCCCATACTGTTCCATTCTTCTTTCTGCGGACATTTTTTCTCTTAAAATTCTACGGCCTTCCCCGGAAATATCCACGCTGTCTGTTCCGGCTTTTTTCATATATCCTGCCTGTGCAGGCGCGGCCTCTTTCGTTTCCGATTTCTTTGCCGTCTCTTTTTTCTGTGCTGCATATGTACTCCCGTACACATGATCGTATTTGTTTCCTATTCCTGAAACTCCCATGAATTCCCTCCTTGATTTTAAGATATTTTTTAACGACGGCCCCTCATGCGTCACCCCGGACTCCATTATGTTCCGTCGCTTTATTTATCGGCAAATTTTCTGTTATTTTGGGATATGTGGAATGAAAGACCTGTGAAATGAAGTGAACGGCGTTTGAAAGGTCGAAAATCGGCCTGGAAAACTCTCTATTTCCACGCTCCTGGAATCGTGGTAGAATGGAAGAAAACCGAATGGCATATGTGCGTTCCTTGAATCAAGAGGAAAAGAAAATGACAATGTTTGAAGATTTAAAAGCAGTATTAGATGGCGCAACAACAAAGGTTTCTCTAATCCATCCGGATGAACAGGCTGTAATCCGCCTAAAAGAGGTTTACCCGTTTAATGAGGAAACATTTTTCGGTGCTGTTTTATCCAAAACAGGCGGAATTGTAATTGACGACTGGATTCGCATATACGGTTCCGGGAAATATGATTTTTACAAGAAAAATACCTCTTTATCAGAATGGGGTGCAATGATTATCGCTGAAGATATTGTCGGCGGACTTTTTTCGTTAGATAACAATGGCATTATCAATTACTTTGCCCCAGATTCGCTACAATGGGAAAGTCTTGATATAACGTATAGTCAGTTTATACATTGGGCAACGATTAAGGAACGGGTGGATAAATATTACGAAACATTTCGTTGGGATGGTTGGGCAGAAGATTCCGCAATGCTTTCTTCTACACAAGGTATGATCTGTATCCCGCCGCTTTGGACAAAAGAATGTAAAACCGGCTTTTCGACTAAGCCGACACCTATGCATGAGATTTTAGAGCTTCAATTAATGTTCTCAAAAGAATTATAGCAGTATGATTTTGGAACGGATATTTCCAAATACTGTTCCAAAGCAACCTTATATTCTATTTCACGCAGCCGCTCTATCTCATTTTTTACAGCCTCACTGTTCGCTTCAAACATTATATTATCATTAATATATTTACTATTGTTTATTTTTATTTGCAAAGGTATAATAAGCAACTGAATGGAGGCGTACTTTATGGAATATTTAAAAGCCAAAAAAGAGGATTTAGGACAAATCTTTCAATTAGTACAGGATACTATCCAAACCGTATACCCTCAATATTATCCGCATGAAATAGTAGCTTTTTTCAGCAGTCTTCACTCTAAAGAAAAAATTGCTGCTGATATTGAAAGCGGCTGTGTCAGAGCATTATTTTTAGATAACTGTCTGATCGGCACGGGAACTTTTTCAGAAAATCATATTACAAGATTGTTTGTACTTCCCGGTTTTCAAAAAAAAGGATATGGCAGTTATATTATGCAGTGTCTTGAAGAAGAAATATCTGCCAAGCATAATTTAGTTATACTAGACGCTTCACTTTGTGCGACCTGTTTTTACGAACATAAAGGATATAAGACTGTTTCACATAATGAATTATCAACCGCCAACGGCTTTTCTTTAGTGTATGGAATAATGGAAAAAACATTAACAGTTGGCAGCACAAGCATATGTTATGAGGGGAAATTTTTTGCGCCTGTTACAAATACAGAAAATGGGGAAGTCGATAATCAAACATTATTTGCATATCACCAAAACGGAAATATTTTATGGGCAGAATATTACGGTGGAGAAATTAAAAAAGGTACTATGATCGGGATCGTTGATTCGAATGGAGAATTAGACTTTTACTATCAGCACATAAATCAAAGCAATGATATAAAAGCCGGAAAATGTCATAGTATACCACACTTTTTGGATGATGGAAAAATAGAACTTTCCGAACAATGGCAATGGCTGAATGGAGATAAATCCAAAGGTTTCTCAACCGTCCGGGAAAAGTAACTGATACTGGATATGTTCACTTGTCCCCGGCAAGGCCGCCCGCTCTTTGCCATTTCTAATCCTTTATGCCTCCCGTTTATTTTCCGCCGCTTCTCCTATGCCTTAATCCTGCTCGACCATTTCCTTACGACAAACGGCATACACACAATACCAATCAGCACAGGAACAGTGATCAACAGATATGGCGACCACACGTATTTCCCAAAGATATGAAACGTATATGTCCGGAAAATATCGGTTCCACTTCCCACTAACGGAATTAAGCTTAGTGCTTTCTGTAATCCGCAGGGAAGATACGGATCGATCAGCGTTGGAACGTATACAACTGCAAGACTAAGGAGCAATGCCAGTACATTACTTTTTACAGCCGAAGATATAAGCATAACAATTCCGGCAAATCCGACCATCCCAAGCAGTGTAAATGCCCATTCATAAATTTCTGCCTGCAGCATATTCATAGGTGCAATTGCAGTCAGCTTGATCAGCTGAACGGGCATATCCCACCCTGTAGTTCCCATAAAGAAAAGCTGCGATGCAATATCACAAATCGCAATGATTGCAAATAATTCCACTGTAAATGCCAAACCGGTAATAATTTTGGCAACAGCAATTTTTTCCCAGCCGTTTTTTGTTGTCAATACTAAGGGACTTGTATTGTCGTGCCATTCTCCGGCAAACAGCGTGGACAAAACAATTGCAAGAAACAGTGCCATTGACTCCGCCGATGTGTCAATCGTAATACTCAGAAGTGTCTGCCAGCCTCGTATCCATCCATAATAAAATGGTCTAATCACCTTTTCATCTATTTGCAGTAAATACTCCTTTTCCTTTCCTGTCTGATTATTATTTTCCAGATATTTTTCAAGAACCGGCTGCCTTCTTCCATAAAAATCAGTCAATTTTTCCGGTTCAAAATAGCTGATACCTACCTGATAACTTCCGGCCTCCTGAAGTTCAGGCCACAAATTTCTCAGCCAATCATTGATAATCATCCAATCAGTTAAGTCCCACGCCTTTTTCGCATCAGCCGATTCCATTCTCTGATAATCCCCAACTATTTGCTGTATGGACTTATCGCTCAGCACTCCACCAAATGAAAGCGCATACTCCTGCCTGTCTCTTATAGCGGTATACCCGTCGAAATTTTTTCCGAAATCAGAGCTTGTAAAATTAACCTTGCTTCCAAAATTAAACCACTGAAAAGAAAGGATGCTCCCGAATACTACCACATACAGAAAACAAATAAAAACGCTTATTTTGGTGCCTGCCTTCCGCCATAATTTTCTATGTTCCAGTAAAAATAGTTCCATAGTTGCTACACCCCTTCCTGCTCTGTCGGGAAATAATACAGGTACAAGTCTTCTAATGTTGCTTCACACGGAACAGCCCTCTCGTCCGGCATATGTTCTGAAATAATACGAAGCACCGCCTGCTGTCCCTCATGTCTTAAATTTGCAACGGTTGATTTCGCCTGCCACTTTCTTGTTTCTTCCTGGGGCACCGTAAGCTCCCATACTCTTCCGCCCGCTTTTTTTATTAACGCGGGAACGCTGCCCTGTAATACAAATTTTCCTTTTTTCATAAACAGTACTTCATCTGCAATTGCCTCTATATCAGAAACAATGTGTGTAGATAGAATAACGATTTTGTCTCCGGCATAATCAGAAAGCAGATTGCGGAAACGTACCCTTTCTTTCGGGTCTAATCCGGCTGTCGGCTCGTCCAGAATCAGAATTTCCGGATGATTAAGTAATGCCTGTGCAATTCCTATCCTCTGCTTCATGCCGCCGGAAAAAGTCCTTACTTTCCTGTCAGCAGCATCGCCTAAACCTACCTCCTCCAATAACTCTACCGTCCGTTTTCGGGCAATACTCTTTGGTATTCCCTTTAGGGCGGAAACATACATCAAAAATTCCATTGCAGTATAACCAGGATAATATCCAAAATCCTGTGGAAGATATCCCAATACATTTCTATAATCTGCGCCCATTTCAATGATGTCCTTTCCATTCAGAAACACCCCGCCGGAGGTTGATTCCAAAATAGCACACAACATCCGCATGAGGGTTGTCTTTCCCGCGCCATTGGCTCCCAAAAGCCCATAGACACCTTTCTTCAGGGTTGCACTGACACAATCTACTGCTATTTTACTTCCGTAATGCTTTGTCAAACGGTCAATTGATAATTCCATATAATTTCCCTTCCCTTCTCGTTGCTATAATAAAATAAATTTCCTTTATGAAAAAAAACGCGAAAAACAAAAAAGCTGCAATCCATATACCAAAAGCAGAGGCTTCATACAGCCACGGCAAAGTCCTTGCCAGTACTCCCCAGCATACGCAGGAAGCAAGCATTAATAGCGTGCCTATTTGTATGTTTTCTTTCCTGCGCATTCGAATCAGGCGCAGCATACTGACCATGCAGACTAAATAGGGAACCAGACAGTATAAAATCATCCGTCCTATTTCCCTGTACGAATCTTGAAGATGTACTTCTAAAGATATAAGCACAGTCATACATACAAGATTGGCTGCTCCTGCCAAAACCAGCTTTGCCAGTACAATCTGTGAAGCGGAAGCCCTTGTAACAGCTTCAATTTCACTCATCCCATAATACTGGCATCTGAACATAACCGGCATGACTGCCAGCACAAACAGGGGCATGAAAACCGGTATATATTGAGGAATATCTGCTATGGCAGAAATTTTCAGACACACGATAAATAACACAAGCGCCTGTAATCCAAATATAGATATCCCCTCAAAACGGAAAATATCTGATAAATACTGAACAAAACCTGTTCTCGGTTCTTCCTGCGATTTTTGTGCCAATTTCTGTTCCTGCATCATTTCAGTACATAAATTTATCGTTTCTGTCAGCCTGATGCCATTCCTATCAAGTTTCTCTTCCAGTTCTGCCCTCTGCTGCAAGGACTGCTGCAAATATTTCTTTAACTCCTTATCTCCCATTTTCCTGCTCCTTTCGCATAATTTTCAGGGCATTCCTAACCCTGCTCTGTGCTGTCCGCATATTGCATCCCATTATTTTGGCAATCTCCCAAAATGAAAGCTGTTCTCCAAACCGTAAAATAACCGCTTCTCTCTGCTCCGGTGATAAAACCTTTAAGAGATAATCTACTTCTGATCGATCCTCTATTCGGCGTATCTCATCACTTGCATCTGTGATTTCTTCCTCATTTTCCAATGGGTAAACTTCTATTTTCCGGCTTTCATCAATACACAAATGATTTGCTATCGTATATAAATACGCCTTAAATTTTCTTTTCCCTTTATATCCTGACAAATTCCGAAACAGTCGCAGAAAAGTCTCCTGCGTCAGATCTTCTGCTTTCTCCGAATTGAAACAATGTCTTTTACAATAAAACAGGATGGATGAATAATAGCGTTTTATCAATTCCTCAGCCGCTTTTTCATCACCGAGCCTTATCCGTTCTACCAAATCATCATCGGAATACGTCCCTTCCCTATTCACAACGCCATCAACTCCTCTCCGTAAAATAATCTGTATATAAATAATGACGAATCTTTAACCCTAAATGATCAAAACTTTTTTAAAGTTTTTTATCATAATCCTATATCATAAAAAATACAGAAGCAACAGGCTTTGTAAGTTTCCCGTAATTCTTATTCTTTTCCTACCGCCATGCTCCCTTACAAGGCGCAATCCCCGAAAGACTGCAAATAGCCGATACGAAAAAAAGAGCCTTGCAGCTCTCTTTCTCTGTTTTATGCTAATCATTTTTATTTTTTTATATGCCTCTGTGTTGTCTTTCTGATGAGCATAGAGATTAGCATGGCCGCTATCCCCAAGGCAAGGTAGACCGCCGCGTACAGGATAAATCCCGTTTCCCCCATGTCAAAGAATATCCATGTGCCAATCAGGAAAAGCACGGCGGAAACAGGCGGAAGGCTCCATAAATGCCGGATGTCTTTTCCCGCAAATGCCCCGATTATCATGGAATATAACGGATTAACTGCAAAAAATAATAGAAAACATACAGCCATTCCTGCATCGCCTTTTACAAAAGTAACCGCAAGCCATGGAAGCGCCAGCATAACTGCCGCCGAAACTGCCAGCCATAATATAATACTCTGTTTCATGTCATTCCTCCTGTGACTATTCTGTTGTTATTGCAGCAATTCAAAATCCAAAGTGCCTGAAAACAGAACCTTTTCGCCACATTGGATCTTAACTCAGACGGTTCACCCATCCGGTTGACGCATCCATAGCAGTACGGCAGGCATTCGTCTGGTCCAGAGCATTCAGCATTACAAAATCATGAATAGTTCCCTGCACCCGTAACGCTGTCACTTCCACGCCTGCACACCGGAGTTTTTCGCCAAAGGCTTCCCCTTCGCTGCGTAAAACATCCGCCTGGCCGTTTATGATCATCGTTGGCGGAAAACACTTTAGACAATCTATATCCGCTCGAAGAGGAGATGCAGTAATCTGATTTCTATCTTCCATAGATGCCGTATACTGCCGCCAGAACCATTTCATTCCTTCCCGATACAGATAATAGTCCGTTGCAAATTGATGGTAGCTGGGCGTATCAAAGCAGGCGTTCGTTACCGGATAATATAACAGCAGCTTGCGGATACACGGGCCATGCCGCATGGATGACATCAGAACCATGGCAATCGCCATGTTCCCGCCAACACTGTCGCCTGCCACTGTGAGCGCAGCGCCGTTTGCCATCGGAAAACAATCCCCGATGATTTCCCATATATGGGAAAGGAGAAAATAGCACTGTTCTATCGCTGTCGGATATTTTGCTTCCGGCGACCGGCTGTATTCGGGAAATACGACCAGCGAATTGGTCCTTGCTGAAAGCTCCCTGACTAATTTTTCGTGAGTATGAAAGCTGCCAAATACCCAGCCTGCGCCATGGATATAGAATATAATGTTTCTGATTTTTTCATCTCCGGGCGCAATGAAATATACGGGAATATTCCCCCATATCCCAGTATTGACACAAACTGAGGATATTTCTGCGGGATATTTATATACCGGCGTATCCTGCATTTCCTCTAATGCCCTCCTGCCTTGCTCCGGCGGCATCTGAAAGATCAGCGGAGGCACAGAGCTTTGATTGCAGACAGCTTCTGCAGCGGATTCCAACGGAACGCATCGTTTCATATTTCATTCTTCCTTTATGCGATAACTGGTTTTTATTATAATATGTAACTTTTCTTCCTGTTGATTTTCAATCCTATTCTCAATAATTAGAGAAACGCAAAATATTACTTCAATAATTACCATAAATATCGCTATAATGGCAGCATTGTAATGCAAGCCCAAACTCAAAACTCCAATCGGTACGATTACCGAAAGTATATAGTATGTTTTTGATTGATACAGCCAACCGTAAGGAAATAGATGTGCCCCAAAAACCATTGCATAGACCATCACCATTTTATCTGGTATAGCTGCATATACCCACATTACTATTAAAAGGTAAAATATTTGATTTACCGTAAATATCAATTCTAATTTTGTAAGGGGATTATCCTTATTTTGAAAATCCACCCCTATTACCTTAGAGATCAAATAAGCTAATGGAACCAAAGGTGCAGAGCAGAAAAATGTGTATAGGTTTTTGGTTAGAATAGGCAAAGACGATATATGAATAACCGAAATCATCAACCATAACGGGACAGATGCCAGAACAAAAGGCAATCCCCTTTTCTGCTTCTTCCGACAATCTGCTTTTAATTCCTGCAGCGCCAGGCATAACATTTCTCTATCTTTCATGCTGCATACTCCTTTCCATTTGATATTTCTGCAATCCTTTAGTGTAAATTTCGCCTTGCTTCTTACTGTATTTCTGATACAATACTGTACAGATAAAATAAAAAATAAGAATAATTCCAATGAATATTAACCATTGAACTGCCGTACCTTTACCCGTAAAGAATCCAAGCCAATAAAATCCAAGACATTCATACAGGCTGATTGCACACATAAAACAAGTTAATCTCATCATAAAATTCATTTTTTTTATAATGATACGGGTAAAAGTCAAATTGAAAATCAAAACACCGCCTATAATCAAAAGCACTACTTTCATCAAACCTTTTGTTGAAATAGTCTGGATATTAAAAATAGAATGATAGGCCAAAATGAGAATAAGAAACCAAGTAGTACAAAAAGCAACTCCATTCCTCATCCATACTGCAAATTGAATAATTTCTCTCTTGAAATTTCGCATACCTTCCTCCTCATATTGATAACAGACTGCGTATTGCAGGCACATATTTTCTTGATATGAAAAGCTGTTCCCCATTACACATTGTTGCTAAAATTGTGCGATTGATTTCCGGTCTAAGTGATTTAACCTTATTTATATTGATTATCTGCGATTTTGAAATTCGAATAAAATCTTTGTCTGAAAGAATGATTTCCAACTCATATAACCGTTGCTTAACCTCCATTACATCATCTTCGGTATATAAAAAGGTACGATTATCTACAGACTCAAAATACAATACATCAAACAGCTTAACAAAGCACCATTCGTTATCTTTTTTTGCCTGTAGTTTTTTGTCAAAAATTTCAATGTGATATTTTAACCGCATAATTTCATCATCTATCTGCCGGCATTTAATAGCCACCTGTAACTTTTCTTTTATATGTTCAATAATCTGAATATCCATTTGATACCTCCAACACAATTATAAACATTAATACTGCCTTTCTCAAGCATTCTAATGTGAAAGGTACGAATACAGACACTAAGATGCCAGAAAAAAGCGGCAGAGCTTTAACCCTCTGCCGCTGTACTGCCTATGTGTAAATAATTTCCTTATTCACAATGATGTTATATCATTTTTTACAAATTGTATGGCTAATAATAATTATCACCAGGCAATCAACACCGGCAATGCCAAGTGAAATATATGCAAAACCCGCTGGCAACACGTCCTCAAACAGGCCCATATTATCCAATCTGCCCCACTTGATACGTCTGCTAATTTCATTCTATTATTTTCTCCCCTCTGGCCTTTAACTATTAACCTAATTTAACTCCCCCTTAATTGGTATCCATATTTCAATATTTCATTTCTTTTCCTTATGTGCCGTTATAATCGTATAACTATATGCATTTACCGTTAGGATACAATTATCTACATTCACATACCAGTTTTTTCCATTTCGGGTAATACACGCATTAGCAGAATTGATTTTAGTTTTACACCAGTCAACTACATCATCCGTATCTAAAGACAGATTTCTTTTAATACGCTCTACGCCTAATTCGGTTGTGTGCAATTTATCCAAATTTTTTAGTAATTCATTATCTGCATTCATTTTACAACGATCCATTTCTTCCTCCTTCTGCTTCACTGTTTCTTGTTTTGATATTGTGATACGCAATTGTCATTCTGCCGTTAATGGTTGAAACTCCGATTACATTTTGACAATAGGAAACCGCAGGAGGTACAAAAATAATGTTTTTTATTTTGCCGTACACTGACGGGTATACCATTTTGCCGTTACAGACAACCCTTTTTGCGGCAAATTTCTTTCAAGCAGAGTAAGAGGCTTCAATTGTATCATCACATAATTTAAGGGTTTCATTAGCTGTTATATTTTATTAATAAATCCACGTAACACATTATAACACAATATGCATGGACTGTGTGAACTGATTGAAATGCTTCAAACGGGGAAACGCTCCTTTTTGCAGTCCTTTTCCCGTATTATGCCTGCACATTCTGAATTATTCGCCTATACCCTCTGCCAGAACAACATATTATCCTGAAATTCAGTTGCCAGCTTCCCGGTATCTTTCAGCCACGAAAGGTAGGAACGCACCGTGCTGCCTGCCAGCACATACTGCTCAAAGTTCATGGTAAGTCCGTAGCTTTTGAACAATTCCTGCAGAATCCTCTCAAAGTATATCGGCTCCCTGCAAATGGATAGAATCCTGTCCGCTATCTCATACACCTTCTCCCTGTTGTAATGAACAAGTTCCGTTATATCAGCAAACACTTCCGCATGAGCGGGAACGAAAAGAGCGGCTTCCATCCTCTCCACCATATCCAGTGTTTCCAAATAAGCACCCACATCATAAATGAATGAAACGGCATACTTATCCAGCGTCTCCCTGCTGCTGATGCAGTCTGCAAAGAATACCACACCGTCCGGCATACGGAAACCCACCATGTCAAAGAAATGTCCCGGCAACGGTATCACTTCAATCTCTTTCGGAAAACTTTCATCTGAAAAATCCGTCACACTGCTCTCCTGCGCCATCAAAAACTTATGCCGCAAATCCTTACACGGATAACCGCCGTAAAGAAAGGACGGCTCCAAAACCGGGTATTTTGTGAAAGCCGCTTCAATACCGCCGGAATAAACCTTACATCCTGTCTGACCCTGCAGGTACCTGTTTCCGCCGATATGGTCTGCGTTGGAATGTGTATTCAGAATGGCGGTCAGATGCCAGCCGTTCTTATCCAGAATCTGTCTGACCTTTCGCCCCGCATCCTTGTCATTCCCGCTGTCAACCAGATAGACATGATCCTTGTCCACCACATAGACACCAATCTTTGCCGGGCAGTTTATGTAATAGCATTTCTCACTGATCTGTATCAGTTCATACATTTTTCGTTTCCTCCTTATTCTGCTGTTTCCTATTACTTCGGCAGAAAACCGCTCCTGTTAAAATCAAACGCAGGATTGTTAATGCTTCTGCTCATATAAATTGTTGATATTTGCAGTACTATATTCTATTTCCAAACCCCCGCCTATGGTATCCAAATCCTGCAGCTTTTGTATATCCTCTTCTGCATTTGATATTACTACGACATGGAGCCTATATGGATTTTCATAGACCGCAGATGATATAACAAATGGCATTTCATGGTTCATCATAGCGCTGCTTACTTTTGTTTGCAGCTCCGTCACGTATTCCAGACTTACATCTGTATTTGTGTTTTCAAAAAGAATCGTTCCTGCCTCCTCATCTGACCTGCCGTTCTCCTGATGAACATCATCTGTTTTCACATCATAACTTTGTTCGTTCTCTCCCTCGCTCTTCACAATTCCAATCATTTCACATACGCTTGCCGCCTGTTCTTCTGTCAGGCGGTTATAGGCAATGCCTGAAAACTCATAAAACATATCTGACACTGCAGTATATTTCAGACCATCTATTACATTCCCATAATCTGTAGTTATTGACAAATACCGTCCAAGCCATACTGCTTCATGAGATTGTGCATCCATATCACTTGCCGCTTCCACATCACCGTAATCGATCATCTCCCATCGGTCATTCCCATAACAGGTCATCCCGGCTAACACCTCATACATTGTTTCTATTGCGGCTCTGTCAGTTATTTTGCGCGTTCCGATCTCTTCCTGTATTTTCTTTCCTCCATCAGTATTATCCATTCTGGCAGGCGCCACTTCTATCTCTATAATCGCATCCGCAGAATCAATCTGATATACCAGCTTTAGAACATCATTGTATGGGTATTCACTACTGTCAAAACATTGGAATTTCCATAACGAACTCCCCTGTTCATCGTTCCGAATCAGGTATTGTAGGTCTGAATGTCCTGAAACATAGTGCCATTCCCCGGTACTGTCAATACTTTTCCCCATACTTTCAGACAGCACAGAAGCGTCAGTCGAAGAGACTTCTGTATAAAATCCGTTGTATTGTTCTATGGGAACAATTGCATATTTCTCTGCCTGTTCTTCCATAAAGTCCCCATCATTTGACGCAAGCAGGGAAGATATTGGGGCAAACCGCTCCGGCATCTCAGGCTCCGGACTTTCCTGTACAGGCTGTTCCTGTATTGAATATCCTTCCTGCGGCAGACCGCTTTCTGACCCGTGTTGCAATACAGACCAGAGCGCAGCAATACCTGCACAGGCCAGGCAAAGACCTGCTGCCGCAACGTAGTGTACTTTCCATATTTTATTTCTGTTTGACTGCGTTTTCTTCTTTTTTCTCACCATGAGAACGTGACCTATCATACTCTCATCCAATAATCCTAATGCATCACTGATGTCTTCACGTTTCATTAAAGAAGCCCTCCTGCTCCAAATATTTTTTTAATCCGATACGGGTACGGTACAACATACTCTTTGCTTTGGACTTACTCATGTCATAATATCCTGCTATATCACGGATAGAATCGGAAAAGAAATATCTTCCGATAAATACATCTCTTGTTTCCTCCGGTAATTTGGCAAGATAATCCTGAATAGCTTTTGCAAGAAGGCGCAGGTCAACTTCCTGTTCTGTTGTGTTACCGGCAGAAACACAGTCCTCCAATTCAGAAAGTGACAGCGCATATTCTGATGCCTGCCTTTTCACACTGTTTCTTTTTCGGAAAACATCAATTGATATCTGTCTCGTAATCTTACAAAGATATGTTAAAAGAACATTCGGCCTGTGCGGCGGCATAGATTTCCATGCACTTAAATAAGTGTCATTCACGCTCTCTTTGCTGTCTTCCCAATCGGCAAGAATGTTATACGATAATTTCATTAAGTAATGTCCATATTTCTGGTCTGTGTGCCTGATTGCCGCCTCACTGCGCTGCCAGTACAATTCAACAATCCTGTCATCCTGCATGGTTTCACCTCCCCCTCTGTCAAGTCCTTCATTGTATATCCCGTAAAAATTTGGATTTGGTTGCAGATAAAATACTTTTATATTTTAGCACATAAAATATAATAAGTGGCCCTATGTAACATAAATCCGCCGCATATGGAATAAAACTGCCCTCCTGCTCCATGCGGTACCGCTCCGTACCCGCCTCGCAGGGCGGCCTCCACGTCCTTCCCGTAAAATGCAATCCGGATCACCTCCTACAGATGATGGACGCTTTCACGGTAACGCCGCAGTTCGTCCTCTCCCACATTCTTTATGACATCATCAAAGAACGCCAGCAGTTTCTCCTTATCTTTTGGCAGCACCCCATGAAGCTGGAATGCATTGGATGCGCCAAGCGCCGCAAATTCTACGGGAATTTCCAGTCCTTCCACCAATGCCCGGACTTCCCTGTACTTCTCTGTCTCGCTTTCCTCCCGCCAGTTCCCCTGCCAGATTTCCTCATACAGCTTTGAATCCGGGTAGATGGTCAGCATATTGGCGCCGACCAGAGCCGGATGGAGCTTATTGCATACAGCGGCGGTTGCCCTTGCCCCGTCCTCCCCATGCCCTGCGCCGGATATGCCCGTCAGATAGAAAAAGCTGTATCGGATGCCGGCCCTGTCCAGCCGCCCGCACTGCTCCAGTATATCAGCCGCAAGGTATCCTTTATCCATAAACCGCAGTGCCTCGTCATCCGCTGTTTCGATGCCGATTGTCAGTCCGTCATAGCCTGCCCCGTGCAGGGCATCCAGTTCCTCATCCGTTTTCAGGGCAATGTCCGTCACCCTGGCAAAGCTGCCGATGGTCTCCATTCCCGGAAAATATCTGTGTACCAGCCCCGCAATCTCCATCAGCCTGTCATATTTCAGAACAAAAGGGTTCGCCCCTGTCAGGAAAGTCCGGGTTACCTTTCTTCCCATAAATCTGCAGTACATCGTCCGTGCCTCTTTCAGATCTGCCTCTACATCCTCCATCGGTGACATCCTGAACCGGAAAGGCAGGTCTGCGTAAAGTGTACAGAATTTGCATCTGTGGTGCGTACAGCCTGCGGTAACTTCCAATAACAGGGACGATGCCTCATAGGGCGGCCTCCATATGGTTCCTGTATAGTGCATCATTCATTCCTCCTCGTGTCTTTCTTCTTTTACACTAAATTACATCTAAACCCCAACGTAATCAAGTACTGTCTTTTTTGGTCGGTAGTCCGCTTTTTCGTACTATCTGCCATAAAGGATCGTATCTTGATTTTTTCCCGCTGCCGGAATATACTGGTGGGGAAAGGGGTGGAATGAAATGGCTGATAATAAATTCAACAACGAGGAAACCATTGCCCGCTGCGTCCCTATGGGCAGACTCCAGTCCGTGATCGGCGGCAAATGGAAAATCCTGATCTTATGGTATGTGTCCTTTTACAAAGTCCAGCGGTTCGGGGAACTGATGCGCCGCCTTAACGGAATCACACAGTCCACGCTCACAAAGCAGCTCCGGGAACTGGAAAGTGACGGGTTCCTCCACCGGGAAATTTACAAGGAAATCCCGCCGAAAGTGGAATATTCTCTTACGGAATTTGGTGAGAGCTTCATCCCCGTCCTGCAGACTATGATGACATGGAGCGAAACATATCTCTGCCCTGACTGGCAGAATCCCTACAGGAAATAACATAGGGAGGCAATATAAGCCTTCCTGCCTTATCTGACAATAACAGGCAGCCTTGCCCCCATCCTGCACAGCCGCTCATTGCTGATGCTGCCGGAACAATCTGCAACCGCAGGAACCGACAGCTCATCATATCCCTCCGCACCTGCAAGCGTCGCAATGTCACCCACAGACACACCTTCCGTGTCTGTTATATCCACGGCAAGCTGATCCATGCAGATGCGTCCGACAACTGGCAGAACATACTGATTTATCAGTACACTGCCTTTTCCTTCAGACAAATTTCCCGGAAAGCCATCACCATACCCGATTGACAGGATAGCAATCCGGGTATCACGCCCTGCTGTAAAGCTTCTGCCATATCCAACGCTTTTACCCGCCTCTACTTTCCTGATCAGCACCACTCGGCTTTTCAGAGAAAGCACCGGGCGCAGATCAGGTTTCAATACAGTATCATCATCCGGAGAACTGAGAACTCCATACAGGGCTATGCCAGCCCTCACATAGTCACATGCAAGATCGGGATAATTCAAAAGTCCGTAGCTGCTCTGGATATGGAGCTTTGGCAGGATTATCCCGCTGTCCCTTAAAGCATCTGCCATACCATAAAAGCTGTCAATCTGTTCCTTGGTAAATGCAATATCATCCGGCTGTCTGCTGTCCGAGCAGCACAGATGCGTAAACATTCCGCACACTTTGAGATTTTCCATAAAAAAAATATTTCGTACCGCAGACAACTCCTCACTCTCTATCCCAAGCCTGTGCATACCTGTATCTATTTTGACGTGTACCTTTACTGCAATGCCCTGATTATTTAACGCTTCTGCATACGCAAAACTAATCAGAGTCTGCATCAAATCATATTCCTTCAGTTCAGGGGCACGGGCCACATCTGTATACCCAAGTACAAGTATTTCTCCATAGATTCCGCCTTTTCTTAAAGCTATTCCTTCATCAACCGTGGCAACGGCAAATGACAGGACACCCATTTTATTAAGATGTGAAGCAGTCAGGACAGCCCCATGCCCATAAGCCTGCGCTTTTACGACAGCCATCAGTTCACATCCCGGCTGCATGGCTCTTTTCAGGGTTTCTACATTATGACGCAGATTCTCTACATTTACCTCTATCCATGCACGTCCTGTCTCAAATGCCGCTTTCCTCATTTTCCTGCTTTTCTCCTATCATGCGTACTGGCTGCGAAACAACTGTGCATCCATCCGGAATATCCGTACTTACTACTGCACCTGCACCTACCTTTACATAGCTGCCAATTTTTACTCCTCCAATAATGACGGCGCCTGCACCAATCAAACAATTATCTCCTATAGCCGGTGCTTTCCTATTCACTTCTCCAATCGTTACATTCTGATAAATCAGGCAATTTTCCCCAATCTTGGCATATCTTGAAATAAAAATCCCATGTAGTCCATGTGGAAGTGTCAGGCTGCCTTTTATTACCGTATTCGGGCCGATATATCCCCCATGCCGGTGGGCGCATCTGCTCATCATAAATGTGAGGATATCATGCAGGAACCCTTCACCCGTCTTTTTCTGCATTCTATACAACTGCCAGAAATGACGCAAATTATTTCCTCTTGAATAATCAATAATTCTTCTTCTGATACTCATAACGCTCTCCTTTTTACTTCAAATATAATTCTAACAGCCTGTCCAGCATTTTCGGAAAAGACAGCCCAATCCCCTTCATCATGTTGGGATAACGGCTGTGGGAAGTTAATCCGGGGATCGTATTCACCTCATTAAATACAATTTCCCCGGACGGTGTATAAAACATATCTACCCTTGCAAAACCGGAACACCCTAACGCCCTGTATATAACCACCGCAGCTTCCTGTATACGTTTTTCCGTCTCCGCTCCAATCCTTGCGGGCATATAGATTTTAGAAGATTTCAGCGTATACTTTTCCGTATAATCAAAAAAACCTCCCGACAGCTCAATTTCGTCAACCCTTCCGACAGTCAGCTCTTCCATACCAAGTACGGCACAGCCCACTTCAAACCCATCGACTTCCTCTTCAACAATTACTTCCACGTCATGTTTAAATGCCATCTCTATGGCAGCATCCAGTTCCGCCTTTTCCATTATCCTTGTTATCCCAAAGGAAGAACCCGCACGGACAGGCTTTACAAAAAGTGGATATGCCAATTTTTCTTCAATCTTTTTTAAAGCATCTTCTTTGCCGGAATGTCTGAAAGTTACCGATTTTGGAACCGATATCCCCGTAAGAGCGACCAGCTTATGCGCCCGATCCTTATCCATGCAGATTGCCGACGAGAGTGTATCACAGCCGACAACAGGGATTCCCGTAAGTTCAAACAGCCCCTGCAGTGTACCATCTTCACCATTCTTGCCATGCAATACAGGAAATACCAAGTCTACGTTTATGACATGGCATCTTTCCCGAACAAACTCTAAAAATCCCCTCTTGGAACGGCTCTGCGAAATGACAACAGGGAACAGGTTCTCATGATCTTCAAACCATGTATTGCTGCTTATCTTCTCCCTTTTTCCCGTGTAGTGATACCATTCTCCGCTTCTGGTGATTCCGACCTGGAAAATATCAAATGTATCTGCATTGATATTTTTCAAGACAGAGTATGCCGATTGCAGCGACACCTCATATTCCGTGGAATTGCCCCCAAAAATAACAGCTATCCTTTTTTTATCCATTCCGTACACCACCTTCCTGTATTTTTATTCCTTCCGGGAGTTTGTAGGCTATCTCACACTGATTGACATACAGTTCTCTCTCCGTCTGCTTTCCGGTATCTTCGTCCGTTTCCCTGCGGCAGACAGGTGCGATCTGATATACTTTTTTACCCTCTTTCCTATAAGAAACAGATGGATTAAACACCAAATACGCAAGGCCTACAGCATTTTCTGATAAAATACGTCCATGCATATATTTATCATCAAAGCTGATCTCAATCTGAAAGGTATTATCTGTCTCGTTACGGACTTTCAAATCAAGCCAGCCTTCCCCCACCGTTGCATCCGTTCCGCTGGGAAAATCTTCTGATGTCCCCGGAAATGACTTAACAGCGTGTCCGTGCCGTTCAACAATCGTCAAAGGCGTATGCAGGAACATCCAAAAAAGCGTATCGCTCAACATACACAACCCTCCGCTATAGGATGCAACGATTTTCCCATCAACAAGATTCAATCCAGCCTTATATTTTTCCTCCCTGTCTGCCCATCTTACAAGCTGCCAGAAAGAAAATGTTTCATCCGGCCCGATAACAACCCGGTTAATTGTTCTGGCAGCAAGCTTTAGGTTGTGAACCTTGTTTATCTGGTATTGCATATCAAACCCGCTGTTTTCATTCAGCATTGGTATCGAAGTTTCAAATACCATAGAGGGCAATGACCTGTCGGCTATCCTTTTTGCATATTGGCATCCGTCTCTTTGCATTTTATAATAAAAAAATTTCTTTCTCTGCCATTTACGAAGCGGAAGCAGAAAAGGAAATACCTGTGTTAATCTTTTTCTTGACATACAAACAGTTCCTCCTTTCATACAAAACAAAAGCACTCCTGCTTTTGGCATTATGATTATACCAATAACAGGAGTGTGGTTTATTTGTTTACACACAAAGTATTCTTCTGTTTTTCTACGGAATTTCTTACGATTTACCTACGAAACCGGTAATGTGACTTTAAATTCAACCATCTCATTTTCACTTCTTGCCATGATCGTCCCATTATGAAGCTCAATGATCTGCTTTGCTATGGCAAGGCCCAGACCTGCCCCACCGCTGCTTGTACTTCTGGAAACATCAAGCCTGTAAAACTGTTCAAATATCCGTTCCAGTTTTTCCTCCGGAATAGTATCTCCGTGATTTGTAAATGTAATCTCTACGACTTCGCCCTCTCCGACAACTGCAATATCTATATCAGTACCCTCAAAACTGTAGGTAACCGCATTTTTCAGGATATTATCAAATACACGCTGAATCTTATCCGCATCACACCTTATCATAATATCCTCTGGAACCATGAGGCTGCAGTTCAGGTTCTTCTCATGAAGCATTGGCTGAAATTCATACAGGAGCATTTCAAGCAGCCGCACCAGGCTGATCCTGCTGTATTGAAGCGTTATATTTGAAAGGTTAAACTTTGCTATTTCAAAAAATTCATTGATCAGATCTTCAAGGAGTTCTGCCTTATCCAGTGAAACAGAAAGATATTTTTGTCTCAGTTCCTCAGATATCTGTCCTTCATCACGCAGCAGATTCAGATAGCCTATCACTGACGCAAGGGGAGTTTTCAGATCATGTGCCAGATACATGACCATGTCATTTTTTCGCTGTTCTGCCAGCTTCATATCGAGTTTCTGTTTTTCAAGAGTATGCTTTATTGTATTTATCTTCTTTTCCGTAGCTGACAGCTCTGGCGGCAGGGATACCTCCCCTATACTTTCCCTTCCTATCTCATCAATCCCATGATTGATTTCCATGAAATATTTTACAAACCAGTTTAAATAAATGCGGAATGTAATAAAAAACACCAACACCGTTCCAACCACAAATACCAATTCTATATGGTTTCGGAATGTCCATTGATACAAAGTTCTTGCTGCATCATAATTCAGTCTAAAAATCTTTTGGTTTACTGCCACAATCCAGTCCGCAAACCTGCCTTTCAAAAGAAGAGAATACAGCAGATAAATACAACTGACCGCAATAGTGACCATCAATATTGTACGGAAAAAAATTTTTGCTTTAAACTGCCTGAATTCGTCCGTTTTCCTAAGCACTCTATTTTTCAATGGTATACCCAACTCCCCACACATTTACTATAAATTTCGGTTTTTTTGCCGATTCGTTCATCTTTTCCCTCAGACGGCCTATATGAGCCATGACTGTATTGTTATTATTCAGGAACTTTTCACCCCATACTGCCTCGAATAATTCCTCTGACGGAACTACCATGCCCTGGTGTTCGCATAGATACCAAAGAATCCCGAACTCAATAGGCGTAAGCTGCAATTCTTTCCCATACAAATGACACTTATGGGTATCCCTGTTAATCATCAATCCCCGGATGTCATATTCGCTGATTTCAGCAGCTTTTTTCCCAGCCAGGTTATTATAACGCACATACCGCCTCAACTGCGTTTTCACTCTGGCCGTTACCTCTAACGGATTAAACGGCTTAGTTATATAATCATCGGCCCCAATCGTCAACCCCATGATCTTATCCCCATCCTCTGCTTTTGCTGTAAGAATGATTATGGGATAATAAAACTTTTCTCTGATTTTCCGACAAATACGGAAACCGTCTATGTCAGGCAGCATCACATCTATAATGGCTAAATCGAGCTCTGTTTCTTCAATACATTTCAATGCATCCATTCCGTTGCAGAACTTATATACCGTATAGCCATCGTTTTTTAGATAAACCTCAATCAAATCCGCTATTTCCTTTTCGTCATCGACTATTAAAATACTTTCATTCATATCAACACCTGCATTTCTATCTTCAAAATTCCTAATCCCTACATTCAACAGATACGCTCATCGTTTTTTACTATATCACTCAACATCTGCAAAAGCAATCTCGGTTTGCCAGTTCATTCTTTTATTAGTAAAGGCGCCTACTGAATTATATCATAGAAATTTTCTATTTTTTACCCGATAGCACAAAACGGCTGTTTTTCAGGAATGGAAAGTAAAAAAGAACCACCGACCAACCCTTTTTCTTCTATTAACATTTTTCCAATTTGTTTTTACTATTATCACGTATGATATCAGGCAAAAGCGCAGAACGAACGTTTGTGCTTCTGTTACTTTCTTCCCATAACGATCTTTAATATCATTTATTTTTGAGAAAAAATTACTCATTAATATACAATATTAAAAATCAATTTTCTACTTTTTAATTTCCCTTTATTACCGCTCATTTATTTCCATATTCAAAGAAAAATAATTATAGAAATTGAACAGCAAATATGCTAAAATATGAACAATATTTACTGCTCATCTATACATTGCTATTTATCTTGAAAAGGAGATTACCGTCAAGTGATAAATTTAGACAAATTGTCAGAGTTCTTAAAAAAAAGTGATGAAAATATGATTACGTTGTCTTTTTCTGAAATAGAAAGTATATTAGAAAGCGAATTACCTGTTGAGGCTAAACAAACAGCAAAATGGTGGTGGAATATAAAAGGCAGCAAAAGAGCAAAGTCCTGGCTTGATTATGGTTATCAAACATATGATAATAAAAATATACTCTCAAGAGGCAACGTATGTTTTATACGATATGCAAAAAAGCCTGAATTTCAAAAAGGCTTTAGAAAATTATGGTATTTTATAACAGATAAAGACGCAAAATCGCACCAAAAAGCAATGGCCGCATTGGAATTATTAGTACTCCCATTAGTTGCAATTTTTACCTTAATAATAGCAGGTTTAACTTTATATATTACAATATTTCCTGTTAAGCCGCAATCACAAATAAAAAAAGAGTGTGAAAACTTTGTTCTTGAAGGTGAATATGCAATCAAAAACAAAGAGTTTCTTGAAGCCGCCAGTTATTTTCACCAGGCATTTTTAATTGCTTATGACACAGATTCTGAGACTTATACCCTACATCGAGAAGGTGGTTGTTATATGCTCTATGGAATGGAAGAAAATAATAAGTATTATTTAGAACGTGCTTTAATAATATTTGAAAATATAGTCACCACTCCAAAATATGAAGATACAAAAGGTTATCAAGAAGCAATAATTGACCTATGTGCTCTCTATGGATTTTTGGGCTATGATTGGCAAGATGAAAAATGGCGTTCAATTGTACAACAATTAGAGACTATGATTACTTTTGATAATCTTGAAAAAGTTTCCGATGAAGATATGACAACTCTAATTTCTATTGCCAAAAATTTAAGTCTTTACTATAAGAACGTACTTTCAAGCAATAGTAATATCCTATTACTTGATGAGAACTATCAACAAAAAATAATTTATTATTTAAAAGCAGTGACTCAACTTGAGTTGAAGTATAATGAATATCTTGGAGTAAATGTCTATGATGAAGATCTTTTAATTTCAATATATAATATGACGCATTTCATGATAACTGATGCTTTTTTTAATTCCAGGGATAACATGATTGAAATATTGGAAGAAGCACGAGATTTGTGTCAAAATGCAATTTTGACAATTGACATAGAAGCTAGGAATATGTTTCAATTAGACATGTATATTAAGCTCAAAACAAATATAGGAAAATCCTATTATTTTACTTCTCTCATATCCGAATCTCCAAATAAAGAGGATTATATGCTAAAAGCATACCAAGAACTTATTCCTCTCTTTTACTGGAGCGATTATGAGGTCAGTGAGAGCATTATGAATGCTTCAAATTACATACTATTCACAGAACTATGTACAGAAAATGATATTCAATTAATTCTTAATAGATTATCAACTTACTTACAAATTGCACAAGAAAACAACGATATTCCAGCACAAATTAAAATGAAATTGACAGGACTTGTAACATGCTCTTCTATTTTGTTACATTACGATTATGAAACTATCAATCTTAACGCCCAAAAGTTAGGAAAACAATTATGGACAGACTTAAATACAGTGCTATTTGATTTTCTCGATAATAACCAAAAAGTAGAATTAGAGCAATATTCAGACAACTTTGGACCATGACTATGTATAAGAATCAACAATAGTTTTGTTATGATTGTTGTGTTGTGGTCAAGCATTTTTGTAACGCGTATGGCTAATAAAATTAGTTTCCAAGTTATGAAGCAGTCCGTGCCTGATAAGGTGTACGGTATCCATTATAGCTGTGCGGACGAACATGGTTGTATGTGACATAGGCAAATTCTTCCACTGCCTGGTACAGCGCCTCCTCTGTCTGGAACTCGTACAGATTGACGCATTCGTTTTTCAGTGTGTTGAAATACCTTTCCATAGGTGCGTTGTCGTAAGGGCATCCTGCTTTGCTCATACTTTGGCTTACATGGATAGATTTACAAAATTCCACGAAGGCCTTTGGCGTATACTGGGAACCCTGGCCGCTGTGGAGGATCAATTCTCCAGGCGGAGGCGGACAATTTTCTTTTTAAATTCGGGGGTGTAATTTTACGGCATAATAAGTACCTCTTTTCCTTGTAGATTGATTATATCTTATTAGCCACTACTGTTATAACTTTACTTTATCACAACAATCATTTTCCGTTCCTCAAAAACAGGAAAGCTTACTGTGGACGAACTGATTGTCGGTAGGAAAGTACATCTGGCCCAGTTTGGACGGGCCATGCATGAACTCGGAACGAACCTGGTCTTTGTCAGGACACCGTAGACCCAAGGGCGCATTGAGCGCTTATGGGTAACCTTGCAGAGTCGCCTCCCCGTCGAATTCGCCAAGCGTGGGATAACAACCGTAGCTGCGGCGAACCGCTTTTTGGAGGAAGAATACACTGAATTGTTTAACCAGCAATTCTCCATTGAGCCAGAAGGAGAATTCATCTTTGTTCCGCTGTTGGAAGAGATGGATATTGATGCCATACGGTATCTAAAACCCCAGAACAAAAATGCAGCACAAAAGTAGAGAAAAAGGTAATCAAAGCTGTCGAACCTCATTTACAACTGCGTCATAGCAGTGATGAAGGTAAAATCTGGCTTAATTTAAGTAAATCCATTCATGATCGGTATTAGTTATACCATCCGCATTATCCTCGGAAGGGCAATAAATATGCTGTGTTTCGTTCGAGAGGTTTTCTTGCGGAATGGAGACTTCCTCTTCAGATTTCTTCAGATCCGGGAGTGCTCTATTTTCTATAGACGGGACAAATCGGATGATACATTGGAGCATAAATAGTGTTAAGAGTATTACTAAAAAACTTTTTCGCATTTAAAATTTCTCCTTAAATCTGCTTCATTCTGTTTTAATATAATAACATTAATGCTATTATAGTTCAATGGAAAACTATATACATTTACGTCAAATGCTTATACTTTAAAATGAGAAATTTTAACATGAACTGTCAAAAAAGGTTAATTCTGTAGAACGGTTCGCCAGGCATTTGAATGAAGGTGTTTTGGGCAAGAAATCGAAATCATTTCTTTTCGCAGTTCACAAATGAGTTCCCGGCGAATTCGTTGTTCATATTGATGACAGCAATATCGTCAAGCCCAGCAACTTTAAATTTGAATCCTTCGGCTTTAGCAGGGACGACTTCATTTTTTAACTGTAGTTTGCGAAAGCTCAAGGTGGGGGAATTTTGAGAATATAAAAGCAAATAAGCCATTTGAGAGGTGTGGCTTCCACTTCTTTCAGATGGCTTTTTGCAATGTAAGATTATGGGATAAAATCAAGTTTTCATATATTCCTCAATGATTTCCACAGCCCGGTCAATGCACTGTCCCAAGGGAGCCATTTCAGGAACGGCAACCATAATGTTGCATCTTGGCATGGGGATCAAAACCTTCAGCGCGTCGCTTTTTCCGATTGCCTCCGCCATGCGCGGCGTCACCTCCCCTAAAATGGAGTGGGGCATCACGATAGGCATTACGCCGGCGATAATATGGGATTTTCCCGCATTCAGCACGATGGCATTTTCGCCTGTAGCTCCGTCGTCGGCCCCCGCTTTCAGCATGGCATTCGTAGCCAGGGCGTTAGTGCCGAGGGCGCGGATCGTTACATTTTTTTCTTTTGACAGGCGGGGGGCAAGCTTTTCGACCAGCTGCTTCCCGATGCCGCCTCCCTGCCCGTCAATAATGGAAATCAATATATTTTCTGTCATAATAACCGTTACCTTTATACAAGCAAATGGATGGATAAGCGGTAAGTTCTGCTTTCCCCTGCTTTTAATGTCTGAATATCCCTTTTATGGATGAATTCGTTATCTTCGTCTGCAAAAATGGCCGCGCCGTTCCACGGTTCCAGGCAAAGGAAAGGAGCCTGTACGCCGGCCGGAGTCCAGAAAGCGATGGTAGCGAAGTCAGGATAATCCATCTGGATTCCCTTGCCGGTAACGGAGTGGATCAGCTGGACGCTTTTCGATTTCATATGGGGAAAGACGATGGCGTCGATATCAAAAAGGGAATAATCCAGCGGCAGGGTGTCGCTGTTATCCAGATATCTTTTTGTGTTGTCCGGGTTAAACTGCAAGTTATCCAGGTCGTAAATCGGGCTGTCGCATGTCTCCGCAAAGGGGAATTTCAGAATATAATCTGAGAATTTTTCGCCTTCTTCCAGAGGACACATAAAGCCGGGGTGGGCACCGATATGATAGTACATATCCTGCTCATCTTCGTTGGTAATTATGTAGGAGGTATGGAGGCTGGTGCCGTCCAGTTCATAAGTCTGCCGGAAACGGAAACGGAAAGGATAACATTTTAACGTTTCTCCGTTGGACTGGCAGGAAAAAGTCACTTTATTTTCCCCTTCCATTTCATAGTCCATATCAATATCCCTCACAAAACCATGTCTGGGAATCTCGTATTCCTGTCCGTTTATTATCGTCTTTCCATTCCTCAGATTGCCGATGGAGGGAAAAAGAAGCGGTGAGGAGCGGGGCCAGAATTTGGGATCGGAATTCCATACGAACTCTTTGCCAGCTTCGTTTTTGTAGGATTTTAATTCGGCGCCTACGGTTTCCAATGTGACCGTATAGCCTTGGTTTTTTAATGTGAGCAGCATACTTGTTTCATCCTTTCTTATTTTTATTTTGTATTTGTAAAATTTATAAAGGAGGAGCCATACAGCTTCCTCTTTTGATAAGCCGGAAGGGTAGTTCCACACGCATAGGGATTCTCTTTCCGGTTTCTATCCGGTCGATCAGTATTTTAGCCGTCATAATCCCCAGATCTTCCATCGGTATGTGGATGGTGGTGAGCATGGGAGTGGTGTACTGGCAGGTTTCGATATCGTCGATGCCTATGACCGACAACTCTTCGGGAACCCGGCGTCCCAGCTCTCCGGCCGCCTGCATGGCGCCGATGGCAGTCAGGTCGTTGGCGCAGAACAGGGCGGTAATATTGCTGCCGGAAGACAGAAGCCTGGCGGCGGCTCGGTAGCCGCCTTCCGTGGAAAGCGGGGTATCGATAATATGATCTCTGTTCAGGGGCAGGGCGAGCTGGGACAGCGCATCCCAATAGCCCCGGTAACGGATCTCGTTTTTTCGTTCTCCCAGATAGGCAATGTGGACATGCCCCAGTTCTGCCAGATAACTCACTGCCGTTTTGGAGGCCAGATAAGCGTTGCAGGTGATCTGGTCGAATTCCGAATCGATATTGTTTAAACCGGTATAAATAATTTTTTTGTAGTTTGTCTTTAAAAAGGAACGCATTCTGGAGTCCGGGCGGCCCAGAAGGGCGACGCCTTCTACACGCGTCTGCTGGATAGCCTGTTGGATATCCGGCTTCTGAATATCCTGATAAGAAAAAATGTATTTGACATTGTAACCGCTGCGCAGCGCTTCCCGCTCCAGCCCCCTTGTCACTTTAGAGAAAAAAGGATCCGTAGTATGGGTGCGGGCCAGGATGCAGCCGATGGCCTTCGGAGGGGCGCCTTTCTGCGGTTTATGCATTTTAAGGTTTCTGGCCGATGGATCGGGAATATAACCGGTTTCCCGGATGATCTGCCATATTTTGTTTTCCACTTCTCTGCCGGCCGCTTTCGTTCCAGGGTGATTGATGACCCGGGAAACGGTAGAGGGGGATACGCCCGCCAGGGCGGCAATTTCTTTCAGCGTCATAAGCACACCTTCTGTTTAACATTGTATATCATTTATTGTAGCATGAGGAGAAAGTTTACGCAAACGTTTGGGTAAAAATTATAGCGGGAAACGGAAGGAATGTGCTACTATTATGAATAGAAAGAGAAAGGAGTATTGGCTGGTATGGAAGGTAATTTGCTGGTAGTGCATGGGGGCGGTCCCACCGCAGTTTTGAACGCTTCTTTATATGGGGTAATAAGGGAAGCGCAGAAGAATCCTGATATAAAGAAGATATATGGTGCGATCGGTGGTTCCGAGGCGATTCTGACGGAAAATTTTCTGGATATGGGGGAATTGGAAGATGAGAAGATAGAACTGCTGTTGCAAACGCCGGGGACGGCAATCGGCTCTTCACGGTTCCCGCTGGAACAGGAACAGTATGAGGCGATGGTGGACATCCTGAAGAAAAACGATATTAAATATGTGCTATTTAACGGAGGAAACGGTTCCATGGATACCTGCGGTAAGGTGAGCAAGGTGTGTGCGGATGAGGGGATTTATGTAGTCGGTATTCCGAAAACAATGGATAATGATATTTCGATTATAGATCATGCGCCCGGTTTTCCCAGCGCGGCAAAATATATCGCTACCGTAACGAAGGAAGTGGGCGCGGATGTGAAGTCTCTGCCGATCCACGTATGTGTGATAGAAGCTATGGGACGGAATGCGGGGTGGATTACGGCGGCTTCGGTTCTGGCGAGGAAAGAGCCGGGCGATGCGCCTCATCTGGTATACCTTCCAGAGCGCAATTTCAAAGAAGAAGAGTTCCTGGAAGACGTCAAAAGACTTTATGATGAGCTGGGCGGCGTAGTGGTGGTTGTCAGCGAAGGGCTGCGCAATGAAAAAGGAGAGTCGATCGTGCCGCCGATTTTCAAAACGGACAGGGCGGTTTATTATGGGGATGTAAGCGCATACCTGGCCGAACTGGTTATTAAAAAACTGGGCATCAAGGCGAGGAGCGAGAAGCCGGGGCTTTGTGGAAGAACTTCCATGCTGCTGCAGTCAAAGGTGGACAGGGAAGAGGCGGTTTTAGTCGGAAGAGAAGCGGTAAAGGCGGCCGTAGCAGGGCATACGGGCGTTATGGTAGGCATTCGGAGGAAAGACGGAGAGGAATATGGAATAGAGACTCCGCTCATACCGATCGAAGAGGTGATGTTAAACGAGCGGGTGATGCCGGAAGATTATATCAACGAGAGAGGAAATGACATTACGGAGTCGTTTGCCCGGTGGTGTAAACCTTTGATTGACGGGGATCTGCCGGAAATGATCAGTTTTAAAGAAGAAGCGGGACAGGTGTTAAGAAGCAGGATATAGGATATAGGTGGTTGCGGAGGCCGGGGCTGTGGAAATCTTCTGACAATATATTTCCTGAAAATCTCACTGTGCCGAACATTCCGCCAAGCCCGGCGGGGCGGTCTTGGCTCCATGGCACAAAAGAGATTTTCATGAAATATATTGTCAGAAGATTCGCAGAAGTTATCGGTTTCGCAATCACTTACAGTGTAGATAAGTATGGATAGAAGAAAGAAATAATTAAGGAAGGAGTAATTTGTATGAAACATATTTATTTGAATTTGAAGAGATTTGATATTCCAAGAGAGATGGGAGGGGTGAACAGTATCGCGCCGGTGAAGGAATGGGGGGCGTATATTGTGGAGAATACGAAAAAGGCTCTGGCGGAATATGGGGAAGATGAGGTGGAATTTGTTATGTATCTGCCGGAGGCGCATCTGCTTTCCGCCGCAGGAGCGATGGATGGAAGCAGGAATCTGGCAATCGGTTCCCAAGGGATACATAGGGAAGATGTGAAGGAAGGCGGTAATTTTGGTGCTTTTACTGCGAATAGGACGGGGAAGGCAGTGAAAGCTTTAGGCTGTTCCAGTGTTTTAATCGGGCATTGCGAGGAGCGGAGGGATAAATTGGGTATCATGGCGGAGGCCGGAGCCGGGGATACGGACGCGGTGAACCGGATACTGAATCAGGAAGTTAGAGCGGCGGTGGAAGCAGGGCTTACCGTGTTATACTGCATCGGCGAGAGCGAGGAAGAGCAGGAGAGATGGCAGGAAGTGCTGGGAAAACAGTTGGAAATCGGCTTAAAAGATGTGGATACTTCCAAAGTGGCGATCGCCTATGAACCGATCTGGTCCATCGGGCCGGGGAAAACGCCGGCGGGAAAGGATTATATCCAGATGATCGCCCGTTTTGTGAAGGAACGCACCGGAGGTCTGCCGGTTGCTTATGGCGGCGGCCTGAAAGTGGACAATGCGGCGATGCTGGCATCCATACCGGAGATCGACGGCGGCCTGATCGCTTTGACAAGATTCCAGGGGGATATCGGTTTTTATCCTGAGGAATATTTGGAAATTATACGGACATACATGGGTAAATAAAGAAGAAAAAGGAAAGGAAGGGATAAGAACATGAGACTGGAATTTGAGTATGGACAAGGAACGATGGCGGCGGAGCTGCCGGAAAGTACGGATGTGTTTATTCCGGGAGTGACGGTGGCTGACCCGCCGTATATTCCGGAGGAAGAACTGGAGGCTAAGACGCTGGAGTCTTTGAGGAATCCTATGGGGATGGAGCCTCTTTCCAAGCTGGCGAAAAAGGGATCCAAAGTAACGATCGTATTTCCTGACAGGGTAAAAGGCGGCGAGCAGCCGACTTCCCACAGGAAGGTTTCGATCAAATTGATTTTAAAAGAACTGTATGCGGCGGGCGTGGAGAAGAAAGACATTCTTTTGATCTGCTCCAATGGTCTGCACAGAAAAAACACGGAACAGGAAATTCGGGGCGTACTTGGGAAAGAATTGTTCGAGGAGTTCTGGTACTGCGGGCAGATCATCAACCATGACAGCGAAGATTATGACCATTTGGTAGATCTTGGGCTGACGGACAGGGGCGACCCGGTGTTGATGAATAAATATGTATACGACAGCGACGTGGCGATTTTGATCGGGCATACGCAAGGCAATCCTTATGGGGGATATTCCGGCGGATACAAGCATTGCGCGACGGGCATTACCCATTGGAGGTCCATCGCTTCTCACCATGTGCCGAAGGTAATGCACAGGGAGGATTTTGTGCCGGTAAGCGGTCATTCTCTGATGAGGACGAAGTTCGATGAGATCGGACAGCACATGGAGAAATGCATGGGTAAAAAATTCTTCTGCTGTGACGCCGTTCTGGATACTTCTTCCAGACAGATCGCTATTTTCTCCGGCTATGCGAAAGAAATGCAGCCCGAGTCATGGAAAGTGGCTGACAAGAGGACTTATGTACCTTTTGCGGAGAAAAAATATGATGTGATGATATTCGGCATGCCTCAGTTTTTTCACTATGGCGAAGGCATGGGGACGAATCCGATCATGATGATGCAGGCGCTTTCCGCACAGGTGATCCGTCATAAGAGGATCATGAGCGATAACTGCGTGATTATTTGCGCTTCGATCTGTAACGGTTATTTCCATGATGAATTATGGCCTTATTTGAGAGAAATGTACGACATGTTCCAGAAAGACCAGATGAATACACTGCCGGATATGAACAGACTGGGCGAGTATTTTGCGACAAACGAAGAATACATCCGCAAGTACCGTTATACCAACGCTTTCCATCCGTTCCACGGCTTTTCCATGATTGCCTGCGGACATATCGCGGAGATGAATACTTCCGCCATTTATATTTGCGGCGCTCAGGAACCGGGGTATGCGAGAGGCATGGGATTGAAGACGAGGGCGACGATAGAGGAAGCGCTGGAGGATGCGAAGAAGAAATATGTCGGGGAGAATCCGAATATTCTGGCTCTGCCGCTGACCTTTAAGAAAAGCGCGGTGCATTTGATGATGAAAGACGAAGTTTACAACGGATAGGGATGATGAGGGAGTTGTGAATTGAGAGGCTGTGTATGGATATTCTGCCCATCTGTTCCATGAAAATCCAACTGCGCCGGACATTCCGCCAGACCCGGAAAAACGAAAACACTCGGGCAGAGGCCCTCCTGTTTTACGGTTCTGGCTCCATGGCGCAAAAGGATTTTCATGGAACAGATGGACAGAATATCCGGCAAGGCTATCGATTTCATAATTCCTCATCATAGAAATATTGGTTTAATAGAAATATTAATTAGTTGCGGGGGAGGTAAATTTGCTGAATATTCTGATAATATATTTCATGAAAATCCTTTTTGCGCCATGGAGCCAGGACTGTAAAACAGGAGGGCCTCTGCCCGAGTGCTTTTGCTTTTCCAGGCCTGGCGGAATGTTCGGCGCAGTTGGATTTTCAGGGAATATATTATCAGAATATTCCCATAACTTGCAGCTTCGCAACTACATAATAAATATAAAGGAAAGGAAGTAGGAAAGATGCATGATTATTATTACTACACAAAAGAGGAATTGTTGAAAAATCCGAAGATTCCGTTGATCGTAATGGAAGATAATGCGAAGGTGTTCCGGTCGATGGCGGAGGAAATGGTGGAAGAGATCGAGAGAAAGAACGCGTTAGGCGAAAAGACGGTGTTTATCTGCCCGGTAGGGCCGGTGGGGCAGTATCCTTATTTTGTGGATATGGTGAATGAAAAGAATGTGGATTTGAAAAACGTATGGTTTATTAATATGGATGAATATCTGACGGACGACAAGCAGTGGATCAATAAGAACCATAAGTTGAGCTTCCGGGGATTTATGGACAGAGCCGTTTATACGAAGATAAAACCTGAGCTGGTTATGCCGGAAGAGCAGAGGGTGTTCCCGGATCCGGATAATGTAGGATACATCCCTGAACTGATCGAGAAATTGGGCGGCGTGGATATTGCTTTCGGAGGAATTGGGATCAACGGGCACGTGGCGTTTAATGAGCCGCAGGACGAGCTGACAGGGGAAGAATTCCTTGCGTTGAAAACAAGAGTGCTGGATATTTCCAAAGAAACCAGGGCGGTGAACTCTATCGGTGATTTGAACGGCGCGTTGGACGATATGCCCCATTATTGCATTACGATCGGTATTTATGAGATTTCCCATGCCAGAAAAATCCGCCTGGGCTGTTTCCGCGACTGGCATAGGAGCGTAGTGCGCCGCACGGCATACGGCGAGCCGACGGCGCATTTTCCGGTGAGTCTGTTGCAGAACCACCCGGACATCAATCTTAAGTTTACGGAGTTTGTGGCAAATATCCCGGATTAATAGAAATATGGTGAAATGCGCGGCAATGCTGTGCAGGAATGGAGAAAAAGATGGAACAATATATTGTAAATGGGAAAGTATTTTTGGACGGAAGTTTTCAGGAAAAGACGATAGGCGTTGAAGGAGGATGCATCCGCCTTCTTCCCAAAGACGGAGCTTTGGAAGACGGGGTGAAGGTATATGATGCGGAAGGGAAAAAGGTAGTCCCGGGGTTCCTCGATATACATACCCATGGAGCCGTAGGCGTGGATGTAAATGCGGCGACGGCAGAGGAACTCGGAAAAATAGGACATTTTATGGCGACCCAGGGAACCACTTCCTGGCTTTGTTCCGTGCTGACGGATACGAAAGAGCAGACTTTGTGGTGCATCGATGAGTTCAAAAAGCATAAAAAGCTGGAAAATGACGGCGCGGATCTCCTTGGCATTCATTTGGAAGGCCCGTTCCTTGCGAAAGAATTCAAAGGAGCCATGCCGGAACATCTTCTCAGGGATGCGGATGTGGAGCTTTTAAAGGAATATCAGGAAGCGGCGGAAGGAAATATCAGGTATTTGACGGTTTCCCCTGAGATCGAAGGAATTGTGGATGCGATTCCGGCGGTCAGGGATCTTGGAATCGTGGTGGCCATCGGGCATTCCGGGGCAGATTACGATACTTCCATGAAAGCGATTGAAAACGGCGCTGCAAGCTGTACTCATATCTTTAACGCTATGAAACTGCTGCACCAGCATTTTCCGGCGATCATGGGAGCGGCGATGGAATCCGATATTTATTGCGAGGCGATCTGTGACGGGCGTCATCTGCATCCGGGCGTAGTGCGTCTTCTGATCAAAACAAAGGGACTCGACAGAGTGGTGGCGATTACCGATTCCATTATGGCGGCAGGGCTTCCTGACGGCAACTATAAACTGGGTGTGAATGATGTGGTGGTTGTGGATGGCGACGCGAAGCTGGCTTCCAACGGAGTGCGCGCGGGAAGTACGCTGACGACCGGACAGGCGCTGAAGAATATTATGAAGTTTACAGGAAGGCCCATAGAAGAAGTGCTTCAGCTCCTGACCGTGAATCCGGCGAAGCTGATCGGTGTTTTTGACAAAAAGGGTTCGATCGCTGACGGAAAAGATGCGGATCTCGTTATCCTGGATGAAGAAAACAATGTAACGGATACATTTGTAAGAGGAAAACAGGTAAACAAAGAATCATAAGGAGATAAGACATGGCGTTAATACCTTTAAGACCGTTGCTGGAAACAACGGATAAATATCATTTTGCGCAGGGCGCTTTTAATGTCAATGCGGTGGCACAGGCAAAGGCAGTGATCGAAGTACACGAAATGTTCCGTTCGGCGGCGATCCTGCAGGGAGCGGATCTTGCCAATGGATTTATGGGGGGCAGAACCGACTTTTTGAACGCGACTCTGGAGGATAAGAAAGCAGGAGCGAAGAATATCGCCGCGGCGGTAAAGAAATATGGGGAAGACTCTCCCATTCCGGTAGTCCTTCATCTGGATCACGGCAAAGATTTCGATTCGGTGAAAGCGGCGATCGACGGCGGTTATACATCGGTTATGATAGACGGTTCCTCCCTTCCCTTTGAGGAAAATATTGAATTGACAAGAGAAGTGGTAAAATATGCCCACGAAAGGGGCATCACGGTAGAAGGGGAGTTGGGCGTACTCGCCGGCGTGGAGGATCATGTGTTCGCGGCATCTTCCACTTATACGAATCCGATGAATGCCGTGGAATTTTTCCGCAAGACGGGAGTGGACTGCCTGGCTATTTCTTACGGCACCATGCACGGGCCTTCCAAGGGTAAGAACGTTAAGCTTCGGAAGGAAATCGCGATAGCGATCAAAGAATGCATGAACCATGAAAATATTTTTGGAGTACTCGTATCCCACGGTTCCTCCACAGTACCCCAATATATCGTGGACGAAATCAACGGCCTGGGCGGCGACGTACAGAACGCATACGGCATTTCCGTGGAAGAGCTGAAACAGGCGATTCCCTGCGGAATCGGGAAAATTAATGTGGATACGGATATCCGCCTGGCGGTGACGAGAAACATGAAAGAATTTTTTGCAAAATATCCGGAAAAGCAGAGCAGTCCGTCCATCGGGGGGATCTATGAACTGCTGGAGAAAAATAAGACGCAGGTGGATCCAAGGGTATTCCTGACGCCTATTATGGAAACTTTGATGAAAGGCGTGGTTCCCGATGAAGACGTGGCGGCTATTACGGGATGCATTGAGGCCGGCGTAAAAGAAGTGGTCGGAACGCTGATCGTGCAGTTTGGCTCCGTAGGAAAAGCGCCGTTGGTAGAACGCGTGACTTTGGATGAAATGGCCGAAAGGTATAAAAAAGCCGGTATTTAGGAATAGATAGAACGGTTGAAACAATCGCGGTCTTCCTTTTTGTGGAATATGATCAGTATGAAAAAATTTCATACTATTTTTTCTGTACATTTTGTAGTATAATGTATTTAAAATATGTACAAAAAAACAAAAAGAAAGGAAGACTGCGATGAAAGAAAAAAGTAAAGGTGGAAAAATCCCGAATAAAGTATGGCTGTTGATTTCTTTTCTGACAGCTATGGTTTTATGGTATTTGCTGTCCCTGAATCCTAAGACGGCAAGAAGCTTCCCGAATATAGTGGTGACGTTCGGGGCAGTGAAAACGATGATCGGAAGAGGGGTCTTCTGGAAAGATATCCAGAGCAGCCTGATTTCCGTCAGCGCAGGTTTTGTCCTTGGCTTTATATTATCTCTGCCCACCGCTATTTTGATGGCATGGTACCGGCCGGTAAGGAATATTATCGAGCCTTGGATCCAGTTTGTCAGAAACATTCCCCCTCTGGCGTATGTTCCGCTGGTTGTTATTTCTGCGGGCGTAGGCAGAAAACCTCAGATTATAGTTATTACGATTGCTACTTTCCTGATTATGACGATTACGATCTACCAGGGCGTTATCAATATCGACGAAACATTGATCAAAGCAGCCAGAGTGCTTGGAGCTACGGATAAGGATATCTTTCTCAAAGTTATTGCGCCGGCGACTCTTCCGTTCATTATGACGGCGGTAAGGCTGGGGGCATCCGTTGCCCTGACGACGCTGATCGCGGCGGAATCCACAGGTGCCGTTGCCGGTCTGGGGATGCGTATTCGCTCCTTGAATAACAGTTTTGAGTCGGAGCCGATGTTGTTATATATTATCATCATCGGTATCATCGGTATTACGGTAGAAAAAGTAATTAAACTATTAGAAAGGAAGCTGACGGGATGGCAGGAGAAGAGAGAAATATAAAAGTAAAAATTGATAATGTAAAAAAGATATATAATTCCCGCAACGGGGAAATGATTGCATTAAACGGCGTAAGCCTCGATATTTATGAGAATGAATTCATCTGCGTGGTAGGTCCTTCCGGCTGCGGAAAGTCTACGCTGCTCAATATTATCGCCGGTCTGCTGGAGCCTTCCTCGGGCAAAGTGTACTGCGACGGCAAGGAAGTGGTAGGCACAGGGACGGAGAGAGGCGTTGTCTTCCAGCAGTATGCTTTATTCCCATGGATGACGGTGAAGAAGAATGTAATGTTCGGCCTGAACCTCCAGGGCATTAAAGGCGCTGAAGCGGAAGAAAAGGCTATGAAATACATAAAAATGGTGCAGCTTGAAGATTTCCTCGATCATTATCCCAAGGAACTGTCCGGCGGTATGAAGCAGAGGGTGGCTATTGCGAGGGCATATGCGGTAAATCCTTCGGTGCTTCTGATGGATGAGCCTTTCGGGGCGCTGGATGCGCAGACGAGGACACAGTTGCAGTCGGAGCTGCTGGAGACATGGGAAAAAGAACGGAAGACCTGTTTCTTTATTACTCATGACGTGGACGAAGCGATTATCCTGGCACAGAAAGTTATTATTATGAGCGCAAGGCCGGGACGGATTAAAGAGATCGTGGATATCAACATTCCATATCCCCGTACACAGGAAACGAAGATGGCTCCTGAATTCCTGGAACTGAAGAACCATATTTGGAGCCAGGTATACCAGGAATACCTGGAAGTAAGAAAATAAAAAGGATAGTTAAACCGTCCGCTCGATTTTTGCGGTGGGCGTTTATCTATAAATCAGCTTATCATAAGGAGGATAAAAAATGAAAAAAGTATTAAGTTTGCTGTTGACTCTGGCAATGGTAGCAACCTTTGTCGGCTGTGGCAATACCCAGGAACCCGCACCGGCGGCAGCACCTACGGAAGAAGCGGCTCCTGCATCTGAGGAAGCAGCTCCTGCAGAAGAAGCGGCTCCGGCTGAAGAGGAAGCACCCGCAGAAGAAGCAGCAGCGACGGAAAGTTATGATCCTGTTACTCTGAATATCGCTTATATGCCTAACTACGGAAGTCTTTGGTCAGTATTGACTGCAAAGGAAAAAGGCTTCTTTGAAGAAGTAGGCATTACGGTAGAAATGGTTGAGTTTGCAGATGGTCCTACTATCATTGCAGCTATGGAGTCCGGAAGCATCGATATCGGATATATCGGACAGGGCGCACATAAGCTTTGTATCAACGGACGGGCATCTATTTTTGCACTTTCCCATATTTCTAACGGTGACGCTCTGATCGGCGGACCTGGAATCGCAAAGGTAGAAGATCTGGCAGGTAAAAAAGTAGCATATTCTTCCGGAAGTTCCAGCGAAACTATCCTTGTAGACTCTCTGAATTCCGTTGGCATGTCCATGGATGACATTGAAGCAGTGGATATGGACGCTTCCGCAATCGTGACAGCAATGCTTTCCGGCGGCGTAGACGCTTGTGCAACATGGTCTCCGAACAGCCTGAAGATTTTGGAAGAAATGAGCGATGCAACCAAATTGACCGATAATATGTCGTTCTCTGATAAGACAGTATCCCTTGCAAGCTGGATCGTAATGCCTTCTTATGCGGCAGAAAACAGAGACATCCTTGTAAGGTTTACTAAGGCTTTATTCAAGGCAATGGACTATGCGGCAGATGATAATTATGATGAAGTATCCGAATATGTGGCGGCTCAGGTGGCTCAGGATTACGATAGCGTATACGCACAGAGAGGCGACGCTGACTGGTTGACAGGTAAGGAAGTTTCCGAAGGCGCAGCAAATGGCGAAGTGGAAAAATATTATGAAATCCAGAAACAGGGCTTCGTGGATGCAGGTGCCGTAGAGGTTGATCCTGTTCCGGCAGTTGCCGATTATGTAATGCTGGATGTCATGGTAGAAGCAGGACAGTAATCAGGAAACCACAAAAAAACGTTTTGAAATAATGTAACATGGATTGAGAGTAGTCTGCCTTTATGGTATACTACTCTCAAACGCATATTGGCGGTGGCGGGGAGGGAAAGGAGGGAAGGCCAATGCTGGTTTTACTGCTGGGAGCTTTTTTAATTGCTTCTTGTTTTGTGCTGTACCGAAAAAGAAGCATGGAGTCCTTTTTTCTTTCAGGAATGTGTATCAGCTTGATATTGCAATTTTGCGGGATTTTGATTTTTGTGGCAAAGAAAGGCGGTTATTCCAGAGAAATGCTGGAGTTTCTTTTCGTATCCATGGAATTAAAGACGAAGATACAATATCTGGTGATCCCGCTAAATGTGATTGGTTATATGATAGCACTTGGAAGATATCTATTTCCGCTCTTCCTTTTGCAGATTGCTATGCGGTATTCCATGATTTCCGTGATTCGCCGCGATCCTTTGATAAAAAAACTTACCGTGATTTTGCCGTTTGTCTCTTTGGTAGTCTATTATCCGGGCGTTTATAAGATGATCACAAGGCAAAATCCAGGGCTTCAGGATATCCTGTCGGAGTTTTCTTATTTCTGGATATTGATGTATATATCGATTGCGTTGATTTTATTGATTCATGAATATTTTTCGATAACGATGGTTTTTTTCCGCCGTCAGTTCAGTCTGATCGTGGTTTGTATGATCGCCATTTCCGGCCTGTATCTGCTTTATTGCGGACAGGACCCGGGGCAGGTATACCGGTTTTACAATGCCACTTATAAGTGGCGGAGGGGAATCGGTTATTTGCAGCATGTATGGGATATTAAGGCATACTATCTTTTGATGTTTGTCAATATTGTCTGCGGTATTTTAGGTTTTATCAGCCTGTTGCGCTATACGCAGGAGAATTATGCAAATGATATGGAAGAGGTAGTGCTGGAACGGAAATACAATACGGCCCGGGTAGGAACGCTGGTGTTTGTCCACAGTACAAAAAACCAGCTTCTGGCTAACCGCGTTATTTTTAAGCGGCTGGGCGGAATGGATATGAGCAAAGAAGAAAACATAAGCAAGATGCAGGAATACATAACTGTGCTGGGCGACATTAATGAATCGCTGTTAGAGCGTATGGAAGAACTTTACCGCTCGGTAAAATCCAACTCTATTATTATGGTGGTATGCCGGATGGAAGAGATCGTGGCAAACGCTTTGGAGCGGTTCCATAAAAAATGCCCGGATATACCTGTGGAAGTGGCGTTGGAATCCGATGCGGCAGTTTTGGCGGATAAAGCCCATCTATGCGAAGCGATCTATAATCTGCTGGTGAACGCGCAGGATGCGGTAGAAGCGGCGGAAAGGGGAAAGGAAGGAAGGATCTCTTTGCTGAGCCATGATGAGAGGCTTTATACGGTCATTGAAATTAAGGATAATGGGGTAGGAATCCCGAAAGCGATGATGAAAAAGATATTTGAACCCTTTTATACGAGCAAAAACAGAAACCATAATTGGGGAATGGGGCTGTATTATGTGCGGGCGATCGTAAAGGGGCACTTGGGAAGCTTGAGGGTGGAGAGCAAGGAAGGAAAGGGCAGCAGTTTTTATATTTTATTACCAAAATATATGTCTGCCTGAGCATCAGGAAGCAGCAATGGAAGAAAGAAAAGACGGAAAAAAGATAAGGATTATGATTGCCGACGACATTCGGCTGTTGTTGGAGGACATGTGTGAACTTATCGACAGTCAGGATGATATGGAGGTAGTGGGGACGGCTCAGAGCGGCAAAGGAATCGTGGAGCTGGCAAAAGAGAAGGAATTTGATATTATTCTTATGGATATAGAAATGGAAAATCTCAATGCAGGAATTACCGCGACAGAGCAGATTCGGGAGCGGCAGGAAAATGCAAACGTGATATTTCTGACAGTGCATGATACAAACGATATGATTTTAACGGCGATGGGGGCCGGAGCGGTCGATTATATTGTAAAAGGGTGCGGGGAAGAGGAGATATTGGCTCATATCCGCAGCGCCTATGCAGGGAATCCGATTATGGAGAGAAAGGTTCACGACGTTGTGATGCAGGAATATGTGAGGCTCCAGAAAAGTGAGAAAAGCCTTTTATTCTTTATCCATAATATATCCCGCTTGACGGCGACGGAAAGAGAGCTGATCAAGAAGCTTCTGGAAGGAAAAACGATAAAAGAGATTGCGAAAGAAAGATGTGTGGAAACGGTAACGGTAAAAACACAAATTAAAGGGCTTTTAAGAAAATTCGGCTGTAACAGGACAAAAGAAGTGATAAAAATAATCAGTGATTTGAATATTACACATCTTTTTTTATAAGGATTTTAGATTGGAGAATTTGCTGAAAAAGTGTTGAAAGAGGTATTCTATGAAATTGTTCGCGAGTAAAAAACAGGAAGAAATAAAAAACGACAGATGGATCGCGCGGCAGGAGATACAGGGAGACCTGGTAAATGGCATACAGAGCAAGCTGGGCAGTCTGAATAAAACTGTTATGGAGATGAACTATGTTGCGGATGATACCAATGTGGCGATTAATGCGGTAGGCAATTCCATCGATACGATCAGCGATGGGAATAGTGAGTTGGTGTCCAGGACAAAAGAGATTAACCAGATCACGGTAAAGATGGGAAGGGCCATCGAAAAAACAGGCGGTTATGTGGAAGAACTGGATATAGCTACTCAGGGCATGTTAAATAATAACGAGGAAGTCATAGGAATTTTTCATGATCTGATAGAAGAAAATGCCGATACCGAAAATTGTATTCAGGAAATCGCGGTAAATACGATGGAAACGAATAAGGCGAGCCAGGAGATTCAGCAGGCAATTAATATGATTAACAGCATTGCCAGCAAAACGAACCTTCTTAGCCTGAATGCATCCATAGAGGCGGCGAGGGCGGGCGAAGCCGGAAAGGGATTTGCAGTCGTAGCGGGGGAAATACGCGCCCTGGCGGAACAAAGCAGACAAAGCGCGGAAGCGATCGGAAAGATCATCGCTACTTTGGAAGCGAAATCCAATGAATCCGTGGATAATATTCAAAGAGTGCAGAATGCTTTTAAAAAGCAGACGGAAAGTTTGGAAAAAACAGATGCTATGGTGGCGCAGACGAATCGTCTGATTCAGGATGTGGCGGAGAAGGTAAAGCAGATTGAAACGAATTCGCGGGAACTGGATCAGGAGAAAAGCTTTATTATTGAAAACATGGAATCCTTGGAAAAGCTTAGTGACAGCAATTACTCGGCAACGGAGAATATTGTTTCCAGATTTAAAAGTATTGTGGGCAATGCGATTGGCATTGGGGCGAAATCGTTAGTGCTGACGAATATTTATGATGAGATGAGAGGGATTTGCGCCGGCGGACTGACGGGGGAAAAGAAGAAGGAGAAGAGGAAAAAGGAAGAAATCCGGGTGGCCTATATGCCTAATTACGGAAGTCTCTGTTCTGTTATTCCGGCAATCAGGATGGGATATTTTGACAGGGAGAATTATGAGGTAAAGCTTTATGCCTATGGGAACGGGCTGGAGATTATAAAAGCGATGGAAGAGGGGAAGATCGACTTCGGTTATATCGGCAACGGCGCTCATAAGTTCTGTATTAAAGGGAGGGCATGTATTGTAGCAATGTCCCATTTATCCAATGCGGAAGCGATCATCGGAAACAGAAAGCATGAAGTAAGAACGATCGCGGACTTGCGGGGAAAGAGGATTGGAAATGTGGAACACGCGTCCAGCGAAACGATTTTGCGTATTGCGCTGGAAACGGAGGGAATGTCTTTCCAGGACGTGGATATCGTCAATATGAAGCCGGAAGAAGTGTTGGAAGCCATGAAACAGGGACGGATCGATGCCTGTGCCGTCTGGTCTCCGTATACGCTGGAGATCTTAAAGCAGCTGGGCAATGATGTGGCGGTGATTGCGAATAATATGACTTATTGCAGTAAGACGGCCTCGATCTCTTCATGGATCACCTTGCCCGGATATGTAAAGGAACATCCCGATGAGGTGCTGCGTTTTACACGGGCTATTTATGGCGGGATGAATTACAGGGCAATAGAGGAGAATGTGAGAAAAGTTGCTGACTGGATCGGGGAGGTTACGTCTATCGATAAGAAGAGCGCGTATGAACAGCGCAAAGATGCCCAGTGGCTGACATCGGGCTTTGTGAGCGTGGGCGCTAAAAAAGGCGACGTGGCCAGATTTTATGAAATACAGCAAAGGGAGTTCATAGAATCCGGTGACGTGGAAAGAGCCGTGCCGGTAGGGCAGTATGTGCTGCTGGATAATATGGTGAAGGCCGGAGGGGGAGTGTGAGAAGTACTTCTAGAGCTCATGCCAGAGGGCATTTCGCTAAGAAGTACTAAGACTTGCTTTGGCAAGTCTTTCTCACACCGAAAAATGCCCGTTTTCGGGCATTTTTCAGTTGGGTTCCAGTTGGGTTTGAGGATGCGGTATGAGGGGGGAGTGGGGGATGATGAGGGGTTATTTGTATTGTAGGAGGATGGGGGCGAGGCCGTCGTGGTCGTTGTCGGTTTCGGTTATGAGATTGGCGGCTTGCTTGACATAGTCCTTGGCGTTGGACATAGCGATGCCGAGGGCGGCAGCCTGAAGCATGGATATATCGTTGGCCTCATCGCCGGCCGCTATGGTGCGGGAGAGAGGGATATTTAACAGGGAACAAAGTTTTTGTATGGCGGAACCCTTGCCGGAGGAGCCGGGAAAAATTTCAAGATATTGGTCGTTGGAGTATAGAAGGCTGACCTCCTCTTTGACGAGAGGAAGCAGGGTTTGCCGGAAATGCTCCAATTTTTCTTTTTCATGTATTTCAATCGCTATACATTTACAGGGTTCTTTGTCGAGAGCGCTCAGAACATCTTCGCAAATGATAACCGGTGTGAGGATGCCGCGCCGGTAATAATGGAGTTCTTCCGTATCGGCAGGGCTGATGATATGGGTATCCGTATAGGTATGGCAATGGATCCCCTGCTGTCTGGCAGTTTCCATAATAAGGGCGGTTTGGGGGAAGGTGAGGGCGGTGCGGGAAATAACGGCATCGTTGTCGCAGTCATAGATCTCGCTGCCATTGCATCCAATCAGATACATGCCGGGGAAGTCTAAACCGAGCGTGGTGCGCACATGGTTTACGCTTTCGATAGCCCGCCCGGAGCTGAGAGCCAGTTTGTTGCCGGCTTCCGTCCATTGCCGCAAAGCGTCCATGGTGGCGGGAGTGATTTTCTTGTCCGTTGTCAGAAGGGTGCCGTCTAAGTCGGTGAAAAATATTTGTGGATAGGGCTGTTTATTCATGATACATTTCCTTTCTCTTCTTTTGTATGGCTTTGAGGTCATCCAGAACTTTTTCAGGAACACACAGTTTTCCGTAGCCTGTAGCCATTTCCAGTCCGGGCTTGGAGGAACCATGGAAATCGGAACCGCCGCTGATACACAGGCCGTATTTCTTAGCGAGGGAATGCATATGGCGTTCTTCTGCCTGATGGTAAGTACTGTAAATGGCCTCGATACCGGCTAACCCGTCTTCAGCCAGAGTGCTTACCAGCGTGTCCAGGGATGCATCGCTCATATGATAAAGGGGCGGATGGGCAAGAACCGGCAGACCGTTCGCTTTCAGGATCAGTTGTACTGCCTGGGAGGGAGTTACTTTTTCCCTGGGGACAAAATATTTGGCGCGGTCGCCGATATAGCGTTCAAAAGCCTCAGGAATGCTTTTGATATAACCGTGATCCAAAAGATATTTTGCATAGTGTCCTCTTGTAATGACCGATCCGGGGAAGGCAGCCTGTAATTTTTCATAAGAAATATCGATGCCCGCTCCCTGCAGATTGGCGCACATTTTCTGGTTTCTGGCAATGCGGGAGTCTACGAACTCCTGAAGCTGCTGCTTGAAAAAGGGGGCTTCATATTCGATATAAAGTCCCAGTATATGAATATCTTTGCCATTGTATTCGGTGGAGAACTCGATGCCGGGGACGACTTCGAGGGGTAATGCGGGATCGCCGGAAGGAAGAAGGGGGATTTGTCCCTCTTGCAGACGAAGATTATGCGCCGCCGCCGCGCCCATGGCTTCGGAAATGCCCTCCGTCGTATCGTGGTCGGTGAGGGCGAATGCGGAAAGTCTTTTTTCCACTGCAAGCTCTACCAGGCGGGAGGGTGTCAGGCTTCCGTCGGATTTGTTGGAATGTACGTGAAGATCTACGATATTCATTGCCTATTGGTCTCCTTTCCCTGTGAATGGAAGCTCCTGTCTGACAGTGGGTCAGACAGGAGCGGATAAAAAATTTTAGTTGTCGTCTTCCGTGTTTTTATTGGTATAAACGGTACGTTTTCTTGCCATTTCATCGCTGGCAAGATATTCGTCATAAGTGGTGATCTTATCTACCAGCTGCCCGTTAGGAAGAATTTCCATAATGCGGTTGGCGGTAGTCTGGACAAACTGGTGGTCATGGCAGGAAAAAAGTTCCACGCCGGGGAATTTGATCAGGCCGTTGTTCAGAGCGGTGATGGATTCCATATCCAGATGATTCGTAGGTTCGTCCAATATCAGGCAGTTAGCGCCGCTGATCATCATTTTGGACAGAAGGCATCTGACTTTTTCACCGCCGGACAGAATGTTTACTTTTTTCACGCCGTCTTCTCCGGCAAACAGCATACGCCCTAAGAAGCCGCGGACATAAGTAACGTCTTTGACGGGAGAGTAGCCGGTCAGCCAGTCCACGATCGTATAGTCATTATCGAATTCTTTTGTGCTGTCTTTGGGGAAATAAGCCTGTGAAGTGGTTACACCCCATTTGTAGCTGCCTTCGTCCGGCTCCAGTTCGTCCATCAGGATCTGGAAAAGAGTGGTCTTGGCAAGCTCGTTGCCGCCTACAAAGGCGATCTTATCGTTATGTCCTACGGTAAAGGTAATATTGTCAAGGATTTTTACACCGTCTATCGTCTTGGAAATACCCTCTACGGTAAGGACTTCATTGCCGATTTCGCGATCCGGGCGGAAATCCACATAAGGATACTTCCTGCTGGAAGGCTTGATTTCGTCCAGCTCGATTTTTTCCAGCGCCCGCTTTCTGCTGGTTGCCTGTTTGGATTTGGAAGCATTGGCGGAGAAACGGGAAATAAATTCCTGCAATTCCTTGATTTTCTCTTCCTTTTTCTTATTGGCCTCTTTCATCTGGCGAATGAGGAGCTGGCTGGATTCATACCAGAAATCATAATTGCCGGCATAGAGCTGGATCTTGCCGTAGTCGATGTCGGCAGTATGGGTACACACTTTGTTCAGAAAATAACGGTCGTGGGATACGACAATGACGGTATTTTCGAAATCGATCAGGAAATCTTCCAGCCAGGAGATAGCATCCAGATCCAGGTGGTTTGTAGGTTCGTCCAGAAGAAGGATGTCGGGATTGCCAAACAGAGCTTTGGCAAGCAGAACTTTTACCTTTTCATTACCGTTCAAAGTATTCATAATGGAATTGTGGAGTTCCGTATTGATGCCAAGGCCGTTCAACAGCATAGCAGCATCGGATTCCGCTTCCCAGCCGTTCATTTCGGCGAATTCGCCTTCCAGCTCGCTGGCGCGGAGACCGTCTTCATCGGTGAAATCTTCTTTGGCATAAATAGCGTCTTTTTCTTTCATGATCTGGTAAAGGCGTTCGTTGCCCATAATGACTACATCCATAACGGGATAGTCGTCATATTTGAAATGATCCTGCTCCAGAACGGACATACGCTGCCCGGGAGTGATAAAAATATCGCCTTTTGTTGTTTCCAGTTTGCCGGACAATATTTTCAAAAACGTGGATTTGCCGGCTCCGTTTGCGCCGATAAGCCCGTAACAGTTTCCTTCGGTGAATTTGATGTTTACATCTTCGAATAATGCTTTTTTTCCTAATCTTAATGTTACATTGTTTGCACTGATCATAGGGGATAAACCTTTCTTTATTTTTCTTCTATACTATTATTTGCTTGAAAGTTTTGCCGGAGGCGTATGCCGTTGGCACAGGCCGCTATTCCTTATTGTACAGAAAATTGCTGAATTTGCAAGAGGTTCTTATGTTTTTTCAAATGAATTTTGACAGGCCGGAAAAGCGGTATGGCGGGAGGCGGAATGGAAGGATCGGTGGTTGACGCTGGGGGCGGACTGTTCTGACGG